>Ga0206101_1000016_pt1 | contig 156422 bp, 132 predicted proteins | sample 1B0metagenome_FD_148613 | JGI IMG/M metagenome (GOLD analysis project Ga0206101, IMG submission 148613) | Enriched microbial communities from leaf-cutter ant dump, University of Wisconsin, Madison, United States - 1B0 | ecosystem: Environmental > Terrestrial > Nest > Insects nest > Nest dump... | reverse complement strand
AGGAGCATCAGGACAATAATCAGTACAGGCAAGAGCCATCGTGGGTGTTGTCGCATTGGCAACTCCAGAAAAAGTAAAACAACAGGTATAGTGAGGGGGAAACCGAATTATGTCGAAGTTTCGACTACGTCATGTTCACCGTTGACAATAGAAATCCAGTGCACAATCGCGTGCAGAAATTCGGGGGAAATGCTGTGGTCACGAGGAACTCAATACAAGGGAGCCATGTGTGCGGTGTGGCTCGATCGTACTGCTGTCATCCACAACTGGCGATGTGGATGCACGGACTGGCGTTTATTCGCACGGCTGGTACGTGGAGAAAAACATCTTCCAATATAATCTTGTTCAACTCGTATAGAAAGTACAATAGCATGGACGTTGAAGATTTTTTAATCGCACATGGTCCGGCAGACCACACCATGATGAGAGCTATGGACTATGGCCCGAACAGGAAGGGGAAAACCGATCTGGCGAAATTGATGGCAATCTGATGTGTCCCATAAGGTTTTCAATAATTGTAGATATCAGGAGCGGCTGCAAGATCACCAATCCGGCAGCCCTCCAGGAGTACACAAAGGTGGTATTTGATAGTTATTGGTCCGTTCATAGCGAAATACTACTGCTGCTTCAAAATAGCCCTGGTCAAGCCATTGCGAGCTGCTGAACTATTGGTAGGCTCTGAATGGGTCTATAGTTGTCCGGAAACTCTATCCGCTGGATCAGATGATCGCTTGCTCCGCGCCCACCGCCTACCCACGTTTCCTCCACGCCCAGGGCCTCACTCCAGTTCTGGAGCACCTTGATGGCATCGTCAGCACCTAGACGGTTCTTGATCTCTGTGAGGGTTTCCTCAATGCTTGGTGATTCGTTCACGGTTGTTTGTGCACGGAATCTGTCAAATGGGGAGTTGCAATATACAGATTTGCGTGCAATTGCACGCAAGACATTCATCAACAGCCCCGATAGCTTCTGGTCATGCCAGAGCCTCGGAAATCCAGCAACGCCAAGTCAAAGAGCGACCTTCATCGGGATCGATCCGCCGATATTGCCTTCGGCACGATCCTGCGGCGCTATCGTCTGGAGCGCGGATTCACTCAAGAGCAACTGGCATGGGAGACAAAGATCGAACGAGCCTTCATCTCGGAACTTGAACGAGGCGTCAAAGGCCCTTCCCTCTTAACCATCATGCGGCTTGCTCGTGCCCTCCAGGTGTTGCCGGGAGACCTCGTGAATGAGGCAGCACAATTGGTTTCAAAACCTTGGAAGTCTTTATGATCTGCTCCCCGGAAAGTACTCCATAAGTTATGGGAGTCACACAGCCCATTGGGGCAGGAGATTCTCATGAAGAAGCATCATATAACCGAAGAGATCATCACGCTGCTGCGTAGAATCGAACGGATGCTCTCAGACGATGCCACCGGCAGCAAGCATGTCGGCAGCTTGGGATCGGCTCAAAGAGCTACTATCGCTGGAAGCAGAAGTACGGCGGAATGCAGCTATCGCAGGTGCATCACACACGTGAAAGAGTATCGTCAGGAATATAATTATCGACGATCGCACAGTGCGCTCACGGCGCTCACGAATATGGCTCTGGCCATCTTTGCCAGGCATCATGCGACCAATCAACTCGGCAACTCTCTCATAACTTCTGGTATATAATCCCGGGGCTGGTCAATAAACGTTCAAATGAATTCTGGCGCCTCCACTATGTATTGCCGCAAAATTCCACATTCAACATGGGCGGCCGATACATGCTGCAGCCTGCCATCCATACACATTGATCTATAACGATGATTCCCTGCAAAACCTTACAGTCCAGAAGGCGCCGGTATGGATTTTTTCATATGCTCTGAACATTGCAGCATGACGTTCTGGTTTCCCCTGGTCCTGTGCAGCCGGTCATGAAGGAATCTGGACAGCCCCGCCTCTCCTGTCTGCTTACAACCCGGTGCTCTCCGTGGGCGCCCAACATCAATGGTCAATCCACCACGCCAGTTACTGCCGTTCCTGGCGTCACGCCTCCGCTTGTGTCCTCTGCGCAGGACCAAACATCCCAATAGCATCTGCTCTCAGCCTCCAACCGGGGAGAACCACCCGGAATGCGTCTGGCAATGTCCCTCCTCTCGGCCGCATTACGACCTTGCATGAGATGCATTGATCCGAAGGAGCAGCGCCAGACAAATCTACTGTTGTTTAGTGTTGTTTGATTACGTCGATTTATTTTAGTACGCGTGGTGTGTTATACATTGCCCTGAAAACTCATGTTTCAGGGCGGAAATGGAGAAAGTCTATACACCAGAGGAGATCGCCGGGCACTTGCAGGTGCAGGAACGAACGGTATACACATGGCTACGATCGGGCAGATTGAAGGGGGCGAAGCTCGGACGGTTATGGCGCATCCGTGCGAGTGATTACGAGGCATTTCTGGAGTCGTCCACCATCAACTCCCGCAGGAATGACGATGAGGAAACGGACGATGACGCTGGTACAGCACGATCGGCAGGAGGATCGCGCCGCACCGGCACCACGAAACCGAATCGCAGCACGAAGCACCAGCCTCGCAAGGATAACGGCAAGGAGCCACGATAGCCGGACTGCACCGGCCCCCGCATGCAGATGGCCCCTCCCTCAGGCACGTTCATTTCCCATCGTGTTTCCGTCACTGTGACGGCACTACCATGTGCGGCATACCGCAGACAGGTGAAGAACCACGGTCGCACTCCGTGCTTGCGGGCAGCCACCACCGCGATTCACACACGGCACGAATAGCGCATTCAGCCATATCTCCAGCAGCCTACTCCACCACCTCATTCACACATGCTTCCATGTCCTACGTGTGCACGCGGCAATCTGTGCGTGGCACCTGCACGAGATGCAGCAAAAACATCGAAGATTGCAGGATTTCCCGGAAACGGCCGAAACGTACACGGATGAAAAAAATGCAGATTGACAGCGGTTGGACGGACATGTTAATGCAGTTGGACGGACACATCACTACGGAAGGACAACGATCGAACAACGGATTCCATGCGGATGGACGGACATATTTTTCGCGCATGCGAGGAGTGCGGCGGGTACGGGGATCGTGAGATGAATGGTGTGAACGCTCCCATTGCCGGCCGATCGTACGTGGTTCGCGGCACTCCATGCGGCGGGTCCTTCCACAGGGACATTCTGGAGCAGGATGGCCGATCCTGCCGATGGAACGCCTGTCATGTGGACAGAAACGGGCATGGCCTTGAACACAAGGCCATGATCGAACGTATCCGCGTGAACTGTTGAGAACCTGCCTCGCCGAACGATCGGTGGGAGGTGGCGGACGGGAGCTATGCCAGCACAGGGGCTCGTCCGGTGTTCTTCCGGAATGCTTCAGTGATCGTGAACGGCACATCGTCGTCAACGTATACATCCCCCTGGCGCACTTCGACCCTGTTGCCGGTAACGATTTCAGCCTAGTCCCCTTCTCCGGGGGAGTCCGGCAGTGCCATCACCTTACGACGCCATTTCCCCTTCATTCCCGATCCATCCATGAGTACGTGCATGGTCACTCACTCCGTATTGCATGGCTGGTCCTTCGTCAGTCGAATCGCACATCGAAGTGCGGTAGAGCATTGATCGCAGCCGCTTTCCGGCTGTCAACCACATGAAGGTATCGCTGCGTGTTCTTGATGTCGGTATGGTCGAGCAACCGGCTTACGGTGACGAGATCGGCACCGGCCTCCAGAAGCTGCGTGGCGAACGTATGCCGGGCCGAATGGAACGTCAGGCGTCTCGCGATGCCCGCATCCTTCACCCATTTACGCATAATGTAGTCGAGCCTGCTGGCATATGGCAGATTGAAGAGCGGCCCTTCCTCCGGCAGCTCGCCCAGAAGCGCACGTGCCATCGTCGATAGCGGCTTATAGGTGAAGTTGTCGGTCTTCTCGATCCGCTTGGCAATCCTGTTGCCTCGTATCTGACTACGGTCGAGCTGCCGGATGTCGATCTTGCGCAATCCCGTGGCGACTGAAAAGAAGTAGGCGCGCTTGACCTCCGGGTCGGAACATCGCGTCTTCGCCAATGCCTCCAGCTCCTCTCGCGTCGCGAACGTCGTCTCCGACTCAAGCTGCGGGATCGAGTCCTTCCGCCGAAACGGGCTCTTGTGCAGGATGTTGGCCTCCACCGCCTCTTTCACAACTGCCTTGACCTTGTCGAAGTACATCCGCGCGGAGTTCTGATGCAGTCCGGCATCAGCGAGCAGGTACTGCCGGAATCCCCGAACCCATTCCGGCGTTAACGCACTGAAGGGAACCGATGTACTTCCCGTGAACTTCTCCACATGTTTGCGTGCCCGGCGATAGCCATCCGCCGTACTTCCACGCCTGGTTTCGATGATACTGTCGAAGAAGACAAGGAAATCCGCCTTGCGCCGTTGCGGGGGGATATAGTTATGAAGCTGATGCTCGAAATCTTCCTGCGCCTGTCGGCAGATGGCCTGCGCCAGCCGCTGTTTTCGCCGGTTCTCCTCGGAGTGGCCAGGTTCAAGGTAGATTTCCAGAGGAACGGTTTTCCGATTACCTTGCGAGTAATAGATGTCAAGGTAGAAGGACTGCCGTCCGTGTGCAATCCTGCGCTTGCGAAGAGTAACACCCATAATTGAAGCTGTGGATAGTTGTCTCGATCTGACGGGTTCGCCCCGGATTCAGGAGACAACATATACAAACTCGCGCAACATCCGTGCAACAAAAACTGGGTGCAACGTGCAGGTATCATGGATACATCGGCAGATCAACCATCTAAAATTTGAAGATTTTCATGCATTTTTCTGCCGTTGACTGCTCTTAGTTCCTATAGGAAGTTTGACCTTTGACTTTTGACTTTTTTTCTTGCCTTTTGACTTTTACTTCCATCATTCATTAACGCTCGTCTCCACCACCACGTTCACCACACGGCTATAGAGGCGTCCTTCGGGGAGATCATTGTCGTAGAGGATGACCGACTCGCCGAGTCCCTGCACGTCGGTGACAGGAATATCGAGCGCCTGGGCCGCCACGCGCGCGCGCTCGGCGGACAGGCGGAGATTCACATCCTCGTCGCCGACGCGGTCGGAGTGGCCGGTGACAACCACTGACGCCTCCGGCGAGATGCGCTGGCGGATGAAATCGATGATGCGGCGGTTCGCATCGCTCAGCGTGGTCTTGCCGAAATCGAAGAGGATCAGGCTGTAGCGATCGATCTCCTTATCAGCGATCCGCTCACGCCGCTTTTTCTGGATCGTCACCTGGTCGATCGGCAGGCGCGCCGTCGGGGTCGCCTGCACCTGTCCGGTGGTATCCTCCACCTCGATACGGTACTCAATCGGCTCCATGCCGCGCGGGATATCGGCCTGCCGTTCCAGGCTCCAGTCGATGATCTCCGGGACGCTTCCAGTACCGGAGAATTCCTTCAGCTTCCGTCCCTGCTGGTACACCAGCAGCTTCCAGCGGGCGACGCCGGCATCGGCCTGCACACTCTGGCGGAAGCGGATGGCCGGTGGGTTCGTATTCCGAAGCGTATCCGAGATGAAGACCGGATCGAGGAGCGTGGCCGGCTCCGCATAGATCTCCACGCGCCGGTTTTCCTCCTGGCCCTCCGGCTGGCTCGTATTGGAAGCCTTCTCCGGCAGATTGCGCGCCTCCATTCTCATCCGCGACTCATCGATCCCCCAGACATCGCGCAGGTAGTCGCGCACGGCCTCGGCGCGCCGGCGCGAAAGCTCCTGATTCCCCTTTTCCGCAACGCCCTCGTTGGTGCCCACCAGACGGATCGTGGCCTCCGGATTCTCCCGCAGACGCAACCCGAGCACGTTCAGCACCTGATGATAGGTGGAGAGCACACCCTGTCCGCGGAGCTCGTCCAGCTTGAAGGTGCGCGTACGCTCCGGCTCCATCCTGACATAGCGGCCGGGTATATCAGCCCGGCCCTGGGGAAAGAAGACATAGTTCAGCAGGGGCCAGAGCTGCGAGGTAAGGAACTCCTCCACGCGAAGCTGCGGCACCGGGCGTTCCGTGCCATCGGCGAGCAGGCCGGTGGCGGTGACGCTGGCGGCGAGGGTGGGAGGAGGAGGAGGAGGAGGAATCGGCTCGGCCTCATTCAGACGGAACTTGACCGATGCACCGATACGCAGCGCATGCGCGCTCCAGACGCTATCCTCCACAAGCGCCGTGAACGCTCGGTTGTAGATCACCTCCGGGGAGAATATGACATAGGGAGAAAGCGCAAGCTCATAGCTGAGCCCGACGACGCCATAGAGCTGGAAGGTGACGGCGCCGGGCAAATCACCCTGATAACGATTGCGCCAGGTGTACCCGCCATAGAAGGTGATCTCCTCCGGCGAAACAAGCGTCTCCACCTGCCCGGCGTCACGTGTCAGCATCGTCCCCCCCTGCAACCCGAGATTCAGCGCCAGCGGGAACGACAGCGGCTGCCAGACCGCACGTGCTTCGAGCGTGACGAGCCCCACATCGAGATCGATGGCATGTTCGGAGATCGCCGATACCACCTCGCTGTTCACCACCACATTGCCGATATCCTCGCGCTGGGAGAAGTGGGCGTCGAATGAGGAGTATCCGAGGCGTGCCTGCAGGGCAAGCTCCGGACGCAGGCCCAGCTCGAACAGCCCTCCGGCGGCAAACCCGCCGGCGCCCGAGCCCGAGAATGCCGGAGCGCATGTGAAGACGCCGGGGAGGGTGGCTATCGAGGCTTCATGCTGGATGAGCTGATAATCGGCGAACGGTCCCACGCGGAGCGCAAAACCCGGGACGGCGGAATCGGCCTCCTCCCCCGGCTGTGCGGCCAGCGGAGCGGCGGCAAGTATTCCCGCGCACGCGAGCAGGAGATGGATCGCCAGCGAACGCTTGTGGTGGTTGTACATGGCGCCTGCTCCTCTCCTACCTGACGATGATAAGTGATTGCACATCATGACGTCCGGGAGATCGCAGCACGACCTCGTAGAGGCCCCCTGGGAGATTCCCCGGCAGCATCACCTCCCGGCGAAGCTCCCCCTCGGAAGCCGGCGTCCAGGTGGTGGAGAACACGCGATCGCCGAAGCTTGAATAAAGTTCCAGGCTGGTGGCGGCCAGTTCCACGCCGAGAATTTCCAGCTTCACCGGACCGCTTGCCGGATTCGGAGCGATCTTCGTGATGCCGAACCCCGCGCGGTACTCCAGCAGCCGGTCGCTCCCCTCCTCGCAGTAATCGCCTCTCATCCGCAGGTATCCCTCGGCGATCGAATCGGCTACCGGAACCTGGGCGCACTTCACGGAGCGGAGCGCCAGCGTCGTTATCTCGATATTTCCCAGAAGGACATCGCCCACGATCTCCGTCACTATGCCTCTGGCGACTGCGGCGGTGCCCGCCAGGGAGATTGTCAGCACACGCTCGCCGCCGGCGACGGTGTTGCCGATGATGGTCCCCCGGGTGACGCTCTTCGGATGGAAGCGGGTGGCGTTGAACGCCACCTCCACCGTCATATCATCCGGATTGCAGCCGGGACTGCCCGACGGCAGCGATACGTAGATCGGCAGGTGGAAATCCTTATCGTGGGGATCGGCGGCGGTATCCGGCATCCAGTAGACCGGGCCGTCAGCGACGGCGGAAGTCATACGGGGCTGCGCAGATGTCTCGGTAGCGATAACTATCAGTGCCAGAAGCAGCAGGAAACTCCTCGTGCGGAGGAACATGCGGATTGTACCGGACGTATTCATGCAGAGGCTGAATTATGGAATGCCGTCGGGGGACGCGGACCGGAACCGGGCCGGGAGGGGACCAAACCGGCTGCGGCGCAGCATGAGGCTGCTGGAAGGCGGAATCCTGTCCGTGGAGCTAGCCCAGGTAGACCTCGGCACAATGTAGTGAACGAAGCCATGCTTCACAACAGGAAGATATGATAGCATCGCACTACACGGTACACTGCTGTGGCATGGTGTGCATGCCCGGCTCCCTGGCGCGTGCAGGACAACTCGATGGATGAAGGCTGCGTGATTCACCGGAGAAGGGGAGCGGCCGGATCATTCGGCTGCATCGTGGCGGACGGGTCGAATCGGCGTTCCGGTCTACATACCGAAGCTGCTCCGGAGCTACTTGCGCCGCTCGGCGGTCAGCTTCTCCGAAAGATCCTTCATGAGCTCCAGACGGTGCTTCTCACGCTCATCCTTATCCTCGATGCCGGGGTAGTTCATCTCCAGGATCAGGCAGACCATGTAGGCGGCAAGATCGCCGACGCAGTAGTGCCGCTCGCGATTCTTGGGGGCATCCGGTCCCAGATAGGTAAGCTGGCCGGGATCATCTAGTTCCTTCACCAGATAGGGAACCGCCACATCGCCGAATCCGACGAGCGTGGCGCCGAACTTCCCCAGGTGTTCCCCCGGAAGCCCCCACCAGTTGTGCATGAACGCTCCCGAGATCGCTTCGGAGTAGATCTTCGCCATCTTCTGGTCCGGCTCCTTCCCGTGCATCAGCAGCATCTCATGGGCTATCACACGCAGGCGGTGATCGCTTCGCTCGGACTTCGCAATCTTCTCCAGTTCCTCCTGGGCCTTGGGACGTGAGAGCAGGCGCTCTGCCTCACCACGCTGGAACAATGCGTCCACAGATGTGCTCTGCAATTCTTCACGCATCGTACCCAAGCCGGTAATCGCCATCGTATTCCTCCTGATTCTTAAAAGCTGGTCTGGAAGAATCTACTACCAAAGATCCTCCATTTCCAATAGGCTCCCAATTGCCCGCAATCCTGCTCGCCGGGAGAATTCAGACGCCGAAGAAGCTAACAAACTTCGATTTCCCGCGACTGCAACAGTTGGTGAAGGGACGTATTCTCCATGATAATATCGCTTCGGATGGAGCGGGTGGTCTGTATTTTGTCCGGAATCATGTTCAATATGGAGGAAATCGAAATTACCAAGCAGTACTATATCGTCGTGGATTTCGAGGCCACGTGCTGGCAGGACGAGAGCCGGCGCGGAGATTCCGAGATCATCGAGATTGGCGCCGTGCGGATGCAGCAGAGCACCGGACGCATCGTCGATGATTTTTCCACGTTCGTCAGGCCGATCCGCTACCCGGTGCTGAGCGAGTACTGTACCCGCCTCACCTCCATCACCCAGGAGGAGGTGGATACGGCGCCGACCTTTCCCGGCGCGCTCGCCGATTTTCTGACGTGGCTGAGCGATCCGAGAGACTACACGCTATGTTCCTGGGGCGCCTACGACCGTTTCCTGCTCCACCAGGCATGCAGGTTCCACCGGCTTCCCTATCCATTCGATGACGCCTACATCAATATCAAGCCGGCATTCAGCGAGGCCTTCAGCGGCCGGGGGGTGAGCATGCCCCGCGCGCTTGATATGATGGATCTGCCGCAGGTCGGGCGCAGCCACAGCGGCATCGACGATGCGCGCAATGCGGCCCGTCTCTGGCAGATGGTGCTCCGCGAACAGCGCATGCGGGGAGCGGCGGGGCGTTAGAAGCCGTCGCGGCCCCTCGCAGGTATCCCCGGTGTCCGCATCCGGGTGCGAGCCACCATATCACGATTCCGCCGGTACGACGGCCCCTGCCTCTTCCGGCTCCGCGGGGAGCTACGGATCAAGATCGACGTCAAGATTTTCGAGATCGATGAGTGGTGTGAAATATCGTGCGAAGAGCTCCGTGGAACTTCGGGCGCCGGTCTTCCGATGGATTTTCTTCACATGCTTCTTCACTGTATCAATCGAGATATAGAGCTGCCGGGCTATCTCGTCGTAACGGCGTCCGAACAGATGCAACGTCAGCACCTGAAGTTCGCGGCGCGTCAGCTTCGTCTCCCAGGCCAGCTCGTTCAGCGAGTTCTGGAACGCCCGGTCGATCGGCCGATCGTAGCAGTAGCGCGCTACGAGATCGGAGAGCGCGAAGAGCAGAAACGGCTCCAGCCCCTTCATCGCCTCCAGCGTCCGCCGCGAGATGGGGCGTTTCGTCCGGTCGCGCAGCAGAAAAATCGTCCCCAGATAGATGGTCTCGGTGAAGTAGTAGTCGTAGATCTCCGGCGGATGAAAATCCGCCAGGGGATATCCCAGGCGATGGAAATCCTCCAGAAGAACCTGCGAGGGGGACCTGCGCTCCATCCAGGCCGACTCCAGTTTCAGCCTGCGCCTCCGGCGTGGGCGTGCGGGCCTGGCAATGGTCTCCGGATCGTCGGGTTGTGGCTCCAGCATCGAAAGATCGCATTGCGTATCAACGTTGACGATCACCCGATCGACATCCCCCAGCATCTCCTGCAGCGATTCACGAAATGATCGTGTCCACTCTATGACATCACCTGTTATCGGAAGAGCATTGAGAAACCGGAGGATATGATCGGGTATAAGTGGTGATGAGGAGGTCTTCTTTCGCACCGTGGGCGGGGCCTCGGTCGGCGGAGCGTTTGTCATCCGCTCCGGGTCGGTGGAACTTGCTTGGCGTTTTTGTCGTGGCATATCGCTGTACCTCGAAAGAAGCTGGGGGCATGCGGCACGGGACCATCCCGGGAATATATTTTTATCCCGGCCGCGGGGGGAGTACCGTCCAACCATCGAACGGGCAGTGGAAATCCCGGGACACTGAATGGGCCACGGAAGTTCGCATGCCTTCGCTCAGTCGATCTAAGGGATGATAGAAGAATTGTGAGAGTTCAGAACGGATATGGACCGTTCCGCCTTGCGGACAGGGTCGCAGAGGGGATGAGATCAGTCCGGGGCAGCATCCCACCACGACGCACGATAACTTCTCATTTTCAGTCCCTTGAGAAAAGTACCCAATAGGGTACTTTTGACCCCTTCGAGCCTGAAATTGCCGGTGAATCTCCCGTTTTGACCATCCGCGGCGGCCGATGGCCTCCTCGCACCTACATCCCGGCCAGAACCATCCGCCCCGCCGCCAGCAGCCGCTCCACATCCTTCCAGCTGTTATAGCCCTGCACGGAGATCCGTATCGTCTGACGGCCATTCCACGAAAACACCGGGATTTCCACGCGATGCTCGTCGTAGAGCCTGCGCTGCAGTTCCACGCCGTCCAGCCCCTCCGGCAGCAGAAACGCCGCCATCTGCATGTACCATTCATCGGAATCGGGGGAAACCGGCTCGGCGCCGAAGACCGAGGCGATCTCCGGACGCGCCCGCCGGACGATCTGGTGGCAGCGGCTACGGACCTTGTCCCAGCCATGCTCCTGCTGAAACCGGATGGCGGCCGGCACCGTGAGCGGCGCGCTGATATCATTGGTTCCAAGCGACTGCAGATAGTCGATGAACCGCGCGTCATCCGGAGTGGCCGAATCCCAGCCCCAGCTCACCACCAGCGGATCGAGCAGGGAATGCACGCCGGGCCGGGCATACAGAAACGCGGCCCCCTTGGGAGCACAGAGCCACTTGTGAAGATTTCCCACATAGAAATCCGCTCCGATCTCGTGCAGATCCAGCGGGAGCTGCCCGGGCACGTGTGCTCCATCCACCAGCGTCATGATCCCAAGCTCCCGCGCACGCCTGCAGATCTCGGCAACGGGAAACGTGAGCGCGGTGGGAGCGGTGATATGGCTGAAGAACAGCACCTTCGTCGCCGGAGTCACCTGCGAGAATATCCGCTCCACGATATCTTCATGGGTGGTTACGGGGACGGGGATCCGAACCTTCCGGTAGCGCGCACCGTTCCTGCCGGTGATGAAGAGCCACGCCTTTTCGCAGGCACCGTATTCATGATCCGTGGCCAGCACATCATCCCCCGGCCCCAGGTTCAGCGACCGCGCGACGATGTTCACGCCGACGGTGGCATTGATCGCGTAGACGATATTGGCGGCATCGGCGCCAATGTAGTCGCCCAGGACACGGCGTGACTCCAGCAGAAGCGCCGGAGACCGGCGCGCCAGAAATTCCACCGGCTGTTCCTCGATCTCACGCTGCCACCGCCCGTATTCCTCGAAAACGGGACGGGGACAGGCCCCGAACGAGCCGTGGTTCAGGAACGTCACATCCTGCCGGAGCAGGAAGAACTGGCGGATATCACTGGAAACGCTGCTGACGACACTGATCGAATCTTCCATATCGTATGAGGATTTGCGTTGACGACGATACGGAGCGACCGTACGGGACCGGACGCTCCGGGTGAACCGGCAATCATGCCGACGGACTTCCGGACGGCATTCGGCTGATGCATCGCGGAGCCGGTCCGGCAACAACATCTGCGGGTGTCGCCGGAACCGATCGTGCTCTGATGCTATCGGGGGAGGTGCGGGAAAGGCGATGGAATATAGCAGCGCCGGAACAATGGAACTACCACAGAGAGAGGACGGCGGCGGCGGACGCCGGACTCCGGCGGAAATCTTTCATATCGACAACGGCCGTTTTGGCACACGAAATGAGACGCCAGAATTCAGCAAAAGGGGCAGACATATGCGTTCCCTGGAAAGAACGGGCCCTTCTCATGATGGATTCAACCACAGGCCGGGTACGTCAAACAATGTCGGATCATGTTGATTACTACATATCTGCGGTGAAAACCAGGGGGGAGCACATCACACATGTTCGCGTACATAAGGCACTGCCGGACAAGTCGTTCGCGCCGCATGGTATCATCCAGCCGCGAAGCACCGTGATCGTGAACCTGCGAAACAATCGCATCTACAGGACGCTTGTCATCGATGGACAGAACGCGCGCCCGGGCCGCCAGGTGCATCTTACGGAACAGGGAACCAAATTCTACCTGCGCATCGCGTCCGACGGCGAAGTAGGCGACGATCTCGGCGACATGCCTTGCTTCTGACCTTCTCCACCCCGCTTCAATTCCATCATGATCCCTTCCAGCAGCCACGGTCATGTGCTGCAGGCAACCGCCGTCGTGGTTCCCGGAGCGACACACAGGTACGATGAGCCGGGGAAATCGCCCCCTCTCCCGGGCGCTCAGGCCTCGCCGCCGTTTCTGCGGCCGTTGAAGAATGCGTCGAATGCATCCCTGGCCCTGTTGCGCACCGAATCGGCCGCCTCCATCGCGGAGCGGAGCGTTTCGGCCAGCGGGTCCTCGGAGTTGTTGATGTCCTCGCGATACTTGTTGGCGGCGGTGCGGATGTTGTTCAGCACATCGTCCATTCCATCCTCGGTTCGCAGCATGTACTCGCCGGAGAGGATGCGGTTATATGCGCCTGAATCGACCCAGGTTTTCAGTTCCGTCAGGCGCAGCACCGGGAAGGGATGGCTCTGCCCCATGAGGTTCAGCAGCTTGTGCACGCTGTCGATCATGCTCCCGGCGCGTTCGTACTCGGCGGCCTGCAGGAAGAATTCGTTGATATCCATCTCCGCTATGTGCGAGCCACCGGCCAGCTTCATCAGCAATGCATGATAGACATGCGGGTCCTGCGCCACAAGCAGCCCGGCGCGGTCGGCGCTCAGTTCGCTCTTGCGGTCCCATTCCTTCAGCGCCAGAATGATTGCAAGCAGAGAGACTCCGCCAAGCGGCACGGTGAACGCTGCCATCGAGAAGCGGAGCAGGAGCTGCAGCAACGTCTTGTAGAGCACATGGCCGCTCATGCAGTGCCCGAGCTCGTGGCCGATCACGCAGAGCATCTCCTCCTCGCTGAGCCCGTCCACCAGCGATGAATTAAGCACGATGAACGGCCGCTCCACACCGACGGCCCCCGCGTTCAGAAACGGACTCTGGGAGACATAGAGTTCCGGCCGCTGCTCCAGATCGAGCAGATGGCACGCCTCCTTGTGGAGCCTGTTCAGCTTGGGGAACTGGTTATCGGAGACACGGACGGCGGAGGCAAGGGTTATCAGGCGCAGCGATTTTTCCGTCGTGACGCCCACCAGCTTCTGCAGCAGCGCATCGAGCCCGGGCACCTTCTTCAGCGCCGAAAGAGCGGCGCGGTCGGCTGGATGTTCCCAGCTTCTGGAACTGATATTCGGGAATCGGACCTTGATCTTCCGGAGCGTCGTTGTATCATCCATTGTACTCTTGCTCGTTTTGCTGTTGGTTCACACGGATTCATCTACGCAGGGCGGGCCTCACGGAGACTTTCCGGAATATCGTAAGAACCGGGCAAAAGATTCACGCGGGCAGGAATGACGGTGGAATCGGGACGGAGATGAGGGGGGCAGGGCATCCCCGGCAGCCGGAGAATCCCCCGGAAACAGCGGGATTTCGCACCCGAAGGGGGGGGCGACGGCGGAGAAATATAATTGCCGGCCCGTGCCGTGAAGCGGCAGCCCCCCGGGCACCCGGGAAACATCACCGCGCATGGGGAAAACCGGCTCCGCGGTTCCCCCCATGCAGGGAAGCCCCACGGAGCCCGTGATTTCAGCCGGCGATGACATTCACCAGCTTGTCCTTCACCGTCACCACCTTGCGCACCGCCTTCCCCTCTATCTGCGCCCTGACCGCCTCCGCCTCCAGCGCCAGCCGCTCCAGCGCCTCGTTATCGGTCCCCACGGGGACGCGGAGCTTCGCCCTGATCCTGCTGTTCACCTGCAGCACGATCTCCACTTCATCCTCCACCACCTTCGCCGGATCGAAGGCCGGCCACGGCTCGTAGGCGATCGTCCCCCCGTGCCCCAGGCGAGCCCACAGCTCCTCTCCCATATGCGGCGCGAACGGCGCCAGCAGGATCGCGAAGGTCTCCATCGCCTCCTTCGGCTTCTCCTCCACATTGATGAATTCGTTCACGAAGACCATCAGCGCGGAGATGGCGGTGTTGAACCGCAGCTCCTCGATATCCTCCGTCACCTTCCGGATGGTGCCATGCAGCACCCGTTCCTCCTGCACCGTCATGGGCCTGTCCACCACCTTCGCCACGACGCCGGCCTCCTCATCACCGACGATCATCCTCCATGCGCGATTCAGGAAGCGTCGCACCCCCTCCACCCCCTTCATCTGCCAGGGCTTTGTCATTTCCAGCGGCCCCATGAACATCTCGAAGAGCCGGAGCGAATCGGCGCCGTAATCCGCCACCACCTGATCGGGATTGACCACGTTGCCGCGCGCCTTGGACATCTTCTGCGAGTCATCTCCCAGAATGAGCCCCTGGTGCACCAGATTGAGGAAGGGCTCCTCCGTGCTCACGTAGCCGAGGTCGAAGAGCACCTTGTGCCAGAAGCGTGCGTAGAGCAGATGCAGCACGGCGTGCTCGGCGCCGCCGATATAGAGATCGACCGGCATCCAGTAGCGTTCCAGCTCCGGATCGACCGGCAGGTGATCATTGCCGGGATCGATGTACCGGAGATAATACCAGCATGAGCCTGCCCACTGCGGCATCGTGTTCGTCTCGCGCCGCCCGCGGCCATACACCGGATGCTCCACGTACAGCCAGTCCCCGGCGAGCGCCAGCGGCGACTCGGCGGAGCCGGAGGGGCGGAACTCCTCCAGATCGGGGAGCATGAGCGGCAGATCGCCTTCGTCGAGCGGCAGCACGATGCCGTTCTCGTAGCGCACCAGGGGAATGGGCTCGCCCCAGTAACGCTGGCGGCTGAAGAGCCAGTCCCGCAGCTTGTACTGGACGGTAGGCCGGGCCATTCCCTCGCCCAGCTTTTCGACGATCGCCCCCTTCGCCTGCTCCGAGGCGATGCCGTTGAACTCCGCCGATCCCGTCAGACGGCCGGCGCCGGTGTAGCAAAGTTCTCCGGCCATCACCGCATCATGATCCGGATGATCCTTCGGCGGTTCGATCACCGGACGCACCGGCAGCCCGAACTTCCGGGCGAAGGCGAAATCACGTTCGTCGTGCGCCGGAACTCCCATCACCGCCCCGGTGCCATAGCCGGCCAGGACGTAGTCTCCCGTCCAGACCGGAATGCGCTCGCCGGTGCCGGGATGAATGGCGTAGCTGCCGGTCCAGACGCCGGTCTTCTCCTCGCTTGCCTGGCGGTCCAGATCGCTCTTCATGGAAGCCTGGCGACGATACTCTTCAACTCCCGCCGCGCGATCGGCCGTGGTCAGATGCCCGATCAGCGGATGCTCCGGCGCTATCGTCATGAACGTGACGCCGAAGAGCGTGTCCGGCCGGGTCGTGAAGACCTTCAGCGTCTCCCCCCTCTCGGTGATGAACACCAGCTCGGCTCCGGTGGACCGTCCGATCCAGTTCCGCTGCATTTCATATGTCGAGACCGGCCAGTGGAGCCCCTCCAATCCTTCCAGTAGCCGCTCGGCATAGGCGGTGATGCGCATCATCCACTGGCGCATGGGGCGTCGTTCGACGGTGAATCCCTTCTCGACCCACTCATCCACCTCTTCATTCGCCAGCACGGAACCGAGCCCCTCGCACCAGTTCAGGGGCATCTCGGCCTCGTAGACGAGCCGGAAATTCGCGAGCACCTCCTGCCGTGCCAGATCGTCCATAGCGTCCCAGTCGGCTCCGGTGAATCCCCATACAGGCCCCGCATAATCTGCGGGACGATCGAGACCGGCCGTACCGGAGGAGGAGAGTTCGGCCACCAGATCGGCGATGGGGCGCCCCTTCCCAGCACGCGTATCGAACCAGGTGTCATACAGCTTCAGAAAAATCCACTGGGTCCAGCGATGATAGGCGGGCTCGGTCGTATTCACCTCGCGCCCCCAGTCGTAGCTGAAGCCGAGCGCCTGAAGCTGCCGGCGGAAGTTCGCGATGTTCCGCACGGTGGTCAGGCGCGGGTGGATATTCGTCTTCATTGCGAACTGCTCTGCCGGCAGGCCGAACGCATCCCACCCCATCGGATGGAGCACGTTGAACCCCGCGTGCCGCTTGTAGCGGGCCACGATGTCAGTGGCGGTATATCCCTCGGGATGTCCTACATGGAGCCCATCGCCCGACGGATACGGGAACATGTCGAGCACGTAGAACTTCGGCCGGTCATGATTGTGAACATCGGTACGGAACACGCCATGTTCCGCCCAGTACCGCTGCCAGCGCTGCTCGATCTCTATATAGGGATATGACATGGGGATGAATAATAGTTCTGAGGTTGCAGATATGGTCCGTTGATAATAATTCTCGCACGATCGCATCGGATAACGGCCGGCATCGCCGCCGTTTCTCACCCGGATTTCCGCTTCGCCGCCGGCGCCACATTCCGGCCATCGACGATCCGCCCGGCCTCCGTCACCAGTGCATGCCGTTCGGTCGGCGTATTCACCGGAAGGCGCGTCCATCCCTCATCGCCGCGAATATCGGCGAAGATTCCGGCGGAATCTTCGTGAAAATGCAGGAATGCGCTCGATTTCCAATAGAAGACGCCCCGTTTCCTTTCCTTCAGCCCGGCAAGGGCGCGCAACCCGGCCAGCAGATCATCCAGGCGATCGAGCGCCGCATCGGTAGCATGGTTCATGGCCGTTTCTCCCGCACCCGATAGCAGGGCATGCCGTCCGCTCCCGGATACTCTGTAAAAAGAAACGCCGCGGTGACGATTCGGCGTCGCTGCGGCGTGAGTACGGAGACATTCCTCCGTCGTTCATTTCCCGCCGGGCGGCCCGTGTTCGCCGAGAGCACGAAGCTGCTCGTCGGCATAGTTGTGAAGATCGAGAAGCAACTCGCGAGTTCTTCCCCCCTGGGCATGCTCCAGCTCACGATCGATGACGTCAACCATGCACTCCACCACGGGAATGTACACACTCCCCTTCTCGATCTGCGAGTCGATAAAGCCCTTCATGCAGAGATTGCTTCCGCGACTCAGGCAGAGATCGAGAATCCCCTTCCCCTTGAGAATCTGGCGATCGACAACGATCGTGACATCGCTCCCTTCGGACGTCGGTATGTAATAGCTCATGATCCGAGCCTCCAATGGTTGAATACGCTGTCGCACATCCTGGCTGCTGCGGAGCATGGGAGCTCGTTCCGCCCTCACCACGGATGCGACCTACATAATAACGATACCGTCGAAATGCACAACGCCGGCAACACCTCGATGGACGAAGGGATTGCCGGCGGGATGATCTCCTCCTCCTCCCTGCGGCGGAGGAGAGTATTCCTGACTCCCGGGAGTGTCGGGACATCGGGCTGCAATGACCTTGGGCGCCATCGAGAAGCGGGCCAGGGTCGCTGCAGTGGAACGTCCTTACTGCATCTCCTTGGAGATACGCTGCTGGCGGCGGATCGCCTTCAGCCGAGCCATGCGGTTGGTAACCGAGGGCTTCGTGTAGAACGTACGACGCTTGAATTCCTTCAGGATTCCGGAACGCTCGTACTTCTTCTTGAAGCGCCGCAGCGCGCGGTCGATCGACTCGCTCTCCTGGACAGTTACTCCGATCAAGTATTTCACCTCCTTCCGTGATCGATTCTGCGATCTGTTGTTTATAGTATCAGTTGATTGTTTGTCGATTACCACGGCGCCCGGCGGCGCCATCATTTTCTCAGGCAAGATTCTCCACCAGACGCTTCTCACCGATCTTGCTGAACGCCACCACTATCGCCTGCCCTCCGCTCGACGTCAGTTCCTTGGAAACCACGGTCCCGACATCGTCCCAGGTCTTGTGGTAGATGGCATCGCCGATCGTATACACGCTCTTCGGCGAATACGGGATGCAATCCTCCACCGAAACATTGATCTCCCTGGCTGCGCGGCGCTCCCCCTCTATCACCAGCATATCGATCATCATCGTGTGATGGCACTTGGAGCATTTGGCCCAGCGCTTCCCTTCATCCTGCCCGACCGCCTCGCCAAGCAGCTCGAATTTCGTCGGCTTGGAGCAGATCTCACAGATATTGGAAAGTGTGATATACTTCGATTGTTTTGCTCGTGCCATACAGATTCACTCCTGCTTCAGAAACATGATAATGCACCTGGGAACGCCGACACCGGCAAGTAGCGTGACGACTAAGTTACTACTTCACCCGCGAATTACAATGTGACTCACTGTAAGGTTTCTCGGGCCGAATACCCGTCCCAGCAGCGGCTCCGGCCGGGGCCGGCGTATATTGCGCCCCCCTAATCCGCCCGGCCATGACAACAGATATGGCTCATTTCCCAGGTATGCCCGCGGATGCCGACGGACCGTGGAGCGGGGTCATCCGTGGCGCCGGTTGGTTCGGGCGCCTGCAATCGTTCGGCGGGACCGCCGACACGCCGTTCATTCGTGCGCAACCTTTGGGAGTCCTCTGCGAAGAAGGTGCCCGATGCATGACCAACTCGACATTTCGGACCGGCAGGCCGGACACAGCCCCCGACCGGGCCTGGCATTCACGCTTATGGCGATCGCCATCACATGGCTCGTGATCATGGGCTATGATGCGATTCTTGCCGGGACGTGGCAGGTCTCTCCGGAAGATTACGGGGTGTTCCGGCTTCTTCTTCCACTGCTGGGCCTGGCGCCGATGGTGCTGCGCCTGCTGAAGCCGGATATTATTACCGACGATCGAGAGGCGTATAAAACGTTCATCCGGCTCACCGTGGCCAATTTTATCATGGCCGCCGTGATCGCCATCCTACAGTTGCTTCCCAACAGTTACACCGCCGGGGCGACCCCCGGAAGTTACTTCGGATTCCTTGTCGGCAGGACGATGGGACTGGTGACGATGCTGGGCCTTCCCTTGATCGCGGAATGGATAGTCCGCCTGTTTCACTACCGGGTGCGCGGCATCTTTTCGATCCTGGCCCGCCTGTACGTGATCCTGCTCGCGGGCCTTCTGCTGCTGGGCGAGCTGCTCCCGTTCCGGATGAACGAGCAGACGCTGGAGTCGAACATTGTCGCCGCAGCAATCGGCGGGGGACTGCTGGCGCTCGGGCTGGCGCTCTCCATCCGCTCCGGCTGGCTGATGAACCTCCGCAAGCGGCAGAAGCTGGCCCTGCTTGGGCTCTCGTTCCTCGGATTTCCCGCCGCGACCGTCATGCACCTCATGCTGCGGGACGATTCCGCCAGAGGAGCCATCTTTTCGCTGATGCCGGCGCTGGCTCCCTTTTCGACGGTCATCCTCCTTACGCTCCTCTTCGTGCACATGGTTATCTTCATCAGCGCGCTTCTCGCGCTGCCGACCGCCGATGCTATCGACCGCAGGAACGATGAGGTGACATCGCTGGCGAACTTCGCGCGTCTGCTGACGAAGTCGCTGGAAACGGAGGACCTGGTGGAGACGGCGATAGCACTTACCTGCGATGCCACGGCCGCAAGCGCCGCCTGGATCGGGATACGCGAGGAGGAGGGGGAGACGATGCATTACGGCGATACGCCGAAGCTCCCGGCGCATGTGGCCGAACGGCTGATGAAGGCCAGGATGCCGCGCGGCGCCACGGTTGCCGCGCAGGCGCTCTCCAGCCGCCGCACCGAGGTGGCCGAACGTGTGGGGGATACCGCGTGGGAGGAGAATGGAACGCGCAGGGAGCTTCGCTCCGTCGCCGCCGTGCCGCTGCTGCTGGGCGAGGAACTTCTCGGCACGCTCTATGCCGCCAAGGAGCGCGACGACGGCTTTGACCGCGAGGAGATCGTGGTGCTGAACGCCCTGGCCGACCAGATAGCGGTTGCGCTGGTGCACTCCCGTCTGATCCACGCATCGATGGAGCGGAAGCGGCTGGAGCAGGAGATGATGATCGCACGCGATCTCCAGCAGCGCCTTCTTCCGAAGGTGATGCCCGAACGCCCCTGCTACGAGATACATGCCGAATCGCAGCCGGCCAGTATCGTCGGCGGCGACTACTACGACGTCGTGCGATTCAGCGACAACACGCTGGCGCTGGTGATAGCCGACGTGGCCGGCAAGGGGGCAAGCGCCGCGCTCTACATGGGCATGGTGAAGGGGATCGTCCAGGCGCTTTCAGGTCGTTGCAATTCGCCGGGGGAACTTCTGGCGCGGTCGAACGTAGCCCTGCATGGGGCAATCGACCAGCGCTGGTTCGCAACGATGACCTGCGCGCAGATCATCGAGGAAAGCCGCGCGCTCCGCATCTCCCGGGCCGGACACTGCCCCACGCTGCTGGTGCGGAACGGAAAGGCCGCCTTCAGCCGCCCGAACGGGCTGGGGCTGGCGATCGCGGGGCCGGAGCTCTTCGACGCGAATCTCTCCGTGGAGGAGATCGCCTTCCATGAGGGCGATTACGCTATATTCTTCAGCGACGGGCTTCCGGAAGCCCGCTCCATCGACGGCAGCGAGTTCGGGTTCGAGGCGCTGCTCGACGTCGCGGCAGAGGCGGCGGCGCGCGGGGTGGACGCGCACGGCATGCGCGACGCGATCGTGGAGGCGATCGAACGATTCGCACAGGGGGAGCCCCCCACCGACGACAGCACGCTCGTGGTGCTGCGATGGCGTTGAGCCGCGGAGCGTGCGCGGCGGGATGATTCAAAAGTTTTCGACAACTTGACGGATACTTTTCTCCGTTTTTCTTCGTACCAGATTCGACACATGAGTCAGTTCTCCCTGATGGTTCGCGAAAGCCCGCCGACACAGGTCATCGACCTGAACGGCTACCTGGATGCCCACACGGCCCCGCAGCTCGAATCGGCGTTCCAGGATCTGGTGAACGAACAACGCTATAATATCATCGTCAACTTCCGGGATCTGGTCTATATCTCCAGCGCCGGGCTTGGCGTCTTCATGGCGTTCATCGAGGATGTCCGCAACAACAACGGGGATATCAAGCTCGCAGGAATGTCGCCGAAGGTGTACAACGTCTTCGATCTGCTCGGGTTTCCGATGCTCTATGAAATCTACGAGGACGAACAGCAGGCCCGGCAGAAGTTCATCGATAGCCACTCCATCGGCTGAAGGAACAATGCAGAGCCATACGCACTATATCATTCGATTCAAGGCCGACATCCAGACGCGGACGGAGGAACTGCATCGCATCAGAGAGGTGGTGGAGAGCGAGGCGATACGGTTCGGGTTCGACAGGGAAACCGCGTTCCGGATGGCGCTCGCCGTCGATGAAGCCTGCACCAACATCATCAAACATTCATATGCCGGCAACCCCGGCAACATGTTCGATATCGAAATCGCCACGCTCGACGACAGGTTCATCGTCGTGCTGACCGACCGGGGAAAGAGTTTCGATCCCAACAGCCTGCCGAAGCTCGACATGAAGCGCTATTTCGAGCAGTGCGCGCGCGGGGGCTTGGGCGTGCACATCATCAGGCTCGTGATGGATGATGTGGCCTACAATGTCACCACCAACCATGCGAATCAACTGCGCATGGTGAAGCATCTGGGCTGAATGCCTCTCTCTCTCCCGATAACATTCTCCCGTCGTCCTCCGCCGCATCCGTGCGCATGCCGCCGGCGCCCGCCTCCCGCTGCCGCCACATCACCGCAGTCATATCGTTCCGATCCGAACATCACTATCGCAACCGGACACCGCATTGTCATCATCATATCCCGTCGCTGCCGCGCAGGGGACCATTCCCGGCCCGCGCACGCAGGCTCTCCGGATTCTGGCATGGGGCTTGTCACAGAAGCAAATGAAACGGTTACAGAGCAGACAACTGACCAGAATCCATAAGAGGAGAGCAAGGGTTATGAAACGATTTCTAGGTGTTCCGCTGCCGTCGCTGGTGGCAGCGGTGATGGTTGCCCTGGGCGCGACATACAGCGCTTCGGCCCAGGAGACATATACCGGCGCTCCGTGGAGATTCGGTGCGTACGGCGGTCTGAATTTCAACATCGTCGGCGCGGGGGCGCAGACCCTGGCGACGATCGCGGGCGATCCGAGCTTTACGGAAGATGACATCATGGATGGCACCGCGCTCGGCTTCTATACCGGGCTCATGACCGAATACAATCCGGGGGGACTTCTCGGCTTCCAGCTTCGCGCAGGTCTCGATGACCGCCGCGTGAATTTCAACGACTGGGACGTTCCCGATGCTTCGCGCGTCCGCTTCAGCGCACGCATGACCTATATCTCGGTGGAGCCGATGCTGCGGGTCAATCTCGGTTCGCCCGACTTCCATCTCACGGCGGGTCCGCTGCTTTCGTTCAAGGTCGCATCGAAATACGACTGGGTTCCGCGTGATGAGACCAGCCAGACCATCGTTGACCAGGAAATTCCGAACGCGAACGGCTTCACGTATGGTGTCGGCGGCGGATTCGGCTATGACATCCTGCTGAACAGCAAGAGCACCAGCGGCACGAAGTGGTATCTGACGCCGTTCGCGGAAGTCAGCTATATGATGGATCAGCGCGAGAACGATTTCGCCGGACAGGATCGCAACGATACATGGGTAACTACATCCATCCGTGGTGGTTTCCAGGTGAAGTTCGGCAGCACCCCGTCGGCCCCGCCCCCTGTGGTGATGGTGGATGAGGATCTGCCGACGGTGGATCTCTCCGTCCGTGCACCGAACGCCATCGTCGATCAGCGTTCGGTGATCGAGATGTTCCCGCTGCGCAACTACATCTTCTTCGGCGACGGCTCCACCGCGCTGCCGAGCAAGTACATCCGCCTGTCGAACGACCAGGCCCAGAACTTCCGCGAGGCCGGCCTGCTGAACGCGCCGGGCACCGGCGGCGGCAACGTGAGCACGATGGACCGCTCGCAGCGCCAGATGAACGTGTACTACAACGCCGTGAACGTCATCGGCGATCGTCTCCGCAACAACCCGTCGGCCACCATCCAGCTTGTCGGCTCGGCTCCGGTCGCGGCGGACGGCATGAGCATGGCCAACGAGGTGAAGAACTATCTTGTGACGACGTTCGGCATCGATCCCGGCCGCATCACGGCCAAGGGCCAGGCACGCCCGCCGCATGCTTCCGGCACCCGCGCCACGCCGCCGGAGGATCTCTCGCTCGTGGCCGAGGAGAACCGCCGCGTCGAGATCCTGAGCGACAACATGGAGATCATGAAGCCGGTGAAGCTCAACACGACGCAGAACGAACCGTTCGACAATGATCTTCTGATCAACGTCAACACCAGCGCTCCCATCGCCGACTACACCGTGGCGATCGCGGGCGAGGGCTTCACGCAGACGTATGGTCCGTTCACCTCGAACACGCAGCGCATCGACGCCCGGCCGGTGCTGCAGAGCCGCAACGCAGGCAACTATACGGCGACAGTCACCGCTCGTACGATCGACAACCAGACGATCACCCGCTCGGCCGACTTCAGCCTCGTTCGCCAGAGCGCTCCTCCGGTGACAGGTCAGCGTTTCTCGATCCTCTTCGAGTACGACGAGTCGCGGACGGTGCAGACCTACGATCAGTTCCTGCGTCAGGATGTGGCCCCGATGATCCCGGCAAATTCGACGGTGGTGATTCATGGCCACACCGACCGGATCGGCGAGGACAACTACAACTTCGAGCTTTCGACACGGCGCGCCACCGAGGCACTGAACGTGCTGCAGGACGAAATGCGCAAGGCCGGCAAGAACGTGACGTTCGACTCCTACGGGTTCGGCGAGAGCGAGGCGCGCGCCCCGTTCACCAACTCCACGCCGGAGGGCCGGTACTACAACCGCACCGTGCTGATCGAGATTATCCCCGGTTCATAACCCAGAACAGAACGATCGATCATTACCTATGATGGATCGCAGAGGCCCCGGAGAGCTTCCGGGGCCTTATTTTTTTCCTGCCTCCGCCATCGTCGCAGAGCACGCGGCCGCATGATATTTCCGGCTTAGCGATTCCGCTCCTCCATCTGCTTCATCTCTTCCATCCTTTTCCGCAGGCTCAACGGACGCATGTCGGTCCAGACCTCGTTGATATAGTCCAGACACTCCGTCTTGGTCCCCTCCTTCCCGGCATCATTCCAGCCAGGCGGGTTTTCCCGGTCTACCGGCCATATCGAATACTGCTCCTCGTGATTGACCACAACCTTGTAGGTTCTCGTATCCTCGCTGTCGTCCGTATGCATGACTGGTACTCCTCGAAATGATGATGGTTGGCGGCCGGCCTATTCCGATTTCCCCTTCAGCGCGCGCATGACGCCGACGACCTCTCCCATCAGCGCCACATCGCTGCGCCCCTCTATCACCGGCACCTTCTTGTAATAGCGGTTTGCGGCCACAAGATACCGAAGCTCCCCGGTTCCTTCGAGACGGCGGACAAGCTGCTGTGCGCCGGCCAGCGCGAAGACCAGCGACTGCTCGGAGAGGTCGTTCTTCTGCTGGACGATCACATAATCCCCCTTGAAAATTCCCTCGCCGTCCATGGCATCATCCATCACAACCGCGGCGAAGCTGTTGGCGACGGGAAAGAGCGTGGAATCGGGAGCGAGCGTGCCGTGGGGATTCATGAAGATGGAGAAGGGATTGGACGCATCTCCCTCGCCCACGATCGGGATCTTCCTGCCTCCACGCCCTGCGACCGGGGCGGCGGGGGCGTTGTCCGGGAGCGCAATGCCGCGCGCCGTGCCGCGCTGGCGGATGATATAGCCCTTCCGTTCCAGCGCGCGCAGCAGATCGTTCACGCCGTTGGTGGAACGTATCCCGAAACGCTGGCCGATCTCCGTGATGGTCGGCGGGTTGTTCCTCCCCTGGATGCAGGAACGTATGAACTCGTAGATCTCATTCTGACGCGGCGTCAGCGAGCTTCGTGCGCGGCTGTGATCGGACATGAATTCGGCGGGGTCAGTCGTTGGTTGCGTACGGCGATAGAGGCTCCGGAACCTCCCCGACATGGGGCTGGAAGTCCATCCGGTAATGGTCAGCACCCTCCCGGCGATCCGCCGCCGGGCGATCCGCCCCGCACATCATCGCATTACCGTTCCCCTCCTCTCCATCCGGAACTCCCGGTCTCCACGGCCGAGGAGCTTCAAGATAGGAATGCATGCCGAATATCGGGATACCGGAGCCGACGTTGGGGAAATCGCCTATCTTACGGCGCATGACCGGATGAACCGCCGTAAGGCCGTACCCTGCTTCGCCCTTCCTCCGTGAAGAGACGGCGCGCGCGGGCGCCCCGGTGCTTCACTACGATACATCCATACGGGCCTGCCCGGCAACGCCCCTCCCAACCCGGAGAAGGTATGATCAAGGCGGTGGTGTTTGATCTCGACAACACGCTCGTGGACTTCATGGCGATGAAGCGTCAGGCGATCGACGCGGCCATATCCGCCATGATCGACGCCGGATTGAATATGGACTACGACGACGTGCGGCAGCATATCGTCACCATCTACGATGAGCAGGGCATCGAGTACCAGCGCGTATTCGACGAGCTTCTGCTGAAGATCCTGGGGCGCGTGGATTACAAGATGCTTTCGGCGGGCATCGTCGCCTATCGCCGGGCGCGCGAGGCGGCGTTGAAGCCCTATCCTCATGTCTCCGCCACCCTCATGGAACTGGTGAAACACGGCGTGAAGCTGGCCGTGGTCTCCGATGCCCCCACGCGCGAGGCCTGGCTCCGGCTCTGCTACATCAACTTCCATCACATCTTCGAATGCGTGGTGACATTCGGCGACACCGGCAGACGCAAGCCCGATCCCGCCCCCTTTCTCAGGGCGCTGGATATGATGCAGGTACGCCCGGATGAGGCGATCATGGTGGGCGACTGGGCCGAACGTGACATGGTGGGGGCCGCAGCCATCGGTATGAAGACGGCGTTCGCAGCCTATGGCGATTCGTTCGGCAATCAGAAGGTGCAGGCCGATTATGTTCTGGGCGACATCAAGGATCTGCTCCACATCGTGCTGGACCGGAAGGAACAGCATGATGTCGCCGAGCGCGAGACGAGCAGAAACGTGGTGGATGATATGGAGGCCGCCGCGGAGGGAGCGACCGAAGGATTACAGCCGAATGCCGGAGGAGATGGAACATGATAACGGGCATCGGAACCGATATAACGGAGGTGGAGCGCATCCGGCGCGCCCTGGAAACCTACGGCGAACAGTTCGAGCGGAAGATCTTCACCGAGGAGGAGATCGCCTACTGCCGCAGGACGCCGCGGCGCATGGCCGAACGCTATGCCGCCCGGTTCGCCGCGAAGGAGGCATTCGCCAAGGCGCTCGGCACCGGCATCTCGCGCGGCATCGGATGGAAGGATATCGGCGTGCGCCGCCTTCCGGGAGGACGCCCCTTCATCGTCCTGCGCGGCCGCGCCGCCGAAATGTGCGCCGGCATGACGTCCCACCTTTCCATAACCCATACCGATTCCACGGCGATGGCGACAGTGATACTCGAAAAACTGTGAGGGTGGCGGAAAATGCCCGCTGGAATATCCCGTCCGCACAGTGCATGAAACGCATCACCGCATGATCGCGGCACGCGGTGATCTCCCGATCCCTCTGCAATCCCCCTTCGCTTCCCGCCGCACGGGGCCACGCGGCCCGTTATGACGTTACATTGCCTGCCGTTACGGTTCATAGCGGCGGAACGACGACAGCGCCGATACATGCGGCTTCCACGAACCTTCCATCGATGCGTATGACGATGTATCGCCCCGGCGCCGGACGACTGGCGGACGAACAACTGATCGGAGCGAAAGCCCGGAATCTGGCGCTGCTGAGCGAGGCCGGGTATCGGGTACCGTCGTTTTTCGTCGTAACGGCCGAGGCATTCGCCGCCTCATCGGGCGCCGGCGGAGATGCGTCCGATCAGAGTGCATTCACGCTGCCGGATGCCCTTCTGCACGAGATCGAATCGGCGGCCGGGGAGATGTGGCCGGACGATCGCCCACTCGCCGTCCGCTCCTCCGCCATCGGCGAGGATGGCGCCGAATTCTCTTATGCCGGCCAGCTCGCCTCCTTCCTCTTCGTCCGCCGCCACGATCTTGCCGAATGCATCGTGAACGTCTGGCGCTCCGCCTTCAGCGAGCGTGTGACCGCCTACCGCCGCGCCAACCTGATGGAGGGCCGGCTGCCGCGCGTCGCCGTGATCGTGCAGGAAATGATCGACGCGGATGCGTCCGGCGTCGCGTTCGGCATCGACCCGGTATCGGGCGACCGGAGCGCCGTCGTAATCTCCGCGGTATACGGGCTCGGCGAGGGACTGGTGAGCGGCGATCTTGACGCCGATACGTACACGGTCCGCGGCGGCGCCATCACCTCCACGATCGCCGCGAAGCGCGAGCGCACAACGTTCGATCGCGAAGGTGGGAGATTCACCAGAATCGAACCGTTGCGCGAGGAACTGCACACGCGCCCCGTGCTGGACGAACGGCAGGTCCGCGAAATAGCCGCGGCGACCATCAGGCTCGGACATTTCTTCGGCGCGCCGCAGGATGTGGAGTGGTGCATCGCGGGGGAGCAACTCCATCTGCTCCAGAGCCGCCCCGTCACGGGGCTGGGGACGACGCCCGACACCACACGGCGGAAAATCATCTGGGATAATTCCAACATCATCGAGAGCTACGCCGGCGTCACCACGCCGCTCACCTTCTCGTTCGTGCGGGACGTCTACGCGGAGGTCTACCGGGAGTTCTGCCGGATCATGGGGGTGGACGCGGAGACGATCGAGCGAAATCGCGGCATCTTTGAAATGCTCGGGCTGATCCGCGGGCGGATCTACTACAACCTGCTGAACTGGTATCGCGTCCTGGCGCTCCTTCCGGGATACACCATCAACGCACGCTTCATGGAGGGGATGATGGGAGTGCGGGAACGCATGGAGGAAACGCCCGCCGTGATACCGAGCAGGCACAATCCCTACCTCCGTCTGATTCTCTCGCTCTATCGCATCATCGCCAATCTCCTCTCGCTCCCGGGACGCATCGCCGGGTTTCAGGAACATCTGAACGCGACGCTTGCGCCGCTTGAGGAACGCGATCTGCGCGGGCTCGGACCGGAGGAGCTTCGCGATACCTACCTGATGCTGGAACGTTCGCTCCTGCAGCGCTGGCGCATCCCGATCCTGAACGATTTCTATACGATGATCTTCTTCGGCCTGCTGAAACGGATCATCGAGAAATGGCGGCTGGACACAACCGGAACGCTGCACAACGACCTGCTGAGCGGCGAGGGAGGAATCATTTCCACGGAACCGATCCGGCGCCTCGGCGCCATTGCCACCGCCATCAGGCCGCACGCCGGGCTCGTCGAAATGTTCCGCACCGCTTCTCCCACGGCGGTGCTGGAGAAGCTGGCACGATATCCGGAAATCCGGCGCGAGGTGGATGCATATATCGCACGCTTCGGCGACCGCTACATCGGCGAACTGAAGCTGGAAACGGTGACGCCGCGAGAGCGGCCGGAGCTGGCGATCGGAATGCTCGCCGGCTATGTCCTCCGCAACGGCGGGGAGCGGACCACGACGGACGCACTGCGAAAGAATGCGGAGGAGGTGGCGCGCCGGAACCTGCGCGGCCCGTTCCGGCGATGGCTCTTCGCATGGCTGCTGCGCCAGACACGTGAGCGGGTGAGGAATCGCGAGAATCTCCGCTTTGAACGAACGCGCGTATTCGGCGTGGTGCGCCGACTCTTCCTGGCGATGGGAGATAATTTCCGCGCCGAAGGCGTGCTCGACGACCGCCGCGACATTTTCTGGCTGACGAAGGAGGAGATCTTCGACTTCATCAATGGTACCTCCGTCACGACGGAACTGTGCGAGCTGGTACGAATTCGCCGCACCGGGTTCGCAGGCTATGCGAACGATCAGCCGTCCAACAGGTTCAGCACGTACGGAGCCGTGCATCTCGGCAACACCTTCGCCGGTGAATCCCCCGTGGCGGCAACGGACGCCGCCAGCGACGTGCTGTCCGGCCTTCCATGCTGCCCAGGCATCGTACGCGCCCGCGTACGCGTGGTGGCCGATCCGGCATCGGAGCCGCCGCTGGACGATGAAATCCTGGTCGCCGAACGGACCGATCCGGGCTGGACGCCGCTCTTCCCCATCGCCCGGGGCATTCTTGTGGAACGTGGAAGCCTGCTCTCGCACTCGGCGATCGTCGCTCGCGAGATGGGAATCCCGGCGATCGTCGGCATCGAGGGCCTGATGCAGCGGCTTGCCTCCGGCGATCTGGTGGAAATGGATGGCGCACGGGGGACGGTGCGCCTGCTGGAAGGGAGCGCGGCATGAACGATATAAGCCGCCGCGCGTCGTTCGAGATCATCCGCTATGCAAACTGCTGGGAGGATGCGGATATTCTGGTGAAGGGGCTCGATCCCGGCCCGGGAATGCGCTGTCTCTCGATCGCCTCCGGCGGCGATAATTCGCTGGCGCTGCTGGCGCGCGATCCGGAACTGGTGGTGGCGGCCGATTTCAGCGGCGCGCAGATCGCATGTACCGAGCTGAAGCGTGCCGCAGTTGCCCGGCTGGATCACGACAGATTTCTGCGGTTCCTCGGCTTTCGCGAAAGCCTTGATGGACGACTGGAAACATACCGCGAACTGCGCGCGGAACTTTCGGCGGAGACGCGGGGATTCTGGGATGCCAGACTGGAAATTCTGCGCGCGGGAATAATCCACGGCGGAAAATTCGAGCGATATTTCCAGCTCTTCCGGAAACGGGTGCTCCCGCTGATCCACAAACGGCGCGATGTACACGACCTTCTGCTGGAGAAGGATCGCCCTGCGCGCGAAGAGTTCTATCGTCATCGCTGGAATACATGGCGCTGGCGGCTCGTCTTCAGAATATTCTTCAGCCGGTTCGTGATGGGACGGATGGGACGCGATCCAGAATTCTTCCGGTATGTACAGGGGAATGTCGCCGCCAGGATTCTCCGGCGTGTGGAGCATGCACTCACCGCACTCTCCACGCACGACAATCCCTTCATGACCTACATCCTCACCGGAAATTTCGGCGATGCGCTTCCATTTTATGCGCGCCCGGAGAATTTCGGCGCAATCAAACAGAACGTCGAACGGCTGGTGCTGGCGCAGGGATCGGCCGGCAATGCTGCATCGCGTATCGGCGGGAAATTTCATGCCTGCAATCTTTCCGACATCTTCGAATACATGAACGCACAGGAATTCCGTGCCCGCGCGGAGGAGCTGCTCCGGATCTGCGCCCCGGGGGCACGGCTGGCCTACTGGAACATGCTCGTGCCACGCCGCATCTCGGAAATTCTTCCTGACCGTGCGGGATATCTTGGCGAATTATCCGGCGATCTGTTCATGCACGACCGCGCATTCTTCTATCAGGCATTTCACGTCGATCGGTACATCGGATGATTACTTCATCGGACCTCATTTCATCGCTGATCGCCGGAACGCTCTTTCTGGTGCTGTTCCTGATCGCCGAGATCTGGCGGCGGCGGGGATCTCCCGATCCGGAGCATACCAGAAAGTTCGTGCACGTCGGGGCAGGGCTTATAGCGCTGACATTTCCGCTGCTCTTCGGATCGCACTGGACCGTGCTCATTCTTGCGATCCTTTTCGTCGGCGTTTTCGTTCTCACACGCCGGCTCGGCATCCTGCAGTCGGTGCAGGGAGTGGAACGGATAACCATCGGGGAAATTCTCTACCCTGTCGCGATCTATCTGATATTTCTGACCACGGAACTGTCCGGCGCACACGGATATTATGTATTCACGATTCTCGTACTCGCCATCTCCGATACGGCCGCAGGTCTCATCGGCCGCCGGCTCGGAGTCGGCAGTTTCCACATTTCCGGCGAGAAGAAGACGCTCGCCGGATCGTTCGCCTTCCTGATTTCCACCGTTGCCATCGCGCTGCTGCTCGGTGTGGAATACATGGATACGCCGGCAATGGGTGGAACATTGCTCCCTCTCATCTCCGTGGCGCTGGTCGCCACGCTCACCGAGGCGGTTACGCCGTGGGGCTTCGACAACGTCACAATTCCGGTCGCAATGCTCGGCATGCTTTTGCTGCCGCAATATCTTCCGGAAACAGGCGCCATGAATTTCATCCTCGCCATGCCCTGGATCGCGGCGGTTGCCGCCGTCCTCGCCATTCTATGGAAAAACCGCCGCACGGCGAATATCGCCCGCCAGTCGCGGGTCAGATAATCGGAATGGCGCCGTAACAATTCAGAACGATAATGAAGCAGAAATTCCCGGCGGCATATGGCATACGTCGGTTTCGCGGGGATTCGCCGGAGATGGAATCCTTCGCGGACGTCGCGCGTGGACTATACGCGGGCGATCCCTTTTGGAAACCCGCCGCCCCGCCACCTCCGGATTCCGCCTGCTATCTGGTCCGCAGAGGCGATCTTGCGATCGGCAGAGCCTGCGGACTGGCAGCTACGGGACCTGCATGGAATAACGAGCCGACGGCGCTGGCAGGCTGGTACGAATGCGCAGATGATCCGCATGCCGCGGAGTTGCTGCTTGGCGCCATCGCCGATGATTTCCGGCAGGAGGGCTACAGGCATCTGATCGGCCCCATGAACGGCTCCACATGGCATCGCTACCGCTTCGCCGATCCATCCGATACGCCGCCGTTCTTTCTGGACGTGCAGAACAAGCCGTGGTATGCCGCGCAGTTCGAGCGCGCCGGATTCGAGACGATCGCCCGGTACAGCTCCACGAACTTCGATATACGGACCGGCGATTACGCGCGCGTAGAGCGTTTCGAGGAATATTACCGGAACCGTGGTATCATCATCCGCCCGTTCCGTCCCGACGATTTCGAGAGCGAGCTGCGAGTGCTTTACGATGTGACGCTCGCAAGCTTTGCGCATAATTTTCTGTATACGCCGATTTCCTTCGAGAATTTCCGCGCCATTTACGCGCCGATCCGATCGCTGATCGATCCCGGACTTGTACTGATTGCGCAGAACGGTGAGGAGCGGCCGCTGGGATTCGTCTTCACCATTCCGGATATGTTCGATCGCGCGGGACGTACGCTCGTCATCAAGACCGTCGCGGCGGCGCCGGTTCCCGAGGCACGCGGCCTGGGAACATTCCTCGTGGAGCGCATGCACCTGACGGCCCGGCGGCGCGGCTTCGGCTCCGTCATCCATGCCCTGATGCACGAGGATAATTCATCGATGAATGTACTCGCCGGGGAGGGGCAGCTTCTCCGCACCTACCGACTGTTCCATCGGACATTATGAACGGAAATATCATCGGCATTTTTCATGATGTCGCCGGGAGGTGTCCGGAGAAGCTTGCGATCGTGCAGGGCGACCGCGCGCTCACCTATGGCGATCTTCGGCACGACGTGCTGCGTATTGCCAGCTACCTGCGCGACCGGGGCGTGGGGCCGGGATCGCGCGTGCTCCTGTTCGTACCGATGTCGATCGATCTCTACATGCTCCTGCTCGCGATATTTCACCTCGGCGCAACCGCGATCTTCATCGATGCATGGGCCGACCGAAAACGTCTGGCTGCCGCCTGCCGCACGGCCCGCCCCACTGCCTTCATAGGAACTGGAAGGGCGCAGCTTCTCCGCCTGATCTCGCCGGAAATCCGTGCCATACCGCTCAAGCTCCGGGCGAATCCGGCCGCATGGCACGCCACCGGCACCGCACCCGATCCGGCGGCCGTCGATCCCGACGCGCCCGCGCTCGTGACGTTTACCACCGGCAGCACGGGAGCGCCGAAGGGAGCGAAACGGAGCCATCGGTTTCTCACAGCCCAGCACCGCGCGCTTGTGGAGAGCCTGCGCCCCGCAGCCGACGATGTGGACATGCCGGTGCTGCCGATCTTCGCGCTCAGCAATCTTGCGGCGGGCATCACCACCGTGCTCCCTCCCGTCGATCCCAGGAGTGTCGAGAAATTCGATCCGGAGGCAGTGGTCCGGGAGATACGCCGGCGGAACGTCACCACATCCTCCGGCTCGCCTGCGTTCTACGGCAGGCTGGCCGGACACTGCCTGGAACATGGCATGGAACTGCGCGGGTTGCGCAGGATCTTCCTCGGTGGCGCGCCGGTTTTTCCCGAGCTTGCGACGAAGCTGCTTGAAGCATTTCCCGCGACCATAGTCACCATCGTCTACGGCTCCACTGAAGCGGAGCCGATCAGCACGCTCCCCGCCGTGGAGCTTGTGCGGCGTCAGGAGCCGCCAGGGTCCGGGCTCCCCGTCGGGCGCCCCGTCCCATCCGTCGAGGCGGCCATCCTGCCTATCACCGACGGCCCGATCGAACTTCACGATGGAGAGACGGTGGCAGCACTTGCGCTGCCGGCCGGCGAGGCAGGAGAAATCTGCGTCGCGGGGGAGCATGTTCTGCGCGAGTACTATGGAGGCGAGGATCAGCTTCGCGCCACCAAGATCCGCGCTGGCGGCCGGCTGTGGCACCGCACCGGCGACGCCGGATATCTCGATGAAGCAGGTGAACTCGTTCTGCTGGGGCGCGTTCGCCAGAGCTTCGAGCATGAAGGAAGACGCATCTTTCCCTTCCCCGTCGAGGCGTTTCTGCAGCGATTGGATGGTATCGCAATCGGAACGATATTCAGGGCCGGGGAGAAACTGGTGGTGGTTGTGGAGCCGGAGCCGGGCGTGCATGTCGAACCACATATACTTTGCGAAAAGCTTCGCGAAGCCGCTATCCCGTTCGATTCCATTCGCATACTCGACGCCCTCCCGCGCGATCCGCGGCATCATTCGAAAATCGATTATGAGCGATTGAAGAACGATATATCTGTATAAATTCCGTGGGGCGGATTGAAAGGCTCGCGCAAAGGCGCAACGATCGCAAAGGATTCGGCGCGGCCGGAATTCCTGGTTGTACATCATGAATCCCCCCTGATCTCCGGTGCTATCAATCGTAAATCCCCTGATTTTTCAATCGAATATTGAAAACTCCCCGTGCCTGCATCGAGCAATAGCGCAAGAAAAACGATCGAGCGTCTTCTTACCGGCGGGCCGGCGGAGACGATAGTTTCCCGCATTGGTCCGGTCAGGCCGGACGTTCGGCCGCTGCCGCCGGATATTCCGGAGATACGCAACTGGAATGCCGAGGCGACGGCGGCGCGGCAGGCGTTTCTGACGGAACGGACGGGAACCCCGCTGCCATATCTTTCCGGACGGGAGGCTCTGACGGAACATGCGGCGCTGAAGGGAAACGTCGAGAATTTCATCGGCATGACCCAGGTTCCCACCGGCATCATCGGCCCGCTGCGTGTGAATGGTCCGGAGGCGAAGGGAGATTTCTATGTGCCGCTCGCCACCACCGAGGGGGCGCTGGTGGCTTCGTACAATCGCGGTGCGGCGCTCGTCTCCCGCGCCGGAGGTGTTACGAGCATCTGCCTGACCGAGGGGGTGCAACGCTCCCCCTGCTTCCGGTTCGCCACATTCGGCGAGGCGGGAACCTTTCTGATCTGGGTGATGCAGAACACGGAATCGTTTCATGAGGTCGTGAGCGGCGTATCGGCCCATGCGCGGCTGGAGGATATACGGCCGTCGGTGGATGGCAATCAGATCACCCTCCTCTTCGAATACACCACCGGGGATGCCGCCGGCCAGAACATGGTGACACTGTGCACGGACGCAGTCTGCCGCCACATTGTGGAACATGCACCCGTGAAGCCCGAGCTCTGGTTCGTGGAGGGAAATCTCTCGGGAGACAAGAAAGCCACGGCGCTCTCCTTCGTTTCCGTCCGTGGCAAGAAGGTCACGGCAGAAACGCATATCCCCCGTCGGCTGGTGGAGGAGATGCTCCACACCACACCCGAACGGATGATGGAATACTGGAAGACCTCCATCGCCAACGGCGTCCAGAGCGGCTCCATCGGCGTGAACGGACATTTCGCGAACGGGCTGGCGGCGATCTTCCTCGCATGCGGACAGGATGTGGCGTGCGTGGCCGAGGCGGCCGTTGGCATCACCCGCTTCGATCTCGTATCCGACGATGAACTCTATGTCTGCGTCTCCCTGCCCAATCTGATCGTGGGAACGGTGGGAGGCGGCACCGGCCTGCCGACGCAACGGGAATGCCTTGAACTGCTGGGCTGCGCCGGAACCGGCTACGCGCGGAAGTTCGCCGAGATATGCGCGGCGACGGTCCTGTGCGGGGAAATCTCGATCGTGGGAGCTATCGCCGCGGGGGACTTCGCCAAGGCACATGCCATCTACGGCCGAAGAAAGGGAGGACCGCGCTCTTGAGCGGCAGCATACCCGGACACGGACGCCCGCTGATCGCACGGCTGTGGGAATATCAGAAGGAGCGCTTCCCGATCGCCCGGCATGGACTTCTGATCGTCACCTTCACGTTTTCGGCGGCCTCCTACTCGCGAATCTGCCGACGCGCCGACGGGTTCATCGCACCGGATGAGTTTATTGTCGGCGCGTTCACCGCCATCATACTCTTCCTCCTGCTCCGCATCTTCGATGAATTCAAGGATGCGGAGGATGATGCCCGGTATCGCCCCTACAGACCCGTGCCGCGCGGTCTGGTGTCGCTGCGGGAGCTGCGCCGCCTCGGGATTGTGGTGATCGCCCTGGTGCTGGCGCTGAACGCGCTCGTGATGCCGGCCATGCTGTGGGCGTTCCTTGTAGCGCTGGGCTACATGGCGTTGATGACGAAGGAGTTCTTCGTCCCGGCGTGGCTGAAACGGCGGCCGATTATCTATATGCTCTCGCATATGGTGATCATGCCGCTGGTCGATCTCTATACGACGGGGCTGGACTGGATCAACGCCGCCGTTGCTCCGCCGCGGGGACTGGAATTCTTCCTGATGGTGACATTCCTGAACGGCATCGTCATCGAAGTGGGGCGCAAGATCCGCGCAGCCGAGGCCGAGGAGACAGGCGTGGAAACCTATTCCGCATTGTACGGACCGAAACGCGCCGCCATCGGCTGGCTCGCGGTGCTGTCGCTGACCTGTCTCTCGGCGGTGCTGGCGGCATGGTATGCCGGATTTGGCGCCTGGGGATTTATCGTGCTGACGGCGGTGCTGGCAGCATGCGGCATTCCGGCGGTCGCGTTCATACGCAGCCTGCAGGGGCGTCACGCGAAGCTGATCGAGACCGCGGCCGGCATCTGGACGATCGCGATGTATCTGACGCTCGGAGCGCTCCCCATGCTGCTGCGCTGGCTCGGAGAATAGCCGGTGCACGCTGCACTGCGGCGGCAGGCGGGCAATCAATCCCGCTCCGGCCTCCGGAAAATACGCAGCGATTATTTCCTTGCCCGGCGAAACACTACGAAGTATTTAGGTTTATTCGGATACTTTACAGAACCCAATTATACACATCGCCCCGGCCGCGCAGTGCCGGATGATACCCCCTTCATGAATCTACATGGACACAACACAATGCTGCGGTCCCTTCTCCTCTCCGCTCTCTGCTTCGCACTGCTCCACACTCCGTCGTTTTCACAACCTCAGATTCAAACCCGCGAGGTTGTTACAGGACTGTGGGTCCCCTGGGAACTGGTATGGGGGCCTGACGATTTCCTCTGGATTACCGAGCGGCCCGGCATGGTCAGCCGGGTCAATCCCGAAACCGGTGAACGCAGGATCATTCTGAACATCCGCCATCGCGTTGCCGAGACAAACGAGGGGGGGATGCTGGGCATGAAGCTCCATCCCAACATGGTGGATACGCCGCAGGTTTTCATCGTACACACGTTCTGGAACGAAAACGACGTTCTGGTACGGCTGGTGCGCTATGACTATGATGCCGCGCTCGATTCGCTCGTCAATGAGACGATACTGGTAGACAGTATTCCGGGCGGGCTGTTTCACGATGGCAGCCAGATCGCCATCAGCGATGACCGGAAGATTTACATGACGACCGGCGAGGGAGGAATTCAGCCGAGAGCGCAGAGCCACCTGACGCTTGCCGGAAAAACCCTGCGCATGAACATGGACGGTAGTACGCCGGAGGATAACCCCTGGGCCGCCGCTCCCTGGCCGTTGTCGCTGATCTGGACCACGGGGCACCGCAATCCGCAGGGGCTCGCATTCGGTCCCGACGGGACGCTCTACTCCTCGGAACACGGCCAGGATGACAATGATGAACTGAACATCATCCGGCGCGGCCGCAACTACGGCTGGCCCTACGCCAACGGCTACTGTAGTGATACCCTGGGCGCATGGCCCGGCATTGACAAGCAGCAGTTCTGCCTGGATTCCAATGTGGCCGAGCCGATCATGGCCTGGACGCCGACGGTGGCCCCCGCCAGCCTGGTCTACTACAGCCACACGGCGATTCCGCAATGGCATAATTCATTGCTCCTTACCACGCTTGGCCGGCTCAAGCCCGAGCTGCCGCCGGACTCCTACAGCCTGCTTCAGATCACCCTGAGCAATGACGGGCAGAGCATCGTGAAGGACACGGCATATTTCAGGCTGCAGTATGGCCGGTTGCGCGGGATCTGCGTTTCGCCGGATGGGCGGGTCTTCATTTCGACAAGCAACCAGGATGGGCGCGCGGCCACCGAACATGGCTTCCCCCGCGCGGGCGACGACAGGATCATCGAGATAAGCGCCCCCGTCGGCAGCAATGTTCCCATGAAACAGCAGCATGCGGAATTCACCGTCATTCCGATGCCCACCATCGGCGATGCACGCATCACATTTGCCAGAAAATTCGGCAGGGGAACGGTGAAGCTGTTCGGAAAGGCAGGGCGGACATTACGGAGCGAGGAATTCTCCGGCGGAAATGAGTATCATTTCCATCGTGGAGATCTCGGCCCGGGAACATATTTCCTGCGCATCAACGATGGGAGGCATTCGCTGGAATGTCCCATCGTGGTGCAGTAGGCCCGCAGGAATAATTCACGGGCAGCACATTCCCATGAAGATTTTCCGGGGAATTTTCCGGCGTCTTCATGCATGGTCCATCGCCAGGAACTCAATGCCCGACAGGGCGGAATACAGGGTGGGGAGATTCACTCCCCACCCGCATATTTCAGCATACATTTTCGCATGCACCCCCGACATGCCCGCAACGCACTACGAAGGCCCTGCCTGCTGATGCCGGAATGTGAATGATTTCCTAATACGCCAGCAGCCGTTCCAGCTGCTCGCGCAGTCTCCCTTTCGGCAGGAACTGCTCCTCCAGACTGCGGTTGAACGGTACGGGCGTATCGAGCGAGCCGACGCGCATCACGGGAGCATCGAGGACATCGAAACAGTCTTCGGCGATCGAAGCGGCCAGCTCCGCGCCGAAACCGCCGGTATGCGTATCCTCGTGCAGCACCAGCACGCGACCGGTCCGCCGCACCGAGGCATACACCATCTCCCTGTCCCACGGCACCAGCGTCCGCAGGTCTATCACCTCGATGCCGACGCCGGGGAGCTGTTCCGCCAGATGCAGCGCCCAATGCACTCCGGCGCCGTAGGTCACCACGGTTATATCATCCCCCTGGAGCACCGTGCGGGCCACACCGAGCGGCAGATTGTAGTATTCCTCCGGCACCGGCCCACGAATGCTGCGATAGAGCGCCTTGTGCTCGAAGAAAAGAACCGGATTCGGATCGGCGAGCGAGGTGGTCAGAAGCCCCTTGGCATCGAACGGCGTGGAGGGATAGACCACCTTCAGCCCCGGCACATGCGTGAACCATGCCTCCGTGCTCTGCGAGTGAAACGGGCCTGCGCCGATACCGGCCCCCGTCGGCATGCGCACGGTGGCATTCACGGGCTGTCCCCAGCGGTAATGCGTCTTCGCCAGGTTGTTGACGATCTGTGTAAAGCCGCTGGAGACGAAATCGGCGAACTGCATCTCCACCATCGAAGCGCGTCCTCTGATGGCAAGCCCCAGCGCCGCCCCCAGAATGGCCGATTCGCACAGCGGTGTATTCCGCACACGCTCCGCGCCGAATTGGTCCATGAACCTTTCGGTGACTTTGAACACCCCGCCGTATCCGGCGATATCCTGTCCCATCAGCACCAGCCGTTCATCGTGCTCCATCGCCTGGCGCAGCCCCTCGGAAACCGCATCGACAAAACGCCGCTCCTGGGAGCTCGCGCGCGGCGGCACAAGCGGCGGCGCACCGGCTGCGTAGACATCGCCAAGCTCGCGCTCCAGATCGGGGACGATCTCGGGCTCGCTGAACATGGCCTCCACACCATGTTCGATGGCGGCCGCCAGGCGCGCCCGGATATCCTGCAACCGCAACTCCGTGAGCACGCCGATCTCCATCAGGAAGTCGCGGTAGTTTACCACCGGGTCCAGTTTCCCCCAGTGCTCGAAGAGCTCCTTCGGAACATATGCGGTTCCCGATGCCTCCTCATGGCCACGCATGCGGAAGGTGGTCGCCTCGACGATCACGGGCTTCCGCTCCACACGCATGCGGGCCGCCACCGTGCTGATGGTATCGTATACCTCCAGGATGTTGTTGCCGTCGATGCGGATGCCGTCGATGCCATACCCTATGGCCTTATCGACGAAGCTGGCGCAGCGGAACTGCTCCGGGCTCGGCGTCGAAAGCCCGTAGCCGTTGTTTTCGATCAGGAAGATCACCGGCAGATCCCACACGGCGGCGACGTTGATGGCCTCATGAAAATCCCCCTCGCTGGCCCCTCCGTCGCCGGAGAAGGCGAGCGCAATCCGGTTCTCATGATCCAGATTGCTGGCGAGCGCGATGCCATCGGCGACGCCGAGCATAGGGCCAAGATGGGAGATCATGCCGATAACGCCGTACTCCGGCGCGCCGAAATGGAACGAGCGGTCGCGCCCCTTCGTAAACCCTTTGAGCTTCCCCTGCCACTGCAGGAAGAGCCGGTCCAGCGGCATGCCGCGGGAGGTGAAGACGCCGAGATTGCGATGCAGCGGCAGAATGTAATCCTCGCGCGCCAGCGCCCTGGTGCAGCCGACGGCGATGGCCTCCTGGCCGATGCCGGAGAACCATTTGCTGATCCGCCCCTGGCGCAGCAGCAGGAGCATACGCTCCTCGATCATGCGTGGCAGCAGCAGGCTTTCAAACAGGTTCAGCAGCGAGGCATCGCTGTGATTCTTGCGATCGAAGTTCATGTGTATGCGGTCGTTCGGTACAGCCGACCCGGATCACGGATCGCCGCGGGACAGCAGGTGGCGCATCGTAAGGCGATGGCGGCCCAAGAATAAAGAAAAGCCCCCGATGCCCAAAGAGGCTCCGGAGGCTTTACCTGCCGTTAATGGCCTGGCAGCACTCTCATCAAACCGCAGCGCCGACATGATTGTTCAGCGCATCGACGAGCTGCTGCTTCGGGACCGCGCCAAGAATCTGCTCCACGACCTCGCCATCCTTGAAGATCAGAAGAGCCGGGATCGAACGGATGCCGTACTTGGCGGCGATCATGGGATTATTGTCCACATCGACCTTGCCGACCAGGGCGCGCCCGTTGTACTCGCGTGCCAGCTCGTCCACCACCGGAGCTATCCTGATGCACGGAGGGCACCATACCGCCCAGAAATCGACGAGGACGGGAAGACTGGCCTGGAGCACCTCCTGATCAAACTTGTCATCTGTGAAATGCAATGCTTCCGCCATTGAAAACTCCTGCATGTTTATGTGAATGTACTGCTCTCGCTACCGATCGATAACCAATGGCCATGCGGACAACGCCGCCGGAAAAGGAAGGGCCGGGAGATACGCACATCATCGTATCCGCCGGAGCGCGGCCGGTTCATGGCAGAGCCGGACCCGGAGTCCGGCCGCCGGATTCATCCGCAGAGCACCGAGCCGCCGTTGACACTGAGAACCTGACCGGTAATATACGACGCCTGCCGGGAGGCCAGGAACACCACCGCCGCCGCCACCTCGTCCGGCTCGCCGGGACGGCCGAGCGGGATCGACTGCTGGATGGCCCTGCGCGATGCAGCGTCGCCGAGCGCCGCGGCGGTCATGTCCGTCCGCACCCAGCCCGGGGCGACGCAGTTGACCGTAATGCCGAGCGGGGCAAGCTCCACCGCAAGCGATTTCATCAGCGCGATGATCCCCCCCTTGCTGGCCGCATAATGCGAATGGAATGCCTCGCCGCGAATGCCCGCCGTGGATGAAATGAAGATCACCCGCTTCGGAGCCTGGGCCTCGCCGGAGGTGATAAGACGAAGAGCCTCGTTAGCGACGATGAAGGCCCCTGTCAGATTGGTATTGATGGTATCGCGCCACTCGGCCAGCGTCATCGAGCCAAGCTCGCCGCGCTGCCAGATGCCGGCGTTCAGTACAAGCAGATCGAGCCCCCCCCACGATTCCTCTATCCGCTTCATCATCGTCCCCACCGAGCGCTCCTGTACGATGTCGGCCTTGAGCATCATATGCTCGAAATGCCGCTCGCCAAGTTCGCGGCCGAATGTCTCGGCGGCCTCCATATTGCTGCGGTAGTTGACGGCAACCCTGGCGCCCGCCGCGGCAAGCGCCGTGGTGATGGCCCGTCCGATACCCCTTGTCCCTCCCGTCACCAGCCCCCGGACTCCGCTCAGATCAAGAACCATTATGGTTGTGCATTGCTAGGATTCAACGTTCATTACGCCCCACCTGCCGGATGATTCCCGTCCACGGCAGATACCCCGACGGACCTGTGCATCGCCCAATTTGCATCGCCCGGGGTGGAATCCCAAATCGGGAGCTATTCCCCGGCCGGGCCGGCGTCACCATATTTCCGCTCGTTCTGCACCCCCTTGAGAACGCCGAGATCATGCGCCAGATCGATCAGATTCCGCAGGCTTCCCTGCGTCGCCTGGTAGTACAGCGTCTCGAATCGTTTCACCTGCTCTTCATCGGCATCCACCATCACCTTCGCCAGAAGATCGCGCACCGTTTCGACGGCGGCGGCGAACTCCCGTTCCAGAGTGGCATACCCTTCAGCCCCGGTAGCAACCTTTCGCACTGTGCTATATAGATTGTGCAGGTGGCGGCCATGAAAGACCAGCGTGTTCAACTCCTCGTGCCCCCCCCGGGCGGCGGAGAGCTCAAGAATAACGCCCATGTCGTTACGCTTGCGCAGCCCCTGCCCGGCGGCCTGATCCAGATAGTCGAGCACATTCTCGGTATCGGGAGAAATGATCATAACGTCACGCCTTTGATACCTCGTTCATTACCCGGACATCGCAGCTATCATGCCGGAGGAAGGCGGGACAGCCGGCGGCCCCTACGATCCTGATCAGAAGGGGGCCTCCTCGCCCGCCGGCGGAAGATACTGCGGGGCGTTGTCGTACTGGAAGGCAAGATTCTCGAACCGCGCATATTCCTTGACGAAGGCCACCTTCGCAATGCCTGTGGGGCCATTGCGCTGCTTGCCGATGATGATCTCCGCCGTCCCCTCGGTCGGCATGCCATCCTCATCCACCGTGATGCCGTAGTACTCCGGCCGGTGGATGAACATGACGACGTCGGCGTCCTGCTCGATCGAACCGGACTCGCGAAGATCGCTCAGCATCGGGCGCTTGTCGCCACGCGATTCCACCGAACGGTTGAGCTGCGAGAGCGCGATGATGGGGATGTCCAGCTCCTTGGCAAGCTGCTTGAGCCCGCGCGAGATCATCGAGATCTCACGCTCGCGGCTTTCGGCCTTGGGGGCGTGCATGAGCTGGAGGTAATCGACGATGATCATCTCGATATTATGCTCGCGCTTCATCAGACGCGCGCGCGCGCGCAGTTCCATGATGCCGAGCGCCGGAGTGTCGTCGATGTAGATCGGCGCCTCGGTGAGACGATGAATGGTGGAGACGATCCGCTGCCAGTGCTCGTCCTTCAGATCTCCCGTGCGCAGGCGGTGCTGGTCCACCTTCGCCTCGGCGGAGATCAGACGCAGCACGAGCTGCGTGGCAGACATTTCAAGCGCGAAAAAGGCGACGGCCTTCTTGTAGTCGATGGCGGCGTTGCGCGCAAGGCTCATCGCAAGGCCCGACTTGCCCATTGCCGGACGAGCCGCAAGGATGAGGAGATCGGATTTCTGAAATCCTCCGGTGAGCGCATCCAGCTTCACCAGGCCGCCGGGAACGCCGGTAACGCCGCCGCCATCGGCATAGCGGCTGGAGATCGATTCCAGCATCTCCACAGTCTCGATCGCCAGACGCTTCATCGACTGATAGCTGCGGCCGTTGCGCGTCTCGGCGATCTCGAACATCATCTGTTCGGCGTGATCCACTTCCTCGAAGGCATCGGTCGTCTCCGAGTAGCAGTTGTTGATGATCTCCATCGACGCCTTGATCAGCCGGCGCTTGAGCGCCTTCTCGAAGACGATGCGCGCGTGATATTCCACGTTGGCAGCCGTGGGCGTGCGCATGTTCAGCTCGGAGAGATAGTGCGATCCTCCCACATCGCCAAGCTTGCCGATACGGCGCAGTTCGTCGTTGAGCGTGATGATGTCGATCGGCTGGTTCTTCTCGGCAAGCGAGAGCATCGCCGAATAGATGATGCGGTGCGCTTCGCGATAGAAGGCGTCAGGGGGAAGAATCTGCAGGACCTTGCTGGCAGCTTCCCTCTCCAGCATCATTGCGCCGAGCACCGCCATCTCGGTATCGTTCGAGTGCGGCGGTATGCGGTCGGCGGAGGATTCCAGATGGACGATCTTCCTGTTACGCCGTCCGGCATTGAGCATCTTGTCGAGAGGATAGCTCTCGTCGTTGCCTTCGTTGAGTATGCTTCCCCCCGGGATCATGGCCGTACCTCACCAGTCTGCTGGATTGCGAAGCGGGCGATACCCTGCCCGGAAGCAGCCGGCCTGTCCGCCGGACGGGAACCGGTATCGATACCAGCCCTCCACCCGCCGCACTGGCTTCGCGTCGCGCGATGCGGTCGTATGGCGGCTGACAAATAATGCATGCTGCGTACTGGAAATCCTGATACAAAGACTGCGCCCGAAGGCATGAGCGCGGTATCCGATAGGCCTGGGATGGCCCCCGAGGAAGTGCGTCGGCGAACCATTCCGCTCCGCGCGAAACGGTGACGGGAAAGCCCCCGTTCTCGTAGCCGGCAGGTGCGGGAAGATAGGGGTATACCGGCTTCGGAACCTCCCGGGGGTTCATAACGGGAGGGCAATCTTACGTCGATTGCCTCCCATCGCCAAGGTGTTTCTTTCAACAACTTTTCCACGATCTTATCCACATCTCATCCCGCAATGTGGATAATTCTCCACCGTGCTGATGCGGCTCTCTATCAGAATGTGCCGTAACTTAGTCCGGGGTTCGGGAACAAAAAAGCGACGAAGACCAATGCATTGAAAGTAGCTCTTGAAGCATGACGAATTGATAATCCAACCCAAATCTTTCGGATAGTGGCGCCGGCGGCTGTGGATAACAACATGCCGGCCCCCCCGCCCGCCGGATCGTCGGAGACTGCCGAAACCAGCGGGCGCCATACACGGCAGTATCAAGATTCCATCAATATCCATGCGATCATTTCTCCTGCTCATAGCACTGCTGCTGGGCCTGGGCGCCATCGGATGCGGCAGCACCGAGCCCCCTACCAATATCGGCCCGCTCAACATCCCCTTTTCGCTGGTGATTCCGGGCAACCGCCCGGCCGCGGACTACTATGCCGTCAGCGGCGTCTCCGTGCGTATCGTCGCGACAAAGGTCGGGGACAGCATCGTGGAAATGCCGCAGACATTGTTCTACGCGCAGTTCGCGGCCGCTCCGGGCGCCGAACTCCCGGATACGGTGACGCTTAATCACACACCGCTGGACCGGCATCTCGACACCGACACGCTGCGCCTGGCCGCCGCCGCTCCCAATATCCTCGCCGACAACACCTGGGGGCTGATCGACGCGAACAACAGCGAAACCACCTTCCTGGTGCCGAAGATCGACATCATCGATACGGTGTCCCCGTTCGACGAACGCAGCTCGGTCCGGAGCGATACATCGCTCGAACTTGGCTGGAAACGCCCGACGCTTATCTCCTCGGCCATGCATATCCGCTGGACCACGTCCAACCATACCTACGAGCAGGTGATGCCCGATTCCTTCGGCGCATACACCATCCCGGCATCGGAGATGGAGAAGCTTCGCGGCAGAGGGAAGGTCCTGCTCACCCGGTATTACTATCTTCCCCGGAAGTACAAATCGCGCGACATCCTGCTGATCCGGATCGCACAACGTTCGTTCGAGATCGATGTGTTGTGAACGCGCGGGCAGTAGCTGGATAGGCGGACCAGCCCGGGCGACGGGAATGGCACGCTTAAAGGGCACATGGTTATATTCATGGCGGCTGCGGGCAGGACTGTGGCCCGATCCGGGCATTACACACCGCAAATTACAACCGCACTACATCCGTAGCTGCTTATGCAGCAGCACGGGTTGTAGCTCCTACATTATACAACGACACAGGATGGCAAAACGAGCAGGGTCCCTGGCATTGGACAGGGAGAGAAAATGCAAGACCATCATTCCGAAGACATCCGCATTATCGCCTGCGGATTTGTCGTCTACAGGAAGAGGCGACAACATTCAATGCGGCCGGGTCCGGCGGCTGATCGTGAAAGGCCTTATCGATTTTGCCAACGAACAGGGCTACAAGCCTGCCCTTTCACGACATCAGAATTTTTATCCGATTTGACATATATCGATACAAGCGAAAACAGGTTTGCCCCTGATCTCGGGAATACATACCGAATAAATGCGCATAAGGTATCTGGCATGAGGAAGTCTTTGATGATTACCGGATGCACCATATGACCAGGCAAATGGCACGGCAGAATAAGCTGGGAGCTTCCCCTTCTGCGCCTGCATCGTACTTTGATTACAAGCGCATAACCGCAGAAGTGGCTCATGAATAAGCTGCCGATGGAGATCGGTCATATCGGCATCCCTCCCATCAAGTGCCAGGGGATCAAGACCAAACTCGTACGCTTTATTCTGGCCAATATCCAATGGGATGGAAAGGGTAGATGGGTTGAGCCATTCCTTGGGTCTGGAGTCCTGGCGTTCAACCTTGCGCCTGATTCAGCCGTATTGACGGATACAAACCGTCATATCATCGCGCTCTACCAGGCCATACAGCGAGGAGAGATTACCGGGGAGATCGTGCGCTCTTTCCTGACCATAGAGGGGAAGGAGCTATCCAATACCAGCGATTACTATTATATCGTCCGCGAAAGATTTAATCAAACCGGCTCTCCGCTTGATTTTCTCTTTTTAAATCGATCCTGCTTCAATGGCGTTATGCGATTTAACCGCAAAGGACAATTCAATGTTCCTTTCTGCAAGAAACCTGATAGGTTTTCCCAGGCATATGTCACCAAAATTGCAAATCAGGTAGACTGGGTCCGCCGGCAAATGCATGGCAGGAAGTGGGAATTTCGTACCTGTGACTGGCGGGAAACATTGGCTGATCTACAGCCGGGAGACTTCGTATATGTTGATCCGCCGTACATAGGACGGCATACCGATTATTTCAACGCGTGGGACGATGCCGAGGCCGTTGCTCTTGCCGGGCAGGTTCAGTCACTACCGTGTGGATTTGCCCTTTCCATGTGGCTGGAAAACCGCCATCGGCGTAACGAGCATATGGATCTGCACTGGGCTGCTACTGAGATTAGAACCATTGAACACTTCTATCATGTGGGCAGCTCCGAAGACTTGCGGAACTCAATGAATGAAGCACTTGCCATCAGGAACGGCTATGCCGCACCAGGCCACTCGAATTATGGCGCATATCGAAAAAATGGCAGGGCCAAGGGGAATAATGGGCTTCGTCCTCTGGAAAAGTCGTACGACCACCGGACGCAATAATAGAAGGACGTCAATCATAACCCGCAGGGTGTGCTGCTCCGCAAACAGATCCACTTGAATATCTATTGAGCCCGGCTTTGTCCGAATGATGGCTCTCAGGATGCGAATCCAGCAGGGTTTCACGGTATGAACGTCGCGCCTGGGTATTGTGGCCCTTTCCTGTAGATTTGCCCGATCCTCACCCTGAGCGATGCCCCGACCGGGGACGACCTCTTCTTCACATTCTCCATCAGATGCCCACCCGAGGTGTACTGGCATGCACATGCGCTACTGGTCCATTCTGTTCGTACTCCTGCTCGCGGCCGCCGAACCGGTGCTGGCAGGCGGCGGCGCCTGGAATCGGAAGAAGGGGGGATACTATATCAAGATCGGCCTTGCATCGCTGACGGCGGAGGAGGGATTCGGATTCGGGGGAGATCGGCGCCCCCTGTTCCTCGATACCGCGAACTTCCGCGGCGGAGACTTCGGCGTCACCGACATTACGCTCTACGGCGAATTCGGCATCACGGACTGGCTGACCGGCGTGGCCTCCACGCAGTACAAGGTGGCGGTGCGCGAGGGGCTCTACCGCCCCACCGGACGCGACTCCACGGCTTCGGCCAGCGGGCTCGGCGACGTCTGGCTCACCGCCCGCATGAAACTCCTCCCCGACGACGAGCAGACGGTTGCGACGCTCTCGCTCGGCTGGAAACTGCCGACCGGGTCGCCGTTGCAGGATATCCCGCTCGGAACCGGCGTGGTCGATTATGAAGCGGCGCTCGCCGTTGGCTCAGGCTTCCGTATCGTCGGCGATATGTACGGCTACGGACAGCTTTCGGGAGGATACAGGCTGCGCAACAGCGCCAGCAACGAGGTGAACTTTCTTGCGGAGATCGGCGTGAATCTGAGCAAGGTGCTGCTGCTGCAGGGAGTTCTGGACGGCAGCTACAGCACGGCCGACTTCTCCCCCGTGATCGACGACCCGGAGAATCCGGACCTGATCAAGACATTTCAGAACGATCAGTCATTCTCCCGCTGGATGATCGGCGTGATCTATGCCGCCGCCGAGGACATGGAGATCAACTTCGGCTACGAGCAGTATGCGGCCGGACGCAATATCATCGCGGGCTCGGGGATCACCATCGGCATCGCCTGGAAGAAGTAGCGGCGTTTCCCGCACCCGTTCCGGACAACCTGCGCCGCATCCGCCGGTGGAACCGGCCTCTCCCGCCGAACCCGGCCGGTTCACGCAGACTTCCCCTTTCCCTGCCTCTCTCCCTGGCACCACAGCGCCCACATCCGCAATTCTGGCCCGTACTTTGATCTTTCAACACATAGAGAGTATACGTTGAACCTCTTCAAACACGGATGGAACCATGCAAGGCAAGAGTGGATATTATCTGGCACAGGGAGCGACAATAGGGGTACTCGTCCTGCTCGGCTTTACCGCGGCGGGATGTGAAGTGATCGGCGATATCTTCAAGGCGGGCATCTGGGTCGGCATCATTATCGTGGCGGCGGTGGTGTTCGGTATCATGCTCCTTCTGAGAATGTTCAAGAGCTAGGCACGGAGCGCCGTCTCTCACACATTTCCCTGCTGTGACGGGCTTTGGGCGCCGCTGAATCCGCCGGAATGTCTTCTGCGGGGAATGGCATCGGGAATGATTCCATTCCCCGCTGCATTTCAGGGGAGCGTGATCGCCGGATGCGGGGTGGTTCACCACGGGAGAGTGATGGTATGGCCGGAAGATATCACTGACGCGGCCCCGCATGACGCCACGGCAGCATTACCGGATGAGGTGAATGAGCAATCCCACCAGCCCGCCGATGAACGTTCCATTCAGGCGGATGTACTGAAGATCGCGGCCGAGATTCAACTCCAGCTCCTGCGAAAGCTGCTCGGCATCCCAGGCATCCACCACACGCTGGATCAGCTCGCCGATAGCATGATGGTTGCCGGCCAGCACGGCGATCACCCCCTTCCGCAGACGGCTGTCAATCGTATCACGCAGTTCCCCATCCCTGCGCAGCCGGGCATGGAAGGATTCCACAGCCCGCAGGGCATACCCGTGGATCGCGGAATCGGGCTTCTCGATATCGGCAATGATCCATTCCTTCGCCTGCGTCCAGAAGCCGGCGATCGCATCGCGTAGCAAGGGATTATCCACCAGTTCGTTCTTCCACTCGTTCACCCGCCCTATCCATTCCGGATCATGCTTCAGCTTCTCCCCCCATTCCACCACCCGCGCGTTCAGATCGGAGCGCAGCGGATGTTCCGCATCTCTCGCGGCCTGCATCAGCACCTCGATCAGCGCGGTGAGCGTCTGGTCGGTCGCCCGCTCTATCACCGCCGAGGGAACGAGCCGGCTTCCCCATTTCAGTGTCCCTTCGATTGAACGCTCGATGAACTCCTGAATGGTCTCGCGGCGGCTCGGGAGCCACGCCGCCACCTGCCGGAGTCCCTGGTCGATCAGATCCTGGTGCCGGTTCGAGGCTATCACCATATCCAGTCCTCCGGCAAGCACCGTGGCGGCGTTCACATCGTGCAGGCGGCGCGCGGCCAGTTCGGCGATCATCCCCTGAATCTGCGTGTCGTCCAGCGCGCGCACCACGGCCCCCAGTCCGTCGGCCAGCCAACCTGCAACGCGCTGCCGGTTGTCGCCGGTCTCCAGAAAGCCGAGCGCCGTGCGAGACGCCGAGAACCGCCCGATTTCGTTCGACAGATTCTCGATCGAGAGCAATCGCGTCTCGACAAAACTGCCCAGATTCCTGCCGATTTCATTTTTCTTGCGGGGGATGATGGCGGTGTGCCAGATAGGGATGCCGAGCGGATGGCGGAACAGGGCCACGACGGCGAACCAGTCCGCCAGCGCGCCGACCATCGAGGCCTCCGCGAAGGCATTGAGATGATCCCACCGGATCACCCAGAAGATCGTACCCTCTCCAAGAGGTTCTGTGAGAAGGAAGATCGCCGCCATCACGAGGAATGCTCCCGTGGCGATGAACTTCATGCGCCGGAGCGCGCGCCGCTTTTCATCGGCGTCAGGTGTAAGAGCTGCCATTATCCATCTGCGATACATTCGCCGCGCCACATTCTGCGCCGGCGAACATCACCGGACGCAACGCCGAATATCGGCCATTCTGCAGGAACGGAGCGGAACATACGGAAGGCGGATGGCGACGTTGCACCGGACACGACAATGCAGAGCAGAAGGGACGCATCCGGGATGCGCCGGGTTCCGTCAGCCCCGCCAGACCGGAGCCCTCGCACACTGAACGGCACATTCCGGCCGCTACTGCTCGCCGATGAGCCCGCGTCCGGACTTCTTCAGGCGCCCCTCGCTTCTCAGCTTGTTGAGCGCGGCATCGAGCACGCCGTTCAGGAAGATCCCCGACTTGTCAGTCGAATAGCGCTTGGCGATCTCGATGGCCTCGTTGATCGTCACCTTGGTTGGAATCTCGGGAAAGAAAAGCATTTCGGTGATGCCGATGCGGAGCAGAACCTTGTCGATCGGCGCGATACGCTGGAAATCCCAGTTCTCGGCCAGCGACTTGATGATCAGGTCGCACTCATCGGAATGATTGTAGACCCGGAGCATCAATTTCTGCGCGAACTCCGAAAGTTCGGGACTCTCCCGGAATTCCGGATAGACGAAACGTGATGCAAGGAAATCGATCGACTCGCCTCCGACGTTCCGGCCGATCTCGTACGCATACAGGGCCTGCATGGCCCGTTCGCGCACCAGACGCCGGTTCGGAACCGGGCGTTCAACTTCATCTTCGTCAAAGGAATGTACTGAGCTCATACAACTTCCACACGGATTCCCGTAGACACTGGTGTCACCGGGCGCCACCCCCCAACGGGGAACGATGGAAAAGAACGGGACGGCAACGCATGCAGCGCGCCATTCGCAGAAATCGCGATCCCCGGCGGACGGCGTGAACCAGGAACTGCAAAGTACGGCTTTACGATGAAGCGCACGACCTTTCGCCGCCATACAACTGTAAAAGATGGATGATGCCGCAAGCAATGTGCAGAACGCGCAGCGGACGCGGGCTGCGCCGGCACGATCATACGCCGAACAGCCAGTAGAGGATCAGCGCACCGCTCTCCCTGAGATGCGAAAGGGCCAGATTCTGCGGCCCGAGCGGGGATTCGGATGATACGCCGCGCGCGTCGATCCCGTTGAACTGGCAGATCTCCAGCGCCCGCTTCAGGTGGAACTGATCGGAGATGATGACGAAGGAGGACCATCCCTGCTTCTTCTGCAACTGATCGCGGATGAAAAGGATCTGTTCGAGCGTGGAGCTGGTATGCGTTTCCAGCACGATCCGCGTGGGGTCCACCCCGCGCTTCAGAAGTTCGCGGCGTCCCACCTCGGCCTCCGGAAGTTCATTCGGCGCGCTCCCGCCGGTCAGCACCAGGAACTGCACGGTACCATTCTTTAGCAGATCGTACCCTCTGTTGATCCGTTCCCGCAGCACCGGACTGGGGCGATCGCCGCTCCAGACGGCCGCGCCGAGAATGACGCCGGCATCGAATTCCTGGCGCGGCGATTCGAGGATGTCGGAGGAGCCGACCGGGCTGAGGAGCACCGATGCGATCACCACGATGAACGTGCCGCAGGCGGCCAGCACCACGAACACCAGCACATCCAGCATGGCACGCCACCACGGACGTCGCGGCGTCCTGAGCACAGCCATGAAGATGCCGAGCTCCACCGCCTTCAGAAACAGGAAGATCACATAGCCGGCATACGACAGCACCCCCTCCAGCGACGCGAACATCGGCGCGCTTCCCAGCGCCGCCAGCCCGAGCATGGACATGCCGGCAGCCGTCCCCGCAAGCGCCGGCGTGTAGTACCGCCGCGCCAGAATCAGCACGAGGAACAGAAGGATGAAGGGGAGCTCGAAGAGAAGTCCGAACACGTTGGCAGTCTTCGTCAGATCCAGGAGCTCCAGGCTCAGATGCTGGCTCTGATAGCGATAGATCGTCATCAGCAGCAGCGAAACGAGCTCGACGATCAGCGCGATGAAATAGAGAAGCGGCGCCACCCATGAACCGACCCGCAGCCGGCCACGTTCCGGCGTGATCTCCGAAAGCGAACGTTCCTCGGTCATATTCCCCCTTCCTCCGCATGACGATAGCGGATGGCCGGAGCATCACCGTAGACATTCACCTCGGTTACAAGCTCCACGCCGAACGTTTCCCGCAGCATGGGCGGGGTGAGCACCTGGGCGGGACGCCCGGCCGCAATGATCCTCCCCCCCGCCATCGCGATGATCCTGTCGCTGAAGATCGATGCCAGATTCAGGTCGTGGATGGATGCGATCACGCAAAGCCCGCGCTCGCGCGCCAGACGCCGCACCGTCGCAAGGACGCTCTGCTGGTGCACGATGTCGAGGTGGGAGTTGGGCTCGTCGAGCAGCAGATTTCCGGTCCCCTGCGCCAGCCCCCTGGCGATCATCACCCGCTGGAGCTCTCCGCCGGAAAGCCGGGTGACCGGCTCGTGACGTAATTGCGCAAGGTCCATCAGGCCGATTGCCTCATCGGCGGCGGCGATGTCCTCGCTCCGCTCGAACCCGCCGTAGGCATTGCGATACGGGAGCCTCCCCATCAGAACTGCCTGCTCTACGGTGAACTCGAACGCCGGCCGATGGCTCTGGGGAACATAGGTGAGATGCCGTGCGCGCGCAGACGCCGAATACTCCTGCAGCGGACGGCCATCGATCAGAATCCGACCGGATTCCGCGCGAAGCAGTCCCGCCAGGAGCTTCATCAGCGTGGTCTTGCCGGAGCCGTTCGCGCCGATCAGGCCGAGAATTTCGCCTCCTCCGGCCTCCAGGTGCTCCACGTCGAGCGCGAAGCGGGAGCCGTACCGGATGTTGATAGTATATGCCTGTACTGACATCAAGAATCGAGGGGATCGAGCCGGACGGGTAGCACCGGCAATGCCGTCCTGCGGCAGTCATGGGTGAGACGGCGATCCGCCCTGCAGACGCACCATCGGCGACCAAGTTACGCAATGGGATAGCCGGGCGGAAATGGAAGAGCGCAGCCGGGAACATCCATAGCCCGCCGGAACGGGCCTTTCGGGACGTTTTACGGCATTCGGGAAATTTCCGGGGCGGATACACAACATACATGGATGGGGAGTTTCCGCAGGCACACGGAAATGCCGGAGAGATACGTGCCATCCGCCGCATGTTCCACCGAAACATTTCCACCCTTGCGCCATTTTCCCATGTTTCGCATTTTTAAGGGTCACTCCCTTAAGCTCCTGACAGAATGAAGTGCATCCGGATACTGCTGTAACAGTCCGGCTCCGGTCCGCGGTCAGCCGTCCGTGGCAGGGGCATCGGATGTTGCGCACCGGGCAGAATCATTGTGTCGGGTTCTTTTACGATTCACAAACTCCGCCACCGCCGGGCTCACACGTTCTCCTGCGCCCCCCGGTCTGGTTGCACATCATTCATCAGCCGCGGCCATTTTTTCACCGCCCTGTTCCAGTCCGGTGGCCGCAAGGGATAACGACCATGCACACTGTTCGTAACCACCATCGTCCGGTCCTGTCCGGCATCATCCTTCTTCTGATAGTACTGCTGGGTGGCTGCTCCGATGATACGACCGGCCCCGATCCTTCCGGCAACAATCCCGCGGATACCGCGAGCGTCCTTCTGACGTTCGATATCCGGACCATCGCCGGCACCCGGCCCTTCGCGCTCGATTCCACCTATATCTCGGAAGCGGGCGTGGAATACAAGGTGAGCAAGTTTATGTACTACGTCTACGGCATCACGCTCATCGATACGGCAGGGAATAACGTGGCCGCCGCGCTGGTCGATACCGACAATCAGCCGCTGAAGTACAATACGACGCTCGTTGACTACCGCAGGCCGGAAACGCTGACGCTGCGCGTGCTGGCGCCGCGCGGATCGTATACGGCGGTGCATCTGACGGTCGGCATTCCGCAGTTCGATGCCGAGGGCAACATGCTCAATCATGTGGATGCCTCGACGATGGAGTATCCGCTGAATGTCGATACGGATATGTACTGGGGATGGAAGGTGGGCTACGTCTTCCTGAAGATCGAGGGAACCGCGATGGACGGCAAGGGGGAGCCGCTTCCGTTCCTCTATCATGTGGGGGACGACCCCCGTCTGATGATGATGCATATGGAGATGCCCTTCACGGTGAAAGGGGATGGCAGTTCGATCAGGACGCTGGAGGTGAATGTAAACCGGCTGTTCGTCACGCCGCTCGGTGGCAACAGCCCCAACCTGGCGGGCGTCATGGAGGAGCGGGTCGTTCATGGCGGCGCGACGGCGGATATCGTTTCCGCCAATGCCTCACTGTCGGGATTCATGACACTGAAGTAGGCAGATGAAATTGTCGTGGCGATATATCGTGGTTCTGGCGGCGGGGCTTCTCGCCGCCTCCTGCTCCGGGACGGTGGATGCGCCGGAGGAGAACCTGCTGGTTCCGATCCCGCAGGGTTTTCCCAGGCTCCCCGTCCCGGCCGACAATCAGTTGACCGCCGACAGGATCGAGCTGGGCCGCAGGCTTTTCTTCGACAGGCGTCTCTCCAGCACGAACGAAGTGGCCTGCGGCAACTGTCATCTGCAGGAACATGCCTTCGCCGATCCGCTGAAGACGAGCATCGGGGTGCACGGACGCACCGGCACCCGCAACGCTCCGATGCTGGTAAACATGGCCTACAATACCAGCTTCTTCTGGGACGGCGGCGCGCCGACGCTGGAACAGCAGGCGATCGCCCCGATCATCAACCCGCTTGAAATGGATATGAAGCTGGAGGATGTGGTGGCGCGGCTGAAGGAGGACCCGGTCTATGTGGATCTGTTCAAACGCGCCTATGACATGGAGCCGAAGCCGGAGGGAGTCACCAAGGCAATTGCCTCCTTCGTCCGGACGATGGTGAGCGGCAACAGCCGCTATGACAGGTTCGAGCGCGGCGACGCATCGGCGCTGAACGAATCCGAAATCCGGGGAATGAATCTCTTCTTCGGCGAGCGGGCCGAATGCTTCCACTGCCATATCGGATTCAACTTCACGAACAACAAGTTCCAGCACAACGGATTCTACCTGGATGGCGAGGACAAGGGAAGATTTCTGGTGACGGAGAATCCGATCGACATCGGCAGCTTCAAGGTCCCCTCGCTCCGCAATGTGGGCGTGACCGCCCCCTACATGCACGACGGCTCCCTGGCTACGCTGGAGGATGTGATCGATCACTACATGTCCGGAGGCAAGGGGCATCCGAACACCGACCCGGTGATCAGGGCGTTCGAGCTAACGGATGACGAGAAGGCCGATCTGGTGGCATTTCTCAGATCGCTGACGGATGAGGAATTTCTGCGGAATGAGAAGTTCAGGCCGTAAGGCTCTCAACAGAATGAAGTGCATCCGGGGACTGCCGCAGCAGCCCGGCTCCGGCCCGCCGTCAGCGGTCCACGGCATCACGCGGACCGGCGCCCCACCGCCTCATATCCCCTGCCCAGTTCCCGCAGCGCACGTGCCTCCTCCCTGATCCTGATACGGAGGAGCATGGCATTCACGATCGACGCCGTCACCGCCGTTACATACGCGCCGTACATTGCCGGCAGCACGAACAGTTCCATGATCACCGCCACGTAGTTCGGATGTCTGATGTAGCGATACGGCCCCCGATGCACCGCCATACTCCCCGGAACCACCATGATACGTGTACTCCACCTGACTCCGAGCGTACGGATCGCCCAGTACCGCAGCACCTGCGCCAGCAGAAAGAGAAGCAGGAAGAGCGGCCACAGCAGGCTGACATGGCGGGTCAGCAGCACGACCTCCACGATCATGCCGATGAACCAGAGCACATGCAGCGCCACGATGGCGGGATAATGTCCGGTGCCGGCCTCCACCGCCCCTCGCGACCGCAGGACAGCATCATTCCGCCGCGCGCGACGCAGCTCCATCAGCCGCTGAAGGATCGCAAACGGAATCAGCAGATGCAACGGCGACCAGTCGGCGATGGCGATCAGGTAGGAAAGCACGGAGACTGCCGATTGAAGTTGTCATCAGGGTCTACCAAGGCAAAAATCGATCTTTTCATAAAATTCTGCCCTTCTCCCTCCTATTTTTGCCTTTTGACTTTTGCCCTTTGACTTCTCTAGCGGAATCCTTCATCGACGGTGAGGTCGAACCGTTGCGAGGCTTCCACGGCCAGGCGGTCGCACCGTTCATTTTCGACGACGTTATTGTGTCCGCGCACCCAGCGGAACTCCACCTCATGCTTCTCCAGCAGTGGCAGCAGCCGCTGCCAAAGATCGACATTCAGCGCCGGTTTCCTGTCCGCCTTGCGCCATCCCCTGTTCTGCCAGGAGTAGACCCAGCGTTTCGTGACGGCATCGACCACATACTGCGAGTCGCTATAGAGCGTGACGTTGCAGGGGCGCGTCAGCCGTTCCAGCGCAGAGATCACCGCGAGCAGTTCCATACGATTGTTGGTCGTGTTGCGGTAGCCGCCGGAAATTTCCAGACGCTTGTCGCCGAAGAGGAGCACGGCGCCGAATCCGCCGGGACCGGGATTACCGGAACACGCCCCGTCGGTATAGATGATCACGCTAGGTCGTTCTGCCATGACGGCAAAGTTAGGGAAGCGGCAGGTACGGGTTCATGTTAATTCGCATCCGGCGTGGATGTGCATCACCTGCGGTCGGAAGCTGTCCGGAAACAGTTGGGCCAGGTTCCCGTCATCATCGCGGGGAGCGGAGCGACGTGGCGATCCCACCGTATCAGGACACGATATACCCGGTGAGATTCGCCGCACGGCCTCCTCGCAATAACGGTGGATATGCACACACACACAGCATCGTAAACGATCCACAGCAGCTTGTCAGTACGGCCATGAGGATGCGGGTGTCTGTGGATGTTATCTTCGCCCATGATCCGGCCGGATACCGGCCGATCGTCACAACACTATCTGCACATCATGGCACGTATCACCGCTTTTATCGAATCCGGCACCAGCGTCACCATCAATGGCGGCGAGCACATCTGGTATTCCGATGAACCAGCCTCGCAGGGAGGAACGGACCAGGGGCCGACCCCGTACGAGATGCTACTCGGAAGCCTTGCGGCCTGCACTGCTCTCACGCTGCGGCTCTATGCAGACCGCAAGGGAATCGCGCTGAAATGGGTCCGCGCGGAATACGAGTACGACCGCATCCATGCAAAGGACTGCGAGGAATGCGAAAGCACCGAGCAGGGACTGATCGAACGGGTGCAGGCATTCATCACACTCGGCGGCTCCTTCGACGATGCCCAGCGTACACGACTGGAGGAGATAGCCGGACGCTGTCCGGTTCACAAGACGCTTACGCACGGCATGAACATCTTCGATCAGGTGCGGTTCATGGAGGGAGAGAATGGCATGGTCGCGGGACCGGCGGCGACGTAGGGAACACCCCTGTTCATCCGGCGCATCGTTATGAACGACGTAAGAAGGGCAGCAACCAACAGCAGAAGGATGAAGGACAGGCTCCCGGTCCACCCGTTTCGCCTGTGATGGCGGTGGCGGCAACGACGGAAGGAGGACATTCGGCGTCCCGCAATGCTGCACGCACAACGATGCAGCCATCTCCCGCTGGACCGGATATTGTTTCATATTCTTTCATCGTCGCATCATCCGGCGATGACAGCGCATCAGATACGACTACGATCATGACACGAGCAGCAACGAAACGGCAGGCGCAGCAGAAGCCGACAAAGAAATCGGCCGGAGCGGCGAGCGAGCCGACCGGGCATGGAACAGTGGAAGAGGCCGTGGAGATGGCGGTGCAGGCCCACCGGGGGCAGACCGACAAGTACGGCCAGCCGTACATCCTGCACGTGCTTGGCGTGGCGGCGCGGTGCCGGTCGGTCGAGGAGAAGATCGTCGCCTTTCTGCACGACGTGGTGGAGGACACCGATCATACCTTTGATGATCTGCGGGCTGCCGGCTTCTCCGAACGGATCATCGAGGCGATCGATTGTCTCACGCGGCGCAAGGGAGAGAGCTACGACGCATTCGTGGAGCGGATAGCGCCGAACCCGCTGGCGCGCGCGGTGAAGCTGGCCGATCTGGAGGACAACATGGATATACGCCGGAGCAGCCGCCCCATGCGCGAAAAGGATGCGGAGCGCATGGAGAAGTATCGCACGGCATGGCAGCGCCTGGCGGAACTGCACAGTGGCGGAATGGTCGAAGAGAAGAGCAGGCGAAGAACACGGTAGCAGCTACCGCCGGAAGGCGGCCCGCGCCGAACATGCGGGAGAGAACCGGCGGCCGGGATCTTCCCCGTATCAGATGATCAGCATCGCATCGCCGTAGCTGTAGAAGCGGTAGCCCCCCTTGATGGCATGCTTGTACGCCTTCAGAACCCTTTCGCGGCCGGCGAAGGCGCAAACCATCATCAGGACGGTGCCTTCGGGAGGATGGAAGTTTGTGATCAGGCGATCGACGATCTTGAAGTCATACGGAGGATAGATGAACTTGTCGGTCCATGCACGATTGGGCTTCACCGTGCCGACCGTGAGCACCGAGCTTTCGAGCGCCCGCACCACCGATGCCCCCACCGCGTAGACATTCCCCTTCGACTTGATGGTCTTGTTGATCGTCTCCGCCGCCGCGGTGGAAATCTCGAAGTACTCGGAGTGCATCTTGTGCTTGGTCAGATCCTCCACCTCCACCGGATCGAACGTGGAGCGGTTGATGTGGAGCATGATCCGCGCGACCTTCACCCCCTTGCGCTCCAGCCGGGCGATAAGCTTCTTCGAGAAATGCAGTCCGGCGGTCGGTGCCGCCACCGAGCCGTTCACCCTGGCGAAGATGGTCTGGTAATACTCCCGGTCGTCCTCCGACGGTTCGCGCCCGATATACGGCGGCAGCGGCATCAGCCCGATGCGCTCGATGGTTTTGAACAGATCGCCGGTGTGATTGAAGCGGACAGTGCGGCCGCGGGATGTCGTATTGTCGATCACCTCGCAGTAGAGCTTTCCATCATCGAAGTAGATCTTGTTGCCGATCCGGACCTTGCGGGCGGGATCAACGATCACATCCCAGAGCGACGAGGTATCCTTCTGCGAGAGCTCGCGCAGCAGCATCACCTCGATCTGGGCATTGGTCTTTTCCTTCTTGCCGATCAGCCTCGCGGGAAATACGCGCGATTCATTCACCACCAGACAGTCGCCCTTCTTGAAGTAGTCAACAATGTCCGTGAACACGCGATCCTCCATTTCTCCTGTCTTGCGGTCGAGCACAAGGAGCTTGGACTGATCCCTCGGTTCGGTAGGAAATTTCGCGGTGATGGATTTGGGGGCGGTGTAGCGGAAGTCCGATAATTTCATGGAAGGTATCAAACAAGTGACAACATCACCCGAGGCAAGCGACGGTCGCAGGCGGGTTGTGGAACACCTCTACAGCCGAATGGAGGGCACAGCAACAACTGCTGTATTACGGAATCAGGGCATTTTCACAGTATTAAAATTACAAAATCAATAGGGGCGAATGCAATGGCCAGAACAAATATGGCTGTGGAAATCGGTCATGTTGTTGTAACTTCAACAGATTATCATCATCTGAACGCACCCCCGCCGATCTGTCCGATTTCCGGCCGCCTCTCCCGGTGGCGTTCCTCCCATACGGCGCCCCTCCTGTCCGACCGGATCGGAGCCTCGCCGCGGGATAGCATAATCCCTTCCACGCCTGTCGCTACGCTCTCCCGTTCCCGGCAGCAGTAACGTTCAGGTGCCGCCGTCCATTTCATCATGAACCCGGCCCTCACACTTTGCGGGCCGTGCCGTCACATCATTGCGTCGCGCGGTGCCGCACCGCACCAGGCTCTGCCGTTATCACCGTCATGCATGTACCGGATTGCCCGGGCCTGCGCCGGAAGGCCATCCCGCGGGGACGGCGACCCCATGAACCGCCAGTGCATGCATGGACTGATTGCGGCGCCAGCACGTACCTTCGGAAACGTCTGCCGCCGAACAATGTCCTTTTCCAGCGACGTCCACAATATGTATACTTGCAGTGGCCGATCCGGAATGGTGTTTGATACCTGGGAAAGGCTCCGGCAACAACGCCCGACCGTATACGAAGAATTATATATCCATGATAGGAGCTTACAGATGAAACACCTCAACGTTCTACCTGGCATGCTGCTGTGCGCCGTGCTTCTGACAGCCGGCGCGCACGCGCAGACAACAGCGACCTCCGCCGCTGCCAGGGAGGCGCTCGCAAAGCAGCCACTATCATTCATGGAGAACCGCGGCCAGTGGCACCCCGACGCGCGATTCCTGGCCAGACTGAACGGACTCGATCTCTGGGTCACTGACCAGGGGTTCGTCTACGATCTCTACCGGATGGACCGGAAGCCCTCCGAAAACACCATCGTTCGTTCCGGACATGTCGTCAACATGCGGTTCCTTGGAGCCGGGACCGGCGCCAGGGCCCGTGGCGCGATGGAGCTCCCGGGAACATTCAATTACTTCATCGGGAAGGACCGTTCGCGGTGGGCCGCCAACGTACATCGCTATGGCGGGGCCGAGGTCCGCAATATCTATCCCGGCATCGACGCGGTGCTCTATGCGGATGGCGAATCCCCGCGCTATGACCTGGTGGTGGCTCCCGGAGCCGATCCGGCGGCAGTCCGCATCGCCTACGATGGCGCCGAAGGCATCAGGATCGAGCCGGACGGCGATCTGGTGATCTCCACCAGCGCCGGCACACTGACGCAGCACGGCCTCTTCGCCTACCAGATGGTGAACGGCGAGCGGCGCGGGATCGAATGCTCCTTCCGTCTGGATCATCCGGGCACGGTCGGCTTCGAGGTCGGCGCCTACGATCCGAAGCTTCCGCTGGTGATCGACCCCATTATCTACAGCACCTATGCGGGGGGGTCCAACTGGGACGAGGCGCGGGCGGTCGCGCTCGATACCAGCACCAGCAACGTCAAGATCTACCTGGCCGGCTTCACCTATTCCTCCAATTTCCCCACATCCTCCGGTTCCTACCAGGCTACCTATACCGGCGATGCCGGGGGCGCCCCTCCCGGAGGCGACGCCTTCGTCATGAAGCTTGACCCGCAGCAGCCGGCAGCCAACCAGATCGTCTGGGCCACCTATATCGGCAGCGACGATAACGACGCGGCGACCGACATGGCCGTTGACGGGGCCGGCAACGTCTACATCACCGGCATCACCGGCACCGCGTTCCCGACCACGAACGTCATCGTCCCCGTGACCACCACGGGCATCTTCGTCACGAAACTGAACACGTTCGGTTCGGCGCTCACCTATTCCACCTATATCGCGGACCAGGCCGCCGGCTCCATTCCGCGCATGGTGCTCGACGCGAACAATCGCGTGTACGTGACCGGCGCCACCGCCTCCACCGGATTCCCCGCCACCAGCGGCGCATATCAGGCTTCGCTGCGCGGCGGAAGCGATGCGTTCGTCGCCCTGCTCGACGCCGCGGGCGAAAATCTCATCTACGCCACCTACCTGGGCGGAACCGGCAATGATGTGGGACGAGCGATCTCGCTCAACGCACTGGGCAATATCACTGTCACGGGAATCACGGAATCGGGCAACTTCCCGCTGATCGCGAACCAGGCATACGACACCACGTACAACGGAGGCACCGATATCTTCGTGGCGCGTCTCGATCCCGACCGGACCGACGCGACGCAGCTTCTCTACTCCTCCTACTTCGGCGGCACCGACTATGACGACCCAAGCGATGTGGTGGTAAATCCCTTCGACGACATCGTGGTGATCGGCACCACCACATCGGCCGACTTCCCGACGAGAAACGCTCTGCAGAACACCTACGGAGGCGGCGATGCAACCGTCGGCGATGCATTCCTGATGAAGATCAATCCGGCTGCCGCTCCGGCCGCGCAGATACTCTACAGCACCTATCTCGGTGGCGCCGGCGCCGACATGGCCACCAGCATCACCTGCGACCGCAACGGCATCATCCACGTGACCGGATGGACCGGCTCCGCCAGCTTCCCGGTCACCGGCAACGCCGTGGACACATCATTCGGCGGCGACAGCGCCGACGCCTTCGTGGCCAGATTCGGCCTGGACGGAGAGATGATGTACTCCACCTTCCTTGGCGGCTCCGCCGGTGACAGGGGATATGATCTCGCCATCGGACGGCAGCAGACCATCTTCGTGACGGGACATACGCTGTCATCGAACTTCCCGACCGCCGGGAACGCGTATCAGTCCAGCATCCGGAGCACGACGCATCCCGACATCTTCCTGACCCAGTTCTCGATCCTGGAAGTCACCTCGCCGAACGGCGGTGAATCGCTCTGCGCGGGAACCAGCGCCACGATCACCTGGACCGGCGGCACGGGCACCAACTACGATATCTACATTTCATCCGACAGCGGCCATGTCTACAACCCGCTGGCGTTCAACGTCTCGCAGACATCGTACACATGGCTGATCCCGATGGATTATCCGGCCGGATCGAAGTACTTCATCAAGATCAAGCATTCCGCCAGCGCGGAATACGACGTCAGCGACAGCGCCTTCACGATCAACGCGAAGCCCATCGTAATCCGCAATCCGGCCAATGCAACCCAGGTGGAAGGGGGATCGGCAAGCTTCACAGCCGACGCCACGGGCGTCCCGGAGCCGACCGTGGCATGGCAGTACAATGCCGGCGCCGGCTGGGTGACGGTTCCGAACGAAACGCAGAAGACGCTGACGGTCACGAACATCACCGCAGCGCAGAAGGGGACGCAGTACCGCGCGGTCTTCACCAACAGTTGCGGCTCGGTCAACACGGAGGTCGCCGTGCTGGACGTAACGTCGATACTGGTAACGAACCCCAACGGCGGCGAGGAGTTCTGCGCCGGAACCACGCAGACGATCACATGGTCCGCACAATCGACCAGCGGCCCGTTCGACGTCTTCCTCTCCAGCAACGCCGGCGGGGAGTACAACTCCATCGCCACCGGAGTGACCGGCACTTCCTTCGACTGGGCGATTCCCTCCAGTCTCTCGGGGGTGAACTTCCGCATCCAGGTACGGATCGGGAATTCGCAGGCGATGGACGCCAGCGACTCGAACTTCACGATCAACCAGCCGGCGATCGTGCTTCGCAGCCCCGCCAGCGTGACTGCCACCGAGGGCTCCTCGGCGAGCTTCGTGGCCGAGGGGAACGGCTATCCCTTCCCCGACGTTCGCTGGGAGGTGAATACGGGCAGCGGATGGGTGCCGGTGGAGAATGTCTCCGTCGGATCGCTCGTCCTGCAGAACGTGCAGACGTCGCAGAACGGCAATCGCTATCGCGCCATCTTCATGAACATGTGTGGCGCCGATACCACCGATGAGGCTCTGCTGACCGTGACCCCGCCGGCCGGTGTCGATAATCATGACGTCGCCGAAGCGCTGCGGCTTGCGGTGGCGCCGAACCCGGTCGCGGGCGATGGCATGATCCGCTTCACGCTGCCGCGCGCGGACCGGGTGGAGCTGACCATCACCGATATGCGCGGGCGTATCGTGGCGCATCCGCTCGACGCAGTGCTGGGTGCGGGCGATCATGCCGTCCCGTTCGACGCCGCGACGCTGCCGAACGGAAGCTATGTGGTGGGCATCACCGCCGGGACACGGCAGGAGACGCTGAAGATCACGATAGCACGGTAGGAACGCCGGTCGCACATATCCTGCAGAGTTGAAGGGAGGGCCGGACCCGCACAGGGCCCGGCCTTCTGCGTTCAACGCTTCCGTTTCGTGATACCGCCTTCCACGAATACCGTTCTTTTGCCCGTCCGCCCCCGCTCTGTGATCCCAATTCATTAACTTCCGCCCGTCTCGCGATTGCGGCAGGCTACTTGCTGGTCTCGTGGAAGATCGAGAAGTACTTTTATACCATTAGGCCCTCCAGTCTATGAAAGCGGTTATCATGGCCGGCGGATTCGGCACCAGGCTTCGCCCACTCACCTGCAACGTTCCCAAACCGATGGCTCCCATGGTCAACCGTCCGATGATGAGCCACATCGTAACGCTTCTGACCAGACTGGGTATCCGCGAGGTGCTCTCGCTTCTGTACTACCAGCCCGAGGTCATCACCACCTACTTCGGCAACGGATCGGCGTTCGGCATCGACATGCACTACGTGCAGTCGGAGGCGGATTTCGGGACGGCCGGATCGGTGCGCAATGCCTACGAATTCCTCGACGAGAGATTCATCATCATCTCCGGCGACGTGCTCACGGATTTCAATCTGGCAAAGGCGATCGCCTATCACGAGGAGAAGGGAGCGAAGGCGACCATCGTCCTCACCCGTGTCCCCGATCCCCTCTCGTTCGGCGTGGTGATGACCAGCGACTCCGGGCGCATCACGAGGTTCCTCGAAAAGCCGCAGTGGGGGGAGGTCTTCTCCGACACCATCAACACCGGCATCTATATTCTGGAACCGGAGGTGCTGGACCTGATCCCGCACAAGCGCGAGTTCGATTTCTCCAAGGATCTCTTTCCGATGATGCTGGAACAGGACATGGGGCTCTTCGGCTACATCGCCGAGGGCTACTGGCGCGACATCGGCAACCTGACCGAGTACCAGATCGCGCATCAGGATGCGCTGCGCGGTGTGGTGAAGCTGGAGATTCCGGGGAAGAGACGCGGGCAGATCTACATCGGCGATGGAACGTTCATCGCCGACGACGTGCAGTTCGAGGGACATGTGGTGCTTGGGGACAATGTCACCGTGGGGCGCGGCGCGAAGATCGCGAACGCCGTGATAGGCGACGGATGCCTGATAGAAGCCGGAGCGGAGATCCGCAACTCGGTGATCTGGCAGCGGACCCGCATCGGCCGCGGCGCGCATCTCGTCGATGATGTGGTCTGCACCGACGTGGAGATCGGCAGCGAGGTGGAGATCAGCGAAAACGTCTTCGTCGCCGACCGCTGCCGCATCGGCGACGGCGCGCGGCTTCTGGCGAATATCAAGCTGTGGCCGGACAAGGAGGTGGAATCGCGCGCGACGCTCTCCACCAGCCTGGTATGGGCCGACCGCTGGCAGCGGGAACTGTTCACCGATGCGCGCATCACCGGCGTCTCCAACATCGAGATGAACCCGGAATTCGGCGCGAAGCTCGGCGCGGCGCTGGGAGCATTCGCGGGCAAGGGACGGGCCGTAGCCATCAGCCGCGACGCCGACAACGTCTCCCGGATGATCCACCGCGCGATCAGCACCGGCCTGATGAGCGCCGGCGTGCGGGTGAACGATCTGCAGAGCACCCCCATCCCGCTCACCCGGTCGGAGCTGCGCAACGGCAAGCAGGTAGCCGGGGTGCACATCAGGAAGTCGCCGCACGACCGCCGCAAGACCGACATCATCTTCTTCAGCGCCGACGGCAAGGACATGTCCGCCGGCAAGACCAAGAACATCGAGCGGCTCTTCTTCGGCGAGGAGTACCAGCGCGCCGGCTATGACGAGGTGGGGAGCATCTACTTCCCCGAGCGCACCAGCGAGAGCTACATCGCCCGGTTCCTTGAATCGCTGAATACCACGGCCATCCGCGACGCGCGGTTCAAGGTCGCGCTCGATCTCTCCTACGGCGTCGCCTCCACCCTCTTCCCGAACATCCTGGGGGCGCTCGGTCCGGAGGTGGTGTCGCTGAACGCCTATCTCGATCCCACACGCATGGCGCGCGAGCGCGAGGAGGTGGAGGCGGCGATGAAGAAGCTCGGCGAGGTGGTGACATCGCTCGGCTACGACTTCGGGTTCCTGATCGATCCCGGCGCCGAGAAGATCTATGCCGTCTCCGAAACGGGCGAGGCCATCAACAACTATCGCCTCCTTTCCATCGTGACGAAACTCTTCCTGGAGACCAGGAAGGGACAGGTGCGGAAGATCGGTATGCCGATCGTGGCGTCGAGCGAGGTGGAGATGATAGCGGCCGAGTACAATGTGGAGATCGTCTACACGCGCAACAACCACTCAGCGATGATGGACGCCACCAACGACAAGGATGTGGCGTTCGTCGGCGGGACACGCGGCGGATTCATCTTCCCCGACTTCCTCTTCTCGATCGACGGCATGTACGCGGTGGCGAAGATCATGGAGATGGTGGCGCTCACCGGCAGAACGCTGGGGCAGCTTAACAGGGAGCTGCCGCGCAGGGCGGTGGTGGACCGCACGGTGGAATGCCCCTGGGAGCTGAAGGGACGGGTGATGCGCCGCGCCATGGAGCACAGCGAGCCCTTCCCCCGCCTGCTGATCGACGGCGTGAAGATCTTCCTGAACGATGACTGGACGCTGCTGATCCCGGACAAGGAACGCCCGCTCTTCCATATCATCGTGGAGACCGACCGGCACGAGCGCTCCGCCCAGCTTGCGCTGGAATATGAACGGCTGGTGAAGGAGTGGAAGGAGGATCAGGTGGCATCACAGTAGCCGGCAGTCAGAGCCACCGGCCGCGACAGACTTTAACGCTTCGCGATCACGAAGGACTTGCATCGCCCGGGAGGAATCCCCTATCTTTGCAGTCCTTGCAATTCCGCAGTAGCTCAATGGTGGAGCATCCGGCTGTTAACCGGAGGGTTGTAGGTTCGAATCCTACCTGCGGAGCCTGGAACCTGAAGCCAATGCATGAACGGCCCGTCATCTCTGACGGGCCGTTTTGCGTCCTGCATGGAGGGGGCACACCTCCGGGAATTATTGCCGTGGTTCATATGTGCTCGATCTTGTCCGTTCCGATGACAGGTAACTACCGTATAATCGGGCAGAATTACGCGGTCCGAAATTTTCCGTACACGCAATCCCACGCGATGCCGGAATAATCCTGAAGTGCTGCGAAATCCTGCCGGATTCGTATCCCAGGCTCCATCCATTGGACAACGTCGGGATACGTACCTGCGGGAAGGAGCGTTGACATTGCTCCATAGTATCCGGCCGAAGTCCGGCTCCGGCCGAGGGCGGCATGAACACCATCCCCCGACAGCATGGAAGCAACGGCGCACCTTCATGACATGCAATGCATGATGTGGCTCCGGCCGATGCATTCACCATGCACATTTTTCCCGTTTTCTCCCTCGTTCAACCGGCATCACCAGCAGAAATTCCCACCATCTTCCATCACCTTTTTTTCCACAACCTCCCGATCGGAATTCCCGTGCGTGGTCGGGCCTTTCGCATGTTCCCCATGCCACATGCCGGCGCCACGACGCGCTCCATCGCACATTTTCCCGACTCCTTCGTTTATCTCCCCTACACGATCCGCACTGAACATATGTATCGTGCATGCCGGCCCCCCGGCACCGACATCAACAGCGGAAGAACAGACCTTATGAATATCATTGACGTACGGAATCTCACGCGACAATTCAACGGATTCACGGCGGTGGACGACATCTCCTTCGAGGTAGCGAAGGGGGAGATCTTCGCCTTTCTGGGCCCCAATGGCGCAGGGAAATCCACGACGATCAAAATCCTGACGACGATCCTGGCCCCGAGCAGCGGACAAGTACGGATCAATGGCTACGATCCCCTGCGCGACCCCGCCCCGGTGCGCCGTTCGTTCGGCATCGTCTTTCAGGACCCCAGTCTGGACGACGATCTGACGGCATATGAAAACATGGAACTGCACGGCGTGCTGTACGGCGTACCGGCGAAGGCCCGGCGCGAACGGATAGAGATGCTTATGAAGCTGGTGGATCTGTGGGACCGCAGAAATTCCCCGGCGAAGACGTTCTCCGGCGGAATGAAGCGGCGGCTGGAAATTGCGCGCGGCCTCCTCCATCATCCCGATATTCTCTTCCTCGACGAGCCGACGCTCGGCCTTGATCCGCAGACCCGCAACCATATGTGGAACTATATCCGCGAGATCAACAGGCAGGAGGGAATGACCGTGTTCTTCACGACGCATTATATGGAGGAGGCGGAGAAGATGGCCGAACGGATCGCGATCATCGATCACGGAAAGATCATCGCGATGGGAAGCGCCACGGAATTGCGAGAGACGACCGCCACCGATTCGCTGGAGGGGGCGTTCCTTGCGCTCACCGGCTACGAGATCCGCGCCGAGCAGGCATCCGGAACCGACCATCTGCGCGCTATGGGACGCGCCTTTGCCGGCAAACGATAACGACGGCGGCATAGTATCCAGGAATCAACCGGCACAATGAGCACCATTTACATACTCTGGCTTCGCCAGTTGAAAAAATACACCCGCTCCAGGGCGCGTGTGATAGCCCAGCTCGCGCAGCCGCTGCTGTTTCTCGTAGCGTTCGGCTTTGGCTTCGGGCCTGTGTTCCAGCGCGCCGGCAACGGCGACTATATCCAGTATCTCGCCGCGGGAATAATAGCGCAGAGCATACTCTTCACGGCGGCCTTCACCGGCGCCGAGCTGATATGGGACAAGCAGATAGGTTTTCTCAAGGAAACGATGGTGGCGCCGGTGGCGCGCTGGAAGATCATGCTGGGGCGCACCCTGGGAGGAGCGACGGTAGCCTGCGTGCAGGGGATCATGGCGTTCCTGCTGACGCTCCTGGTGGGATTCCGCCCGGCCAGTCTTCTGATGCTTCCGGCCGCGCTTCTCTTCGCCTTCCTGATCGCGCTCTTCTTTACGTCGCTCGGCACGGCCATCGGCTCCGCCGTCAACGACATCCAGGGATTCCAGTTGACAATGAACTTTCTGATCATGCCGATCTTCTTCCTCTCGGGAGCGCTCTACCCGCTCGATGGACTGCCGCCCGGATTGCAGGCGGTCACCAATATCAATCCGCTGGCCTATGGCATCGACGGCATACGCCAGTCGCTGCTACGTACGAGCCACTTCGGCGCGCCGACCGACTACCTGGTGCTGGGGTTCGCAACGGTGGCGGTGTTCGGCCTCGGCAGCTATCTCTTCAGGAAAATCAGGATATGATGAGGCCGGCCGGCGATCGGCACATACGCGGCAGCAGATAGCGGTCGGTAGTCAGTCGTTCGTGGAACAGCAGGGTTATCTCCTGCTGCTGCCTGCTCACAACTATCGGCGCCGCGCCGCCTCGGCGATTCATCATGGTACGTACTTCAACCATATCATCCTGCATGGAGCCCTCGCAGCATCGACATATCACGGAGATCGTCGCCTCGCATGGCAATCGCCTGATGGGATTCATCCGCAGGCGTGTGGCCAGCGAGGAGGACGCCGAGGATATCCTCCAGGATGTCATCTACCAGCTTACCGAAAATGTCCTCTCGACGGGGCCGATCGAGCAGCTCACCTCATGGCTGTTCACCGTGGCGCGCAACAGGATCACCGATCGCCACCGGAAGAAGCGCGAGACCAGCATCAGCGCCACGCGTGGTGATGATGATCCCGGAATCGGCCTGGACGAGCTTCTCTCGAACACGGACGACAGCCCGGAGACCGCATATCTGCGCTCGATCTTCTGGGAGACACTGGACGAGGCGCTGAACGAGCTCCCGCCGGCGCAGAAGGATGTCTTCGTCATGCACGAGATCGAAGGGCTCAGTTTCAACGAAATCGCGGAGATCACCGGCACCGGCGTCGCAACGCTGATATCGCGCAAGCGCTATGCGGTGATCCATCTGCGCAAACGGCTCCAGCTACTGCGTACGGAACTTTTACATCCCTAATATCATAGAGAACCATGAACAAGCATTCGAGATTTCGCAGACGCCGGTTCATCCCCATCATGATCATCGCGGCGCTGGCCCTTGTCGGCCTGCTGGTCATGCTCCTCTGGAACGCGCTCATGCCGGCGATCTTCGCGCTTCCGGCCATCAGCTACTGGCAGGCTCTTGGACTGTTCATACTCTCCCGGCTCCTGCTTGGCGGCTTCGGCGGCAAACCCGGAGGGAAGATGCGCCGCCACGGACGCCGCAACCGGCGCAGGAAGATGATACACCACCTGCGTGAGCGGTGGGAGCATATGACGCCGGAGCAGCGGGAGAAGATGCACCAGCTCTGGAAAAAGCGCTGGGACATCGACATCGAGGAGGATATGCCCGGACAGCCGGAGGAATAACCGGCTTCCGGCGGAACGAGCCGGCTCCTGAAGCCGGTGCGGCACGGCCCGTCAGCGATGGAGGGCCGTGCCCTGTTATTGCGGATATTCTGCTCGCCTCCATACAGGCGAAGAAAGTATCGACGCATTATTTTCTTGCTGCCGAATCGCCCGGCAAACACCTGCGGATCGCCGGAGAATTGCACGAACACTGTCTGGGAAGGGCTTCAAGGATATCGGAGGAGATGAGTGAACGGGTCATCGGCCGGCACGGGGACCGGATCGCGAACCGAGGATCGTAAAAAAAAGGAAGCTGCGCAGCTCACCCCTGACTGCACAGCTTCATGGTAAGGGCCGGGAGTTGGTGTCCCGGGCGCCTCACAGAGGAATACTCACCGAGTGAAGGATTTGTTCCCGGACATCGAACTTTTTATTGCAGGCGCCGGTCCGGCCACGTCAGCCTTCGCAATTCCGTCCGCCTGTGATGCATACCACCCTGGGGAAAGGTACGGAACGAAGTATGTTGTTTCCCGCCCGCATGGGTGGCGCGGCAACCTGTTGCGGGCGCCCGCCCGGACACATTCATCCCATGATACTATGAACACAGCAGCTTCCGGCGGCAGATCCGGACGGAGCGATGCGGCGTTCACGAACGTCAGCGCATTTCTGGAATCACTCGATCACCCCTTCAAGGAAGAGATCCGCGCCCTCGGACGGATCATCCTCGAAGCCGATCCCCGCATCGAAGAAGGCATCAAGTGGAATGCGCCGAGCTTCCGGACGACTGAATATTTCGCAACGATGCATCTGCGCGCGAAGAACGGCGTGCAGGTGATCGTGCGTCGGTGAAGCTCCGCGACCTGCACGACATCGAGGCAAAGGCGCCAGCCTTCAGTGGCATCATCCGGGCATGGATCGGGCATGTCTGAAGGTTCCGCCGGCGATTGCTTCGGCGCGAATTGAGCATACTTCCCGGATCTCCGCGGTCTGCACGCCAGGCGCAATCCCACTCCGTTCCCGGCATCTTCCAAGAAATTGTCATGCCATTTAATATTGATAGAAGCATTACCATTTAAATCTCCAGTACATAGAATATTCAAACGAAATTCCGGCCCGCCTACGGTCCAGCCGCCATGATCGCAGAGCCGACCTCTGCGACGTGATATTATCACTGACTAACCGTACCCGGCTCGCGCTTCTGAACATACGGTCCGGAGGTACTTGAATAATCTCGCGCCGATGTAAATGGAACGTGGCAGGATTTTACTGGATAATTCGGAACAGGTGTTTCGGGCAATGCGGAGGTAGAAATGCGCCTGTGGCCGCTGCTGGCGCTGTATGGCGGAAATATCGCCGGCCATTTCTAACTTCCGTACGCACATACAATGGAGAACGCACATGGAGCTTAGAGATCCGCGCCTGGAAACCGTCATTCTTCCCCGTACCAGCGAGATTGCCAGGGGATTCAGGGTCCGGCGTGCGCTTCCGTCGTCGCGCAGACGCATGGTGGGACCGTTCATCTTTCTGGACCAGATGGGGCCGGAGATGCTCCGGGCGGGGTGGGGACTGGACGTAGCGCCCCATCCGCACATCGGGCTGGCAACCGTGACCTATCTCTTCGATGGAGAAGTGATGCACCGGGACAGCCTGGGGGTACGCCAGCCGATCCGCCCGGGAGATGTGAACTGGATGACGGCAGGACGCGGCATTGCGCATTCGGAGCGCACGCCTCCGGAGATGCGAGGAACGGGATCGCGGATTTTCGGGATACAATCATGGGTGGCGCTTCCGGCACGGGATGAGGAAGGGGCGCCGGAGTTCGCTCATTACGAGGCGGCCGGACTGCCGGTCATCGAGGATGCGGGCATAAGGGTCCGGCTGATGGCGGGGGAGCTTTTCGGCGAGCGGGCGCCGGTGGCTACGCTGTCGGAGCTTTTCTACGCGGACGCCTCGCTCGATGCGGGAGCGCGCATCCCCATACCGACCGGGCACGAGGAGCGGGCGATCTATATCGTAGAAGGGAGTATCGAGCTCGATCGCAACGGCGGAACATTCGAGGAGGGACAGCTACTGGTCCTGAAGCCGGGCGAGGCGCTGACGGCAACGGCATCGGGTGAAGCGCCGGCGCGGCTGATGCTCCTGGGCGGCGCCGCGATGGATGGTCCGCGGCACATCTGGTGGAACTTCGTATCCAGCTCGCGCGAGCGGATCGAGCAGGCGAAAGCGGACTGGAAGGAGGGGCGTTTCGCCGCAGTGCCGGAGGAGACGGAACTCATTCCGCTGCCGGATGACCGCCCCATCATCGCGCGATATCCGTAGCAGGGCGGCCCTCATCCCCCTCATGCCCCGGCAACCGTCGTATGCGCCATCCGGTGCCCTTCCCCGGCCGCGATCTGCTCCGGCTCACGACGCCGCGCCGATCCCCGCAGCAACAGATCGAACTGCACACCGAACAGGAACATCGCCAGCAGCAGGTGCGCCGGCTGCGCAACGGCCGGCATGCCGAACCGTGAGAGGGCAATCCCGGTGCCGATGCCGGCAAGGATGACAGCCGCCAGCAGCACCCCCTTCCGGCGAAGCTTCGAGTTGCCGGCCGCCTCCACCAGCAGCCGCTGGACGATTATGCCGTTGACGATCATCAGCGCGATCGCAAAGGAACGGTGGATCACGAAATAGGTACCGAGCTGATCGACCCATGTAGCACGATTCTGCTCCCCCATCAGCGTCGCGATGATATCGACATCCTCGCGCACCTGCGTGCCGAGCACGGTCTGCACAAGCGTCAGCAGCAGCCCGAGCAGGAGAAGCCGCTTCGTGGTCTTCGAGAGAATCGGAGTCGCGGGTGTATCCGGCGAAACACGCCGGACGAGCCAGAGGATCAGGGCCAGAATCACGAGCGCGGCAACCATGTGCGTAGTGATCTTCACCGGCTCCAGCTTGGATTCCACCACCAGCGCGCCCAGCCACGCCTCGAAGCCGATGAGCAGCAGCGCACTGATGGAGGCCACGGTTACGATCCGGTCGCGGCGCCAGTATCGCAGCGAGAACAGCATCATCACCAGCGCAGCCACCCCCAGCAGCGCACCCGTCAGGCGATTAACGTACTCGGTCCAGGTGTGCGCGGCATTGAACTGCGCGTAATCGTGCTTGGTGTATTTCTCCCAGTCATCCGGGTTTATCTCGCGTCCGGCCACCAGATCGTGCTTCGCCTTCCAGAGCGCCTCCTGCCAGATGATGAAGTGCCCCGCCCGGAAGTGGCGTCCCTCCTCGAATTGCAGTTCCGAGATATCTGTTGGAGGGATGTAATGCCCAAAGCACTTGGGCCAGTCCGGGCAGCCCATCCCGGCGCCGGTGGAGCGGACGACGCTGCCCGCGAGGATGACGGCATAGACGAGAACGAGCGTGACGAGCGCTGCGCGGCGGGTTCGGGAGTCGGTATTCTCAAGCATCGGCTGTGTACCTGATATGGAGCCGACAACCTAGCTAATCCGGCGGTGCGAAGCTAGTGGAGCGCAACAGCAGTTACACGATGCAAACAGTGGAGATGGTGACGCTGCACTGAACCGGCGCCACAGCAACGATGGTTCCTGTACACCGTTCCGCCATACGCGCTCCCTCATGCTCCGGGGAATGAGTCCGGCCTGCATATGCGGCAAGCAACACACGAAACTCAGCCACCGGCGACGAATAGTGCTAAGTTTGGAGACACAAACGCAGTCCAATTTCCAGTACAAGGCGCTGATGATTACCAGGATTCAGACTCACGCATTTCGTTCACTGAAAGGAGTGGATCAGAATCTGGCGCCGTTTCAGGCCCTGATTGGTCCCAACGCCAGTGGCAAGACCACATTTCTTGATGTAATTGCCTTCTTCAGCGATCTGATCAGTAACCGCGGAGACGGTATGGAGCCGTAGCACAGCCTTTGAACAGTTGCTCTGGCTGGAGCAGGGACGGTCGTTTCAACTGGGTGTTGAGGCAGCGATACCAGAGACGGTGCGCTCGGCCATGGCATCCGACAAACGCACCTTCACCCACGTCCGCTATGAGATCGAAATCAGCCTCGATGCAGAGACGAACGAGATCGGCCTGGACCACGAAACATTGTGGTTGATTACTCCCCCGGAGAGGGAACCCGCACAGCTCGATACGTTCCCGGCGATACGCCCCGATACCGGCTCCATTTTCATCCGCTCCGGCAGGAAGGTAAAGGTCGCCCTCAAAAAAAATCCCAGGGGGAATGACAATTACTACACCGAAGGCAGGAGATCCTATATGCCCTCCTTCAAGCTAGGACGAGGGCGCTCGGCGCTCGCAAATATTCCTGCCGATACGCAAAGCTTTCCGGTCAGTACGTGGTTCCACGACCTACTTGAGAAAGGAGTGCAGGCACTGGTGTTGAACAGCCAGGTGATTCGCCAGCCGAGCCCTCCGGGTCAAGGTCTCTTGTTTCAGTCCGATGGCTCTAATCTTCCCTGGGTGATCGCCGAGCTGCGCCGCAATGAAGACCTGTTTCGCGACTGGCTCGATCATGTACGTACGGCGCTCGAAGATATTCATGACATCGATACAGTAGAGCGTCCCGAGGACCGACACCGCTATCTGGTCATCGAATATTCCAACGGAGCGCGGGTTCCATCATGGCTGGCGTCAGACGGCACACTTCGGTTGCTGGCATTGACCATCCTGGCCTATCTGCCCAATCTTGAAGGGACGTTCCTCATTGAAGAACCGGAGAATGGTATTCACCCCCGTGCCATCGAAACTGTGCTGCAGTCACTTTCGTCGATGTACGACAGCCAAGTTCTCCTGGCAACGCATAGTCCGGTAGCATTGAACATGCTCGGACCGGAGCAGATATTATGTTTTGCCAAGGATGCCGAAGGTGCCACCGACATCGTCTCCGGCGATCGCCACCCGGCGCTCAGAGCCTGGAAGGAGGGAGAGCCCGACCTCGGCATCCTGTTCGCATCGGGCATCCTCGGCTAACCGCATATCCGCTATCAGGTATGAATGATCTGATCATCCTCGTCGCCGACAAGAACATGAAATTCACGCTGCGAGGAGCCCTGTCCCGTCCCCACGCCTTGGGGATTCGCCCGGTCCAGTGCACGTTCCGTGAACATTCCGAACGCGATGGCGGCGTTCGCATGACCGGGCCGGAGCTGCTGGCACTGGAGCGTATCCGGTTCGAGCATGCCCTGCTGGTTATGGATTTCGAGGGAAGCGGGACACGGGCAAACGAGGCAACCGCACTTGAGGCTGAACTTGATAAACGACTGTATCCCACGTGGGGCGGGAATGCGAAGGCCATTGTGATCGAACCGGAACTTGATGTGTGGATGTGGGGCTCGGACAATGCATTGAAATCGGTACTTGGGACGGCTATCGAAGGCACGATTCGGAACTGGCTTCGCGAGCAGGGGTTCGATGTCACCGGCGCGGACAAGCCGGAACGTCCGAAGGAAGCGCTGGAATATCTGCTGCGCACTCTCCGGCGCCCGCGCTCCTCTGTGATCTATGAGAGGATCGCAGCAACCATCAGCTTCAAACGCTGCACTGATCCGGCATTCCTCCGTCTCCGGAAAACGCTGGTCAGGTGGTTTCCTGCATGATGCCGTAGTCTGATTGAACGCGCCGGATCGCCCGGCTCACGATACTTTCCACGGATGGGACCTCCGGTATCACGACGGCCCGCCGATGGTGGCAGGCCGCCGCGTTTTCAGTCCGGCCGCACCATGATGCACGCAATCGGTGCCCATGATGTTCCACTCGGAAAATCCGTGATGCCATCGCCGTTCATCCGGCGATCCGCATCGCTTCTATCAGTTGTCGTCCTCTTTCTCCTGCCGTGCGACGAGCTCCGCGATCTCCTCCTCATGCCCCATCTCGAACAGCCTTGCCGGTTCGCCCGCCTGGGCGGTGACGGCATCCACGACGGCGGCGGCATTCCGGACGATATCCGGGGCCAGATCGTCGCGCGCGGCCATATCCTGCAGCGCCTTCACGTAGATGTAGCCGCACCTGTGCACGCTCGGGTTGAAGAGCTTGACGCAGGTATGCGAATCGCAGCATGCGCAGACGATGGCCGCGTCGGTGAAGTGATTGACGCGATAGACCTGATTCGGGATGATGGTGGTGAAGCCCCAGACCGCCTTGATGTAGTAGCAGCCCGGAGGAACATCCACTTCAAGATGCCCGCATGGGGCCTTCAGCACCACGTACCGCCTGCCGCACCATTCGAGCACGGAGCCATCGCAGTTGTAGATGGTGATGTACCACGTCCGCGAATCGACGCCGCACGGATCATCCGTCGCGGAAACGAAAATGTTCAGCTTCGAGAGTCCCATGACTGGTTCTCCTTGATTGGGTTACTGTGGATTGGTGAGATATCGGCGGCATTCCGGAATCGTCCGTGCCACCGCTCGTGATTCAAACGTACAGGCACGTTGCACCATGCCATCGCGTCGCGGCCGACAACACACGGGCATGAATGGCGCCTGCTCCGGGCCTTTCGCACGGCCATGCCGCGAAGAACCCGCCGCCCGACGAATGGCTGCAGCCTGTGCTCCGGAATCCGGATTGATGTTCGACTGTGGTGTCGTTCCCCGCGCCCGCCGCCGGCAACAGCCTCCCGACGAACGCAGCACACCGCATGATAGCCCCCCGCCCGGCCACCTCACGAGTACATGATGGTGTACTCCCTCATTACAGTACCCGCATCACCCCCCGGTGCAATAGCGCCGCATAATCAGCAATCGGGGAGAAGAACGCCGCATCCGCCGATGGTAGTTTGCATCCCGTCAGACCCCCGCCCCCGCATATTTCTCTCACTGTTTTTCAACCTATCCAGGAAACCATCATGAAAGGATTCATGATTTCGGGAGCGGCCATGTTTGCCGCGGCTCTGACAATGACAGCCTCATCGAATGCCCAGACGACGGACTGCATCTGCCTCAACGGCCAGAAGTGCACAGTGATCTATGACGCGAACAACAACCCCATCGACACCCTGTGCGATCCGGGCATTACGTGCGATGCGAGCTTCGCCGTGAACCCTCCGATCCCCCCCGATCCTCTCCCCGTCGCCTCCACGGCCATCCCCCAGGATATCACCGCGACCGTCAACGTCGGCGTGCTCGGACCGGCGACCATCAAACTGGACAACACCAGGCCGGCAGTCCCCACGCAGCTCCAGTCCAGCGGCCCCGGCCGTTACCCACTCACGGTGGACATTCACTTCAACGCCACGGCCACGGTGGAGGCCCTTCCCGGAGTGGTGCTGAAGAATGTACAGGAACTCAACTACCGTACGGACAATGCGCAGTCGATCAACCCGTTCCGGGGAGAGACGCTCACCCTCGTGGACGACGTCGATTTCATCAATCCGCAGACCGGCGCCCGGCAGTTCACGATTCAGGCGGGACAGAGCACCATCACGCTCGGCGGCAAGAATCAGGACCCCGACGGGAGATAGCGGAACGGCATGGCGCTGCCTCGAAATGCGGGAGAGGGGTCTGCCCCGGCCGACCCCTCTCCTCCCCCCCGGGCCCGCCCATACACCGGACAATTCATCGCTTCCATAACGCGCATCGCTCACCGCTCCATCCCCGTCCCACCCGCCGCTTTGGCTTTGCGTCATAGCCGGATGATGCTTAACATCGCTCTCGTTTCAGCATGCCGTTCATCCCGTTCGGATCGGACGGGAACAATGTCACATTCCGGACTCATCTCCATGATCGCACGCATGACGAACCTTCTCCTCGCGTCGTTCGCCGGATCGATGCTGCTGCTTACAGCGAGCGGGCTTGCGCAGGAGACGCAGGCGGCCCGCGATATCGCCGCACGAAAGCTCGATGCGCATCTCAGAATCCTGCTGAATGCGCCGCACGCCCCCATCCCCCTGTCGGACCGGGAGGACGAGGCGGATATGATCCACATCTTCGTCCGCGGGGACGCGGCCCGTGCGGCGGCCGCGATCGGGCGGGCCGGCGGACGGGTGGGCAGCAGTCTGGGAAACATCCTGACGGCGACGGTCCCACGCGCGGGAGTCATGGGGATAGCGCTCGATCCGGCGATAGAGCGGATCGAAGCATCGGCGCGGCTGGCGCCCAGTGACGACTCGCTCACCGCGGCCGTCGGAGCCGACCGCGCGCATGCGGGCGAACACCCGCTCCCGCAGGAGTACACCGGCACGGGAGTGATCGTCGGCATCATCGATACGGGGATCGATATCGATCACCTGGAGTTCCGCAGACGCTCGGATACGGGCACCTCCAGGTTCATCTCGATCTGGAGCCAGAAGAATACATCGGGAGCACCTCCGCAGGGATTCGATTACGGAACCGAGTGGGACAGAAGCGCTCTGGAGCAGGCCATCAGAGGTGCGGACATGAGCATCAATCGCGAGGAGCTCTCCGGGGGGGTGCATGGAACGCACGTCGCCAGCATCGCAGCAGGCGTGCACGGCATCGCTCCCGACGCGGACATCATCTTCGTACAGCCGATCGATTTTCCCGATCAGAGCGCGTTCGCCTCGTCGGTCATCGACGGCGCCCGCTATATCTTCGAGAAGGCGAGGTCGCTGGGACGCCCCTGCGTCATCAACCTGAGCATGAGCGACATTCAGAACGCGCATGACGGCTCCGATCTCTTCTCGCAGGCGCTCGATCAGTTGATCGCCGACGGAAGCGGCCGCGTCTTCTGCGCATCTGCCGGGAACAACGGCAGCCGGATGCAGCACTGGGGGAGTTTCGACGTCGAGAGCGATTCCGTCTGGACCTACCTTTACGCCGCCGATTCATGGTATCTCCGCATCCCGGATTCGTCGCTGGCAGCGCTTCAGATTTCGATCGCCGCCGACAGCGGCCTGAGCTCCGAGAAGTTCGTCGGGCAGACGCCGTGGCGTACCGTGGCGGCCATCGGCGCAGCACCCGGAGGCTTCGTCACCGACACGATCTACTACGACAAGGCGCGCAGGAATCTGGCAGGCATGATCACCATCGCGACAACACCGCTCGGCAACGGACACAGCGAGCTGCTGATCGATCCCTACTTCAGAAATTTCGACAGGCTCCGGCTGAACGCCCGTGGAGGGGGCACCTTCCATATGTGGACCACCGCATTTGTTCCTCCGGATGCCATCAGGTTTTCAGGATGGAAGCTGGATGATCGCTATCGCGTCGCCGACAGCCTTTTCAACATCGGCCGTCCCGCCATCGCAAACAATGTGATCGCCGTGGGCTCCTCGATCAATCGCACAACGTTTGTGGACATACGCGGGAGAACGCAGATGAACACATCGCACGGCGTATCCGGCGCGCTTTCATCCTTCTCCAGCCGCGGGCCCGCACTCGACGGCCGTGTCAAGCCTGACATCGTTGCGCCGGGAGAGCTTGTGATTGCGGCACGCTCGCGCTACGTGGACCAGCCCGATTACACCTGGCTCGCCGACACGACGATGATCGTCCTTTCGGGCACCAGCATGTCCACGCCGGCCACGGTCGGGGCAATTGCTCTCTATCTGCAGAAGAATCCTTCGGCCGATTTCCGCGAGGTGCGCAGCACGATCATCGCCACCGCACGGCAGGATGCCTTCACGGCATCGCATGGTCCGCTTCCAAACGGACACTGGGGAAACGGGAAGCTGGATATCTTCGCCGCCCTGGCACGAGGAGAAAGCGGTGTGGCGGTGGGAGCCGGCGCGAACGGACGTTCGAATGTTCCGTACGTCGTTACGAACACGGCGACCGGAGCCCCGGAGATTCGTATGAACCTTACGAAGCCGGCGGAGGTGGAATTCACCCTTTCCGACCTTACGGGAAGCACGGTACTTCAGCAGAAGCTCGGGCGGCTGGAACCGGGGAGCCATACGCTGCCGCTGGAGCCGGATCATCTGGCGCAGGGAGCCTATGTCTATCGCATCACGATCGGCCGGACTGCACACGCGGGCATGGTGCCGGTGACGCGGTAGAAACATGCGGCGCATCGGACATTACGCAGCCTCCCCGCGCACCAGCGTAACCACCGTGATTTCCGACCGCGCGCCGAGCCGCACCGGGGGTCCCCAGTAGCCCGTCCCCCTGCTGACATAGATCCATTTGCCGTTGGGCCGGTGCAATCCCGAGAGATAGGGCTGGTCCATTGCGGTGACCAGATGCCAGGGAAAGAACTGCCCGCCATGTGTGTGGCCGGAGAGCATCAGGTCGAACTGGACATCATCGGTCTGGCGCAGCGTCTTCGGCTGATGCGCCAGGAAGATTCTGACGAGATCCGGCGACGCCCCCCGGAAGGCAGCCGCCGGATCGGACCTGTGCGACGGGAGGAACCGCCCGCCGGTGAAATCAGTCACCCCGCCGAGCACCAGTTGTGCACCCCCGCGCTCGATGATCCGGTGTTCGTTCAGCAGCACATCATATCCCAGCCGCCGTACCTCCTCCACCCACTGCTGCACACCGGAGTAATATTCGTGGTTGCCTGTGACGAAGAACCTGCCGTGCGGAGCATGGAGATCACCGAAGGGGGCCACCGCATCGCGCAGGTTCACCACGGAACCATCGGCCAGATCGCCGGTGAACGCTATCAGATCGGGCTTCAGCACCTGCACCTCCTCCACCACCCGCTCGATCCACTCCCGCCCGACCGTAAGCCCGGCATGAACATCGGTGATCTGGACGATGCGGAAGCCGTTGAACGCCTCCGGCAGCCGCGCTATCGGCACGGTGATGTTCACGATGCCCGGTCTCCTGCGTGCCTCGAAGATCCCATACGATGTGACGGCACCGGCCAGCCCGAGCACGCCGAGACTTGTCACCTGCATGAGATGTGCCCGCCGCTCCCGATCGACCACCGCCGGCGCCGACCGGCGCCGAACGATGGGCACGCTCAATCGCGCAATGCCCCACACGATCAGCAGGATGATATCGCGCACGAGCACCAGGAAGAAGAGCGTGGAGAGCAGGCCGAGCGACACATAGGCGACCCAGGCAAGCGGCGCGCTTGGCGTCTCGATGGCCCGGCTCAGCATCACCCCTCCCAGAGTGATGGCGAAGAGGAGAAACAGCGCTCCCCAGAGAAGATTCCTCTTCAGCGGCCGGAAACGGAACGGGTTGATCACCCGCCATCCGATGTAGAAGAATCCCAGAACGAAGAGCGCAAGGAAGATCGAAATCATCGTAAAGCTGTTATCGGGTTTGAGGCGATTCGCCGCCGGGCATCCTCCCCACGAACTGGTATGAAGGGCCGCATGCCGCCAGCCGCATTTCCATCGCGGACCGGATACCCGTACTGCACCGGGCATGGTCCACCGGCGGATCAGGCGGCATGCCCGTTCTCGCGGAACGCATGCGCCATTCCGCTGAGGGAGACGACCCGCATACTACGCACACTACAGTATGTTTGAACCGCATTCCGCCGAAGAAAAGGGAACTTCGCAACACCAGCAAAGGATTCTTCCATATCACTGAGATCAAGGCCGGAGGGACGCAAGGAGCACAGACGGCGTTACGAACGGAGTTCGGTTGAGCCCGCCTTCCCTACGGCCACGGGCGCATGCCGGTTTCGCGCATGTATTTGAAACAGCTTCCGGGAACAACCCGTGCTATTGCTATATTCGATACCGGCATGAAACGACCGGTATGGCATGATGGATGCGCCATCATGCGATGATTCACGAACAGATGATGAAGGAACCATCCATGCGCTCGCTTAACGTCCTGACGTCCGTGCCGTTCCTGGCTCTCATGACGCTCGCCTCATGCGGTGATATTTCGGTGACGCCGGGAAAGACGGTCACGACGACCCGTTCCGCGCAGAACTTTTCCCGCATCGACGTAAGCGACGGGTTCGATGTCGAGATCGCCGTCGGCGCCGTCGAGGAGCTGCGTGTGGAGGCGCCGGAGGGGTATCAGCAGTACATCAACACCGCGGTCAGCGGCGGCAGGCTGCGGATCTGGCTGCAGGATAATGTCTCCGGCAACTTCTCGCCGCGCAGGATTCTGCTGCGCGTGAAATCGCTGGAGGAGATAGAGGCCTCGGGGGGCTGCGGCATCACCATGACCGACACGCTGCGGGGGGAAACATTCGCGATCGCCAGCAGCGGCGGCAGCAGGTTCACCATGCCGCTGGCTGTGGGATCGGTGCACTGCGGCGCCAGCGGCGGCTCCGTGCTGAAATTGTCGGGGACCGCCGGGAGCCTCGTCATCAATAATTTTTCGGGAGGAAGTCGGCTCAGAGGGTTCGATCTCTCCGCCGCCGACGTGACCGTCCATGCCTCCGGGGGGAGCAACCTGGAGGTTCGCGCCAGCGATCATCTGGAGGTGAATGCCTCCGGAGGGAGCGAGATCTACTACAGAGGACACCCCGGCATGACCATCAACCTCAGTGGCGGATCGCGCGTGATCGACACGAACTGAGGCACGAGATTTCCCCGCAAGCCTGTGCAGAGAATCCGGGGGCTCCCTCCTCGACCGGACCACGGACGATTTGACAACGGACAAACCCATGAACGGCAGGCCGGCCTCCCCGGCCTTCATTCCAGCGGGCAATCCAGGGACCATGACATCATGAGCACGACCGAACAATCTCCACGGCTCAGGCTCCGCCGGAGCGCCGAACGCGGCTTCGAGGATTTCGGCTGGACCGATAACTGGATGACCTTCTCCTTCGGCGGCTACCACGATCCCCGGTGGGTCAACTTCGGGCCGCTGCGCGTGATGGTCGAGAATCATATCCAGCCGCATTCAGGATTTCCCGCACATCCCCATCGCGATGCGGAGATCGTCACCTACGTTGTGGCCGGCACTCTCACCCACAGCGACAGCTTCGGCCATCGCGCAGAAGTAACCGCCGGCGAGATGCAGCTCATCAACGCCGGCAGCCGCGGGATGATCCACTCCGAGGAGAACCTGCACGACATCGTGGAGCATAACTACCAGATGTGGCTCATCCCGGATCGTCCCGGCACCGCATTCGGCTATCATCAACTCAAATTCACCCCGGAGGAACGCCGGGGGCGGTTCCGCCTGTACGTTTCGCCGACCGGCGAGGATGGAAGCATGCCGATCAACACCGATGCGCGCATCCATGCCGGACTCTTCGTGGAGGGAGATCACGCAGAACATCACCCCGGGAACGGCCGTGGCGCATGGATTCAGATGGTAAGCGGAAAGGCGGAAGTTGCGGGGCTCACGCTGGAGCAGGGAGATGGCGCCGGCATCACCGACGCCGGTCTTCTCAAGTTCCGGTTCCTGGCACCGAGCGAGGTCCTGTTGTTCGATCTTCGCATGGACACACCGCTGCTATGGCGGTGATGGACGACAACCCTCGGTGCGACCGCTCCGCCGCGCAACTCCAATCTCTCCCGCGGCGACATCCCTTCCATCCTGCCAGTCGCTATACTGCCACCATGACCGATGAACCGAACAACAACGGGAAGCGCCGCTCCGCCCCGCCAGGAAACGCCCCGGTATGACGCCTCTTTCATATAGAAAGTGATACTTCAACAATAAAAAAGGAGCACAGGTCCGTCGACCCGTGCTCCCTATCCCATGGGACCTTCACCGGCTGAAGCTCGAGCCTCTTCAACCGGAAGGTACGGTCCCTAACCCAGTCATCGTTGGGATATCGTCAGCTATACCCTACTGACCGACCCATCCGGAACCACCGGTGGTCGTCACCCAGGTATACTCCACCACTGTCGCCGACTGTATCGTGGTCTGACCGTTCAGCACGTTTCCTGAGACAACAGTAGCATCATCAGCGTCGGAGTTGAAGACCATCAGCTTCTGACCGGGAGCAACGCCGGCCGGCAGAAGGATGTCGAATCCACCCGCGCCACCATCGTCATCGATCGAAACCACCGCCGGACCATCAGGGATGGCCACAATACCGCCACCACCCGGAGCCGGCACGATACCGTGCGAAACGATCACGCGGCCGGCATTCACTTCAAGAGCCGTCTGCCCGGTCGCGCTCGCAGTCTGGATGAACGCGCCACCGGCCGTTCCGGCAGCCGTAATCGACGCTGCATAGCCCGATCCATCCGTCGAGACTTCGAGAGCATTGCCCGCGTTCGCAGCATTGGCAATCACGAAGCTACCCGCCGCTCCAGTACCCGTGTTGGTCATCTGGAAGGCCGCGCCTGCGTCAGAAACGGAGCCATCGTAAGGAAGCGCGAGACTAGCGGCCGTCGCCGGCCCCCACTCGGCCAAGGTACCATTGTAACGAAGGACGTCGTTCGTTGCCGCACCCGATGTGCTCAGCTTGGCCGGTGTCACATTGCCGTCAACGACCTTCGCCGTCGTCACTGCGTCATCAGCAAGCTTCGCGGTCGTCACGTTCGCGTCAGCGATCTTCACCGTCGTCACCGCATCGTCGGCGAGCTTCGCGGTCGTTACGTTACCATCAGCGATCTTCACCGTCGTGATCGCGTCGTCGGCAACTGTCGGGTTCGGATACGTACCCGTCAGATCACCGCCCGCTGCACCACTCGGCGGAAGGGTCACGCCTGCCGCGAGCTTCGCCTGCGTGATTGCGCCGTCTACGACCTTCGCTGTTGTCACCGCATCATCGGCGAGCTTCGTTGTCGTAATGGCGTCATCAGCAACCGTCGGGTTCGGATACGTACCCGTCAGATCACCGCCCGCTGCACCACTCGGCGGAAGCGTTACGCCCGCCGCAAGCTTCGCCTGCGTGATTGCGCCGTCTACGACCTTCACCGTCGTCACCGCGTCATCGGCGAGCTTCGCGGTCGTTACGTTCGCGTCAGCGATCTTCACCGTCGTGATCGCGTCGTCGGCAACTGTCGGGTTCGGATACGTACCCGTCAGATCACCACCCGCTGCACCACTCGGCGGAAGCGTTACGCCCGCCGCAAGCTTCGCCTGCGTGATTGCGCCGTCTACGACCTTCACCGTCGTCACCGCGTCGTCAGCGAGCTTCGCTGTCGTTACGTTACCATCAGCGATCTTCACCGTCGTGATCGCATCGTCGGCAACTGTCGGGTTCGGATACGTACCCGTCAGATCACCGCCCGCTGCACCACTCGGCGGAAGCGTTACGCCTGCGGCAAGCTTCGTCTGCGTGATCGCGCCGTCAACAACCTTCACCGTCGTCACCGCGTCGTCAGCGAGCTTCGCTGTCGTTACGTTACCATCAGCGATCTTCACCGTCGTGATCGCGTCGTCGGCAACTGTCGGGTTCGGATACGTACCCGTCAGATCACCGCCCGCTGCACCACTCGGCGGAAGCGTTACGCCCGCCGCGAGCTTCGCCTGCGTGATTGCGCCGTCTACGACCTTCACCGTCGTGATCGCATCGTCGGCAACCGTCGGGTTCGGATACGTCCCCGTCAGATCACCGCCCGCTGCACCACTCGGCGGAAGCGTTACGCCCGCCGCAAGCTTCGCCTGCGTGATTGCGCCGTCTACGACCTTCACCGTCGTCACCGCATCATCGGCGAGCTTCGCGGTCGTTACGTTACCATCAGCGATCTTCACCGTCGTGATCGCATCGTCGGCAACCGTCGGGTTCGGATACGTCCCCGTCAGATCACCGCCCGCTGCACCACTCGGCGGAAGCGTTACGCCCGCCGCGAGCTTCGCCTGCGTGATTGCGCCGTCTACGACCTTCACCGTCGTCACCGCATCATCGGCGAGCTTCGCGGTCGTTACGTTACCATCAGCGATCTTCACCGTCGTGATCGCATCGTCGGCAACCGTCGGGTTCGGATACGTCCCCGTCAGATCACCGCCCGCTGCACCACTCGGCGGAAGCGTTACGCCCGCCGCGAGCTTCGCCTGCGTGATTGCGCCGTCTACGACCTTCGCTGTTGTCACCGCATCATCGGCGATCTTCGTTGTCGTAATGGCATCATCAGCAACCGTCGGGTTCGGATACGTCCCCGTCAGATCGCCACCCGCTGCACCACTCGGCGGAAGCGTCACGCCTGCCGCGAGCTTCGCCTGTGTGATCGAGCTGTCAACAACCTTCACCGTCGTCACTGCATCGTCGGCAAGCTTCGCAGTCGTTACCGAGCCGTCAGCGATCTTCACCGTCGTGATCGCATCATCGGCAACCGTCGGGTTCGGATACGTACCCGTCAGATCGCCGCCCGCTGCACCACTCGGCGGAAGCGTCACGCCTGCCGCGAGCTTCGCCTGTGTGATCGAGCTGTCAACAACCTTCACCGTCGTCACTGCATCGTCGGCAAGCTTCGCAGTCGTTACCGAGCCGTCGGCGATCTTCACCGTCGTGATCGCATCGTCGGCAACCGTCGGGTTCGGATACGTCCCCGTCAGATCACCGCCCGCTGCACCACTCGGTGGAAGCGTTACGCCCGCCGCAAGCTTCGCCTGTGTGATCGAGCTGTCAACAACCTTCACCGTCGTCACCGCATCATCGGCAAGCTTCGCAGTCGTTACCGAGCCGTCGGCGATCTTCACCGTCGTGATCGCATCGTCGGCAACCGTCGGGTTCGGATACGTACCCGTCAGATCGCCGCCCGCTGCGCCACTCGGCGGAAGCGTCACGCCTGCCGCGAGCTTCGCCTGTGTGATCGAGCTGTCAACAACCTTCACCGTCGTCACCGCATCGTCGGCGATCTTTGTCGTCGTGATCGCATCGTCGGCAACTGTCGGGTTCGGATACGTCCCCGTCAGATCGCCACCCGCTGCACCACTCGGCGGAAGCGTTACGCCTGCCGCGAGCTTCGCCTGTGTGATCGAGCTGTCAGCGACCTTCACCGTCGTCACTGCATCGTCGGCAAGCTTCGCAGTCGTTACCGAGCCGTCGGCGATCTTCACCGTCGTGATCGCATCGTCGGCAACCGTCGGGTTCGGATACGTCCCCGTCAGATCGCCACCCGCTGCGCCGCTCGGCGGAAGCGTCACACCCGCCGCAAGCTTCTCCTGCGTGATCGAGCTGTCAGCGACCTTCACCGTCGTCACCGCGTCATCAGCAAGCTTCGCGGTCGTTACCGAGCCGTCGGCGATCTTCACCGTCGTGATCGCATCGTCGGCAACCGTCGGGTTCGGATACGTCCCCGTCAGATCGCCACCCGCTGCGCCGCTCGGCGGAAGCGTCACACCTGCTGCGAGCTTCTCCTGCGTGATCGAGCTGTCAGCGACCTTCACCGTCGTGATCGCATCATCGGCAAGCTTCGCGGTCGTCACCGAGCCGTCGGCGATCTTCGTCGTCGTGATCGCATCGTCGGCAACCGTCGGGTTCGGATACGTACCCGTCAGATCGCCACCCGCTGCGCCGCTCGGCGGAAGCGTCACGCCTGCCGCGAGCTTCGCCTGTGTGATCGAGCTGTCAGCGACCTTCACCGTCGTCACCGCGTCATCAGCAAGCTTCGCGGTCGTTACCGAGCCGTCGGCGATCTTCACCGTCGTGATCGCATCGTCGGCAACCGTCGGGTTCGGATACGTACCCGTCAGATCGCCACCCGCTGCGCCGCTCGGCGGAAGCGTCACACCTGCTGCGAGCTTCTCCTGCGTGATCGAGCTGTCAGCGACCTTCACCGTCGTGATCGCATCATCAGCAAGCTTCGCGGTCGTTACCGAGCCGTCGGCGATCTTCACCGTCGTGATCGCATCATCGGCAACCGTCGGGTTCGGATACGTACCCGTCAGATCACCACCCGCTGCACCACTCGGCGGAAGCGTCACACCTGCTGCGAGCTTCGCCTGTGTGATCGAGCTGTCAACAACCTTCACCGTTGTCACTGCATCGTCGGCAAGCTTCGCAGTCGTTACCGAGCCGTCAGCGATCTTCACCGTCGTGATCGCATCGTCGGCAACCGTCGGGTTCGGATACGTCCCCGTCAGATCACCACCCGCTGCGCCGCTCGGTGGAAGCGTTACGCCCGCCGCGAGCTTCGCCTGTGTGATCGAGCTGTCAGCGACCTTCACCGTCGTCACCGCATCATCGGCAAGCTTCGCGGTCGTTACCGAGCCGTCGGCGATCTTTGTCGTCGTGATCGCATCGTCGGCAACCGTCGGGTTCGGATACGTTCCCGTCAGATCGCCACCTGCTGCACCACTCGGCGGAAGCGTCACACCTGCTGCGAGCTTCGCCTGTGTGATCGAGCTGTCAACAACCTTCACCGTCGTCACCGCGTCGTCAGCGAGCTTCGTTGTCGTAATGGCGTCATCAGCAACCGTCGGGTTCGGATACGTACCCGTCAGATCGCCACCTGCTGCACCACTCGGCGGAAGCGTCACGCCTGCTGCGAGCTTCGCCTGTGTGATCGAGCTGTCAGCGACCTTCACCGTCGTCACCGCATCATCGGCAAGCTTCGCGGTCGTTACCGAGCCGTCGGCGATCTTCACCGTCGTGATCGCGTCATCAGCAACCGTCGGGTTCGGATACGTCCCCGTCAGATCACCACCCGCTGCACCACTCGGCGGAAGCGTCACACCTGCTGCGAGCTTCGCCTGTGTGATCGAGCTGTCAGCGACCTTCACCGTCGTCACCGCATCATCGGCAAGCTTCGCGGTCGTCACCGAGCCGTCGGCGATCTTCGCGGTCGTCACGGCATCATCAGCGATCGATGGGCTCGGATAGGTGCCCGTCAGATCACCTCCCGCCGCGCCACTTGGAGGCAGCGACACACCGGCCGCAAACTTCGTCTGCGTGATCGCACCGTCGGCGATCTTCGCGGTTGTCACGTTCGCATCGGCGATCTTCGTCGTCGTGATCGCGTCGTCAGCAACCGTCGGGTTCGGATACGTACCCGTCAGGTCGCCACCGGCAGGACCCCCAGGAGGCAGGAACACACCCGCGGCGATCTTTGCCTGCGTGATCGAACTGTCGGCGATGTTACCCGTCTCGACCGCGCCCGTACCGATCTTCAGACCTGTCACCGAGCTGTCAGCAAGCTTCGCGGTCGTTACCGAGCCGTCAGCAAGCTTTGTGGTCGTCACGTTCGCATCAGCGATCTTCGTCGTCGTGATCGCATCGTCGGCAACCGTCGGGTTCGGATACGTCCCCGTCAGATCGCCACCCGCTGCACCACTCGGCGGAAGCGTCACGCCCGCCGCAAGCTTCGCCTGTGTGATCGAGCTGTCAGCGACCTTCACCGTCGTCACCGCATCATCGGCAAGCTTCGCTGTCGTCACGCTGCCATCGGCGATCTTCACCGTCGTGATCGCATCGTCGGCAACTGTCGGGTTCGGATACGTCCCCGTCAGATCGCCACCCGCTGCGCCGCTCGGCGGAAGCGTCACGCCTGCCGCGATCTTCGTCTGCGTGATCGCACCGTCTACGACCTTCGCTGTTGTCACCGCATCATCGGCGAGCTTCGTTGTCGTAATGGCGTCATCGGCAACCGTCGGGTTCGGATACGTCCCCGTCAGATCACCACCCGCTGCGCCGCTCGGTGGAAGCGTTACACCCGCCGCAAGCTTCTCCTGTGTGATCGAACTGTCAGCGACCTTCACCGTCGTCACCGCATCGTCGGCAAGCTTCGCGGTCGTCACCGAGCCGTCGGCGATCTTCGTCGTCGTGATCGCATCATCGGCAACCGTCGGGTTCGGATACGTGCCCGTCAGATCGCCACCGGCAGTTCCCGAAAGAGGAATGGTCACGCCCGGAGCAAGCTTCTCCTGCGTGATCGAGCTGTCGGCGATGTTACCCGTCTCGACCGCGCCCGTGCCGATCTTCAGGCCCGTCACCGAGCTGTCGGCAAGCTTCGCGGTCGTCACCGAACCATCGGCGATCTTCGTCGTCGTGATCGCATCGTCGGCAACCGTCGGATTCGGATATGTGCCCGTCAGATCGCCACCTGCTGCGCCATCCGGCGGCAGGCTCGTTGGAGCGCCGCTCAGCTTCGAGTAGCTGATGCCGCTGGCAACCTTGTCATCCGTCACCGCGCCGTCGGCGATCTTCGTCGTCGTGATCGCATCGTCGGCAACCGTCGGATTCGGATACGTACCCGTCAGATCGCCACCCGCTGCGCCGCTCGGCGGAAGCGTCACACCCGCCGCAAGCTTCGTCTGCGTGATCGCGCCGTCAACGACCTTTGCCGTTGTCACCGCATCATCGGCAAGCTTCGTCGTCGTCACGGCATCATCGGCGATCGTCGGGTTCGGATACGTACCCGTCAGATCACCTCCCGCCGCGCCACCCGGCGGGATGGAGACACCGGGAGCCAGCTTGGCCTGGGTGATGGAGCTGTCGGCGATCTTCGCGGTCGTCACGGCATCGTCGGCGATCGTCGGGTTCGGATACGCTCCCGTCAGATCACCTCCGGCGGCGCCATTCGGCGGGAGGCTCGTCGGAGCACCGCTCAGCTTCGAGTAGCTGATGCCGCCGGCGACCTTGTCATCCGTCACCGCACCGTCGGCGAGCTTCGACGCCGTCACGGCATTATCGGCAATCATCGGATTCGGGTAATTACCGGTCAGGTCGCCACCCGCCACACCATTCGGCGGCAGGGTCGTCGGCCCGCCGACAATCTTGCTGTAGCTGATGCCGCCGGCGACTTTCTCGTCGGTTACGGCGCCATCGGCCAGCTTGCCGGTTGTGACGGCTTCATCGGCCAGCTTGGGAGTGGTGATACCGAGCTCGGTAACGCCGATCTGCACCATGGGTCCGAGTCCGTCCTTGATTGAAATCGAAGGATCGAGCGCCACAACGCCCTGGATGCTTCCGGTACCGGGGCTGGTTGCGATCGTAAACCTGTTGCCGTTGCGTGTAACGGTGGTTCCGCCGGCGCCGACGATCTCGACATCACCGGTTGCACCGTTGATGCTGGAGACACCGTCGGAATTGATCGTGATGGTACCACCGGACTGCGACACTGTCGTATTGCCGGTGCCCACCAGATTCAGTGCGCCCGACTCCCCGTTCACATTCGTGACGACACCGCGCGCGTTCGGCGAGACGGAGTCAGCGACATCGGCGAACACCGCGCGCATCGCGAAGGCGTCCGTGGTGAACTGGGTGCGAGGCTGAAATTCGGGATTGCCATCGATGCTGATGCCCAGATAGTACGGGCGATCGAAGCGCATCGTGTTCGGCAGCGGCGTCGTTTCTCCGATGGAGACATTGAAGATGCCGCGGACGAAGCGTGTGGTCAATGTTTCGGTGTGCAGGAGATTTCCCCCGGTTGCCGCATCGTAGATGCGCAGCACCATGGTGCGATCACCGTCCGGAATGGGATTTCCGGCGAGGTCTGTAAAGACCCCCTGATAGGTGATGATTCTGGGGACCTGCGCCAAACCGTCGCTCGTCACCGCGAGAGTAAAGAGCGCCAGTGCAGGTAAAAGGGACCTCTTCATAGGATAATCTTGGATTAGGTTGATCGAAGAGAACTTTCAACCTCGGAGACGGGCCACGAAAACTGGACGTTCGTGGCCGCCATCCGTAATCGGCTGCTACTGGATCACCACCATGTTGATGATCCTCGTGACGCCGCCGGCGACAAGACGGGCTGTGTAGTAACCCGACTCGAGGTGCTCGGCACTCAGAGTGATCGAGTTCATACCCGCCTCGCGCGTACCATCCACCAGCGTCATGACTTCATGCCCGACGGCATCGAAGAGCTTGAGCGACACCGGGCCGCTCTTCGGCAGATGGAATTTCACAGTGGTCGTCGTGGAGAAGGGGTTCGGCACGTTCTGGTACAGCGCCACACCCGATTCAACAACACCCGGATAGTAGTCCACTCCCGTCGTTCCACTGACGGGCAGTGTGTACCAGAATCCCTGGCCAACTATGGTTGTGCTGTTGGTAACTGGGCCGATGATCGGCTGGCCGATTGTTCCAGCCATGATGTTGCGTCCGTCGGTGGCGGGGCCGCCGCCACTCCCGAACACGCTCGAATGCAGCGTCATCTGTGCCATCGCCGGGGCGCACATAACAGCGGCCCAGATGACGGACATCATGACGCAATGCCTGGCTATTCTCATCAGAGAACCTCCATGGGTTGATGTATGGGATAATCCCGCTCTCACAGGAGCGAAGCGAACTACTATTTCCATATCCGGCGTCGCCGCCATGAGAACATATTCCGACAGCTCAAAGGATGGCCATCCGATGAGATATCGTAGCTACGAGGGGGAAGAGAAAAGACTGTCGAGAGTATGTAGAGGCTGTGAACGGTAACGATGGACCTCATGACCGTTGCAAGATTATGGACCTCTTTTCCGAAAATCCGACGGCACCCGGATAGGGGGCAACGCCAGATGTGGCGCAAATATACTGCGAATCCTGATGAATGCTACTGCGGATGCAATTTTTTTTGGCGCCCATCCGGGCGTCGATTTCCGCACATAAATCGTGCCGCCGCGCCGACGAGTAGACCAAAGGATGGTGTCGAAATCATGGAATCGCCCCTGCGGGCCATTGACGGCCACATCGGCCCTTCCGCCGGCTGCCGCGCCGGCGACCGGCCGGGAGCAGACAGTATATTCCGTCCGTTCATGTGTCACCGCTTGGTAATGTTCATCGTTGCGGAATCCCTGCGAAGGCGATGCCGGCGGGATTGCAGACCGTGCACGGGAGATCGCCCGGCCGCGCTGCGGCACAGCATTATGAGATGCATGAGAAACTATCAGCCGGTGATTGTGTGAACCACATGGCGCAGAAATCTCCGGACGGCATCGCATGCGCACGGTATTCCATTCTGCATGTTCGGCAGTTCAGGATGTAGCGGGAGAAAAGGCTGTGCGGCCCGGTCGTGGCGGACCCGCCAGCGCTCATGCCGGCATCGGTGAGCCTTATATACTGCAATCCGGACGGGCAGATATCGCGGGGAATATTATGGAGTGGTGCGGCGGTAATCCAAAGGAGGAGCTCGTACAGAGTAAAAATCAGGACAGATTTATCAACGATCTCGCTAGGGAACTTCACGCAGTAGAATTCGGACCTCTACCTGATGCAACCGTGCAGATTGAGCGCTCACCACTCACTGCATTTCCATACACCTGGACGTGCATGGATGATTTAGCGAAGCGTTTCGTAGCGGGCTGAAATGAGTTCATCACACACGGGCCTGGACGTTCCATGTGTATGTCCACGTGAGCAGTCCTCTGTTACCACCAACTGTTGCTCAGCATTCACAACTGGACACGTGAATGCGGGACGTCATGAATATTCAATCAGCAATCGTCTGATAAAGATGCGATGCTGTCCTGCAGTACCAAGTATGAGCCCCTCCCCGATCTTGCGTATGGACATAGCCCGATCACGCTTCACACTACATGGAAGCCGGCAAGAAAGGACTGGATGCTTGAATCAGAAGGGCCGGTACGAAGAAACAGTCTGGACCTTACATCCTGCGAAGGCGATATCGGCACTGGACCATGTCACCACCTTCGTTTTACAGACCGCCGGGCAGGTATCACACTGAACACCCACCGTGGGCACCCCGAACATACGACACTCATGGAACAATTGTCAAGCGGAAATATGAATCTTTCGTTATGTCCATACATTCAGGAAATTTTCCATGCGGATGACAGCCGGAATACGCCCTGAATATTCCGTGCGTATTGATGCATTTCAATCGCTTCAATACGAAGGCAGCCGGCCGGCCTCCATGCCGGCGACACGAGCCAGGCAGATAAACGCCGCACGGAGATCGGCCTGTACATCGAGGTCGTGACATGGAATGAGCATGCCGGTATTCCGGCGCACTCCCACAATCCCGAAAGCCCGGCCCCCTGCATGCGCCGGAAACGGCGGGGCCGTCTCCGGGCCCGATCCGCGGGCATTCCCGTACACCCGCATGGCGCCGCTGCGCGCTCTCAGCCCTTCGACGCCCGCCGCCCGCTCCAGAGCAGTCCCACCGCCGCCACGAAAAGCACCCCCACCACGGGCGCCAGATATGGGAGCAGCCCCACGTGATGCTCCTCGACCCATTCGGTCGATGTGGTATTGAACAGCGGGTCCACCGTCTCCACCTGCACCTTCTCCACACCGTAGATTCTCCCGCCATCGACCAGCCAGTAGATGAGCAGGCCGGCGCCCAGCAGCATGAGGATGATCGCTATCGTTCTCTTCATGATCATCTACAGCCCCGTTGATCCGAACAGTTGCGCGGAGATCTCGATCTTCTCTCCCACCTTGCTGCCAACGGTTCCCTTCGTGCCGGCGACATTGAAGTCCGCCAGAGCGATTTCAAAATCCGCGCTGATGGAGACCAGATCGCCCGGCGCGCGCTTGCGCGTGGCAGCCGATTCGTCGATGTAGGTGAGCTTGAACGGGATGGACATCGTCCTGGTGACGCCATGCATGGTGAACTTGCCGGTGGCCGTTCCCGTGGCGCTGGTGCCGTTTACCTTCACATTGCTCACCGAAGCGATGGTGAAGCTGATGGTGGGATACTTCGCGGCATCGAGCCACTGGGCGCTCTTCAGATGCCCGTCGCGCGTGCCATTGCCGGTCTTCATGGTCTCGACCTTCACCGAGACGGTTCCCTTGAGCGTACCGAGATCCTTCGGATTGAGCGTCAGCGTGCCGCCAACTCCTTCGGCCGTCCCTTTGATCTTCTCCAGCGGAGCGTCGCTGGTCCATGCGAACTGGTTCCTGCCAACCTTGTCGCTCAGCGTAACCTTCCTGGCGCCCGATGCATCCACCGAAAGAGCCTGTCCCATAGCCGCTGGAGTTCCAAGCGCGAGCACCGCCACCGCGGCGGCGATCATCGCGATGTTCGATCTGTTCATCACCTTCGCCCCTATGATTGTTGAACGTGAATTCATGATGTCTGTGAAAGTTCTCCGGCCGTCACGACGCGCCATGGAGCCGGGGGACGGCCATCAGTTGTTCGCCGCGCCGGCATCTATCCATGCCTTGATCCTGCTGATCGTACAGTCATCCAGCTTCTGCCCTCCCTGGGGCATCGGCGGAAAGCCGGCAGCGTGCGAGATCACGCCGTACAGCCGGCCGTCATCGGCCACGACCTTTGCTCCCTGATACGTCGTCAGGTTCACACCGAGCGGCGGATTCGGTCCGCTGTGGCAACTGACGCAGTTCGTCTGGAGCACCGGGCGCACAACGGCCGAATAGGTCACGTCCGCCGTATCGCACTCCTCTCCGGGGGAACACCTCGTATCCTTCGCCCCCTGCTCTATCCATGTGCGGATCGTCTCGATCTGCTGCGCAGGGAGCTGATCGTACGGAGGCGGGGGCATGCGGTAGTTCGGGTCATTCTCGACAAGCACCAGATAGAGCGGGCTGTTCTGCGGTCGGCCCGCCCGTACCTCCCTGAGGATTCCGGCATAGCTCGTGAAGACATTGCCGGCCTGCGCCGATATCGCATCATGGCATCCGCTCAACGCGCAGTTCGAGAGGAAAATGGGAAGCACCTCCCGCTCGAAGCAGATTTCGCCGGGATTGAGCGTATCCACGCCCGCTGGTTTAACCACCCGCACATCCACCCTGCCGAACGCCCTGGCGTCGGCGTCGGACACCGCCCGTATCACCACCGCCAGCGTATCCACGCCGATCGACGCCGGAGCCGTATAGAGACCATCGGCATCGATGGTCCCCTCCCCCGATTCCACCGACCAGGTGACAGCCGTATGCGCGGTGCCGGTCACTGTTGCAAAGAACTGCTCCGTCCTCCCCACCTCCACGACTGCCTCCGACGGGCTGACCGATACATTTACCACCAGCTCCGTGGTGTCGCCATTGCCGGTGGTATCGGAAGGGTCGGTGGGACCGGGGTCCACGACGCTCTGTTTCGTGATCTCGCAGCCGCCGGCGGCCAGCATCATGATGACGAGCAGAACATATGTGCGAACGTTCAGGTATCTCATGGAAGAAACAGTTTCTGGCCAAAACAGCCGTTTGATACTTCGACGGAGCTATCGTCAGCGTTCGCGGGAATCGGCCCGGCGCATTCATCCCGCCGCATTTCCCGTGGCATGGGACCGGCTTTCCGCCGGAATTCAGTAGAAGGCATGCACCTGGACGGTGTACTGCCCCATGCCATATTCGTCGTTCTCGAAATAGCGGTACTCCGGGCGGATCTCCAGATAGGGAAGCAGGAAGAACTGCGTGCCCACGACGAATGAACTGGCATAGAAAGGCCCGGTTGCGGCCTGTTCGGACAATCCCCACTCGTATCGCCACTCCAGGGCAAGCCACTGTGCAAGCTGGTAGCTTCCCTGCATCATCAGGTTGCGGATGATCCTGTCGTCCGACGTCCGCAGGTACATTCCCTCGCCGTAGATCGTCGCCTTGTCGGCCAGACCGATGCCCGCGAAGGCGTTCATCATCCGGAAATCGCCATTGCCGAAGTAGGAGCCACCCAGCATACCGTTCAGTCCCTCATCAAGGAGCTGCGGCCACAGAACGACGCGCGCCAGGTAGAGCGGCTGCGCCGAATCGATGGAGAGCTCCGTCTTGCCCGCGAGGCCGCGCGCGGAGAAGGCACCGGCGTTCACCGTCAGCCATCGTTGTCCCTCGTATGTGATCTCCCCCCCCCAGTCGTTGTAATTCGGCGGGATGATGGGCGTGCTGTAGTAGGCCGCATCGCGTCTGATGAACATCGTGTGATCATCGTGGCGGATGCCGGTGCTCGGCTGGATGTAGCCGACGCGGATGCTGGGGAGCGTGACTCCCGGCTGGTACTGCACGGCGAAATCGTACGAGGTCTGACCGATATAGCGCGTAGGTCCGGCATTGTAGGTGCCGTAGATCGCCAGCTCCTCGAACGGCGTGATGGCGATCCCCGGCGCGAACTGCATGGGGATGACCTTCCGGTCCGCATTCGGCGGACGCCCCAGCTTCGCCATCTGCAGACGGGCATCGAGACCGAAGGTCATCAGCCCGTCGAAGAACGTATTTGTCTCACCGGAATAGAGCGATCCAAGGCCGATATCCTCCGGGGAGATCGCTCCGACCTGGTTCATCGTGCTCCAGCCGAGCTCCGTGCGGATGCCGCTCCCCTGGGGATTGTAATGGCATGCGGAGCACCGGGTTCCTGTCAGCAGCGAAAAGCGCGGAAGCGCGGTCAGAATTTCCGCCGGCAATGCCAGCAGCGCGACCGCCAGCAGCGCGACCGCCAGCAGTGGCCGTGTCCCTCTCCCGCGCCGGACATGTTCGTATGGGATATTGGTGGTCGTTCTCCCGGATATCATGCGAGCGTTATTGTAAGTTTGTTGGTGGAGCTGTCGAAGCTTGTCGTATAACGTTTCAGAGGCTGCGTGGCGGGACCGCTTATCACCGCGCCGGCCAGCGTGAACCGTGAGCCATGCAGCGGGCAGGTGATGGTGCCATCCGACTTCGGCGGCGCCACCTGGAAATGCTCGTGCGAGCATTGCATGGAGAGCGCAAGATATTCCCCGGCCACGCGGGCGACAAGAATCGGCCGGTCATCGGGTCCCTTCTGCGTGGTGACGAACGACTTTCCATCGGCATCGAGCGAGCTGACATCGAGCTCCAGCTTGCCGCCGCTCTGGCCGCCATTGTTCTGGGGGGGGCTCGTGGTGGCTTCGCACCCCTGGAGCAGGGCCGCGCCACATCCGACAAAGGTGATCCCCGCGAAGGCGGCACATGTGCCAAGAAATTCACGCCGACCTTCCACGACCGGCACCGCGGGAAGCTCGACAGGTGGCTTCTTACTCTTCATGGTGGGTATATCTCTGTGTTCTGGTATGTCGATGACATCGATAACCGGCGCCGCCCATCTCGACAGCCCGGGGGTGCGTGTGATAACACCGATTATTGTAACATATGATTGCCGGGGATTATTGGCAAATTCGGCGGGCTCTCCGGCCATGTTTACTGCCCGCGACCGGCGTGGAATCCCGTTCCCGCGGCGCCGCGGAAGATACGCCATGAATGCAGCCGGTTCGCCGATAAAGCCATGCTCGCGGAATCTCGACGCAGGATGATGTCCGGGGACGCCGGCAAACTCTCCATCTAACACAACGGGCGGCAAACAGTTACACTCCGGCGCCATGATTGTTCGATGATTTTTCGCGGCATGCGGAAGACGATCCTCCGCAAAGGAATCATTGATGAGGCCGGATGCATGCCGAAGAGACGAAGATATCGCGACAGATTCACAGATCGCCCGCTGATCGGGAAGGTAGATCGTAAATTGTCGGCATGCCAGTACCTGCCGACATCATCTCGCTGAGCACCGGGGAAATGATCCCCGTTTCCGCACTGGAGTTCTCCACCAGCCGCAGCGGCGGCCCCGGGGGGCAGAATGTGAACAAGGTGGAGACGAAGGTGGAGATCCGCTTCCAGATCGAGGATTCCCCCTGGTTATTGCCGTCCACGCGGGAGAAACTGCGGGCGAAGCTCGCGCCGAGGATCGATTCCACCGGGGCCATACGAGTGGCAAGCAGCATCGCCCGGACGCAGCGCGGAAACCGGGTGGCGGCGGTGGAACGGCTGCAACGGCTGCTGAATGCCGCGCTCGTTCCGGAAAAGCCCAGAATAGCCACATCTCCCACTCACGGCTCGAAGGTGCGGCGCGTGGAGGCGAAGCGGCGCCGCTCGGAAAAGAAGGGGGCGCGGCGGTGGCGTCCGGGCGACGAATAACGCCCCGCATACCGGCGCCCCGGCGTTCATCGCTGCATCATTCCCGGCATCATACCATACATATCGAACCGCACCCACCGGCCGGGAGCACCGCCGATTGCCGGTCCCTTCATCCTTTCTATCTTTCGCGAACGTTGTTGAGAAGCGCCGGCCACCGGCATGCCCGCTCTCACGGCGACATTCAGCTCGCACTCATACCATAACCGTAGCAGACCTATGGCCTTCACACTCCAGCCGCCGGCATCCGGCGAACCGATCACCATGCTCGAAGGGAAGCTCAACGTCCCTGACAACCCGATCATTCCATTTATCGAGGGGGACGGCACCGGCCCGGATATCTGGCGCGCATCAGTCCGGGTGCTCGACGCCGCGGTGGAACGGGCCTATGGCGCACAGCGCAGGATTGCATGGTACGAGGTATACGCGGGAGAGAAGGCGAATGAAATGTACGGCGAGGCGATCTGGCTGCCGCAGGATACGCTCGACGCCATGTCCCGCTACGTCGTGGGCATCAAGGGACCGCTCACCACGCCGGTCGGCGGCGGCATACGAAGCCTGAACGTGGCGCTCCGCCAGCAGCTCGATCTCTACGTCTGTCTGCGCCCGGTGCGGTGGTTCAAGGGAGTTCCCTCCCCCGTCCGCCATCCTGAGAAGGTGGACATGGTGATCTTCCGCGAGAACACCGAGGATATCTATGCGGGCATCGAGTGGGCGGCCGGCACACCGGAAGCCGCGCACGTGCTGGAGTTTCTGCAGGCCGAGTTCCCGAAGATGTTCGACAAGATCCGATTCGGCACACCGGAGAGGGTGAACGACTGGCGCAGCGCGACGGTGGGACAGACGACGGATCTCGAAAAGTTCGGGACTCCCGTGCAGGTGGGCATCGGCCTGAAGCCGGTAAGCCTCCACGGCTCCGAACGGCTGATTGCCGCCGCGGTGGAATATGCCATCGCCAACGGCAGGAAGTCCGTGACGCTGGTCCATAAGGGGAATATCATGAAGTTCACTGAGGGCGCATTCCGCGACTGGGGATACTATCTGGTGGAGCAGAAGTACAGCGATCGCTGCTACACATGGAGCCAGTGGGAGCGGACGAAAAAGGAGAAGGGGGAGGATGCGGCGAATCAGGAGCAGAAGGATGCACTTGCAGCCGGAAAGATTCTGGTGAAGGATGCCATCGCCGACATCACGCTCCAGCAGGTGCTTACCCGTCCGAACGAGTTCGATGTGATAGCGACGCTGAACCTGAACGGCGACTATCTTTCCGATGCGCTCGCCGCACAGGTCGGGGGAATCGGCATCGCGCCAGGCGCGAATATCAACTATGTCACCGGCGCCGCCATCTTCGAGGCCACCCACGGCACCGCGCCGAAGTATGCGAATCTCGACAAGGTGAACCCCGGCTCCGTCATCCTGTCCGGCGAGATGATGCTCCGTTACATGGGCTGGACCGAGGCGGCCGACATGATCATCAGGGGAATGGATGGCGCGATTTCAGCCGGGACCGTCACCTACGATTTCGCGCGCCTGATGGATGGAGCGACCGAGGTGAAGACGTCGGAGTTCGGCGATGCCGTGATCAGTCACATGGGATGATCGTCGCGCAGATTCGATCGGCACGATCGATCGGCGGGGGAATCCGGACGGGTTCCCCCGCATTCGTTTCAGCAACGGCGGCGCGTGCGGGAGATCATCCCTCGCCTTCATCATTCGGCCGGCGCATGCCGCTCGACCGAATAGTGAATGGTCTGCGCCACGATCCGCCCGTCACGGATCAGATACGAGTCCGCGCCATCCTTCACCTCCCCCACGGGCGAACTTCCCGTCCACTCCAGAAATCCCATCTCCCCCTCCGTCAGCACGGTGCGATACCGGAAATCGTTGCCGGGAAAATATTTGCCGAGTTCGGCAGCGGAGCGCCGCACACCGTCGTGCCCGCGAAAGATACCGGTGCAGGTGAGCAGCACCACGTCCTCGCTGTAGTTCCGGGCGATATCCTCCTCAAGCCGTCCCTCTCTGCGCTTGCCAAGATGATCGTCGAGTACGTGGCGGGTGGAGCGCTCTGCGATCTTCCCGCTCATTGCTCGTAGTTCTCCACGGTATCCGCGTCGCGCAGATGAGCCTTCCCGGGGTCCTTTCCGGCATCCCGGAGAGCACGCCGCTGGCGGAGCAGATCCCAGTACTGGTCGAGCTGTACCTGCATGGCGTCAAGGCGCATCTTCTCCTCCCCGGTGAGATGATTGTGCGAGTAGAGCCTCTGCTCCTCGGCGATCAGATCTTCGATGTATTTCAGAACATTTGCGTCGGTCATATCGCGTTCCTCCTTGTCCGTCTGGTGCAACCAACACCGGACCAGAGTTGAACACGGCCCCGTACCGACGCCGGGCACAAGGGCGCAAAGAACGCGAAGGGAAAGGAACCCGGGGCTTCCGTCGCCATCGTCAATGCCACACCTTCTCCAATCGAACATGAAGAATGGCTGATCCCACGCATCATCCCGTTCCTCTCCAACTTTTTTGCCTTTTGACCTTTGACCTTTGACTTCCTCCCTCATTCCTTCTTCAGCACGTATATCGGCGCCTCCGGAGGGCAGCCGAGCCGGAAGGGAAACCAGTGGCCGACACCCGCGGATGTGTAGAGCTGCGATTCCCCGCGCTGGTAGTGTCCCCAGAGGTAGTGATCGCGCATCCACGGCTCCAGTACGCTCCTGCCGTTGAATCCCATCTGCGCGCCGTGTGTGTGCCCGGCCACCGTCAACTGGATGCCCTGATCGGCCGCGATGTCGAAGCCCTGGGGACGATGGCTCATCAGAAGATGGAACGCCTGCGAGGGAGCGCCGTCGAACGCGGCGTCCACCGTCCTGCGAAGGAAGAGCGAATTTTGTTCGCGGCGCGCCATGCGGACAGGGTCGTCAGCCCCTCCCACATAGATCTCGCCAGCGCCGACCCGCACCGTGGCCCCCGTGTCGCGCAGCAGCGGTACAGGTCCCGCGTCGATGACACGGATCACCTCCCCTATCCCGCGGAAATACTCGTGATTGCCCAGCGAGGCGTAGGTGCCGAATCGCGGATTCAATGCAGCTATCAGCCGGAGCGCATCGGGAAGAACCGGAATGTCGTCGGAGATATCCCCGGAAACCAGCACCATATCCGGACGCTTCTCCTCGGCCGCGCGCAGCACCTCCTCCAGATCCCCAAGGTCGATGTAGTAACCTAGATGGATATCGGAGAGATGCAGGATGCGCAGACCATCGAGATCGGGATGAAGTCCACGGAAGGTCAGGGGGATTTCAGGCATGAGCACCGGCCCCTGCGCACGGAACAGCCCAAAGCCCGCCGAACCCAGCGTCGCCGCGGGTATGATGGCCGCCGTCCGGGTCAGGAAGGTCCGGCGACGGCGGTCCGGTCCCTGTCCCGGCCGCAGGACACGCATCCTCTCGGGCACCACGCCGGCCGAGGGGGACGATTCAGCAACCGCAGGCGCCGGCATGGAGGGAACAGGGATGGCAGCGGCCGGTGCGGATGGAATCCCGACCGGAGACATGGCGGCGCTCCCCGTCTCCCGCCTGCGCTGCGCCAGCACCCGGCGTTTCTCGCGGAACCGGACGATGATCCTGTCGATCGTCAGCGCGATGCCGCTCAGCGGCAGGGCCACCAGAACGGCGATCGAGAGCGTAAGCATGATGGTGGTGAGCGTCCGCCCGAGCATCTGCAGCATCTCCGACCCGACGGCGTTGCCGACCAGCCAGAGCGCATCGAAAAGCAGCCCGGCAAGCGGGGCAATCCAGAGGAGATGACAAATGCGGCGGTTCCGCCACCACTGGCGATGGAGCCCCCACACCAGTACTGTATTCAGCAGCCAGATCAGCGCGAGCGCTATCGCGCTGAAGATGTTCATGAAGTTCGCGTTGGACATACCTCTATACAACGCGGGCAGGCCCTGGCAGATTGTTCCCTCCTCTCCGGAGGGAGAGGGAGGTGATGCCTTCGCGATCCTGCCCCCGTGGCCGCACCATACCCCGGCTCCGGAGATCGTACCGGACGCAAACGACGCGGGGCCAGGGAAATACGCCCCGGCCCCGCCACTGTTCTTTCGCGCGGACATCCGGCGCTCTATTCCAGCATATGCCAGTAGACCCCCGCAAAGATGAACATGCGCGATTCGCCGCGCGCGATCATATAGCCCGAGGGAAGCTGCAACGTCTGCGCGTCATCGTTCGAGATGATGAGTATCTGCCCCGGCCGTCCCTGCGGCATCACCACGAACGGAGTAAGCTCCAGCCCGTCGTCCGTAACAAGCACGGTGGTGACGTCGTTGGGAATCATGACGGAAGTGGACGCCGGTATCTGGCGATGCGAGAGGATCGTGGCACCGGTGCTGAGCCACAGCCCGACCGTCTGCTCGCCCCGTACCTCCAGCGTCGCCTGCGACGGGATCGTCCCGATGCCCACCATGCCGTTGTCCTCCACATGGACTACCGGACGCTTGGAACTGTTCGTCGCCGAGAAGAGCGCGGTACCGCCGGGGACGCCCGGTCCCTCCACGGCGAGATGCGCCTGGGGAAACTCGACGCCGACGCCGATATTGCCGGTGGTGGTCAGCGAAGCGATCTTCAACTCCGCGATTGGATTGATGTCGATCCCCATGATCGCCCCATCGGCGATCTTCTCCCCTGTCACTGCGTTCATGGCAATGATGGGATCGGGATAATCGCCGGTGAGATCACCCCCCGCCCGGCCCCCCACGCCCAGGCTCACATCATCGCCGAGCTTGCTCATTGTCACCGAACCATCGGCGATCTTGGCGGCCGTGACGGCACCGTCCGCGATGTCGATGTTCGCCACAGGCCCGTTGGCATCGGTGACGGCGATGGTGCTTCCCGGGCTCTGCACTCCCTGGATGCCCGTGCCGCCGCCGCCGGATGAGATGGTGATGGTATTGCCACTGCGGTTGACGGTGGTAGTTCCCTCCCCGCGAAGCTGAAGCGATCCATCGCCTCCATTGAGACTGGTGACAACCCCCGATGCTCCGGGAACGAGTCCCCGGGCGAGATCGGCCGTGGCCGCGTTGAGCGCGTATGGCGCCGCGGTCAGTGCGGTGCGGGGAGAAAGCTCCATTCCCCCACCTACGGAAACCCCGAGATAGTACGCGCGGTTGAACTGCAGGTTCTGCGGAATCGGCGTCACCGAACCGATCATCACATTCATAATTCCCCGCATCACCAGGACGCTGGCATGTTCCTCCGTATATACCGGAGCGCCACCGACCGGAGCCTCGTACAACCTGAGCGTCACCGCGTAATTGCCATCAGGGACGAGCGCTCCCGACTGATCGGCGAGGACGCCCTGAAAGCTCATGGTTCGCGGCATCTGCGCGTACGACCAGGATGCCGGCGCCACCAGGCCGATCAGAAGCAGCAGAGATAGTTCAAGTCGCTTCATATTCTCTCCTCGGTTGTTCATGGATGAAACGTCGTCCGTTGAATTTCCTGTTGCAGGCACAGGCAGGCTACGAAAGAAGCGCCTTCTTCCGTGCTCGTTCCCGATAACGGCGCAACCGCACATTTTGTTATCAAACACGCAGCGCCGGCTGCCGCCCCGTCCCTCCACCGGAGTATTCCTGAACCCGCGCGGAAATATCGGGGGGCACTATCAATGATGATGATTCCGAAGAGATATTCATGCGATCACCATAATATTTTCGGCCTGTCCGCGGACGCGCGAAGATACTGCCGGTGCACCTGGAAAAAACCATAAAAAAAGGCCGGAGGAAAATCCCCCGGCCCCTAAGGTCATGGTGGCGCCGAAGAGAGTTACTCTTCCTGCGATTGAATATCTATTGAACTATCCCCATCGGATGGAAGACTGGGTGCGCCGTTTTCCGTATCGAACAGCCAATAGCATTTTACATACCCTCCCGGATATTCTCCGGCGGGTCGGTCGCATCCGGTCATGATATCTGCGTTGCTCATAATGTACCTCAAGCAGTATGGACCTCGCCTGATCACCATACAGCATACGCTGGCGGTGGCTGCATCCCTGATATTCGAAGGCGGCTCGGAATCGGTGCTGGTTGTCATGGTGCCCCCCGTCTCTGATACCTGTACGGACAGCCGTGGCCGGAGCCATAACGTGCCGCGGAGTGAATACACGTCATAGCAGCATTCCATCACTCCCCTGCAGAGGCCGGATAGTGGCAGCAACTCCCCCGGCTCCCGCTGCGGATCGGCTGATACGGCAGCAACATCGGAACGTCGCTCTACAGAGCGGAGCAGGTCTCCGTCCCCTGGTTGCACTATGATACATACCCGGACAACCGGGGCGCTGCCACCGCAGACACGGCCTTCACTGAAACTGTGGCGGAAATATACATGATCATGGTCTCGAAATCGTGCTCAAGGAGAGCTGCACCGGTATGAACCGGGAGGCAGTAATCGGTCGAAACAGCGCCATAACCGGCGATTATCAGGGGTATGTGATGGAGAATGAGAATCATTTCCGGAAGCTGGACAAAAGGCCCCGCGGCCATCATACGATCACCATACATGCAGGTACAACGGGCTCGGCGCTCAGGTCCGCAGTTCGACACCCGCACCTGTAACCACTGCGGTCCGGTCCGCTGCCAGACGTTATCATGAATTTTCCGAATACTGCATGAATTTCAAGTATTATGGTAGATAATTGCGCTGAATTATTAGAATTTCTACAGATATCCCGTCTTTCCGGCATCATCCCGTGAAAAGGACATATGCTTCCGGATGATATATATGGCGATCACCCGGCTCGTCGCATTCATCCATGACATCAGGCTGAAGCTCATTATCACCGGAGCGAGACTGTCATCGGGATGCCGGGCGTGGGACGAAGCGTGATGGAGGGCCAGTAGCCGATGGCCGGTCCCGGCGCCGCCGCAAGGTGAGCCCGCTGCATCACACCGGCCAGAAGCAGCACCGCCTCCATCGTGGCGAACGCATCGCCGATGCAACGGCGGGCTCCGCCACCGAATGGAAAGTAGGCGAACTTCGGAAGCGAGGCGATCCGCTCCTCCTCCCAGCGTCCGGGCCTGAATGCCTCGGGATCATCCCAGAATCGCGGATCGCGATGCACCACCCACTGGCTCATGACCACCTGGGCGCCCGCCGGCACATCGTACTCACCGATGCGGCAGCCGCTGACTGCCTCGCGTCCCACGCGCCATGCGGGAGGATGGAGCCGCATCGACTCGCGCATCACCATGTCCGTGTAGCGCAGATCGGGGAGATCGGCTGCCGACGGAGGACGCCCGCCGAGCACCCGCCGCAGTTCATCGACCAGCCGATCCTCAACCTCCGGATGTCCAGCCAGCAGATGGAACGTCCAGGACAGAGCAATGGCGGTCGTTTCATGTCCGGCCAGGAAAAGCGTGATCGCCTCGTCACGAAGCTGCTGATCGGTCATCCCGGCTCCGTCATCGTCCTGCGCGCGCAGCAGCATCGATATCAGATCCCCCGAATCCTCGCCGGCGCCGCGCCGCTCATGTATGATCCCGAAGATGATCTCATCGAGTCGCCGCTGCGCCCGGCGGAAGCGGATGTTTCGCGGAAGCGGCAGCCGGTCCAGCATGCGCATCAGCCCCATCCTGTCCACAAAGCGCTCCAGCGCCACCTCCAGCGCCTCCCCCACCTCCGGCGCGCGATGCTCCACATCGACGCCGAACAATGTGTCGGCAACGATCGCCAGGGTAAGGCGCATCATCTCCCGGTGGATATCGTACGTGGCGCCGTCGCTCCAGCGGTCCAGCATGCGTGAGGTGCGCTCCGTCATTGCATCGCCGTAGGCGACTATCCGGTCGCGGTGAAATGCCGGCTGCATGAGACGGCGCTGCCGGAGCCAGAAGTCCCCTTCGCTCGTGAGCAGCCCATTGCCCAGCACCTCGCCTGCCGCGCGCAGCAGCTTCGGCTTGATGAAATTTCGATTGTCCGTTACAAGAACGTGCTCGATGAGATCGGGATGGCTGATGAGATAGACCGGAATGCCGGCAACCTTCAGATACACCACGTCGCCGTAGGTCCGCGCGCAGCGGGTCATGAATTCCAGCGGGTGGTTCTTCATGTCGGACAGATTCCCGAGCAGGAAATGTCCTCGCGGTCCGGGGGGGTTCATCGCTACCGGCGTCATTTCGCTATTGGCAGGATTTATGTAACGGATACATCTTCAGGAACCGATCCGGCGGGAGCGATCAGCCGCAATTCGCACGGCATCCACCAGCTCTCCGGAAGGACCGGCACAGCTAACATACTCCATTTCCGAGCTATCATGAAGTCTGCATCACGTGCCGGAACCATCGGCCATCGCCAGCTCCTCCCTCTCGTCATACTGATGGCGCCGCTCCTCTTCACGGGATGCACCGATTCCACACGGACGGAGGAAGCCGTCCCCGATACCCTGACCCACGACACCGCACATCCCGATCCCGCCGATCTCACGACAGCATCCGGCCGGTCACGTCCGGCCACCCGGACCGACACCCTCGTTCTCGAAGGCATGCCACAGCCGGTGCAGGTCCGGCTGCTGGAGAAGAACCTGCCGTTCAGTACCTACGTGCCCGACGAGGAGATGAAGGTGGAGAGAACGGAACTGGAGGAGGGAACGAGCGTGCGGTTCATCGCGAACTTCGGCGGCAGGCTGAACCCCGACGCATATCTGAGCATTTTCATTCCCGATACGCCACTGACGGTGGAGCAGATGGAGGATTACGTGGCGAGCGAGCATGGCGTCATACGCAGCAACGGATGGCGGCTGGTGAGGACCACGACAACACCGCAGGACTGCCCCTGGGCGGAATCGAGCTATCTGCTACAGGGATCGCGTGAGCGACGGCAGATCCGTGGCTCCGCCTGCATCGGGCTGCACGCGGGAACCCCCTTCTATGTGATGATGGCGTACCCGCTGGAGTATGCGGAGGGATTCGTGCCGCGTGCGGAGAAGATCCTGGGCGAGCTCCGATGGAACGATACTGGAAAGGGGCTCGCCAGGGAATAGCATTGCACAGCAACCACAGCGTGAATCTCTCCGGCCACCGTGGACATAACCTGGCGAGATCGTCATGTCGATCCGCTCCGCGCGATGACGGCCGGCTCACATCTCCACCAATCCATAACAGCCCCTGACGCGGACGGGGGAATGAGCTTCATTCCCCCGTCCATGTCTTTTCATCGCTTCGTCGAGCTTATCTCTTCGCTCTATTTCTCCACCTGCAGCGGACGATGCAGGCGCAGCGTCGGCGTCTGGAGGATGCAGAAATAGCTGCCGGAGGCAAGCTGCGAGGCATCGAGCTGGACGGCGTAGCTCCCTGGAACCACATCACCATCCACCAGCGTGGCCACCCTGCGTCCGAGCATATCGACAATGAAAAGCTGCGTATACCCATGCTCGTTCACCTCGTACTCGATCTCGGCGGCGGTAGCGAACGGATTCGGCCGCACCGCCTTGATGCCCACGCTGCCGCTCGTATTCAGCAGGCGGCGTCCCCCGGTTTCGCAGATGTCGATCAGGTTGAACTGTCCCTGCTGGATGGTGGTGGCCGTCGCGCCGCCGAGCCCGTCCATCCAGTTAAAGACCCGCAGTTCCAGCGGCGTGGTGGTCTTGTCGCCGAGGGCGGCGATGAAATCGATGACGAGCAGATCGCCCGACTCCTGCTGCAGGGCACGGCGCCCGTTGATCTTCACCACCTGCTGGTCGCCATCGACGGTGCTGGTGAACCTGGGATCGGCGAGGATGAGCAGGCTGCGATCGAAGCGGAGCTCTCCCTCGAAGTGCTCCACCCGGTTGCGATCCAGGTTCTGCGAGGCATGCAGCGTCACGGGTATCTTCACCCGGTCCCCCGGCGCCGCCTCGATGATGGGCATCCCGACGGTGGCGCTGCCGGCGGCTATCGGCGTGAACGGCAGCGACTCCGCGGAGCATCCGTTGCTGTCGATCACCGTGACCGTATACGAGCCAACGACTTCGGCGTAATGTTTCTTCCCGGTGGCGCCGGGGATTTCCGCACCATCGACCTTCCAGCGGTAGATCATCGGCTTCGGCGAGTCCACCGTATCAACGATGGCCACCATCGAATCGCCGACCGCCTCGATGATCGGCGTGGAGATCAGCGGATAGGTGATCACCTCGACCGTGGCGGAGACATCGCTGCAGCTATCGGCATCGAAGACGGTGACGGTGTAGCTGCCGGACTTCTTCACCCAGATGGACTGCGTGGTCTCGCCGGTTGACCAGAGATAGCGCGCGAAGCCCGGCGTCGCCTCAAGCCGGAGGCTGTCGCCCGAGCAGAGCCCCGGACGGCCGTCGGGAACGACCTTCGGAGCCAGCGGCGGCTTCTGCGAGACCGTGATCTCTCCCGATCCCGAGCAGCCGCCGGCATCGGTAACTGTCACCGCGTAGGTTCCGGGCTGGCTTACGTAGATGCTCTGAACGGAGGCACCAGACGACCAGAGATAGGAGGCATAGCCGTCCGGCGCGGAGAGCAGGATGCTATCCCCCTGACAGATGAGCGTGGAACCGTCCGTTGTGATGACCGGCTGGAGCGAGGTGCCCACCGTGACGTCGTAGCGGGCGGAGTCCATGCAGCCGGTGGCGCCGGCGATCTGCCGCACCTGCACGAGCCCGGAACCGGCAGTCGGCCACTCCACCGCAATGCTCGGACCGTTGGCGGGACCGCTGATCTGTCCTCCCGTAACCGTCCACGCATACGAATCGCCCGGAACACTGGCGACCGTATACACCTGCGTGGAGTTGATGCAGACGGAGTTCGGACCGCTGATGACCGGCTTCGGCGGCGTGGCAACCCGCACCTCGATCGGCGCCGAGGTTCCCTGGCAGCCATTGGCGTCCACCACCGTCACCGTATAGCTGCCCGGCTGCCAGACCGCGATCCGATCGATGGTCTGTCCTCCCGACCAGAGGTAATCATTGAACTGTTCGGAGACCGACAGGTAGACAGTATCTCCCAGGCAGAGCGTCGTCGGGCGATCGGCCACGATCACCGGCACCGGAGGCTGGCTGATCGTGATCGTCACCGGCTGCGACGTCCCACTGCAGCCGCCGGCATTCTCGACAGTCACCCTGTAGACGCCCGCCTCCTTCACCGTGATGGTGCGCGTGGTGGCGCCGTTCGTCCATCTGTACGAGGAGTAGTTCGGACCGGCATCCAGCACCGCGCTGTCGCCGGGGCAGATGCTCAACCCCGGCCGCACAACGATCGTCGGGACCAGCGCCGAGCCCACATCCACCGTCAGTGTGCCGGTGGCCTTGCAGCCCGTCGCCGTGTGGGTGACGGTAACGGTGATCGTCCCCTTCCCGGTCGGTCCCCAGTTCACGTCGATGCCGCTGGTTCCGGCGCCGGACATGATGGAAGCCCCGGCCCCCGTCACCTGCCACTGGTAGGTGACGCCCGGCTGATCGGGAACGCTGTAGGAGCCGGAGGAGTTGATGCAGACCGCCTCCGGACCGGAGATGCGCGCATCGGGGCGGGGAATGAAGTTCACCTGGATGGTGTCGGAGATGGCGCGGCAGCCCCCCGGACCGGTCACGATGGCGTAGTACGCCCCGGTCTTCCCGACCTTCGTGGTGAACCCCAGCGTGCCATTCGACCAGAGCACCGTCGTAAAGGAACCACCGTCCAGCGACAGCATGACGGAGTCCCCTTCGCAGCGGGTGATCGGCCCGGTCTGCGTGATCTTCGGCTTCGGCCGTTCATACACGGTCACCTGCACCTCCGCCTTGTTCGTGCACCCCTTGTCGTCGGTGACGGTGAGCGTGATCGTGCCGCTCTTTTTTATCGTGATCTGCTTCGTCTGCTCGCCGGTGGACCAGACGTATTTGACATAATCGTTGCGGCTGGCGGCCAGCACGGTGCTGTCGCCGTCGCAGAACTCCAGCGGGAGCAGCGGGGCTATGCCTATCACCGGCTTCGGATTGACCTTCACGAACACCTTGTTGGACATGGAGGAGCAGCCGGTCCCCGCATTTACCGATTTCGCGAAGTACTCTCCCTGCTGTGTCACGGTCAGGGTGGAACCACCGGCGCCATTGGACCATTCCATGGTCCCGCCGCTGCCGCCGTTCGCGGTGAGCTGGACGGACTCTCCCTCGCAGATCACGGTGGTGTCCGCAGGGGTCACGGAGATGGCGGCAGGCTTGGGATACTCGGACACCGCCAGTTGCGTGGAATCCTTGCAGCCCCATTTGTCCTCCACCACCACCTTGTAGGTTCCCCCCTGCTTCACCTTGAGCGTGGACGTGGTGGCGCCGGAGATCAGGACGCCATCCCGGTGCCAGGTATGCTTGAAGTATGGCCCGCCTGTCACCGAAAGGGTGATGGAGTCCCCCGTACAGAAGGAATGCGGATCGGCGGGGATAACGGGATTGAGCTTCTCCAGCTTCTTGACATGAATCGTATCGGATTGCGCCGGGCACCCGCCCGCGCTTTCGACCTTGAGATAGTAGTCGCCCGTCTCATTCACGGTTACGGAGCTCAGCGTGCTGAACGGCGTCGTCTCCGGGGCCTTGTACCAGGCTATCTGAATATACCCTTCCGGATCGATCGACATCGTCAGTTCCTGATCGTGGCAGAAGGTCGTGGGACCTGATGTATCGATCTCCGGAGGAACGGGATCGCAGAAGACCGAGATGAATGCATCGCTCTGCCCGGCATTTCCAGGCTGCTGCGGAGGCTCCAGCGGGGAGCGCCCGAGAACGAACGGGAAGGAACTTTGCGAAAACGTGTAGCCACCGATGATAATGAAGCCGTACGGATTGAACGAGATGCCGTGCCCCTGGTCCTCAAACGGACCGCCGAAATACGTCCCCCACTGCTGCTCGCCATCCTTGCTGAGCTTTACGATGAACGCATCGTGCGCTCCCCCCTGATATGTAGACTGGAATGCCAGATCGCCATCCGGCGGTGACGTGACGGGGAAGCTCGGCGGTATGGAGTTCGTGATTCCCGTGATCAGCACACCGCCGCGGGGATTGGCGGCGACGCCCACGCCGACGTCGCGCCCGGAGCCGCCCACGAACGTGGCCCACTGGCGCACACCGTTCTCATCGAACTTCACGATGAACGCATCGGCGGCGCCACCCCGGTAGGTCTCCTGGAATACATCCGTGACGGGGAAGTTGGAGCTGTTGGTGACTCCCGTAATCAGAACGTTCTTCGCGCCGTCCGTGGTTATCCCGCAATATCCCTGCGAACCACCATCGGTGATGCCGAACGCCCCCTTGTTCTCCGTACTCGATCCTCCATAATATGTGGCCCATCGCAATTCGCCGGCGGAACCGAACTTTGCGACGAACGCATCGAACCCGCCCGCGAGCGATGTCTGATACGCACCGCTTGTTTCGGGGAACGAGGAGCTGCCGCTGTTGGTCCACCCGGTGAAGATGATATTGTCATCTATATCAGATGCGGCCGCATAGCCGAACTCCTCTCCCGATCCACCGAAATATGTCGCCCACAGACGCTGACCCGTGGCGTTGAACTTTATGATGAGCACATCATAGTTCCCGTTATGGGTGGGGTCCCATGCACCCGATGTGGCCAGGTCGTCCGTTCCATTATCGAAGGTTGTGACGAGAGCCGCCACGTTGTCGTTGCTGTCCACGGCGAAACCATAACCATCATCCGTGCTGCTCAGGCCCACATAGGTGCTCCAGAGCAACCCGCCTGTCGGCGTAAATTTCGCCACAAAGGCATCACGATCTCCGCCGCCATACGATGTCTGATATGCACCGGAGGTAATCGGGAAGGAGGTCTGCGTGCTTGAGGTATGCCCGGTAATGAACACGTTGCCGTGCTTGTCACTGGATACGCCGTGGCCGATCTCATCGCTGCTGCCGCCGTAGAACGTTGCCCACTGGCGGACGCCGCGCCCGTTGTACTTCACCAGGAACACATCGCCGAAGCTGAATCCCCCGCCGTAGATCTGCTGGAATGCGCCGGGCGATACCGGAAACATGGAGCTGATCGTGTAACCGACGATCATGACATTTCCCTCCCGGTCCACCTCCGTCGGATCACCGCCATTCAATCTCTCGTAGCTCGATCCGCCGCAGTATGTGGCCCATATCTGCGTCGGATCGATCACCAGCGGCTTCCGGGTATCGTACGTTCCCACCCTGAACCCGATGACTCCGGCGCCAATCCGATAGGAGCTTGCAATGGTCTTCTCCCTCCCGCCGGCCGTTTCCTGATAGGTATAGGGAGTACTCTCCTGAAGGTAGCCGAGCGGCGTCACGACACGCAGCGAGCCATCGCGCAGCAGCTTCGCCTGATCGGCCGCATCGTAGCGGAAACGGATATCCGAGACGTTTCCCCCGGGACGAACGATGAAATCATACTTCACCCCCTGCTCCGTGGCACGCACCACCAGATCGATGTTCGCATAGACATCATGATAGGTGAGGGATCGGAACGATCGCACCCCCGTGATGCCATCCTTGCAGTGTCCCAGATAGTAATTGTCGTAGTCCGCCATGGGTTCGTCAGCCGTCACCTTCACCTCCGCACTGGCGCCGATAAATGCCAGATCCGTCCGGAACATGTGCATCACCGGCGGCGCCCCCTCTTCATGTTCGTCCTCCCCGTGGAGGGAATGCCTGCATGCGTCCCCCAGATGTCCATCGATATCGCCGTCGAGACGGCTGAAGACATAGCTGATACCCCCCTTCGTGAAATACAGCGTCACCCCGTTCGCCGCCGCCCTGTAGAGGATATCCGGCCGCAGCTTTCCATCGCTGTCCACGATCTGGCCGCGATTTTCGGTGAATTTCACCGATGTCTGCTGGATAAGCCGGCGGGCATCCGGAACGGAACCCCCGGGATCGCGCCCCGATTGGCCGATGGTCTGAGCCGAAAGGAGCACCGGCATCAGAATCATCGCAAAAAGGATGCGGAGATATCGTACGGGAGTAACGGCAGTATTCATAAGATGGCCTTGAGTAGGTCTGCAAACGATTACCTGGGTGGGGCAAAAGGCGATCGAAGATGAAATATAGAGAACTTACAAACTGAATCAAACAGGTTTGGACGGCGGTGACGGACCGGATATGAAACGGGCGGCGAAGGCCGTGGAAGCGGGAGCATTGCGTATGCGGGATGATGCAGAAATACCAGGCGCCGGTGCGTGTACCGCCCGTTGCAGGAATACGGATGAAGATCGCTGTACGGATCGATTCAGGGAATATGCCCCGGAATGCCCGGTTGCGGCATCAGCCTGTTCTGAAACCGGATATGAACGCCGTCGCGATGGCATCATTCGTCAGGGACGCCCGGAGTCCGCGTTTCGCCGTGTCCGTTCCACCTCTATCCGGACCATTTCTCCCACAGCCCTCTCTTCGGGGGGATCGGCCCCGGTGAAGGCTCCGGCGCGGGCATCCTCGACCCGTATCTCCGCCCCAGCGCGCGCCGTCATTGCGCCGAGAATATCGGCGACGCCGGTACACCTGCCGCATTCACCGCCTGACTGCCGCGAGATGACGATGCGCGTCCCTTCATCCGCATCGCGCGCGATCTCCTTCAGCAGATCCCGTTCGGCATTCATCCCGCCACCTGTTGCCGTCGTATCCCAGCGCAGCAGGTAGATCTCCCGGGAGCGTATCTCCTCATTCTCCGGCGGATGGCTCTTCGCGGCGCGACCCTCATCCCGGAGCAGTGGGAGAGTATCACGCGCCGCCACGCGCGCGCCGGTTGAATCCTCCACAATAAGTTCCGCAACAAGCGGGGGAAGCACGGTATCGGCGCTGTTCTCCGGAATGTGCAGCGCAAGCTCCGAACCGGATGCGCCATCCTCGGCATCGCTGGAATACCTGGTGATGATCCGCTCCCCCTGCCGCACCGCCACCGACCACGCCCGCACCCCCGCCTCCGCCTCGATCTCCGGGCGCAGGTCGATTGCGAGCGGCGTATAGGTACGTGCATGCCATTCGGTCACCACCGGCGCCATCACCTGGCTGTCCGATTCCATCCTCACGCATCTGGCGGCATCTCCCTCCCCGACCACCGGCACGGCGATGTCCACGCGGTGCCGGTCGATCCCCCAGATCTCGTGCAGATAGGCACGCACCGACTCGGCACGAGCTTCGGGAAGCGCCGTGGATTCGCCTGCATCGCGCGATCCGATGAGCGTCACCGTCGCCGTCGGATACCGGCGCAGACGCATGCCGAGAAGGTTCAGCGCATGCAGATACACCCGTTCCGGCTCCAGATGCACCAGCACATCGTCGGAGTAGCGTTCCACCTCCGACGGCACAAGACGCGCATAGCGGTCGGGAAGCTCGACGGCGCCTGTACCGAAGAAGACCGTGGCGGGAAAGGGTACCTGCTGGCGCAGATGTACCATAAGAGGTCGCGTGGCGGAAGTCTGCGAGGACCGACCATGCTCGTCGATGCTGTAGAGATCGATGGAGGCGGCCAGCCGCGGCGCGCGTGAAGGAGCCTCCTCCGCCACCGGAGGCGGGGCAGGATCGGGAACGACCGTAACGGTGTCCGCACCCCGGGCCCGGATATCGAAGAGAAGCGTTCCCCCCGCTCCGAGCGTAAATGACTGCCATCCCACATGCTCGCCGAGCGCGGGAATGTCGAGGCGGAGAGAAATCTCCGGCTGCAGCGCCAGCCACGTGAGCAGCGGCACCCTTACCCCGCCGGCCGCCATCAGCCCGAACCTGCTGCGCTGCGATCCCAGTTCCTCCCCCGTCTCCCGTGCCACCGGCGTATCGATGACCAGCCCGTGAATGATGTCCCGGTCCAGACGGTGCAGCGTCCGGGTGATGCTCGAAGCTCCCCGCCGGCTGTACCAGAAGCCCCCCTCGACCCGCCATCCTCCGGGAAAACGCCGTCCGGCGGCTATGTCCATCTCGATCAGGCTGGCCGAAGACGAGAGCTCCAGCCAGTATTCCATCGGAATGATGCTCAGGCTGTTGGGATCATACTCCGGATCGCCGAAGAAATTCTCCGACCGGTATTCCTCACTGACGCTTCTATAGTTCAGCCTGACCGACAGATCGAATCCGCCGAGCATGCCGGGAGCATTAAAATACCCGCCGAACCACTGCCCCGTGCTCCGCGATGTTCCGCTGCCGTCGAAATTATAACGGTTGATGATCCCCGGTGTTCGCTGGATGGTAAGCGGTATCCCGAACTCGTAGCCGCCGGCCAGTCCTATAAAGAGCGGTTCCTGCGCGGATACCCGGCATGCCAGAAGGAACAGCGCCAGCAGCATTGCCGGCATACGGGACACGGGAGAACTTCTATGGCGAAGGGATATCACTACTGAAGAATAGGCTGCTGTTGTTCCACGCTTCGTCGGTCTGTTCGCCCGCATCTGCCCGCAGGCCTCACTCATAAACACCGTGCTCCGGCTGCCATCATTCGAGCCAGAACCCCGGAGACACATCCTTCGCCAGCACCTTGCGCCTGAGCGTGGCGAGATCGACGGCCTCCAGAAGAGCCGCCGGCGTGCCGGTATCAAAACGCGCCCGGAGGACCAGGATCTTCGTGCCGTCGGCCGACCACTGCGGTCCCAGCATCATCTCCGGCGTCGGCGGGTCCGGCGTCGGCGAGGTCACGAACGTTATCTGCCGTGCATCGGTGCCATCGGCATTCATCACCCAGAGCTGGTTCTCCCTGATCGCCGCCACCCTGGTTCCGCCGGGCGAAGGCGTCGGGAAGCTGTAGTCCGCGGAGGCTATCAGCCTCGGTACGCCGCCGGTGACAGGTGCGATGAAAATCCCCTGTCCCGATGTTCCATCGTATCCACGATAGATGATGCTCCTGCCATCCGGCATCCACTGGAACCAGTAGACCGGCTGAATCCCCACCACCAGATCCGGGACCGCCCCGCCGATTTCGGCGACGATGCTTTTCCTGCTCCAGTCGATGATGAAGATCTTTTCCTGGCTCTCCCCGGTTGCAACCGCGCCGACGGCGAGATAGCGCGAGTCGGGGGAGAACAGCATGCCGGCAACCTGGCCGAACGATCCGGACAGGGGCGCGGAGGCACCGCCCGATGCGGCCACGGCATGCAGCACGATATCGCCGGCGCTGTCGTTCGCCATGAATGCGACCTCCGCGCCGTCATCGGTGATCGCGGCGAAATTCAGGAGGCGCCGCGTGGGAATGCTCTCGGCGAGAACCTGGTCGCCGCCGCTATCGGCGAGATGCAGCATGACCACACCCGGCCGGTCCTCCGCCGTATAGATGAATCGCCCCGCGCGCGCCGGATACAGAAGGAATCCTGTCGCCACCTGGGTCGCATCATCGACGGCGCCGCCGAGCGGAAGGGTGAAGATCGGGCCATAGGCCTGGCTGAGGGTATTGAAACCATTATAGATCACCTCCTTCCCGTCCCAGATGCTATCGTAACCATCGGCGGGAAGGATACGGTCGCGGCAGCCGCCGAACAGCGGCACCAGCACCGGAATCATCAGCGCGCGGAGAAGTGCGCGGGTCGTCATAGCTCGATTGTACCGCATGTTGAGGGCATAATCTACTGCTCCAGCCGGGACAAATGATATACGGAAGATAGCACCGCCGCCGCCGGCATGTCCTGCCGATCGCACGAGACATGTGCATGCGGGAACAGGTTGCATAGCTCCTCCCGCTTCCGCAGTTTCCGGGATGAAGGAGCCGATGCTTTATGAAACTGCAGTTGCTGCGTAGAAACATAGGGACGGGTGTCACACGGGACGACGGGGAATTGTCTTCGGAGGACAGAAGTCGCTGGAGCCCCCAAACCATGAGCCAGTATTTATTGACCCTGACCTCGCCCATAGCGTCCGAACAGGAGGAGCCCGTGGTCGCCCGTCCCATGACCGGCGGCCAGGATACATCCCTGCTCGACCGTTTCTTCGCCGGCGATACGGCGGCGCTGGTGGAGTTGTACGACCGGCACAATCATCGACTGTACGTGTACTGCCTGAAGCTCCTCGGGAGCGCCGAACAGGCAGAGGATCTTACCCAGGAGGTATGGGAGCGTATGGCCCGTCTGCGCTCGAAGCCCCAGACGATCCTCAATCCCGTCGGGTTTCTCCTGAGAATTGCGCGCAATCTCTGCTTCAATCAATTGAAGGCGCGCAAGCGGTTCTCTCCGCTCGATACGCTCAGCGATACGGGACAGATCCCGTGCGCCACGCATGAGCCGTCGGATATGGAGGATCTGGTGGTTTCGGCGCTCGCCGAAATCCCGCCCGATCACCGGGAGGTGCTCGTACTGAGCCTCTACTGCGGATACCGACTCGATGAAATCGCCGCGATGCTGGGCAAGTCCGCCGATGCCATCCGTAAGCGCGCATCACGCGCGCGCATACAGTTAAGGAATCAGGTTATGGCCATGATAGAAGAACGCGGAGATGATCTCCGGAACTACTTCAGGCAGCACGATTGCGAGGAATCCGCATGAGACAGCCTTTTGACAGCGAGGGGGCGATAGAGCGATATCTGAACGGCACGATGTCCCCCACCGAACAGAATGAATTCAGAGGCCGGCTGGAACGGGATCAGACGCTCCGCCGCGCGGTGGATGCCGAGATGCTGATCCGGCGCTCCGTCCGAAGCGAACGCTCCTCGATGCCGGCACCCTCGGCCGCGGCGCGCGCCCGCTTCCTCGCGATGGTCGCAACGGTTGTCCCCGAATCGTCGGCGCCGCCACAGCCGGCGGCGGAACCAGCCGGCGGCGGTTCGCTGGCGGGCAGCATCGCCGGTGGCGGTATCGCCAAGGGCATCATCGCCACCGTCGCGGCGGTGACAGTGACAATCGGCGCCATTATGCTGCTCCCCGGAAGGGGCGATCGTGGGAATACGGGCGGCACTCCGCCGGATGTGGAGATCGTCCAACCGGCCCCGAAAGCTGCACCCCCCGCCATTTCATTGCAGCCGGCCGCGACGGATGCCCCGGAACAGCCGGCCACGGCAGAACCTGCCGGGGATGATGCGCCCCCCGCTGCGATGCCGGATGCGTATACGACAACGCACCCCGTGCATATAACCCGCAGTGACGCGGCGGTCCCCGAGGAGATACCAGTGCATTCATCGACAGCACATGCCGCAGCCGACGCATCCTCCGAGGATGCCGCTCTCCGCACCGATAACCGGGATGAAGGCCCCCTCCCCGTCATGACGAACGATTCGGTGCAGGTGAGATTCGACCTGAGAAAGCCTGTCATCCGGAGGTAGCCGGAACGAAGAGCGTACCCCGGCCGGTGCGATCGCCTCGCAGATCATCCGGCCGGGCACATCACGGGTGCCCCCCAGAGGGCGCCCCGATCGCCTGCTCCACCACGACCGCCGCACCCGCGACGAGGAGCGATCGTTCCGGCAGGGATATTTCCCAGCCATCCAGTTCCGCCGGCACCATCCTGAATTCCGCCACGCGCTTCGCTTCCTTCTTCAACCCCGCAATCAGATCCTGCGCAACATTCGCCGTGCGCCAGCCATCCCCTGCACCCGCACCGGCATCTCTATCCAGCAGCGTCACATGCGCGCCGCTCCGCACCAGTTCGATCATCCTCCGCATCAATGTGGCATTGCCGCGCTCCAGCACCGGCGCACGCAGGCCAAGCCCGGCGAATGTGAACGTCAGAACCTCGCGAACCGGCTCCTCCGCATCGCGATCACCAGCCGCAACGGGAAGTTCGTCCGATGCCGTCACCATGGTGCCGACCATATCCTCCACCTCCAGTTCCGCCACGATGGGCATGGAGGCGCCATCCCCGGCGGCATGATGCAGGAATGCGCCATCGAGACGCAACGATGGCTCATCACCGGCGCTGGAGTAGGTTGCGATGATGGAGGTTCCCTGCCGCACGACGATATCCCAGCGCCTGACGCCCGCTTCGGAGCGGATGGAGCGCGCAAGCCCGAGCTGCGGCGCAAACAGTTCCCGTTCCACCCACTCCGTCACCACCGGCGCCAGCACGCGATCGGAGGATGATGCGATCTGGACGGAGCGTTCACCGTCGCGACCGAGATCGTACGGCCTGCGGCCGGAACGGATGGCCATCCGCGAGGGCTCGATCTGCCAGACCCGGTGAAGGTATTCCGCCACCTGCTCCGCACGGCGCCGGGCGAGCGCGGCCGGCTCCCCCGTCGTGGCCGATCCATACAGCGTTACCCCGGCCTCCGGCTCCGACCGCATGCGCATACCGATGATATCAAGCGTGTGATGATGCATCTTCAGCGCTGGCAGCCGCGCCAGTGATTTCACGGAAAATGTTCGCACCGCGCCGGCCGCAAGCCGCGAGTACCGCCCCGGCAGCGTATCCACCCCCGGCTCGAAGAAGATGGCCGGAAGCAACGGCATGTAGTGGCGATGCAGTGTGCTGCGCGACCGGAGCCGCACCGGCGCGGCTCCATCCTCCCCCGCCACATACAGATCGACCGATGCATGCAGCATCGGCGTACGCGCGGAGATAGTATCAACAAGAGCCACCGGCGGTGGAGGCGACGGAAGCTCACGCAGCGTGGCAGGGGGGTTGAAGTCGATGAAGAAGGCCAGGGCCGCTCCCGCGCTCAGCGAACGAAGACCGACATCATCTGCCAGCGCCGCCGCATCCAGCCGTGCAAGAAGCTCCGGCTGCAGCCTGATGCTCCCTCCCAGCGGAATGCCCAGCGCGGCGGAAATCTGCGCGCCGTATCTCACGGGACCCGATGCGATCTCATCTCCCTCGGCAGCCACACGGCTCCGGAGATTCCCCGCAAAGACGGCATCCTCCGGCCCAAGGATCGTCTCCGACTGCCGCAGCCGGGCGGCAAGCCGGTAGCTCCCCCATATCCCGGCGCCGACGCTCAGGTTCCCCGCAAGCGTATGGCGCACCTCCATATCGGCCTGCAGCAGATGCTCGCGCGAACGTACGGTGAATTCCTGCACCGCGTAGACCGAATCGCCACCCGGATAGGTAATCTCCCTGCGCGTGAACGGCAGCGATGAGAACATTCCTTCCGAAACTGCATAACCGAACCGGGCCGAAAGTCCCCAGGCACCCCCAAGGGCATGCGGCAGCAGCAATGCACCCCCCGCCACGAACGTATGATTCGACGAGGTTCCGGTCCCGCTGAAGTCGTAGCGGTTGATGACGCCGGGCGCACGATCGAGCCCCAGGGGAACACCGAACCCGTAGCCGACGACAGGACCCGCCAGCACATCACTCTGTGCGAAGGCAGGCCGCGCAAGCAATGGGAGGCAGACCGCAACGATTATGAATATTCCGTACGACATCTATCGGCTTTTCCCGGCAGAACTTCAACACTCAACAAATGGCGGGACCGAACGGCATGTGCAACCACGGCGCCGCCGACATCATCGGCATCGGACGATCATATAAAACGCGCTGTCGCGAAAGCGAATTCCGCGACAGCAACGGCTCCGATATGGTCGCCGCAGAAAAAAATTCACTGAAAATTCCGGCGATATTCGGAGGGACGTATCGCACCGTTCGTGACGCCGTCACGGGATGGAAGATACATCCAGCCGCATGATCCATCCGGCGACGGGCACCCCGCACCAGCCTGTAACGTCCGGCATCTATTCTGCCCGGACACAGATGCCGTCAGCGCCCGGTACGCATCCAGAAGCCCTTGTAGGCATCGTCGTCAAGCGTGACCACATTCGATGTATTCGCGATCTCCAGCACCTTCAGATTACCGGGAACCTCATCAGGAACACCGGCATAACCTGTGTACACAACATATCTGCCGTCGGGCGACAGTTGCGGATAAAGCTCCAGTTGCGTTTCGGTGTTCGTCAGATTCTGCGCGTGACCGGAACCATCGGCGTTCATCAGGATGATATCCGCTCCGGCGCCACCAATGTACATAATACGTCCGTCGGAGGTCCAACTGGGATAGGTGGCGGGCTGGGCGATCTTGCGGGGAGTTCCATTTCCATCAGCATTAACGATAAAGACCGAACTGCTCATGGGCTCCTGGTAGACGATCTGTGTTCCGTCAGGAGAAAAATCGAGCCACATGCTCGCATCGTTCTCCGCGCGATCCAGCGTCGCCACGGCCCGGAAATCGCTGCCGTCCGTGTTATACACCCACAAATAGACGGGATCACCGCTCTTGAAATCGGCATCCGTGGTGGCGCCGTAGAATGCAAGCTTCCGTCCATCCGCCGAAAAGACGGGCGTGCTCTCTCGCGCCACACCGACAGGCAGCGGGGTGCTGGCACTACTGCCGTCGGCGAGCGCCAGGTAGGTCCGGAAGCGATACTCCCAGTTGTCGAGGAGCTCCACCGTGGAAAATGTGATGAGCCGCCCATCGGGCGAGAGCGCCACCGATCCGAAATTCACATCGGGGTCGGATTCCGGAATCGGAATATTCGTGACGGTCCAGGAATCGCCCTGCATGGTTCCGACGAAAATACTATCGTTGCGCTCGAATGCGATCCTTCCGAGGCCGGCCCTGCCGGCAACTATTCCTCGATCGACCACCCTCCGCCCGCTGCCATCCCGGTGCTGCACCACGATCTGCATATCTCCCTCCTTCGTCGATCCAAGAATCCGCTCCGTATAGACAACGTCGGCCGCAATACTTTCCCCGCCATCCGGCCCGACGGGAACCGGCGGCAGTTCGTCACTGCATCCCACAATCAGCGCCAGACCGGCCGCCAGTCCGATACATGATCTCTTCATGGTAATTCTCCTGTAATTATTTTTTTCTCTCATTCATTCTCCGCCGGCATACCTGCCGGAAGGAGCAGCGCCGCGCATTCACCTGTGCCGATAGCCTCACTTCCCCATCGGAACCCGGAACGCCCCGAATCCGCCGAGCATCGCCGCTGTTCAGGCCCATCACACGGTTATCGTAACTGTGTCTGAAGGACGACCATCGGCACGGCTACCTGACGGCATTTTTTTCGCCGGTAATTTTTTCTCCGTATCCTGCCCCGGAACATGAGCCGGAACCGGCACGGAATGATCGCTATGACCGGAGGGGGTGAAGTGCCGCGGCGATAGCATGAACGGCCTTCCGTGTCGGATGGTGCTGATAAAAGCGCCTGCCATAATGATGCTGTCCGGCGTGGGGCATACGGCGCTCCCGCCGCGGACGGCAGACTATTGATTACTGACCACGAGCCGGAGCCGGACCGGTATGGCAGAAACCTTCTTCGTTTCATCAGGCGCCTTCGGAGCCTCAGGTTCCCCGGCGAGGCGAAGCGGTCGGCAGAGCATATCTGAACGCGGATGATCCCATCCCGCACAGGCCTCCGTTAAAAACTTCCGCCTGTCATGTCAGGTCCGGCTGCTGGCGATCGTCTTTCGGACGAAACATGCCGGAGCCGACGAACGATGAGCCGATATACATTGGCGGTGCCAATTTCCGTACTAGCAGAATCGGAGAGAAGATCAGTGTCCCGTTCGACGGACGCAGGCGACGATGCAGCACTGTTCAGGAGATTCCTCGCGGGTGAGGACGAAGCGTTCCATGCGCTGTTCAAGCGGCACAACGAACGCCTGCTCGTATACTGCCGGAAGATCGTGGATGACGCCGGCTCCGCCGAGGATGTCACGCAGGAGATGTGGGAACGGGTGATTGCGCTGCGCGCACGGCCGCAGGAGGTGCGCAACCCCGTTGGATTTCTGTTGATGGTAGCGCGCAATCTCTGCCTGGATCATCTGAAGAAGAACCGCAGGCTGGTGCCGCTCTCCGATCTCGATGAATCGCACCATCTGCAGCAGAAGCACCCCGATCTGACCGAACTGGAGGAGATCGCAGTCGCCTCGCTCGATGCGCTTTCATTCGAGCACCGGGAGGTGCTCGTACTGAACCTGTACAGCGGCTACCGGTTCGATGAGATCGCCGCCATGATCGGGAAGACCCCCGACGCCGTCTGGGCGATGGCATCACGCGCACGCGCGCAGTTGCGAAAGATAGTAGCCAGAGAATTGAAGGAGATGAACCGGACACGATCCGGCGCGAACAATCAGCGCGGTAATCGCCCGATGGAGGGGAACCGATCATGATAAGCGAACACGATCGACTGCTGGAACGATATATCGGCGGTGAGATGAACGGCGACGAGGAACGGGAGTTCCTGACGCTGGCGGAACATGATCCGGACCTGCGCGATCTTCTGCGCGCGGAGCGGGCGATCATCAGCGGTACACGGAAGGAGCGCCTTGCGATGCCCGCGGCGCCCGCGAAGCCCGGCTCCGCGCTTCTTGCCAGGCTGGCCGCCACATCGGCCGCGCCGGAAACAACCGTCGCCAATGGCCTCGCGATCTTCCGCAACGCAACGGTTCGCTGGGCGATCGCGGCCGCGGCGGTCCTCGGCATCATCATAGGAATGTTCGTGCTGTCCCCTCTGTCTGCTCCGGAACCCGCCGTCGTGAACGGCCCTGCGCCCGCCGATACCGGCACGACCGACGATCTCTCGAATCAGCAGCCCGGCGCATATTCCCCCGGACCGGATGACGGCACGGCACAATCATCACCCATCGATTCCGCGGGCAACGCCCCCCGGCTCCTCACGGAACCGGAGCAGACCGGAGCGGCTCCGCAGGCACGCGCCCGCCGGCAGTCGGCATCATCGCAGCCACACACGTTCCCGCTCGACGAGGGAGACGGCGATCCGGTCATCTTCGACAACGATACCGTCAAAGTGAGGATTTCCCCATAATGCGCGGAATAACCGGGTGAGGCAGGTATAAGCGATCGCCCCGAACAGGCCGACGTACATCATCGCACTCCCCGGGGCGAGCCCGGATTTTCCGTATCATCCACCACCCATGACGCTCTCCTACAACCTCCCCATCACCAGCATAATCACCAGGATCAGCACTATCAGACCAAGAATTCCGCTCGGATAATATCCCCATCCCCTGCTGTACGGCCACGATGGAAACGCGCCCACCAGCAGCAATATCACGATGATCAGAAGTATCGTGCCCATTACCTTGTTCCTCCCTGTTCATTCCTGTGTGCATCTCGATCAAGCGTCCTCTGCACGTTCAGGTCCAATGGCGTGCCAGAGGAGGAAGAGGAAAGCATCAATGCCGGGTAGTTGCGTCCGTCGGCGGCTTCCATGGATGGTAAATGTCGCGGGCTCCACGTCGCCTGCGGCATCGTGAAGCCCGTACATCAACACCTGGAATCATTATTTCCAACCGGATCTTCCCCCCCCGGCAGAAAATTCGCCGGCGTAACCTTCTACCGCACCACCTGCATCGTCCGGGAATAGACGCGATCGCCCTGCGGCGTCTTCGTGGTCAGATGGTAGAGATATGTGCCGGGGGCAAATCCGGAGACATCGACCTGCACCGAGTAGTCACCGGCGCTCTTCGCACCTTCGTTGTAGCTGGCGACCAGCGTCCCCTGGGCGTCGTAGAGGCGCAGGAGCGTCTGCCCGCTCGGCTCGGGAAGCGTGTACTGGATGCTGGCCGTTGTGGAAGCGGGATTCGGCGTGCTCGGGCGCAGCACCATGACATCCGGGAGTTTGTAGCCGGTGATGGCGTCGGACGGAAGCTTGAGAGCGCCGGCCCCGCTGGAAAGCTGCTGCACCTGCCGCCAGAGCGTGCCGAGATCGGTGCCGTCGTAGAGCATCACCAGCGGCTCCAGCGCCGCGGTGTAGAGCATCTGAATCGCCATCCTTCCCTGCCCGGTCTGCAGGAGTGTCGCAACCTCGCTGGTCTTGCTGCGCGCCTTCTCCAGCTTCTTCGCCAGCCCGGCCTGCTCTATCTCACTGCGGCGGACGGCAATGAAATCGTCAGCACGCTGGTTCATCTCCGGCAGGAAATCGGCGAGATCGCCGATCACCGTCCGGCCGACCGGATCAAGCCCCGCGCGGTTGCGTTCGGCCATCTCCTTCGCACTGTTGTACATCGCCAGCAGTTCCTCCACCTTCTGCTTTCGCTGCTCGTCGGAAATCTCCTCCCCCGCCATCGCACTGCCTAGCCACTCCATCGCCAGAACATTGAACCGCACACGCAGACGGTTCAGGTCGTCGAGATCGGCCGGGGAAAGCGTCCCGTCGATACGCATTCTGTAGTCGTTCAGCCTCGGCATCCAGTAGTTGGCGACGGCCGTGCCGAGTTCTGTCTGCATCTCCTGGACGATGGCCGGGACTTCCGCATCCACATCGGTCCCGAGACGCTCCGTGGTCTGCGCAGGAAGCGCGGTGACGGCCGCTCCCATCATCGCCATGCCTGCGGCGAGTATTCGTTGTGTAGTCCTGCCTTTCATCATGGTCACGTTCTCCTGTTCGTTCGATGTATTCGTTCGTGATATCTGCAATCGCTCATTCGCGGGCGCGGCTGGAGCAATTTCCGTCGTCGTGCCTGCGGCTTCAGCAGGATTCATGTCCGTGGGGGCCGCTTCCATCATCCAATCGACCGGCGCCGGGGCAGAATTCCGAGCCGCACTCCCATGCAGAAGGCCGGCCTGTTCCGGACCCGCCGATGTACGCAGCAGCAGGCCGCCGCCGGTCAGGAGCACCGCAAGCATCCCGCCGAGCACAAGAGCGCGTCGCCCGGAACGGCCGGGCCGACCCCGCTGGATGATATCGCGAACGTCCTGCTCCGATATCCCCGCCTGATCGCGCGCGGCGTTGAAATATTCCTGTAATGATCGTCTTCGGTTATCCATTGCTCTGCGATTCGGAATAGATGAGAAGCGGACGTCCGTCCCTGCGTCGGGCCGACCCCGTCCCTTCAACCGCGAACCCCGGCGAGGAATGATCGGTGGCATTCAGTATGCGCGCCAGACGCGCCCTTCCCCGCACCAGCCGGGACTTGACTCCTGAGAGCGATCCCCCCTGAATCCGCCTGATCTCCTCCAGCGGAAGATCGGAGATCTCGAAGAGCACCACCGTCTCCCTCTGCCGCTCCGGCAACTGGTCCAGCGCCTGATAGAGCATGGCGACATCCGCCGAGATATCCGGAGCGCTTCCCTGCGCGGGAATATTGCCGGCATAGTCTTCGTCATACCCCCCGAAAATCCGGGCGCGCCACCGGCGCCGCTTGTGCAGCCGCGCGGCGATGGTGAACAGGTAACTGAGGAAGGCGGAGGGAACTTTCAGATCGTCGAAGCGCTCCAGCGCCGCCAGGATCGTATCGCTCACCAGATCATCCGCCTCCTCCCTGTTGTGCGTCATCGCCCGCGCGAAATGCACCAGCCGGTTCCGTACGGGCAGCAGCAGCCGCAGGAAATATTCCTGTCTCTCCTTCTCCCGTTCCGGTTGTTCGTTGGAAGCCATATCAGCCCTGCTTGTCACGATTGTCTGACAGGTAAGTGACGCGTTGCCGGCGGAAGTCGCAACGTGGCGAAGATTTTTCCGCACAGGTATTTCGCGCTGTTTCCAGCATGCTCCCCCGCGCGACGAAACAGGCCGGCAGCGGGCTCCGATGTTCCGGATCGACGCCGCGCCATCCTTTCGCACCGCCGTCCCGTGCAGACGGCGCCCGCCGACGGATGTTACAGCATGGGGCGCGCATAGACGGAACCGATGTCATGGGACGGCGTGTGGCCCCGGGAACCGTGCGAAGAGAAGAGCATGGGCGGATTGCAGCCGACGGACGTGCGGATGGCGTCTATCTGCTGCACCCCGATGGCGGCGAACGTCATGAGACGCCGAAGATCATGGTGATGCGATGAAATCATTCGTGCCTGCCGGGAACGGACAGGTTGCCGATGGTCCAGCAGCATGCCCCGATTCTTCGGCCGGTCACGAACATGTGACGATGGACGAACCGATGAACCCGGCATGACCCGCATGCGCCGTGAACGCAACGCATGCAAACAAAACGGGGCGCCGGTATTCAGATACCGGGCACCCCACTTTGCGCCTGATAAGTACCCCACTTATCGATTTCCCGCGTCGGCCCACTCTTCCGACACGGGTCTGGCTGTTGAAGAAATCAGATGCCGCCGATCGGCATTACAGGTGGATCATGTAGAGCGATGTCCCTGGCGGAAAACGAGGAAGGATGCACGAGCCACGCCGGTCTCGCACGTGCGGATACCGGCTACCGAAAAGTGATCGCGAACACAGCGATTGCAACTGCCAGTCCTTGTGCGTACATCTCGGATGTTCACTGGAGTGTTCCGTCGTCTCCGTTATACCGGATCGCCTGCAACTGATTCCGGGTATGAACTTAGCCGGGTAAAATGATGGGAAGATGATGAAGAGGCCGTTTCCGCAATTCGACTATGCGGCGATTCCGCCGTCCCTGTCAAGCGGCAGAAGTATGGTCACGGTGGTCCCTGTCTCATTCGCGGAGGCGAGCGTGATGGTGCCGCCATGCGCCTCGATGATGGTCTTCGCGATCGCAAGACCCAGCCCCGAACCGGGTGTGCTGCGGGCGCTGTCGCTCCTGTAGAAGCGGTCGAAGATCTTGGGAAGATCCTCATCCGATATTCCCGGACCGTTGTCGGAAATGGTGATCACCGCGTTCCCGCACTCCCTGAACAGGCGCGTCCGCACGGCGCTCGACGCATGCGAGTGGGTGATGGCATTGTCCAGAACGTTCATCAGCACGCGCTGGAGCGTGGGGAGATCGCACGTGATCTCCACGGGCTCGTCGATATCCACCCACAGCGGGATATCTCGCTCGGCGGCGAGCGTCTTCATACGCCCCGCGCACTCCACAAGAATCTCATCCAGCCGTTCCGGAACCCGCGCCAGCCGCAACTGGTTCGAATCCGCCTTGGCGAGCAGCAGCAGATCGTTCGCCAGACGGCTCAGACGATCCACCTCGCCGGAGCAGTGGCGCAGATCCTCGCGCATCGAGGGCGTAAGCCCCTGGGTGCGAAGCAGCCTGTCCAGCTTCGCCTGGATTACCATCATTGGCGTGCGGAGATCGTGCGAGGCATCAGCCACGAACCGGCGCTGCCCGGCGAATGTGGCCTCGATGCGCGCTATCATCTCGTTGAACGTGCGCGCCAGTTCCGCCAGTTCGTCGCCGGACCTTCCCTCGGGAACACGCTCGTGCAGGTTGCGGGAGGAGATCCGCATCGCGGCCGACGTGATTCTGGACATCGGTGCGAGCGCGCGGCGGGCGATGAACCAGCCGCCGAGCGCCGCCAGCAGGATGGCGGAGGGGACGATCAGCAGGAAAAGATGGCCGAGGCGGCTCAATGACTCCTGCAGCCGCGTCAGCGGCGCCACCACCACCATTCCCAGCCGCTCGTTCATGTGCGTGCGAACCGGGAAGGAGAAGATCCGGTAGTCGATGCCGTTCACCGGAATCGTCCGGAAATGATTGCCATCGTTCGCCGGAAGCATTTCCCGCAGAGAATCCGTCAGCGGCCCGATCATTTCCGGGGGCATGTTCTCGTGGAATATGCTGTCGCGCGTGGTGAGCATGAAATGCATGCCGCGGAACCGGAGATTCGCCTGCGAGGTCACCTCCTGCAACTCGCTGAACAGCTCCGGCATCGCGACGCCCTTGGTAGTAACCTCCAGTACGAGGAACTGGGCATAGTCGCGCAGCTCGCCATCGAACGATGCACGTTCGTTCGAGGCATAGGTGAAGTACATCACCAGCATCACGGCCACGATGATGGAGCCGAAGCTGAGCAGATACCAGAGCGTGAGCCGTGTGGTGATGGTGAACATATCAGCAGCCACCCCTGCGGAAGCGATGACGCCCGCAACAGCACGAATACATCCAGGGGCTGCGCGCGGACATCATCCCGCTCCGCCCCCTCCACCAGTATGCAATCGACCGGCGGGCTGCCATTCGCATCTCCATCATGAGAGTATTCGATGAATGCCTGATACGGCGGAACATTCCCGGCCGGATTCCACGGAAGGGCTCATGGATTCTCCGAGAACCGGTACCCGACGCCACGCACCGTGTGGATCAGCGGCGGAGAGAAATCCCTGTCGATCCGCTGCCGCAGGAAGCGCACCAGCGAGTCGATCACGTTCGAGCGGGGATCGAAGTTCATGTCCCAGACATGCTCGCTGATCATCTCGCGGGTAAGCACCCGGTCGCGATGCATCATGAAATATTCCAGCAGCGCGAACTCCTTGGATGTGAGCGCCACCGGCACCCCCGCGCGGGTCACGGTCCGACGCGCCGTATCGAGCACCAGATCGGCGGCGCACAGTTCGGTGGTCTTCTGCTCCAGCCGCCGCCGCCCCAGTGAACGGACGCGCGCAAGCAACACCCCCATGTGGAAGGGCTTCACCAGATAATCGTCGGCACCGACGTCAAGACCGTGAATCACGTCGGTATCCTCGCCGAGCGCCGTCGTCATCAGGATCGGCGTCGCTATCCCTTCCTTCCGCAACGACTTGCAGACCTCGCGCCCGTCCCTGCCCGGGAGCATCAGGTCGAGCAGGATGAGATCGTAGTCGTTGCTCACCGCCAGTTCCTCCCCGGCACGACCGTCGTACACCACATCCACGAGATAGTGATGATCCACCAGCTCCTGGCGGATCGCCTCGGCGATGTTCCGGTCATCTTCTATTATCAGAATTCTCATGAGGCTACAGGAATGGCAGAGGCCGATGCGAACTTCCCACGATAAACATATCATTCCGGCGACGAGAATCGAAGCGGCCCGCTCAAACGCCGGGAAGCAGCAGCCCGATCGCATGCATTCCCCGTTTCCGATTCTCCCCGGCATGGCGTGAATATTGCTCGCTATGATGAAAGTTTCAACGGGCCGACGGCCTCGTGAGGACTGCCGCCGCCCGGATGTGCATGCGCGAGGGAGCCAGCGGATCGCCGCTCTTCGATCCGCAGTATGCGGAGCACGACAGTCGCCGTTGTTCATCAATCATCGTTCATAACACGACGCGGTCGCCCAGGAGTTCATTATGTCCGAGTCCGCAGCCCTCCATGAAAACGACCAGCCGGCAAACGCTCCGGAGGTCAGCGATTCCACGCTGCTCTGGACCCTGCTTGAGGAACTCGCCAGCACGCAGTCATATCTGGAGGTGATCCTGCGCAATCAGGCGCGCATACGGGCGGAACTGGAGCAGAGGAGCAGCGAGGATATCCTGGGAGAGATGGAGATCGATCAGGCGAAGGTCTTCAAGTTCCTATGGCCCAGGGTGATCGGGGGAATGGCGAGGCGCCAGAAGATCTACGAAGGACCGGAGAGCGGGGAGGTGAGGGAATATCCTCCCATCGACGGTTGATGCGTGGTGATAACCCGGGCGGCATGCAGCGCCGCCCGGCAATGAGCATTCGATCGTTTCGTCAGCGGTCCGCCGCCACGTCCGGCATTGTCAGTCCCATCCTTCACGCGATGCCGCGCATACCGGAACGCACCGGCACGTCATGCCACGGTCGCGCCGGAGAAGACATCATCGGGATGCCGGGCGATTTCCCTACCGCAGCAGCCTGATATGCAGCCCCTTCAACTGCTCGTCCCCGGTTGCCGAGGGAGCGTCGTCCATCAGCGACGAGGCGCTGGTGGTCTTGGGGAACGCAATCACGTCGCGGATGTTGTCGGTGCCGGCAAGGATCATCACCAGGCGGTCGAGACCGGGGGCGATGCCACCGTGGGGTGGGGCGCCATAGCGGAACGCCTCCAGCAGGAAGCCGAACTTCTCCTGCGCCTCCTCGTCGGCAAGCCCGATCAGCGAGAATATCCTGGCCTGCGTCGCCCGGTCGTGTATCCGGATGCTGCCGCTGGCGAGTTCGTAGCCGTTGATCACCAGATCGTACGCGTTCGCGCGCACCTTCAGCGGCTCGGTGTCGAGCAGGTGCTCGTCCTCCTTCCTGTAGGAGGTGAAGGGATGATGCGCGGGAACCGGGCGCCCGGTTTCGGCATCGCGCTCGAACATCGGGAAGTCAACGATGAAAAGCGGGGCGTCGGTATGATAGGGAATAAGTTCCTGGCGCCGGCCGATCTCCAGACGGAGCGCGCCGAGTGCGATATGGCTGGTGTTCCAGTCGTCGGCGACAAGCAGAAGAAGATCCCCCTCGCCGGCTTCGAGACGTTCGCGCAGCCCGGCCTTCTCCTCCGCCGAAAGGAACCTGGCCGATCCCCCCTCCATATCGTCGGCTGTCACCTTCAGCCACACCAGCCCCTTCGCGCCGTGGCGTTTCGCCAGCTCCGTCAGCTCGTCGATCTGCCTGCGCGAATAGCCGGCCCCTCCCACCACATTGATACCGGCGATTGAGCCCCCATTCTCCAGAGCCCCCCTAAAGACCGAGAATTCGGTGGAGCCGAAGAGATCACCGGCATCCTTCAGCTCCAGACCGAAGCGCGTATCGGGCTTGTCGGTGCCGAACCGGGACATCGCTTCATGGTACGGCATGCGCGGCAGCGGCAGGGAGAGATCGACCCCCTTGATCTCCTTCCAGAGCCTGGCGAGGTAGCCTTCGGTAAGTTCAAGCACGTCCTCCTGCTCCACGAAGGACATTTCAAGATCGATCTGCGTGAACTCCGGCTGGCGGTCGGCGCGGAGATCCTCGTCGCGGAAGCACCTGGTGATCTGCATGTAACGGTCGTAGCCGGCCACCATCAGCAACTGCTTGTAGATCTGCGGCGACTGTGGCAGCGCATAAAACTTCCCGGGATGAACGCGGCTCGGCACCAGGTAATCGCGCGCCCCCTCGGGCGTGGCCCGCACCAGCATCGGCGTCTCGATCTCCACGAAGCCATGCTCGGCGAAATACTGATGGGTGATCAGGTAGACATTGCTGCGCATGCGCATGATCTCCTGCATACGGGCATCGCGCAGATCGAGATAGCGGTACTTCAGCCGCAGTTCCTCTCCCACCTGTTCGCGCCGACCGATCTCGAACGGCGGCGTATCGGCCCGGTTCAGAATCACCAGATCGGTGCAGTAGATCTCTATCTCGCCGGTCGGCAGTTGAGGGTTGGGCTTCTCGCGGCGGCGCACCTGTCCCGTAACCGACACCACATACTCGCTGCGGAGCTCGGCCGCCAGCTCCATCAGCTCCGGCGCATTCTGCGGCGAGAACACGGCCTGTGCGATGCCGCTATGGTCGCGCAGGTCGATGAAGATCAGCCCACCGAGATCGCGCCGGGTTGCCACCCAGCCATTGAGCGTGACGGTGGACCCGATATCGGCCGGATGGAGCCGGCCGGCGAGGTGTGTACGAACGGGATAGGAACGCATGGAATTTTCGATTGAAGAAGGGGCAAACCCCATTTACGATTCTCGATTGAGCCTGAAGAAGGGCAACGCCTTTGCACGACACACAACCGGGGAGACACCGGCGCCATTGCCGGCGATTTCCCGCATACAACGGACAGGGCCCGGTCCTCATCCTTTGCGTCTTTGCGTGAATCCTCTCCGACCTTCGATATACGGCACGGGCATCGTTCAGACGCCGAAGCTACGAAAGGAGGAAGAGGCTGGCAATGGAGTGGCTGAGGCTGGATATCTCGTCGTAACAATAAGCACTACCGTTCGTACCGGCGAACATCCGTGCAACCGCATCAGAATGGACAGCCACCACAACCTGGTGCAATACGAGCGCGCAAGGGAAATGAAGAAGGGAGCAAGAGATTACGCTTATCCGCAACCATTGCAAGTCAACACTTACTTTTTGCGTGAGGTAACAATTGAAGCTTGTGAACTAATATTTGGCGCTGTTCATATTTATTTATATGATAAATATTTTCTCCCGACAAAATTGCCACCCTGTCGGGGGAGGCCCACCAAGGTTTGCACACACACTCTACAGATTCAACTATCGCTCGAATCCGCTTAAATGCATAGCAAACACATAGCAGTAGCATGATAACGCTCCAAATGTCCATGTACATCCTGTTATGTTTATCGGGCAGCAAGGCGTGCTGACACCACGCCTTTTTCTTTACCGACCTCCCCGCCTTATAGCACAGCCACCTCTGCACACCCCCTCACATGGCACAGGCTGCCAACGTGACGCTGGTCGTCGTCATTCAACAGAAGGAAGCTACGGGGATATACAAGCCCAACTGTTCAAGGTATCCGAGGACCCGTAGATGAAGGTGGCATCGGCAATGGGCACCGTCATTCTCTTCCCCGTTGATCCTTTACTCTTCTCTCCCGGCCCGCACGGATAACCGGACCGCCCTCTACGGTCGGCAGGTGAACACCCGCACCGGCGGCATACCCGATTCGTTGCTTCTCTTCACAACATGACATTGCAGAACCCCGGCTCCTTGTGTAACTTCGCCATCTTATCGGTGCCATGTTCCATACATGGCGTTTTGCCGGATTTCATGATCCGCCCGCGCACAGAGCTTGATCTTTCAGAGAATACTCATAGCCATATACAGCAACTTCTTCCAACATTATGAACGAAGGCAAAATTGTTCAGATCATCGGGCCGGTGGTTGACGTGGAGTTCCCCGGCGGCGATCTCCCCGACATCCTCAACGCGCTTCATATCCCACGCACGACGATCGAGGGACAGCAGGACACGCTCGTCGTGGAGGTGCAGCAGCATCTGGGGGAGGATCGCGTCAGGACGATTGCGATGGACTCCACCGACGGCCTGAGCCGCGGGATGAAGGTGATCGACACCGGTAGCCCGATCACCGTTCCGGTGGGACCGCAGGCGCTTGGGCGCCTTATCAACGTGGTGGGTGACGCCATCGACAACGGGGCGCCGATCCAGTCCGACCTCCGCTTCCCCATCCACCGCCCCGCCCCTTCGTTCGAATCGCTCACGACCAAGAAGGAGATGCTGGAAACCGGCATCAAGGTTATCGACCTTCTGGAGCCCTATACCAAGGGGGGCAAGACCGGCTTGTTCGGCGGCGCCGGCGTGGGCAAGACGGTGGTTATCCTCGAACTGATCAACAACATCGCCAAGCAGCACGGCGGCTATTCGGTCTTCGGCGGCGTGGGCGAGCGTACGCGCGAGGGGAAGGACCTCTACCTGGAGATGTCCGATTCCAAGCTGTCCGACGGCTCGACGGTGCTCGACAAGACCGTGCTGGTGTTCGGCCAGATGAACGAGCCGCCGGGCGCCCGTGCCCGCGTGGCGCTGACGGCGCTCACCTTCGCGGAATACTTCCGCGACGAGGAGGGGCGCGACGTGCTTCTGTTCATCGACAACATCTTCCGCTTCACGCAGGCGGGTTCCGAGGTGTCGGCGCTCCTCGGCCGCATGCCGTCGGCCGTGGGCTACCAGCCGACGCTTGCCACGGAGATGGGGGCGCTCCAGGAGCGCATCGCCTCCACCAACCGCGGCTCCATCACGTCGGTGCAGGCGGTTTACGTCCCCGCCGACGACCTTACCGACCCGGCGCCCGCGAACACCTTCGCCCACCTGGACGCAACGACGGTACTTTCGCGCGCGATCTCGGAACTCGGCCTCTATCCGGCCGTAGATCCGCTGGAATCCACCTCCACGATCCTCACGCCGGGCGTCATCGGCCAGCGTCACTATGATGTGGCCTCGGCGGTGAAGCGCACGCTCCAGCAGTACAAGGAGCTTCAGGACATCATCAACATTCTGGGCATGGACGAGCTTTCCGATCAGGACAAGCTCACGGTGCAGCGTGCGCGCAAGATGCAGCGCTTCTTCTCGCAGCCGTTCTTCGTGGCCGAGCAGTTCACCGGCCTTCAGGGACGCTATGTGAAGATCGAGGACACCATCGCCGGATTCGAGGCGATCCTCAACGGCGACGGCGACGACATGCCCGAGGAGGCGTTCCGCTACGTCGGCACGTTCGACGAAGCCCGCGAGAAGGCCCAGAAAATGGCCACGGCATAAGCCCCGGGGATCATTCACGCAACTACCGGAGGAGCAATGGCCGACAGCAGAACTTTCCATATCGAGATCGTAACGCCACGCGCGCTGGTATTCAGCGGCGAGGTGACGCTGGTGACGCTGCCCGGCGTGGTGGCGCCGTTCCAGGTGCTGGTGAACCATGCGCCGATCGTCACCCAGCTTGAGATCGGCGATATCAGGGTGGTGACGAAGGACGATCAGGAACTGCATTTCGCGACGTCGGGGGGATTCGTGGAGATGAAGAACAACGTAATGACGGTAATTGCCGAGACCGCCGAAATGGCTTCGGCGATCGACGCGGCCCGCGCCGAGAACGCTTATCGCCGCGCGCAGGAACGGATCTCCGAAGCGCGCCGCGCGCACAACTCCGCCATCGACATGGCCCGCGCCGAAGCATCGCTTGCCCGCGCGATGAACAGGTTGCAGATAGCGGGACGCGGGCTCCCGATCTGAATTGACATACCACAGGACGAGGCGGCATCCGGCCGTCGCTTCCACGATAGTCGAAGGCGCCCTCCACCAGCAGGGGCGCCTTCGCTGTTTCGGGGCCACCCGGGGCCGATCCGCTCACGGCTTCATCCCGGAGAATGCCCCCCGACAGCATCCGCCAGCTCCCCGCCGGGACCATCCGGCACACTTCCTTACGCATCAGGGCCGCGGCCCGGGAGCATGAAGTTTGTACACGTTGGCGCGGCTCCCTAAGTTTGTCTTTGGATTCGGTCTTAATAAGAATTATGTCGATGCCCTCAATCGCTGAAAAACGAGCAAAGGAGCGCTTCACCGAGTTTCTTCGCGACAGCAACTACCGTATCACCTCGGAACGTTTCGAGGTGCTTTCGGCGGTGCTCAAGTATGATGAACATTTCGACGCCGATTCGCTCTTCCTACGCCTCCGCGCCGACGGGAGCAAGGTTTCGCGCGCCACCGTGTACAAAACGCTGACGCTCCTGCACGAATGCGGCCTGGTTTCGCGGTATATGTTCTCTCCCGGGGAGTTCGCGCAGTATGAGAAGACCGTCGATCGTCCCAGGCACGATCACATGGTCTGCACCAAGTGCGGCAAGATTCTGGAGTTCGCCAACTCCAGGATACTGAGCCTCCAGCACCAGCTCTGCGAACAGTACGATTTCGACGCGGTTTATCACACGTTCCAGATCTTCGGCGTCTGCAGCGACTGCCGCCGCGGCCGCCGCAACGGCGCATCCAGCGAGCTTGCAAGCCGGGAGAAGTGTGCCAACTGACAGGATCACGCTGATGGATGTCCGCCGGGGCACGCACGGCACCATCCTCTCGCTCCCCGAACCGCCGGAACTGCGTTCCCAGTGCATCCGGCTCGGACTCTGCGTCGGCGCGGGCTTCCTCTGCATCGAACGGCTTCCCGGCGGCACCATCGTGCTGGAAACCAACCGGCAGGAAATAGCTCTCGGCAGACATCTCGCGAAGGCCATCGGCGTGGAAACGGCCTGATCACCTTCCGGTCCCGGACCATGCCCGACTCCATGTAAAGAGAACGGATATCCGATGAACGACAATGCCCTCCTGGGTCCCGACGACCTCACAGAAGCGATCCCCCACGCACGTCATCATCACGTTGACACCGGAGCTGCACGATTCCTCAGCCAGACAAAGACGAAGCTGGTGCTCGTCGGCAACCCGAACGTCGGCAAATCGGTCTTCTTCAATCATCTGACCGGCATGTATGTGGATGTCTCGAACTTCCCCGGCACTACGGTGGAAGTTTCGCATGGCGATCATCCGCGATGGGCTGTCTATGATACGCCGGGCATCTACGGGGTGAGCTCGTTCAACGATGAGGAGCGCGTGGCCCGGGATATCATCCTTGAAGCCGATGTCATCCTGAACATCGTGGATGCGGTGCATCTGGAGCGCGATCTGTTCCTGACGCTGCAGCTCATCGACATGGGAAAGAAGACCGCGGTCTGCCTGAATATGATGGACGAGGCGGAGGAGCGCGGCATCAGAATCGACGTGGAGGAACTTTCAAACCGTCTCGGTGTGCCGGTGCTCCCCACCACCGCCATACAAAAAAAGGGATTCGACAAGCTCGACACACATATCACACAGGCCTGCCCGGGCAATTCCAACCCCTCCCTCCATCGCAGCCTGCACGATCTTCTGAACCGCGTCGGCTCGCAGGCGGAGGCGCTGATGGTGATGGAGGGGGATCAGGTGGTGGCGGAACGCCACGGCATAGATCCGGGGGATGAGCGGGAACTGATCTACGTGGAGCGGCGCAACCGCGTGAACCGTCTGCTGGAGAAGGTGATGACCGCGACCGAGCGCAGGCGTCCGTTCTCCGCGACGCTCGGACGGCTTGCCATCTCCCCGGTCTACGGCTTTCCGTTCCTCGCCGTCGTTCTGTATGCCATCTACCTGTTCGTTGGCGTCTTCATCGCCCAGGATGTGGTCGGCTTCACGGAAGGGACGCTGGGCAATCGCTACTTCGAGACATTCGTCAAGGACCGCGTAGCTGCATTCACCGCCGCCGAGATCACCGTGGAGAAGGTGGGGCTCGATGAGGCCGGCGAGGAAGTGACGACCGGCTCACGAACGTTCAGCTTCCCGCAGGGAACCGACTCCAACCCCACGCTGGCCGCCGAAATGTCGGCCTACCGGCACATCGGCGTCAACAACGTCAGCTACACGTTCACATCCCCCCTGGCGCTGGTTTTCTTCGGAGAATTCGGGGCGGTCTCCATGACCGTCACCTATCTGCTCTTCCTGCTGCTGCCGCTGGTGTTCGGCTTCTATCTCTCGCTCTCGATCCTTGAGGATTCGGGCTATCTGCCGCGTCTGGCAACCTTCGTGGACCGCTCGTTGAACGGCATCGGGCTGAACGGGCGGGCGATCATCCCGCTCATCCTCGGCCTCGGCTGCGTCACTATGGCGACCATTACCACGCGCCTGCTGGGAACTGACCGGGAGAAGCGGATAGCAACGTCGATTCTGCAGTTCGCCATCCCATGCTCGGCGCAGCTCGCCGTGATAGCCGCGCTGCTTGCCACGGCCGGGCTCACCGCAACGCTGATCTATTCCACCGTGATCCTTACGGTCTTCATCGGCATCGGCACGACGCTGGACAGGGCGCTGCCGGGCGTCTCCTCGCCGCTGCTGCTCGATCTTCCCCCGATGCGGATGCCGCGCGCGCGCAATGTCCTGCGCAAGACTTGGGTGAAGACGGTCGCTTTCATGAAGGAGGCCACCCCGTGGTTCTTCATCGGCGCGCTGGCCGTTTCCATCATGCAGGTGACCGGCCTGCTTGATGTCTGGGTAAATCTGCTGGCGCCGATCACGACAGGATGGCTGAAGCTTCCCCAGGAGGCATCCACGGCGTTCGTCATGGGGCTCGTCCGCCGCGATTTCGGCGCGGCGGGGCTCTACGATATGGCTCTCTCGCCGATGCAGGTGGTGGTGGCGCTCACAACGATCACTCTCTTTGTCCCCTGCATCGCCTCGCTGATGGTGATGCTGAAGGAACGCGGCACCCGCGAGGGGCTGGTTATATGGATCGGAAGCTGGGTGCTCGCCCTGGGCATCGGCGGGCTGGTGGCGCTGCTGATCGTGTAGCGGCGTTATGCCGCCATGCGGCTGAAGGATTTCCGGCAGATGGCGGAAAATAATCGTTTCGCCCCCGGACACCGGCAATCACCCGGATGAAACGCAGCCCGGCCCCTGTCCCCGCCCGACCGGGAGCCCGGTGCGATACATGACACGGGCATTGACGCATGGGGATGAATGCAGGCCGACAGGATGATGATGATGGGACTCTTCAAACGCAGAAACGGAACCGAAGCGGTGCAGCCGATGCCGGCGCTGCCGATTCTGAACAGCCATGACGCCGGGCTACGGGAGAAGCTGAACCTGGAGATTCGTCGCTGTCCGGTCTGCGGCTACAGCATCGCCAATCCGATGAACGACCGCTGTCCCCGCTGCTTTACCACGGTACCGCTCAGCGAACATACCAACTGCGGCGAGTGCTCGCACCAGGGAAACTGTACCTACGCCGATCACAGGCACTAGCGCACGGTACTACCGGACATACACGGTGCGCCCATCGTGCCGCAGGCGCCAGCACACACGGAACTTCTTCTCCACCGGCGCACCGGTTACACACTCCGAACTCCACTGCCCGGGCCTGCCGCACCGGCCGGCATGAAATTCCGGCCGGATCATGTACGGAACGGCACCCCGCAGATGATCCGGACCCGGCGAGCGACCCGTCTCGTACCGGGCGGATATGTCTACAACTGCGTTGCCTGCCGCACCTGTCCCGCCAGCATCCGCTCCAGCACCTCTATCCTTCCCTTCTGCAGATAGCTCTCCCGCTCGATCAGCCTGGCCCATTTCTCCAGCAGCCTGTTCTGCTCCAGCAGCAACTCCTCGCGGTGCTCGGCGGGGGACTGCCACAGCTTTTCCCGGAGCCGGTCCAGTTCCCCGGTCAGTTCCTGCTGCTCGCGCATGAATGCGGGCGAGCTCGCCAGGGAAGGAAAATCATTCGCGTTGCCGAACCTCCGGCGGAAGGCATTTCCCTTCTCGTTATCGGCAAACATGTCCCCCTCGCCGGAGACCATCCAGTGGATATCGCATCCCGCCCCGGCAAATCTGGCAAGCACCGAGATACAGGCCTCCCGCTCGTCATTAAGGTACTTATGCAGATTTGACGGCTGCATCCCCACCGCCTCGGCGAATGCCTTCACAGTGAGATAGACCGTATCAACGAAGTAGCGAAGCCTGTGTCCGGGGGTGGCGGCAGATGGTTCCGGGTCGGACATATTTGTTACGGTAGTAGAATTTATTTGTACAATTCGATATACTTGGGTATATTACTTGGTAGCCTATACGACAACCTATCGACAACCAAAGATATGAAATTGGGAAAAGTCGACTTTCGCCGTCATCCCTATCGTGGAATTCTTGCTGAAATAGCCCATGAGGATGGCGTGGGACGCCAGGCAGTACAAAAACGTCTTAAAAAAGGCGATCCGATGACTATGGCTCGTGTCGCCGAGAAGGTGCGGGAGCGGAACGAGAAGGTGAGGAAATACAGAAGAGCGATGGGATCGCTGTGAGGAGACCGCAGGAGGAGAGTGCGTCGTTTATCTTATATGATAATTTTATGATCCATATGAGATACATCTACGGCTACGGGACCCGGAATGGCAGGCTGATGGACCGCCGGCCCGTGCGGCGCCCCGGGTGTAGCAAGGGCACGTCCGGCAGGGCATGTTGTTCCTATACCCCGGTCTTTGTAATATCTATGGTCGTCCAGGGCAGCTATGGCCGGACGCCCTCCGCCCATCCTCCATAAGGGTACATCATCATGTACTTTCCGGAGCTGGAACGAGGCTCTATGTTAATACGAAGACCCCCGCAGATCTCCTCAATCCAGGAAGGAAGTCAGATGTACAATTATCCGATTCGAACAATTGCGGCATTGCTTATGCTGCTGACCATTTCAACATGTGTGGACGCCAGAATTCTACACCAGAAACAGCGGGGATGTCCTGATGGAAGCGTCGAGACCTTTACACTGTTCGAGGACGACTGTACGGGGGATATCTATACGCTCTATGTTGACTGTCTCGGGAACACATATTTCAATGTTCCCGAGCCTCAATGGAGGGCGATATTCTCTGAAACCGATCAGGATCCCTTTCCCGAACGCTTCTGGGAGATGGTTCGGACAGCCGATCTCAGAACTCCCGGAGGACTCACGGGCATCTACCTGCTCAATGTTCATGGCGACCGGGTGGAGCTGCGCAATCCCTACGGCACGGCGGAGATCGCACAGTACCTGCTTCCGTGTCCATCACCCATTGTCAACTAACATCATTACCGCGCCTAGGAGATAATGATCATGAAACGAACCATTCTTCTGCTGGCATATGTGTTCGCCATAGCAACCACCGCAGAGGCTCGCATGATGTATATAACACACCATCCCTGCCTGGATGGCGGTGGCGGGTCGTACAGCGCCGGATACATTGATGATCGAACGGGCAGATCGTACGTGGTCACCCGGGATTGCTGGGGAAATATCTGCGTGTATCCGCTGTACGGACCGTTTCAACCACGGATTTCCGGTCAAAACGAATGGGAGCTGCCGGAGAATTATGATGACATGGTCCGTAACGCCCACAAGGTCACGGAACCGGGAGCGGACGTCGGCATCCGGGTGATAGATCGGCCGGATGGCGATACGCTCAGGTTCCGCAATCCCGCCGGCGCAGCCGAACAGGAACAGTATCTCCGGATGTGGATGGAAAATGAGAACGGCGGGCCGAACCTTTCGATACAGCAGGAATTCAACACGCTGATGGAGAAGGAGCTTGCACAGCAGACAACGGAGGAGCGGATGAAGGGCGAACTGATCGATCGATACTGGAACGCCCGATTCGGGGAGAACGGCTGGCCCGCGCCCGATGAGATGCAGATGGTGACCAGTGCCTCCGCGCTGATTGTCCGCAACGGGAGCAACATCGCGATCATCCAGACACCGGCGCCGGCGAACGGGCAGACGCTTATCATCGCGCCGCTCCTGCCCGAACTGTCGAGCCCCGCCGCCATCTACAGCGCTGACGGGCAGAGGGTGTGGTCAGGCGAACTCGATGCGTCCACAACGGTTCAGCTCGGGCATCTCACATCCGGAATGTACATCATCCGGGCACTCGGCCGGGATGTCCCCATTTCGCTCGTGCGGTGAATCCTGCCATCTTTGCGAATGCCGGCGGCGCTTCCGTATCAACGAGCCGCCGGCTCCTTCATACAGTCCATCGTCCCCGCCGGGACGCCCTGCCGAAACCTGGCGCTGCGCAGACCGCCGCGGCCGCCCGGTCAGATCTTTGCGCGCATCCGTATCGCCCGTACCTTCTGCAGCAGATCGGCGATTGGCTCCACCGTCGCCCCGTATCCAAAGACGATGCGTTTCGACTGGCCGGCGCTTCGGACTTCTATCCACTCTCCTCCGCCATCGGCGCAGTCCGGGCAGCCGATGATGCTGTCCAGCGCCGCAAGCTCCGCCATATCCACCACAGCGGTCAGATCCTGCCACTCCCTGTTCCCCATATCGACGATATCGCTCCGCTCCGGGAATTTCTCAGGCTCCCGCGACCATTCCACATAGATGGCGTTCACCGGGTTGATGGTGATCTCCGAGAGGCAGTACCCGCTGCACATACTGAAGAATGTGCCGCTTCTGATGGAAACGGCGGGTTCCGATTCGGGCTGCATCGTACCGTCATCGGCGCACCCGGCGAGAATGAGAGCGCAGGCGAAAAGAAGAGAACGAGATTTCATGACGATCGGGCGATTATGATTGCCGGGGTTCTGCACCCATCAACGTATACATGGAACGGATAAAAGTTACCGGCAGTGAAGCGCCGGCATGTCAGGAACCGATCCGTCCCCGTATCTCCCGCACCATCCGCAGCAGCTCGTCCAGCCCTTCGACGTTCCGCCCATAGTCGAAGACGATACGCTTCCTCATCTGCCGGGTGGTGATCTCGATCCACTCGGTATCAACCGGAACCATGTGATTCGCCAGTTGCGACGAAAGCCACGGCAGCCACGACGTCCTATAGTTTGTTCGTGATCTATGGTTCATCATGCAGCGCCCGGGCAACCGGAGGATCTATGTAGAAGCTCTATCGCTCTCTCGATTCCCTCGATGGCCGGCGGCACCACCATGCCGGACCGGAGCCGGCATGATGGAGGCCGTGGCTTGAAACCTTATCGTCATTTCGAGGCGCCTCCGGGCTCCTGCCGGCGTACGAGTGTGGCGTCCTCCCGTATGTTCCGCGCGAGATGCTCAAGCAGTCTGATCTCGCTGGCAAGCCCTTCATCCGCCAGCACCACATTTTCCAGCGCCGCCACCCCCTGTGCACGGGCGATTGCATCGAGCGCATCATCCTTCTTCCCCTCGGTCAGAAGCAGGCAGCCATCGCGGAGACCGAAATACACGTTGGTGAGCGCCACGGCCATGCGCATACCCTCATGCGTGTAGAACTGCGTGCCCGGCGCCAGATCCTTCCTTCCCTCGTGACGGAGAACCGCCCGCTCCGAATATTCCCGGCCGTCGATATCGGTGAATCCCAGGGTGCCGGTGGCAAGCTCGTCGCCATTCTTCAGCACCAGCGGCCCCTCGCCATCACGCTCGTAGCGGAGTACGATAGCTCCGCGGTTCGAGGAAAGGAAGACTGTGGGCACAAAAAGTTCGGCATCGCGATCGCCGGGCGTCCATGTGGGAAGGCCGTAGACCGCCTTCAGTTTCAACCCTGGGGGAGTGGCGATACACACCTTCAGATCGTACACGATCGGGGTTACGAGATACTCGAACTCCTCGTCGAAGACACGGGCGATCTTTTCGGGAGATTCCAGATAGAACGAGTTGCCGCCACGGAGCTGGGAGATGTGATACACCAGATCCTGCCCGAACTGTATGCCGACGCCGAAGGCGGTCAAGCCGATGTCCCGGCCGGCGTATCGCTGCGTCAACTCACGGAAACCTGCCGAGTCGGTGCGTCCGACGTTCGGCATGGCATCCGTGAAAAGCATTACCCGCCGCGACACCCCCTGCCGCTGCTCCATCGCCGCAACGGATTCGAACCCCATTTGCAATCCCGCCTCGATATTCGTCCCTCCTTCGGCCTGCAACTGGTCGATCGCAGCCAGAATCGCAGCAGTATCGCCTACCCGTGCCGGCGGCAGCAGCAGATTCGCCTGGTTGTTGAATTCCACGAGGACGATCTCATCATCGGCATTCAGGCGCCGCACGAGCGAACGCAACGCCTGCTTCATCGCGTTCATGCTCACGAGCATCGATCCGCTCTTGTCGATCACCACGGCAAGCTGCAGCGGCTGGCGGTGGAACTCATCAGCCCTGATGCTGGAGCTCAAGCCGAGATGAACGAACAGTGCATTGGAACGATCGTCGGCGGTAGGAGCATAGCCGTAACCAAGCGAGAGACAGAGCTTCTCATCGCAGGACGATGCGGGCGTCGGGATATCATGCTCGCTGAAGAGCCCTTCGGGAGAGAAGTCGATGAACTGCGGGACCTTCCCTGCCTCGATCAATTTCCGCGCGTAGCCGATATCCTGCGCTCCGCCGATGGTGGCGCCCAGCGCAGACTCCGCCCGCATCAGCCTCCTTCCTCCTCCGAACCCGGCTGCACCGCCGACCTTCATGCGCATCGCAGGCGCCAGGGCATTGTCCATAGCCGGCGCCGCCATCTCCTGCTCCACCCGCTCCACCGGCGCGTTTCTGCGCGTGGTATCGGCGGGACGTTCACCTCCCTGCGCACGTACACTCTCGGGCGCCGCAAGAGCAAGCGCCATCAGCGACAGGGTCAGAAAGAATCGCAGCCTTCGATAGAGCATGGGAATTTCCGATGTACAACGGCCCTGCTGCATGAATCATGCGGCAGGCCGGAATAGGTTGTTCTTTGTCAAGCCGCCGGCACTCGCCTGCTGTCACCGCTCCAGCGTTTCCATGCCGTGCGGCCACGCCTGCTGATCATCCGCAGATGCTCGTCACGATCCAGTCGTGAGCGGGCAGCGCCGACGTGCCAGTGTTCGAGCGTATCGTGCAGCAATGTCCCTCACATCCGGAATTCTTCGCTGCGCCCGAAACGACATGGGTGACATTTCCGGCGAAATGAATCACTGCCGCCACCCCCGTAGGACGCCTCCTGCGGCTTCTGTAACATCCTCACCCAGCCACCCACCACATGTCCGCCACAATCAGAGAACCAGCGGGCGGAAAGCCCTCAATGCTTGGAGCTTACGCCGGACTCCTCCGATACGGCCGCTGCCATCCGCTTCCTCCTGCGGTTCTTCAAGAATTCTATGATAACCGGCAGTATCGAGAGGAAGATCACTATCGCGATCACATAATGCAGATAGCTCGCAATGTTCGGGATGAAGCTGCCCAGCAGGTATCCCAGCAGGGTGGTGGAGGTAATCCAGAGGATGCCGCCGCTGATGTTGTACACCGCGAACCGGCGGTAGGGCATGCGTGCCACACCTGCAACCACCGGAGCGAACGTGCGAACCACAGGGATGAATCGTGCCAGAACGATGGTCTTGCCACCGTGCTTGGCGTAGAACTCCTGGGTTTTCTCCAGATGCTCACGTTTGAAGAATCGTGAGTTGGGGCGTTGCATCAATCGCTCGCCGCTGCGCAGGCCGATAGTATACCCCAGCGCATCGCCGATAATGGCGGCGGGTATCAGCAGCAGATTGAGCGTCACAATATCCAGCATTCCCGATGATGCCAGCAGTCCCGCAGTTACCAGAAGGGAATCGCCCGGCAGGAAGAAGCCTATCAGCAGCCCTGTTTCCGAGAAAATGATAAAGAACAGAATGGCATAACCACCCCACGCGATAAGCTCGCGAAAACCTTCAGGGGTCGTAATGATGTGAAAGAACTCTTGGATAGATTCCATGTGTATAGAATTTCAGGAGGGGAGCCCCCCTGCAGGGGGATTATCCCAGTGGGGAACGCTTACGCGATCGGGATGTTCCAGAATGAACTGTTTCCAGTTTGCGGCCCTGCCGCATGGCCGGTTCAGACGCCGGGCATGGCAGATTGCAGGGACCGGGGCATCGGTGGCATCAAGCGGCTCGCTCTGTTCCTTCAGGCTCGGCATGGAAATCATCATGTATTCCACCTGTTCCCTGCACGCCGATTCAATTGCGAACTCACCGGGCGCCATTCCCACACTCGATGACCCCATAGCCGGTTATCAGTGTTCCGGGGCCTGCTCCAGCAATGCACATGCAGTAGCTCCGCCTGGTCAGGTTCCGTGCCTCTCAATGTTGTCCGCAATTTAGCCAGATTGGCCTCGCGCTGCCTTTGCACCAAATGAAAAAGAGAGGCAGTGCGAATACCTCTCTTTAGATGCTCTCCAGGTGCACTCTCCGCGGCGCGCAAATTCCACAGTATGGCATGCCGCCTCGGCGAGCGCCCGGGATCGAACAGGATTATTTCCCTGTCCGGCTTCCAGAGCAGGCAGTATAGCATTCAGCCGCTGCAAATCCAACTCCTGTCCGCGCCCGGCAGGGCGACCCTCGCCGCTGCTATAATATCCCACTTCTCCAGCCTCACCACCTACCACAATCACGGAACCGCTCCGGGAACGGATTGTTCACCTTTTCCCTTTGCGTCCCTTGCGCTTTGCACAGGGCTATCGGGGGCGTCCGCCGCCACGAAACCCTGATGCATATGATGCGTCTCGGGTTATCAAGCTGATGTGAGGCGCGCTTCTTTGTAACGCCCTGCACGGAAAAGTTTGGTGAAGCCAAACCCGCAAGGCTACTTTTACGCATCCGGGTGAGACCGGCGGAACAAGAGTATGATACGATCGACAGTCGCAATCGTGGTGCTCGTCCTGTCCCTGCTAGCGGGAGTTCGGGGCACCGTGTCCGCGCAGGACATCGTCTACCCCCCGGAATTGTATCCGGGGACGAACGTCATCACGATCAAAGTGCCGACGGGGATACGTGAAATCCGCGCGACGCACACGCCGAACATGACGGTGGAGGGAACGGGGCTGCTCTCATGCAGCGACGAACATGCGCTGTATGCCACGGTCTACACGGCCAGCCAGCCGGTATCGCTGCAGCTTATCATCATCGACTGCCGCAACAGGCGCCATGTGCAGAATCTGACGTTGAACACGGTCTGGACGGTTGACCGCAACAGGTTCAGCACCGTGGAGGTCGGGGAGACGGTCTGCCGCGATTTCCAGATCCGCTCCACCAGCCCGGACATTCTCATCCTCGACTCGATAGCCGCCGCCGATCCCCGCGCGGAGATCAGGCTGCCCGGCCGGCTTCCCACACGCATCGATTCTCCCGAGCTGTACGTCTACGAAGTCTGCTTCTCGGCCGATGAGCCCGGGATCTTCAGGTTCCCCGTCACCACCTGGATGCGGCGCAGATATCCTTCGGGCGGATACACCACCTATCCCGTGGCCGACACCGGCTATGTCCAGGTGGTGCCGAAGCGGGAACCGCCGCCCCCCGATACGGTGGAGGGATTCGCGCCGGTGATCGAGGAGCCGCCGATCAGCGATCCAACGATCTTCCGGACGATCGCGGTGCCGAATGCCATCGTGCCGAAGCGCGGGCATGGCTATGTGGGCGTCTACGATGTACTCGGCATCACCGCGGGGTATTCGCTGGACGATCACATGATGATTCTCGCCGGCGGAGCGCTTCCCACCCCCGACGACTGGGGAGGGATACATGGCGAGATCTTCGGCGCCTATTCGCTGGGCATCAAGCTCGGCCTGCCGCTCGCCGATGATCTCGATATCGCGGCCGGCTATCAGTGGGGACGAAGCTTCTTCGATCGCGAGACGGTGAGCACGGCTGATACCTTCCGTTCGGAGATCACCGTCCATGCCCCGTATCTCGCCCTCAGCTACGGCGATGACGACAGCCGACTTTCGGCAACCACGGGATACGCATTCAAACACCATGTGAAGCCGAATACCGAATTTGATGAGAACGTCGCCTTCCTCGCCATCGGCGGCGACCAACGCATCGCCAGGCACTGGAAACTGGCCGCGGAGATCATCATCATGGAGAAGCTTGGGGTGGTGCCGCTGGTCGGTTCGGTCCGCTATTTCTCCGAACGCTACGCCATCGATGTCGGCGTCGGCTATGTCGGCATCACAACCGGTGACACCAGAACGCCGGCCATTCCGCTGGTTCCGGTCGTCTCCGGCGTCTTTGTCTTCTGATCGGCACAGACCTTCCGCCCGCCTCCCTCATGTGCGGACGCCCGGTATTTACCTCGTTGCGGTTACTGCAAAGTGCGTAGATTCGCCCCACGGGCTGTCCAGGCTCACGCTCCACTTACACACCCTATATCCTGCACGGTCGCCCTGCCAGCGACCGCCGCTGCGATGTTCGGTTCGCGTTCATGCTGCCAAGGTCGTGAATCCGGCACACCGCCGGTTCCGGTTATTCGTGCGTTGCTGAAGCAGAATCCGATCGATCTCTCATGGCTCATCCCGAACATGCATCTCCAGCCCTCCTCGAATGGAATGGAGAACTTCGCCTTATCCGATGTTCATCACGGGCGGCGGAGTTGTTCGGCTGGAACATGCACCAGATGATCGGTCGCACTCCGGCCACACTGTACTTCCTCTCCGAACAGGATCGCACCGAACTTCATGAACGACTGGCCCGGCTGGCACGCACCGGGGATGCCCACGATACGCTCCATCTCCAGGGACCGGAGCGGTCGTTCCTGTGGCACAATCATACGCTGGCGGACGGCGGTGGTGGAACGGGAGCCATCGTTTCGATCGTCACCGAAGCGATCACGCAACCCGCCTCCGGGCGGACGGCGGATGTTACGGAAGAGGCATCCGCATCGGGAGAAATGGAGAAACTTCCGCTCGCGGCGATGGAGGCCGCCGGCGACGAGCATCACAGTCATGCATGGAACGCTCTGCGCCAGGCGGCAACAGGTATCGGCATCTTCACGGCCGACGGGAAATGGGAGCTTGCAAATCCCGCGCTCTGCTCCCTGTTCGGGGTTGCGCCGGAGGAACTTGCCACAACGACCTACAGATCCATGGTGTATGGCGATGACCCCGAACCGGATCTGAGCTACATCGATCGCCTGCTCGCCGGCGATCTCCCCATCCATCGCTTTGAAATTCTTCATGCCGATCGCAATGGCGCCGCACGCCGGCTTTCGCTGGCGGTGACGCCGCTGCAGGAGGATTCCGCATCGGGGAGACGGCTGCTGGTGCAGGCGCAGGAAATCACGGAGCAACGGGCCGGGAAGATGCTGCGGGAGGCCGGGGAGGCCGCCGAAGCCACGGACAGAACGAAGAGTGAATTTCTGGCGATGATGCGCCATGAGATCCGCATGCCGATGAACGCGGTGATCGACATGACGAACCTGCTGCTGGAGTCCGAACTGGCACCGCCGCAGCGGGAGTACGTGAAAACGCTGCACAACAGCAGCGCCACCCTGCTGCGGCTGCTCAACGACGTTCTCGACCCCTCGAAGATGACATCGGGAAGGCTCGATCTGGAGCATCATCCGTTCGAGCTGGAGCGGTGCATTGCAGACGCAATCGCAATGGCAGCGTCCGGCACGGGCGTGAAGGGACCGGCCGCATCGTACACCATCGCCGAGAACGCCCCCTCCATCCTGATCGGCGACAGCATCCGCCTTCAGCAGATTCTGGTGAATCTGCTGGACGTCAGCATGAAGTTCGCCCGGCGGGACCGGATCGACATTCGCGTCGCGTCGCGGGAGATCGGAGAGGAGGAGTACGAGATAACGTTCGCCGTGCATGATACGGGCACAGGCATCAGCCGCGAGTATCCCGACCAGATTTTCACCTCCTCCGACCGCATCGGGAGGCATCCGCAGGCGAGGACGGATGACCCCGGCATCGCCATCTGCAGGCTGCTGGCAGAGATGATGCACGGCCGGATCTGGGCGGAGAGCGATGAGGAGAGGGGCTCCACGTTCTACTTCACCATCATTGCCCAGGGGCTGGTGCTGCGGCATCGCCGGGAAGCGCTGGAGGCATTGAAGGGAGGACGGCTGCTGGTGGTGGCGGACGATGATGGAACGAGCAGGGAGATCGTACGGCAGACACGACTCTTCGATATGACATCGGTCGCGGTGACATCGCTTCGCATCGCGGCCGAGCTCCTTGCGCTGGACGTCCCGCTGGACGCGATGATCGTGGACTGCCGCGTCGCCGGATTCCGTCCGGACCTCGTCCGCTCGATGGCGCAGTCGCGGGGGGAACGGCTGGTCGTGATACTCCTGGCCCGCGCCGATACCCGGCCGGGGCGGCAGGAGCTTGCTGCGATACCGCGACTGGCGCTGCTGGACGTGCCGTTGCGCCGGTCGGCGCTCGTCAATGCGCTTCTGGGCCTGCTGGTGGGGGATTCGGAGCAGTCGGCACCGGAACCTGCCCGCGCTTCCGATACGCATCAGGATGCCCCCGCGCGCGAGAAGGCGGCGTATACGCTGCACGAGGCACTGGGAACGAAGGATGAACGCGCGGCGGACGCCATGATCGATCAATACCTGAATACCACCGAGAAGTCGATCATCCGCATCCGCCTGAAGTGCGCCGAGCGGAACACCACGGAGCTGGTACGTATCGCACATATGCTGCAATCGAGCAGCAGGATCTTCGGCTCCCCTGAACTTTCCGATCTGTTCGCACAGCTCGAACAGATGGGGCAGGCGGGGACGCTCGGCGAGGCGGAGGAACTCCTGACGACGATCGTCGCGGAGTTCAAACAGGTACGGCAGCGGCTGGCGGTGGCGCGGGCCGATGGCGGCCGAGCTTAGCCCACATCGTGGGCGGTGTGAATCAGCGGTACATCAGCCCCGTCGTGAATATCCCCGCAGCCGGCGGATATGGAATGATGGCGTGATTGCACCGCATTCCGGCATCTGCCTTCGCGGAGCCGGCATCCAGCGGCAGCACAGGCGTCATGTGCATGAGTCCGTCATCGTTCTGCCATATTGATATGGTATTTTTATGCATTGCCCCGGAACGTACCGAACCATCGGAAACAATGGAAGTCTGCGATCGCATCGGAAGCAGGCGCACATTCAACATACCAGTTCAGGAACAGCCATAATGTTCGTGCGATGGAAGAAACGGCAGCTCAGCAGCGATACGGCCGCTTTCGATACACCAAATATCTCGCTGTATGCCGTACTGGTGAAAAATCACCGGATCGATGGAAAGACACGCCAGAAGGTGGTGAAATACCTGGGATACATTAACGAGGCCAGTCTGGAGGATTCTGCACACCAGGAACGCTTCTGGCAGCAGGTCAGGGGCAATCTCGATGAGATGGGAATGGAAACGGAACAGGAGGAGTATCAGAAGATCATAGCCAAGCTTGCGGAGACGGTGCCGCATCCCGCGGCCCTTCCGGTTCCCTGTTCGATGTCCGCGACCGACGCCGGCTAGAACCACACCGGGCCATCCTTTCCCGCATGCCGCGGCGTTCGACGCCGGGAGAAGAGCGCTGATTCTACCGAACGGCTGAAGAAGTGTCACGCAAAGGTGCAACGGGCGCCAGGAGAAAACGCGGGTTCTTCGTCAATCGAAAACCGGCCGGGGTCTTCTTTATTCGTGCGCTCCCGGTTCGCCGGACTGGCTGTGATCATCCCCCCGGCATCATCAGACTTTCCTCCCCCCACTGCATTTCTTCACGTCCCGCCCTTCGTCCTCACATCTTTCCATGTAACTTTGCCTCCGCTTCCGACGCAGTTCCCGAACACCAAGTGAGATACTTATGTCCCTTCATTTTTCGCGTGTGGCCGCATTTGTCCTTGCATGTTTTATTGCCTCCTGCTCCGGCGACAGAGCCGGCGAACCGAAGGGAGCCGACACGGCCATGACGGCGGATGACTCCGTGCAGACACAGGCGGGGGGCGTGATGGTCTCGTCGGTCGAGGGACGGTTCAGCATCCGGATGCCGGAAGGATTCAGCAACCCCCGCGAAGGGCGCATCCCGCTGGTGGCAGATGGTGATACCACGATGATGACATCCTATACGGTGGAACGCGATAGCACGGCCTTTGTCGTCGCGTTCACGGAAATGCGGTCGCCGCAGAAGCTTGTGAACGCGGGCCAGGTGTTCGACATGGCGCGGGATGCATCGCTGCGGAATATCAGCGGCACGCTGGAACGCCAGGAAAGCCTGATGCTGAACGGTTATCCCGGACGTTCGATCTTCTTCACCGGGACGATGGACAGCGTCACATATTCCGGTCGCGCCGATTTCTACCTGGCGATGCCGCGGCTGTACCAGCTCTACTACATCTCCAGCGACCGGCAGAGCGTAAACTCACCGGCAGTGAGCGCTTCATTCTCATCCTTTCGGCTTCTGGATTCCGCCGCCGCCACACCATGAACGCCCGCCGGCGTTACAGCCGCCGCCGACTCTTCAATCACGGCAGCCCGGCGCCCGTACGATGGACCGATCCCTGTGGAGAGTACGAAGGCCCCGGAAATCACTTCCCGGGGCCTTCGGCATTTATATTCATGGGGACGTTACACCGCGGCTATCACGATTCCTTCGGGTTCGGCTCGGGGGCTTCGATCTCGGAGGGCACTTCCACACCCCGCTCCACCAGTTCCAGCTTCGACTTCACCTGGAGCGCGCCATCCTTCACCTCCATATCGTAGATGATCGGTATACCGGTAGGGATGTTCACATCCATGATGGAATTGCGGGTATGGTCATCGAGCTTGAAGAGGAGCGCGCGGAGAGAATTCCCGTGCGCCACCACCAGCACGTTCTTTCCATCGAGAAGATCGGCGGCGATATGTCCGTCGTAATACGGCATCACGCGGGCGATCGTCATCTCCAGACTTTCCCCCTTCTCTCCCGGCGGGCGCACATCGAAGCTGCGGCGCCAGATATGCACCTGCTCGTCGCCGTACCTCTCAGCGGTCTCCGCCTTGTTCAGCCCCTGCAGATCGCCGTAATGGCGTTCGTTGAGCGCCGGGTCCTTCGTAAGCGTCAGGTTGCCCTTGCCGGCCGCCTCCAGTGCTATCCTCGCGGTATCGATGGCGCGCTGAAGCGCGGAGGTATAGACCTTGTCGATCTTCAGATCGCGCAGCTTCTCGCCGGCGCTCCGTGCCTCCTCGCACCCCTCGTCCGAAAGTCCCACGTCTTCCCAGCCGGTGAACCGATTTTCGAGATTCCACTGTGATTGACCATGACGGAGTAAGATCAGTTTGGGCATGATAGATCCGGGCGTTAGTTCTGTTGCTGTGATTGATCTGGCCCGCCGCTCTCGCCGGGGCCGCTCTTTTCGGGACGGGAGGGCACCACGGCGGGCTCGCCATCCGGGAGCAGCTTCAGCGCGGGCATATCGGCCACCACCGAGTAATAGAATGCGTAGCGGAAAAAAGCATCGACGGCGGCAAGGCCGGCCTCGCCGAGCGTGTAGGTGATCTCTCCCCGGAGATAATGCTGGTAGAAGATGTTCGCCTCGTTCGACATCGGATGCAGGACGGCACGATCGGCCAGCGTCAACACCGCCTCATCGCGCGCGGCCAGCAGCTCGGCGATGGCGCTCGCGGGAACCGCCCCGATACGCCCCCAGGCCAGCATGTAGGGAAGCGGCTCCTCCACCGTATCCTCCCACTCGTCGCTCAGATCCAGCAGCGAGGTGCTCGACCCGGCATTGAAGATGGCATCGTCCCCTACCAGCAGCGCCGCATCGGCACGCGCCAGCATCTCCTCCAGGGTGGCATCAGGCGCCACCGTAACGATCCGGGGATCGATATCATGCTTCTCCACCAGGACCATCCTGGCGATACTGGTCTCGGCCCCCTGCCGATCCTTCACCGCGAGCGACGAGAAGTTCACCAGCCGCCGGTTGAAGACCAGCTTCAACAGTCCGGCGAACCCGCCGGTGACGATGCCGAATCCTGGAACGAGCGCATAGTCCACAAGCCCGAGCGAGCGACCGTACTCCAGCGCCGGCGCCATGATGATATCGGCGCCGTCATCGAGAAGTCCCGCCTCCGGGCGATCCGTGGCCACCGTCTCCCAGCCTCTGCGGCGCAGTGCCTCGGCGATCGGTTCGGTGGCGAATTCCTTTCTATATGCAAATCTCACTGTGTCAGCCTTGAATCGGGATGTCTGAAGAGAATTGGGCAATCCCTGCCGGAAAGCTCTGCCATCAGACGTCGGTCGCATCATCTTCGTGCGTCGCGCTAGCGCGGAAGCTCCGCCTGCTCCAGCAGCCTGACGGTGTCGCGGGCGATCAGAAGCTCCTCGTCCGTCGGTATCACGAAGATGCGCAGGCGCGCTCCCATCGCCCCGATCTCCCCCTCGCGCCCATTGACCATCGCGCCATTCTTCTCCTCATCGAGCATCAGACCGCACCACTCCATGTTCCGGCAGATCCGCGCACGGATTTCGGCGGAGTTCTCGCCGATGCCTCCGGCGAAAATGATGGCATCCGCGCCGCTCATCTTCGCAAGATATGCGCCGATATACTTCCTGATGCGCTCCACGAAGATCCCGATGGCAAGCCGCGCGCGCCGGTCATCGTGCTCACGCTCCTCGGCGAGAAGATCGCGCATATCGTTGGTAAGCCCGCTGATGCCGAGCAGCCCGGACTGCTTGTTCAACACCGCATCCACCTGCGCGATGCTGAAGCCCTCCTTCGCCATCAGGTATTCGATGATGGCGGGATCGATATCTCCGGAGCGCGTTCCCATCACCAGCCCCTCCAGCGGCGTCAGCCCCATCGAGGTGTCGATGGACATACCGTTCTTCACCGCCGCCACGGAGCATCCATTCCCCAGATGCAGCGTGATCACATTCACCTGCTCCTTCGGGATGCAGAGAATCCGGCGGTAGCGATAGGCCACGTAGCGGTGCGAGGTGCCGTGAAAACCATAGCGGCGCAGCTTGTGGCGGCGGTAGTACTGATAGGGAATGGCGTACAGATACGACGTCTCCGGCATGGAATGGTGGAACGCCGTATCGAAGACGGCGGCCTGCGGCACCCCGGCGCCGAAGATCTCGGTGGCGGCGTAGATCCCCTTCAGATTGTCCGGATTATGTAACGGCGCAAGGTCGATGCATTCCTCAATCCCATCGATCACCTCCGGCGTCAGCAGCGTGGACCGGGTGAACTTTTCGCCGCCGTGCACCACGCGATGCCCCACCGCATGGATATCCCCGAGCGCGCGTATCTCCGGCACCTTCGATTCCTCGGAAACAAGCCACCGCAGCGCGGTGTCTATGGCCGCGCGATGATCACGCACCGGCTGCGCGGTCCGCACCACATTGCCGGCGCTGTTTTCAAAACGAAGCAGTCCCTGCGACCCTATCCGCTCGATGACACCGCGCGCCAGCCTGCGGTCGCCGTCACCGGCGATCTTGTCGAGATCGGTGTCGATCACCTGAAACTTGAGGGACGAGGAACCGGAGTTCAGTACAAGTACATTCATGCAGCTATGCTATCCGGAAACGCGCAGGTACAAATGACGGAGCCCCGATCGTTTCGGGGCTCATATCCCGGCGACGGTTGCTGGCTGAAGCGAGCGGGAGAGGTATGGCACCGGCACGACGGCCGCGCCGCCGGATCACCCCTTGTACTGCCGGAGGAACTCCAGGCGATCCTGCAGCTTCGCCACCGGTACGAGCAGCCTGTCCTTGCCGAAGATCGCCTCCTCCGGCCGCTCGAACACGAGTTCGTAGTCCTTGGACATCACGATCGCCTCCTCCGGGCAGACCTCCTCGCAGAAGCCACAGAAGATGCAGCGGAGCATGTTGATCTCGAACTTCTCCGGATAGCGCTCCTTCTCCCTGGGCGTCTCCGCCGCCTGCACCTCGATGGCGATAGCGGGGCAGACACGCGAGCAGAGGCCGCATGCCACGCAGCGCTCGCCGTACTCCTCCTGCACCAGCACCGGGCGCCCACGATAGCTTGCGGCGGGCTCGAAACGTTCCTCCGGATACTCGCGCGTAAATTTCGGCTGGAACATCTGCTTCAGCGTCAGCCCCAGCCCCTTGGCGATCTCAGGGAGATAGATCTTTTCCCAGAAGGAAAGCCGCTCCGTGGATGTTGTTGTTATCGTCTTCGTTGCCACAGCCGATGTTCGGATTTACGATGTTCGTATTGAAGAAAAGAGGAAGCCCCTGTCATCCCTTGCGCGAGCTCCTTCGGATTTTCGCTTGCGGAAAGCACCCGCGCCCTCTCCTTGCGCCCTGACCTTTATGTGATACATCTTCAGCCGCCCGGAAGAACCGGCCGATATACAATGCCGGACCGAAGCGGCAGAATTCCACCGCTTCCGGACCCATCCCCCCCATCTTCCTTTTGCCTTTTGCCCTTTGACTTTTGCCTTCCCCCCCCCCCTACCTCATCAGCACCACCACCGCTTCCGGAC
>Ga0206101_1000015_pt1 | contig 160034 bp, 119 predicted proteins | sample 1B0metagenome_FD_148613 | JGI IMG/M metagenome (GOLD analysis project Ga0206101, IMG submission 148613) | Enriched microbial communities from leaf-cutter ant dump, University of Wisconsin, Madison, United States - 1B0 | ecosystem: Environmental > Terrestrial > Nest > Insects nest > Nest dump... | reverse complement strand
GCTTGCTCCCACCGGCAGGGTCCGCAACCAGCGCGGACATGAATCGGCGGTGGCCTATCGGGATAAATCCGCCGAGCCCTATCATTTCTCCGTCATGAGTTACGACGAGCGCGGGCGTGTTGAAGCATTACTGCGCTACAACGAAAATCTCGGCTTTGACGCCGTGTATTATTCGTATAATTCCGCGAATAATGTGATCGCGATCACCGTGGCCGATCCTGTGCGGAAATTCACGACGTGGTATGGGTACAACCAGCAGGGACGGATCGACACGGTGTGGACGAAGCTGTACGAACCGGGCAGCGGACTGCTCTCCACCGGAACATTTACCAGCGTGAGATATCCTGGTGTCGAGGATCATAATGGAGTCGATCCGGAGATCGTATATCCGTACACGAAAACCGACCGGATGGTGAGCAAGCTGCTGCGGGAGGAATATTTCGGCTACAGCTTCCGCGGACTGAATAACCGCGCGCGCGTGCCGATATGGGAGAAACGGCCTGGGATCACTCCCAGGCCAGTGATCCGCCGCTCTTATATTCGATAACGCGCGTTTCAAAGAAGTTCTTTTCCTTTTTCAGATCCATCGCTTCGGACATCCACGGAAAGGGGTTTGCCGTCTCCGAAAAAACGGGAAGGAGACCGAGTTGGACACAACGGCGATTGGCGATGAAGTGCATGTACTGTTCGCACAGGGCGGCATTCAGGCCAAGGAAGCCGCGTGGCATCGTATCATGGCCATAGGCTGCCTCCAGTTCGGCGGATTCACGAATCATCGTCCGCAGCTCCTCCTGGAACGTCGTGGACCACAGATAAGGGTTTTCGATCCTGATCTGATTAATGACATCGATACCGAAATTAAGATGGATCGATTCGTCACGGAGAATGTACTGATACTGTTCCGCGACCCCCACCATCTTATTCCGGCGTCCCAGCGAGAGGATCTGCGCAAACCCTGTATAGAACCACATGCCTTCAAATACTACATAGAACGCAACCAGATCGCGCAGGAACGACTGGTCGGTTTCCCGGGTCCCGGTGGTGAACTTCGGGTCCTGCAGGCTCTGCGTATGCCGCAATGCCCACGCTGCCTTGTTCGTGATCGACGGAACTTCGCGGTACATGTTGAACAATTCCCCTTCGTCGAGGCCGAGGCTTTCGACGATGTACTGAAAGGTGTGGGTATGCACCGCCTCCTCGAATGCCTGGCGAAGGAGATACTGGCGGCACTCCGGATTGGTAAGATGACGGTAGACCGCAAGCACGATATTGTTCGCCACCAGAGACTCCGAGGCGGCGAAGAATCCGAGATTCCGTTTGATCACACGTCGTTCGTCATCGGTCAGGCCGTCACGCGACTTCCACAGAGCGATATCGGCCTGCATGGAAACCTCGGTCGGCATCCAGTGATTGTTACATGCGGCCAGATATTTCTCCCACGCCCAGTGGTACTTGAGCGGAAGCAACTGGTTGACGTCGGCGCGGCAGTTGATCATCGCCTTGTCATCGACGCTGACACGCCCGCCATGCCGATCGATCGTTGCAGAGACAAAGGTGCCGGAGGCATCCACATCCGAAGAAATGGGCGCAGTCTCGGCGGGATGTATATGAATACCCGCGGGTTCGGGCCAGCTAAGCATTGTTTCCTCCATACTTCTGAAAGCTTGTCATTGTTACTGGCATGCCTCACAGGTGGGATCGTCCAGGGAACAGGCCGGGCGGGAATCGTCCGGAGCATTCGCGGCGGTTGCAGTTCCGGCGGAGGCAACCGGGACGGAGTTCAACCTTCCATCGGTGCCCTGGAGCGTTGATTTTTCAACATGGGTCGCGCTGCTTGAGCGCAGATAGTAGGTAGTTTTCAATCCACGCTTCCATGCCAGTTGGTAGAGCGCTTCAAGTTTTCGTCCGTCGGTTCCGGCAATGTAGAGATTGAGCGATTGTGCCTGATCGATCCATTTCTGGCGGCGCGCCGCCGCCTCGATCAGCCATGCGGCGTCAATCTCGAAGGCAGTTGCATACAGCGCCTTGATATGCTGTGGTATCCGGTCAATGGCGCCGAGGCTGCCGTCGAAGTACTTGAGATCGCTGATCATCACCTCATCCCACAGGCCCAGATTCTTGAGGTCGTGCACGAGTGCTGCGCTCACGACCGTGAAATCGCCCGACATGTTCGACTTGACATAGAGATTCTGATAGGTCGGCTCGATGGACTGGGCGACGCCGCAGATATTCGATATGGTGGCGGTGGGGGCTATCGCCATGACATTGGAATTGCGCATGCCGCTGCTCCGTACACGCCGGCGCAGCGTTTCCCAGTCCAGCCGTTGCGTCCGATCCAGATCGAGAGCGCCGTCGCGCGCATCGGCCAGCAGTTCAATGGAATCAATCGGCAGGATGCCCCGGCTCCAGAGGGAACCCTCGAACGATGAATAGCGGCCACGCTCCTCGGCAAGTTCCACCGAAGCGGAAATGGCATGATAGGAGATCATCTCCATGCTCTCATCGGCGAACGTAACAGCCTCCTGTGACGCCAGGGGAATACGCAGCGCATGAAGGGCATCCTGAAAGCCCATCATCCCCAGGCCCACCGGGCGATGGCGGAGATTCGAGTTCCGTGCTTCGGGAATCGTATAGAAATTGATGTCGATGACGTTGTCGAGCATACGCATCGCCGTATGCACGGTACGTTCCAGGCGGGCATGATCGATGCCCTGCGGGGTAACATGGGCCGCAAGATTGATGGAGCCGAGATTGCATACCGCGACCTCGCCCGATGATGTATTGAGGGTGATTTCGGTGCACAGGTTCGAGGAATGCACGATACCGCAATGCTGCTGGGGAGAACGGAGATTGCATGGGTCCTTGAAGGTGATCCAGGGGTGCCCGGTCTCGAACAGCATTGTCAGCATCCGCCGCCAGAGATCGCTGGCGCGCACACGGCGAAACACCCGCATCTCGCCACGATCGGCCTTTTCTTCGTATGCGCGGTAGCGCCTGGCAAATTCCAGTCCGTAGAGATCGTGCAGATCGGGCGTCTCGTCCGGAGAGAAGAGTGTCCACTCGCCATCCTCCAGCACCCGCTGCATGAAGAGATCGGGCACCCAGTTGGCCGTGTTCATATCATGGGTGCGGCGGCGGTCATCGCCGGTATTCTTGCGGAGGTCGAGGAACTCCTCGATATCGATATGCCACGTCTCAAGGTAGGCACATACGGCTCCCTTGCGCTTCCCCCCCTGATTGACTGCGATGGCGGTGTCGTTCGCCACCTTTAGAAAGGGAACCACTCCCTGCGACTCTCCATTGGTGCCCTTGATATGGGCGCCAAGCCCACGGACCGGTGTCCAGTCGTTTCCCAGGCCGCCGGAATATTTCGCCAGAAGGGCATTGTCCCTGATCGACTTGAAGATCCCGCTGAGATCGTCGGGTACGGTGGTGAGAAAGCACGACGACATCTGCGGCCGGAGTGTGCCGGAGTTGAACAGCGTAGGAGTGGATGACATGAAATCGAAGGACGAAAGAAGCTCGTAGAACTCGATGGCGCGTGCATCGCGATCGATTTCCCGCAGAGCGAGCCCCATTGCCACCCGCATGAAGAATGCCTGCGGCAGCTCCACCCGCCCCCCCCGGATGTGAAGCAGGTAGCGATCGTACAGTGTCTGCAGCCCCAGGAACTGGAACTTCAAATCCCGCTCGGGCCGCAGGGCCGCGCCAAGACGTGCGATATCGAAATGACCAAGTTCGGGATCGAGCAGTTCCGCCTTGATCCCGGCGGCGACGAATGCCTGAAAATAGTCTGCATAGCCGGACGCCATATCCTCCTGGCTTGCATGCCGTGGCCGTCCGGAGATGCAGGTAAGAGCTTCCGTGCGGAGCTTGTCCAGCAGCAGGCGCGCGCTGACATATGCATAGTTCGGTTCCGTTTCCACCAGTGTACGCGCGGCCATGATCTGTGCAAGAGCAAGCTCCTCGCTGGAAATGCCATCGTACAGATTGCGGTACATCTCCTCGACGACCGGTTCCACGGCCGTTCCCTCCAGCCCCGCACATGCTTCGCCGATGATATTGGTCAGCCGTACCTTGTCCAGGGGATGAAGGCTTCCATCGGCGGCCCGGATGTTCACCGCCGGGGCGATGGCGGCATCCGATGCGGTCCCGGTACGGCGAATCCGGGCGCGCTCCTCACGATAGAGGACATAGGCGCGCGCCACCTTGTGATGACCCTCGCGCATCAATGCCAGTTCCACCTGATCCTGCACATCCTCGATGTGAATAGGCCGGTCGCCGCCGGTCCGCCGTGTCAGCGCCGCCACGATATGTTCGGTCAGTTCCCGGACGATCTCGTGAACGCGCCGGGAGGTTGCCGCCTCCGTCCCTTCAACTGCGAGAAAGGCCCTGGTTATTGCCACGGAGATTTTGGAGGGATCGAAGGGTGAGATCGATCCGTTACGGCGAATAATGCGCGAGACCTGGGTGGGAGCCACCGGCACAGCGTGATCGGAGGGTGCGGAAATGCGGTGCATTTCCTCCTGTACAGGAAAAGAAGACATCGGTGTATCTATGATAATTGTGAACGGAATGCACCGGCATCGCGGACATTTCCATCGATGATGAATGGTTGGCGTCCACCGGAGCCGGACCGGCCCCGTGCGAAGGGTACGTTCCTATCGCCGGATCTTTACAGGCTGCTTCAGTTCATCGATAGCCACGAAAGTGAATTCACCACTGACGGCCTTCTCGCGATGGTCCTGGTACATCTGTTCGATGTGAATATCCACGCGCACCTTCAGGCTGGTGGTGCCGATATAGGAGACACGCCCATGCAGCTCGATGATGGTTCCGGCGGGGATCGGTTTCTTGAAATCTATGCGGTCGCTGCTAACCGTTACCATGCGCTGGCGGCTGTAGCGCGTAGCAGTGATGAACGCCACTTCATCCATCAACTGCATGGCTGCACCGCCGAACAGGGTATCGTAATGATTCGTGGTACTGGGAAAGACGGCCTTGTACAGGCGGGTTTCCGATGCCAGCAGGCGTTGCTCGTCGCTCATGAGCGCTTGTTGTTCCGTGGAATATGTGTACGGGCGGCACACGGAGGATGTATGCCGCCCGCAGGGTGATATAGCTGGTTACTGCGATGTTCCATTTGCGGCACGCATCGAGCGCGCTGCAGCCACCATCTCTTCCAGCGCCTTCTGTGTCTCTTCCCAGCCACGGGTCTTCAGGCCGCAGTCCGGATTCACCCAGAGGCGCTCCGGGGGAATGGTCGTGCCGGCCTTGCGCAGTAGCTGCTCCATTTCCATCCGCGTGGGAACACGCGGCGAGTGGATGTCATATACGCCCGGTCCTATTTCATTGGGATAGGCGAATTCCGTGAAGGCCTCCAGCAGCTCCATCTGCGAGCGTGAGCATTCGATGGTGATGACATCGGCATCCATTGCCGCTATCTCGCCGATGATGTCGTTGAACTCGGAATAGCACATATGAGTATGAATCTGCGTCTCGTCGCGCACCCCACCGGATGCGATCCGAAAAGCTTCAACCGCCCACTGTAGGTATGCGGCATGATCCTCGCGGCGCAGAGGGAGCCCCTCGCGAATGGCGGGTTCGTCGATCTGAATCACCTGGATGCCCGCACGTTCCAGATCGGCCACCTCATCCCGGATCGCAAGCGCAATCTGCCGGCAGGTGGTGGAGCGTGGCTGGTCGTCGCGCACGAACGACCATTGCAGGATGGTCACGGGACCCGTGAGCATTCCCTTCACCGGCCGGTCCGTGAGCGATTTCGCATAGGCGGACCATTCCACGGTCATGGGAGACGGGCGGGATACATCACCATAGATTACGGGAGGTTTCACGCACCGTGATCCGTAGCTCTGTACCCAGCCATTGCCGGTGAAGGCGAATCCCCGCAACTGCTCTCCGAAATACTCCACCATGTCGTTACGTTCGAACTCACCGTGGACCAGCACATCGATGCCCAGAGCCTCCTGCCATCGGATGGTCTTTTCGATCTCCGCCCGTATCAGGCGTTCGTACTCATCTCTGCTCAGGTCCCCCTTCCTGAACCCCGCGCGCCATCTGCGCACCTCGGCCGTCTGCGGAAACGAGCCGATGGTGGTAGTGGGAAACCGAGGCAGGTTCAGCGCCCTGCGCTGCTCGATGCTCCGTACCGGATAGGGACTGGCCCGCTGCGCAGATGCCGATCCGTCCGCCATACGGCGCTGCACTGCCGCATCATTGATGTAGGATGAAGTCTTCCGATCGGCAATGACCTGCCGGTTGTCCCGCAGCGCGGCGATGGCTCTGCTGTCAGGATATTCGCCAACCAGTTCCTTCAGCAGCACCACTTCCCGTACCTTCTGCTTCGCAAAGGCCATCCAGTTCATCAGCGTCTTGTCCAGCGATCCCTCCACTTCCAGGTCCAGATCGCACGGCACATGCAGGAGCGAGCAGGAAGGCCCTATCAGAACTCTTGTCTGCCCCAGCCTCTCCACAACTCTGTCAATCATCTCCAGTGAGCGCTGCAGGTTGTTCACCCAGATATTGCGCCCGTCCACCACGCCGAGCGAAAGCGCCATCGATCGGGGGAGAGCCTCAAGCACCGCATCCAACTGCTCCGGAGCGCGCACGAGATCCAGATGCAGGCAGTGCACCGGCAGAGCAGCCGCCAGAGCCACGGCATCCCCCTTCAGACCTTCAAAGTATGTCGTCAGCATCACATTAACTTCCGGGCAGGCGTCGCGAATTGCGGCATAGGCCCTGGTGAATGCCGCCGCCGCACGGTTATCGATGTCGAGCGTGAGAAACGGTTCATCCATCTGCACCCATTCCGCGCCGAGATCCACCAGTTTCCGCAGGACTTCGATATAAACGGGAAGCAGTGCATCGAGCAGGTCCAGCCGGTGGAATCCCCCATCCTTCTCCTTGCCCAGCAGAAGAAATGAAACAGGTCCGATGAGCACAGGTCTGGTGCGCAGCCCCAGTTCCAGCGCCTCTCTGTATTCATCGATGATCTTCAGTGAAAAGAGCCGGAAGCTCTGATCCCTGCGGAATTCCGGCACGATATAGTGATAGTTGGTGTCGAACCACTTCGTCATCTCCATTGCAGTGATATCCAGTCCGTCGCGCTGGTATCCGCGACTCATGGCAAAATAGAGATCCGATGCGGCCTCCTCTCCTCCCGCCAGCAATGGAGAGTAGCGTTCCGGAACGGCCCCCACCACGAGCGCCATGTCCAGCACATGATCGTAGTGGGAGAAATCGTTCGAGGGAATGTCGTCAAGACCGATGCTCTCCTGCAGACGCCAGTTGTCCCGGCGAATCGTCCGGGCTACGGCCAGGAGGTCTTCGCGCGTTGCGCGTCCGCTCCAGAAGCGCTCGCTCATCTTCTTCAGTTCACGTTGGCCACCAATACGCGGGTAGCCCAGATTGTGTGCTCGCATGTGTCCAGGGTAATAGTTAGGGGCATGACGAGCCTCTCGCCACTGGTTGGAAAACAGGGGACGGATGGAAAGGGTATGGAGAGCGATGGTGGTTCCCCCGGGAAGAGGGTATCAGGGACGGTAGGCCCCGAATCTGATCCATGCGCACCGAACATGACCATGCACCCTATTCCGCGAGGGCCTCGTCACTTATAGAGAAGGGCAGGTCTCCTGGCTTGCAGCGCTTCCGCCGTCCTTCCCATCCCGGCTGGCAGGACAGTGGACATCAGGGGCGGAAACGTTCGGGTGCTGCTTACAGTTGCGCGACAGCTCGTGATTTACACACGATTCCCTTTTCATCCCCCGGAAAACCGGGGAAACCGTTCTCTGATCGATGAAAGGTAGAGAAAGAACGTTCGGCGGGCAGCAAGATACGCAGAAGAAATCTTCAGGCAAAGTTCCCCGGGATTCAGTGAAGTACATCTCGCCTGAACGGCTGATATGGGTATATGGCGTAGCCTACGGCTCCTGACAGAATGAAATGCATCCGGGCACTGCCGAACATGCACCAGTGGCACGCCCCCGTCCAGGTCCATGTGCCCGGACATGGCCGCACGGACGTTCGATCCATGGGTGGGACGTTCCGTCATACCAGTATCGTGCGCGTTCGTTAATGCACTCCGATACGAATGCCGATGCGGTTTATTCCGTATCTGCCACGATCGCTACGCCAGATATTCGAGGGTTTAAAGATGACATTGAAGGCAGGGGCATGGCATATCAATGACTCCCCAAAATTACAGATTCCTCAAACAGGTCCTGTTGATAATATTTGCCAAGGACAGGAAAATCGTCCACGACACCAGTCAAAGGGATTGATGCCAATTCTCTAGGCTCCATTTTATGCAAGCCGCCTCCATAGACTCGCCCACTCTCCTTTAACATTCCGGACGTAATTCCATCCAGCATGTTAAAAATTGCTTCGCGCCTGTTTAAGTGTCTGTCCAGGAACTCAGCTAAAGGCTTCCGCGGATATAAGAGCAAATACAGATTTGAACCAATCGCATCCGATTGATTCCAGATAAAACGGAATGGCTTGGCTAAATCCTTCGATCGTCCCATGTACGTCAACATATATGGAGCAGGTTGCCGCTGTTCCTGTCTATACCAGGGAGACCGTTTCATGATAAGATAGCGGGCACGAATTGCCTTAGCAGCTTCTGATGTCAGAAATTTCCAAACATCGGGATACTCCTCTTCGATTGTTCTCTGGGAGATATCGGAATCAAAGACTACAAGCTGTTGCTCCAGTGTAGGATATCCGTCGTTCTCAGCACCAATGATGGTCGCAGTTAGGTGTCGAGGTGGTGGGAGAATAGGTTTGAGGAACTTATTAGGAATACCTCGCACAGCAGCATCTTCGCGGCGCATTATAAAGAAATCGTTGGCACCGGTTGCAATGCCTCGTTGAATCCGAAAGAGATCGCCCAACGTAATATGAGTGGTGGCAGATCTTGTTTTCAGATACTTCTGACCATTCGCGAATATTGACCATTTTTCCCTGCCACGAAGAGTCTTGATCGATACGCAGTTCGCTACTTTCGGTGCAGCCATATCCCCTCCATAGGTGATTTCAACCTGCCAGCCATTTGGCGGAGGTGTACGCTTTACAACAACCACGGAAGATGTGACAAGCGCATCGCCAAATTGAACATCAGTTGGGTCAAATCTGTGGATACGAATCGTTGTCACCTCGCGTGTTAAATAGTCACGGAGGGCCGCCCCATAATTTACATCCATAAACCCCGACGGGATTAACCATGCGCCAATGCCATTGTTACGCAGTAGAGACATGGCCAATAGAAAAAAATGGACATACATCCCGGCCAGCCCACTCACTTCGATTCCTGTACGTGAAAGAGTAAGTTGTTGAAGCCTTTGTTTATCTTTTGCTGTTAAATGATGATGACGAGTATATGGTGGATTCGCCAGCAGAACACTAGGCTGAAGGCCGAGAGCATTAGATTGTACAATATCGAAGAAGTCCGCATGCATAACCTGTAGCCCATGAGGCGACCACACTTCCTTCGCCAGTGTCGCGAATTCATTGTCAAATTCAATGCCCACCGCATCTTTGATTTGATCCTTGCCAAATGCCCGAAGAAGCCCGTAATAGAATGCTCCCGATCCTAATGACGGCTCTAAGAAAGTAATTGGCTCGTATCGATCAACGAGGTTGGTGACAAAAGTTGCAATCTGCACAGCTAAATCTGGCGGTGTTGCGAACTGTCCTGATCGGTTCCGATCTCCACGGGAACGCCGGGCATCAAGTTGCTGTTGGAGATTCTGCCGCCTCTCTTCAGCATCGGCAATTTGATCCATCTGTAAATCCCCTGCTATAGTCCAAATTGAAGAAAATCCTCAATACGATGCTCCCATACCCAATCAAGACCTTCAGCCGCTGAATATCCAAGGTATCCGGCATCGAAATAACCACATAGAAAGAGGACGAACTGTAGTTGATTGCCGTACATACTTCTTAACTGGTTGAGCTTTTGCGCCTCCTCCTTTCGTCTCTTGTTGACATTGGCGAAATCTCCTGCCGACTTCGCCTCAATCAATAGGGGCAGGCGGCTTGGGGAAAGGACCTTTGGCTGTACTACAGCGTCAATTGGGATCTTGACAGTGTGCTCTCCTCCAACCATAACGTTCATCCGGAATGCAAACGTACCCGCCTCCATATGCATCAAGGGTTCATTCATGGGGTGGCTTTTCTGCCGGTATCCGAGATTTAGTAGAAATGTAGCCAGGGCAGATAATTGCCTCTTCTCCTGCTCATTACGGATGATTGGATCAGACATAGCGCCGCACAACCTATCCGCAACAATTGTAGAAGCCCTTGTTCTCTGTTGCTCCGTTGGACGTGTCTGATCGGTGAGCCAGGGAAAGATATCTCGGTCCAGTAATCGGTCAATTACATGAATGATTCGCTCAATATGCTCGCGCAACGTATCGGCTGATAGGTTTTGGGGAGCCTTCCTTTCTCTAAGGCACCAACAATTCCTTTTGTTGTATGTGCAAGACCCACAAGGCGATCACGGGCAATCGGAGGCGCGGTTGACATCCGCAGAATCGGCAAGATCGAAGGGTATTGCAGCAAGCGATCGGCATCTAGTCCTAAGTAATCACGTAAGTTAATCAGGCTACTCTGGACGTGGAGGGTGGCGTTTGCACGAGTCTCACGAAATGTTGCTGGGGCAAATTTCAAGAACCACTCATTGAACTGGTCTACTGATGCATCTACATCAGATTTCCAAAGGTGAGTCTTATGAGCGTTAACAGGCACAGGACGTATGATCAGAAGAAAGAGGGATACTTAGCCTTAAAGATACACAGTGCAACCAGACGAGCAAGCTGGCAGAGTGAAGGGGCGACGAGGGATACAGGTTTCCCCCGCGATTATCATTCCTTCATGCCTGCCCCCACCTCCTCTTACTCCGGGTGCCGGGTGTAGCGGCCTGTCGCACCATCGATAGTTGCGGTAAAAGAAATGCCCCCCACACTGAAAAACAGCGAGCGGCCCCACACCGGGAGGCCGCTCGCACGGGATATTCAACGGCGGAACCAGCGGTTCATCACGAACCGACCGCCAGCACCTTCGTCATCACGGAGACGTAGCCCGGTACGGGAAGGTCGAATCCGGGGATGGAGACGCCGCCGTAATTGCCGCTGCTGACATCGATGACGGCGCCATCGCGCTCCTCGCGCACAATGGCGCCGAGTTGCGGAACGGTCCAGCTCGTACGGTTAAGCGATTCGCTCTTCAGCTTGATCGATGTATTGCCGATTACAGGAATCGACACGATCGCCGAGACGCTCAGCTCCAGGCGGTGCGTGGTCTTCGTGGCGGCATACGAGGTTCCGTCGATCGTCACGTTATCAGCCGACGAGGCTACCGCCGAATCGGTGACGGCGATCCTGATGCCTTGAAGATTCGGGATGCTTACATCCATCTGCACCGTATCAGCGGCTTCGCCGACGAACCAGCGGGCGGTTGCAGCATTGAGCCGCGCCTCGTGCATCCACCCGCGCCCCAGGTCGAGATCCACGACCGAGCTTCCCGAAAAATCGAGCTCCGGCGCCAGCGATGCATAGCGGAAGATATCGTTCGTCCCGGTCTGCTGCTGGAGATAGACCGTGTCGGTCAGCGATATCACTCCTGCCGAGAATACGCTGTCGATGTAGATTGCGACGTTCGAGCGTCCATAGGCCGATCCCGACGGCGTAGCCAGCGTCCAGACGCGGCGGCGCTCGGTGCTCTCATTCTTGGAGCCGTCCGAAGGTGAGGTCGTGTAGCTCGTGAACTCGTACCGCGCCCCGGACTTGAATGACATTGTGGAGGGCGTCGGGTCAGGCCCCGGATCGCTCGGGCTATCCTCGCAGGCCGCGAGGCAGATCATCATCACCCCCATACATGCCAGTGTGATCTTCTTCATGATGATTATTACGATTATGAAAGAAACCCTGTGACCGGCCAAGATACGTCCCGCAGCCATATGTAACGGCGAGGGCTCCGGACGGCCCCAGCGCTCGCCGGATCTTTCGAGCGAAACCGGCGACGTGCGTCGTAGGATACACCATCGCCGTGCCGGAGTTTAACAGGAGCGGCCCGGCAGGACGCTGCTACACCCGCATAATGCCGTGTGGCATGTACGCATGCATTGCCACGGCTGCATGGCATGATCGGAATTCCCAGCCGCATGCACGCGGCTCATGACGAACCGCACATCCCACGGTGCCGGCGTCTCGAACCGCCGCATTTTCTGGACATATCCTCCCTCTTATCGTAGATTTGGGGTCCGATTTTCCATTCAATCCGATAACCAGGGAACGACAGGACCATGACACGGACACATCGTACGCAGCTTCTTTCACTGGCCTGCATGCTGATAGCACAGGGCAGCCTGATGGCCCAGCGGAGCGGAGACGCCGCCGATACGCTCACCTACCGGTATGATTCCGTCACCGTGCACGCCCCCCGGACCTACTCCGCCGCAAGCGACGCGCGGTTCAGGGCGGCAGATTTCGCGCTGCGCCCGCGCAACTCCGCGCAGGACATGCTCCGCACGGTTCCCGGGCTCGTGATCGCACAGCATGCCGGAGGGGGCAAGGCCGAGCAGATCTTCCTGCGCGGGTTCGACGCCGATCATGGCACCGACATCAATATCTCCGTGGATGGAGCTCCCGTGAACATGGTCTCGCACGGACACGGCCAGGGCTACGCCGATCTCCACTTTATCATTCCGGAGACGATCGAGGAGGTGCAGGTTGTGAAAGGCCCCTACTTTGCGCGCTACGGCGATCTGACGACGGCCGGGGCGGTGACATTCGTGACGGCGGATTCGCTGCCGGAAAGTCTGGTGAAGCTTGAAGGGGGGCTGTTCGAGACATACCGCGCGGTGGCCCTGCTGCGCGGCCCCGGCAGTGCGTCCGGGCTGACGTCCTATTTCGCCGGAGAGATCTATGGCTCGCGCGGCTATTTCGATGCACCGCAGGACTTCCATCGCCTGAACCTCTTCGCCAAGGTCAATTCGCGCATCGGGCGCTCCGGCACGATCAGCGGAAGTATTTCCAGCTTCGGCGCGGGATGGGACGCAAGCGGACAGATCCCCCAGCGCGCGGTGGACCGGGGGGAGATAGGAAGATTCGGATCGATCGATTCCCTGGAGGGAGGCTCCACGTCGCGAACCACGGCCCTGCTGAAGTACGAGTCCGGGGGAGATTCCCCGCTCACGATCACCGGCTCGTACACCGACTACAGGTTCCGGCTCTACAGCAACTTCACCTTCTTCGCGGCCGATCCGATCCGCGGAGATATGATCGAGCAGACCGACAGCCGCTCCATTCTGGCATTGAAGGCGGAGAACGACCTGTTCTACGACATCGCCGGGCTGCCGATGCGGACGAGATTCGGCGCCGATCTCCGCAACGACGACATCGTGGTGGGACTGTATCACGATTCTGCGCGGGTGCGTCTGGAGACCACGCGCGAGGCGGCCATCCGCCAGCGGCAGATCGGCCCCTACATGGAACAGGAGATCATCCTGCCGTGGGCGCAGATCCTGCTCGGGCTGCGCGCCGATTACTTCAACTTCGACGTGGAGAATCTGAAGGAGCCCGGGACGGCGCCGGAGGGAATCGCACAGCAGTTCGTCATCTCGCCGAAGGCGAACATCGCCGTTCCGGTGGGCAAGGATTTCGCTCTCTTCCTCAATTCCGGCTTCGGCTTCCATTCCAATGATGCACGCGATGTGGTGCAGGAGGGTGAGGAGCGGACGCTTCCGCGCGCGTTCGGGGCCGAGGCAGGCGTGCGCTACGAAACGCCGGAAGGGCTGTTCGCCGGATCGGCGGCGGCATGGATGCTCGATCTGGAGAGCGAACTGGTCTATGTGGGAGACGCCGGGGAGACCGAGGCAAGCGGGCGGACGCGGCGCAGGGGAATCGATCTGGAGGCGCGGCTGCGGCCGCTGCGGTGGCTCACGCTCGGCCTGGACGCAACCTTCTCCAGAGGACGATCGGTCGATGATCCCGAGGGAGAGAACTACATTCCCCTCGCCCCCGAATTCACGCTTACCGCCGACGCCGTCGCCCGGTTCGATCCCTTCTCGGCAGCGCTGCGGCTCCGGATGGTGGATGATCGCCCGGCCAATGAAACCAACACCGTGCGGACGAAGGGATATTCCATCGTGGACTTCTCGGCCTCCTGCCGTATCGGACAGGTCGATCTGTTCGTGAACGTGGAAAATGCGCTGGACGCCGTGTGGAACGAGGCGCAGTTCGACACCGAAAGCCGCCTGCCGGGCGAGGCCGAGCCGGTGAGCGAGCTCCATTTCACGCCCGGCACGCCACGTTCCATCCGTGGGGGTATCGCCCTGCGATTCTGACGCCGAACGACACATGCCGTGACGATCGCGGGGGATGGCCGAGGCTATCCCCCCGTTTCGTTGCAGAGACGCCGGGCGGATACGGCGCGGCCGGCCCCGCCATGATGCATTACACCCGCCACCGGCATATGGCCCGGTCAGCGCAGACGACGCCTCTCATCACCGGCCCCGGGAAACTTCATCGTCGGCAGCACCCTGCGCCAACCTCCCCCGGACCTCTCCCCCACGTCAGGAGAAACGATCCTGCGGCGAATCCGCCGCCATCTCCTTTTCGGGCTCCGCCGTCTGCTGCTGTTCGCGTTGCGGCTTCCTGCCGTTGCCGGCATCGGTGAAGCGCACCGAGACGATCTTGGAAACGCCATCCTCCTCCTGCGTCACGCCGTACATCGTATCGGCGGCGGCCATCGTCCGCTTGTTGTGCGTCACGATGATGAACTGCGTATCGTGGACGAAGCGGCGGACGAGCTGGACGAAACGATCGATATTCGCGTCGTCGAGCGGCGCATCCACCTCGTCGAGGATGCAGAACGGGGAGGGTTTGACAAGGTAGATGGCGAACAGGAGCGCGATCGCCGTAAGGGTTTTCTCGCCGCCGGAGAGCAGGTCGATCGAATGCGGGCGCTTGCCGCGCGGCTTGGCGATGATCTCGATCTGCGCCTCCAGGGGATCTCCCTCGCCGAGTTTCAGATCGGCCTCGTCTCCTTCATAGAAGAGCGAGGTGAAGATGTCGATGAAGTTCCTGCGAATCTGCTCGAACGTCTGGTTGAATTTCGTCTGCGCCGTTTCATTGATCTCCGCAATCGTCTCCATCAGCGTCTTTTCGGCGGTGCGCAGATCCTCGCTCTGGGCCTGCAGGAAGCCGAAGCGTTCGTTCTCCTCGCGCCACTCCTCGTAGGCCAGCAGGTTCACGGTGCCGAGCATCCTGATCCGCCCCTTGATCTGCCGCAACTGTTCGCGGAGCGCCCCCATCAGCACCTCGGTTTCATCGCTGGAATAGTCGCGCAGCTCCAGCTCCACCTCCAGCTCCTCGCGTCCCCGCTGCACCATGTTCTCGGCCTTCATCCGCAGCTCGTTGATCTTGATCTCCAGATCGTGCGTCTGCCCGATGGCCGATTCGTACCCCTTGCGCTCCTCGCGGAGCGTTTCGGCATGGCGGACGATCTCCTCGCGCTTCGAGGTCTGCGCCTGCATGATGGCATCACGCTTCGTCCCGGCTTCGGCGAGCTCGGCACGGAAGCTTTCAAGCTGCGCGGCCCCTTCGGCAAGCGCCGCTTCGATCGTCTCCAGTTCATCTCCGGCGCTCTCGATCTCCCTGGCCCGCTGTTCGATAGTCCGGACGGCATTTTCGCGATCGCGATGGATGCGGTCCAGCTCGGCCCGCGCGCTCCGCTCCTCGCCGCGCAGCGTGGCCAGAGCCACCTGGCGCTCGTTCAGTTCACGCGCCCTGTCTGCGAAGCCGGCCTCCACCCGCTCCAGCTCCGAGGCCAGCTCACGGGCATTCCGCTCGGATGCCTCCTGCTCCGCCCGCAGCGCGGCGCGGCGCGGCTCCGTACCGGCAAGCGCCTCCTCCAGCCGGGAAAGCTCCAGGGCGAATCGCTCGCGCTCCACGTCATGCCCCTCGATCACCTCCTCGGCATGCTCCAGCTCGTACTCCACCTGGGCACGCCGCTTCTCGATCTGCCCGAACTCCTGCTGCGCCCGCCGGATGGCATCGGAAAGCTGTCCCAGGTTGATCTCGTCATGCTCGCGCTTCACGCGGGCGATCGTCCCCTCCATCTCCTCAAGCTCGGCGCGCAGCGCCTCGGCCTCGCGCGTCAGACGCTCTATCTGCTCACGCTTGCCGATCGTGGTTCCCTCGTCCTTCGTCTGGCCGCCGCCGCGCACCAGTCCACCGGTACGTACAAGCAATCCATCCAGCGTAACCGCCTGCTCCGCAACGCCGCGTGCGACAGCCTCGGTGGCATCCTCAAGCGTGCGGACAATCAGGGTATCGCCGAGAAGATAGCGGCGCAGATGATCGTGTTCAGGAACCGACGAGCAGAGATCGGAGGCCCGGCCGATAGCCTCGACGCCCTCGAAGGCGCCCGGCCCGGGCGCCTCCGGAATGCGGTCGAGGCAGACGAATGTCACCTTTCCCTTGCGATTCGAGGCAAGCGACTGCATGCCCCGCTTTGCATCGTCGAGCGTCGGCACGATAAGGTAATGGGCGGCGCTCCCGAGCGCAGCGGCTATGGCGAGACGATACTCCTCCGCGGTGGAGATTGCCTCGGAAACCGTTATCCGCTCCACGTTGCTCCAGTCCGCCTGGCCGACGAGGAATCGTACGGATTCATCCTGATCGACCAGTCCGGAGAGAAATTCGACCTTCGACTGCCGGGAGTTGATGGCATTGTGCAGATCGAGCGTCCGCGTGCGGAGCTCGTCGATCTGCGCGCGAAGCTGCGCCTTCTGTTCCTGCCCGGCCTCGAACATGCGCTGCGCTTCATCCAGGCGGCGTTCCGCATCGCGCAGTTCAGTTTCTAGTCCGGCGAGCTGCTCCCCGGCCTGCTCACGCTCCAGCCGCGCCTCCTCGTCCTCCTCGTCGAACTGCTCCAGGCGCGCGGCGATGCTCTCGATACGCACCCGCGTGCGCTCCTCCTCGCCGCGCAGCTCGGCGATACGGTTGATGACGGCGATCACCTGCTCCTGCGATCCCTTCGCCGCGCGGCGCCGTTCGTTCACCTCCGCCTCGGCCGCCGACACCTCCGCGCGCAGCATCTCGAACCCGGTCTCCGCATCCTCGATCTGGGCGCGTATTCCTTCCAGCGCGGCCTCGACCTCACGCCGGTCGTTCGCCAGCGCCTCGATGCCCCCTTCAGCCTCGGCACGGTCGCGCATGGCGCGTTCGATCAGATTCACCAGCGCGCGCCGGCGTTCCCCGGCCACGGCGCTGCGCTGCTCCACCTGTGCTATACGTCCGGTGACGGCGTTGACATCCTTCTGCGCCTCCAGCAGCGCCTCTTCGATTTCCGCCTGCTCGCGCTCCAGTTCGCGCAACACCTCCTCCTCCTCGGCAAGCTGGGCGTCCAGCGCCTCCTTCTGCGAGCGGGCCTCGACCAGCTTCTCCTCCAGCGGCCCGATGCGGCGCATGGCCGCGCTGTACTCCCGCTCCAGAATCTCCCGCTCCAGCCGCCTGCGCTCCTTCTCCAGCGTGCTGTACTCCTCCGCCTTCTTCGCCTGCCGCTCCAGCGACGCCACCTTCTTGCCGACCTCCTTGACGATGTCGTTCACGCGCACCAGATCCTGCTGCGTGGAATCCAGCTTGCGGAGCGCCTCGCGGCGGCGAACCTTGTACTTGGTGACGCCGGCGGCCTCCTCGAAGAGCCTGCGGCGTTCGTCGGCGCGGTCGGAGAGGATGGTCTCGATCATCTTCAGCTCGATCACCGAATAGGCGTTCGCCCCCATGCCGGTATCCATGAAGAGATCGACGATATCGCGAAGACGGCACTGCGTCTTGTTCAGCAGATATTCCGAGTCGCCATTGCGGAAGAGACGGCGGGTGATGGTCACTTCGCTGTACTCGGTGGGAAGGATGCCCTTGGTGTTCTCGATGGTGAGCGAGACTTCCGCCATGCCGAGCGGGCGGCGCTTGCCGGCGCCGTTGAAGATCACGTTCTCCATCTTGTCAGAACGGAGCACCGACGCCTTCTGCTCGCCGATGGACCAGCGGATGGCATCGATCACGTTCGACTTGCCGCATCCGTTAGGCCCCACCACGGCAGTGACGCCGTCGTTGAAGCGCAGGATGGTCTTGTGGGCAAACGACTTGAATCCGACGATTTCGAGCTTGGAGAGATACATCTATGGAGATATGGCTAATGCTACAGGTTGGATCGGCCGGAAGGTATGACCGGGGATCGAATGTGTCAGTGGTTGGAATCTGTCCGGGAGCAGCCGGGAGATGATCCCGTCGTCATCGCAAGGAGCGAAGCGATGTGGCAATCCCACCGCTCACGTATGCCACACCGGGCGAGGTCCACTTCGCGAATGACGATGGCTGCGCCTGCCGTAGCGTTGTGAACAATCCACAACAGATTCCCGGTGGCACACCCGGCGGCGCGGGGAATTCGCGGGATGTTCATGATCGATTATTCTTCCAGCGACCTGCAACCATCAACTGGCGACACCTCCCGACCGGCCGTTCGATGCTATCCAGCAATGCAGGCGGTTGAATGCTCCGGGCCGATATCCTCCAAGTTACACAGAAGATCGAACATCGGCTGGCTCTATCGCACATCCTCATGCCGGCCCCGGATGGCCGATCGTATCATCCCGACGCCCAGTTCGCGCGGCAGCACACCCAGCGCGCAAAGAGGAAGAAGGCACAGGCCTGCGCGGGCGAACATGCGCTGCCGTTCGCGCGGCAGAGCGTCGGGGAACGCCCGGGATACTTCACCAGATCGAAACGAACGAGGCGCGCCGAATACATCAGCAACGGAGCACAGAATGCAGGAAGCGCTCGGTCTCGGCCGGCGAGGTCAGCACGATGACATGAAGGTGGCTCCATGCGGGATCGGCCAGCAGTGCAGGATAGGCTCGCCTGCGGCGATGATGTGTGCGTATCACCCACAGAATAATGGAATCGCGGCTCATGAAGCTCATCCTGAACGATTCGCGATTGCCCGAGAAAAGCTCCTCGCGCGTGACGGCACGGCGTATCGTGCGAACCAGGCAGCGATAGAGAACGAGCGGGAAGCGATAGTTCAGCCAGATGACCGCCGTGGCACGCGGCCAGACGATGTCGCGTACCTGTCCGTAGTTGCCGTCACTCACCCAGCGCTCCCCCGCGCATGCCCCGCGCGCGCGGGCACGGAAGTCCTCATCATCGCGCTCCACCCATCCCTGCGCCCAGTGGAGCTCATCCAGCTCGATGTGGCGTACGCCGAGCAGGATGGCGAGCCTCCCTGCGAACGTGGTCTTGCCGGAGCAGCTCGTACCGATCACCACAGTGCGGCGAAGATGATCGGGGGAGATCGGCGTAGAGGATGTCGATGCCATGATGGAAACTGCCTCTGTTCGGATGCGGCCCGGCCAGGCGCCCGGATTGAACATACACGCGATGCCGGCAGGCGCCGCTCCGGCTGCAAGGCAATGATACGAAGCACGTCGGACATCCCCGGCGTCCCCGGCCACCATCCGCATACCCGCCATGAATTCCCGCCGGCACCACGCTACCGGGACGGATGATATGATTGCACTGCCGCCGCACATATGCCCGGAATACACCAAAATATTATGGCGCCATTCGTGGAATCCGGCAGAGGCTGGCGCATAAAGGATCAGAAATCTTTCACGGATAGTTGCATGTTTGAACAATGACACCATAATTTTGGGTTGTCCCATGGCTGCTCCTCCCAGACGGTGGCGCAGGCACGATGGCATATACGAGCAATCCTCAATCTATTGCCCCTGTTCGGGGCGCACTGGACGGCGGGACGCCGCCGATCCATAAGCTTTCGGAGGTCCACTATGCCAGTTCATATACTGTCCGACGCCCGGTACACCGATCTTCTCCGCCTCATTCTTCAGGAAGCCCAGGGCATCTATGTGGAAGATCGCCTGTCCGACTACACGCAGTCGCAGGTATGCTGGATTCGCGAATGGTCGATGCTTGTAGGATATGTCGAGCTGACGGGTATCAGGTTCGATCCGGCGTCATCCACAGGGCTTGCACTTCCGGCGCCATGCCTCACGGAACTCGGGCATGCCAGGCTCGCCGAGATCGACCAGTTGTACTCGATGCTCGTCCCCCCGATGAAGCCCGCCAGCCATGCGATGTGGTATCCCGGACCGGGAGAGCACCGAACTGATACGTGATGGTAATAATGTATCCGCCCCGGCCGCATATACGACCGGGGCGGAGTAGTTTATGGCCGGCTGATAACATTATTGGAGTAGAGTGGAATAGATACGCCGGCCACTCCGTTACAACCCTGAAATTCCTTGCGCCGCCACACTCCCCGCACAGCCCGATTACATCATTCACTACGCCGCAGCGCGCCGGGCAGCACAGTGCCCCGATTGCCATCCGCCGCTGTCTAGACGGTGCATGTCGTATCCGCGATGCGCATCAACAGCCTGAGGATCGATGAAAGCTTGGTGGATATCGTTTCCACCGTCGGAAGTATCGTCTCCAGCCACGGCCGCACATGCTTGTAGGTATCACACAGATTGTCCCGGTTAACCGAGTCGGCAGCCTCCATCGCCACCATGCGTCCCTGGAGCGATCGCTCAATTTCCTCGAACGCGTTTAATATTTCCTCACCGTTCGGCATTTCGACTTCCCTTTGATATACGTGATTGAAACTTGAGGGATCATAGAGCACCAGACATACCAGCCCGGCATCGGGACACATCCAATTTCCCACATCAATGTCCAGCCACGTATACGTAAGAAATACGTAGAGTATGCTGAGGTCCGCCGGTGTGCGGCATGGATAACAATGGCAGGTAATGCATGGGCATATACGATGTCCCGCCGGAACAAAAAAGTATCGGCGTACAGGGCATGCATGGCGCAGGCGATAATCAGATCGTCGCCAGGAATGCCTCCAGTCTGGTTCCCGGCAGCATCGTCTCGCGGAGCTTCTTGCGTATGTTGAAGCGATGGGCCTCGACGGTTCTGATTGACATATTCAGAGCCGCGGCGATCTCCTTGTTCGCAAGACCGATCCGAATAAGCGCGCAGACCCGCCGTTCCATCTTCGCCAGCATCGGGCACTGCTCCACAAGCCTGCGAATGAAATCGGGATGCACCTGATGGAGCTGCTCCTCGAACGCCTCCCACATCAACTCCGCGCCGGCAAGATCGTTCAGTTCCTTGAGCATGAAATCGACCGCCTTGCGCACATCCCCCGCCGCAATGCTCCGCACATCCTTCAACTGCTTTTTCAGGGATTCCACCAGCCGCACCATCTGTAGCAGATGCAGCGCCTTGGCCGCAAGTTCGTTCTGCTTGTTGCGCGCCTCCTCCTCGCGCAGCTCGGCCAGCGACCGGAAATATTCCCGCTCGTGCTCCATTTTCTGGACATGATAGCGGACGCTCAGCGACGCTATCTCCTTCTGCTTCTCCTCTCCCGCCAGTTGCTCACGGATCTGCGACCAGGCGCGATGATGTTTCAGCGCGCCCGCGAGATCGCCCAGCCCCTCGTATGCCCGCGACAGCGCAAGGTGAATCTGCGCCTGGATGTTCCGCTCCCCGACATCATGCGCGATCAGCAACCCCTGCTCCAGTACGAAGCGGGCATCATCGTAGTGCATCGAATGCTCGTAGAGCCGACCGATGCTGAGGATGATCGACGCACGGCGCGCATATTCGCGCGTGGACTCCAGCGCCTCCAGCGCGCGTCGCTGATAGATCATCCCTTTTTCGTGTTCTCCCTGCTGCTCAAGAATTCTTCCGATGCTCGCCAGCGTATCGGAAAGTTCGACCCTCCGATCGAGCATCTCGTAGATCACCAGCGCCTTCAGCTCGAACTCCAGCGCCTTCGGAAGCTCGCCCAGGGCCCGGTACAGATCGCCGATATCCGAAAGAATCTGCACCTCCCTGAACTGATGTCCGGCGTCGCGTGCAATCTCAAGCCCCCGCTGAAGCTGCTCCAGCGCCCCGGCATGATCCCCGGTGGCGGCCAGCACCTTCGCGACGCTCTGCAGCGTTCCCGCAAGGGCGACGGGATCGCCCGAACGTTCGCGCATATCGCGGGCCTGATAGAGATATTCGAGCGCATGGCGATAATCGCTGACGGCATGGTGGATGAGCCCAAGCGATTCCTGGCAATCGCCCCGGAGCTGATGATCGTCGCCGGCGCCATCCAGCCCCCGCGCGAACCACTCGATGGCCTCACGAATCTGCTCGGTATTCCTGCACACCGTCCCCATGACGAACGCGCATCTGGCGGCCTCCAGCCTCCCCTCGGAATCGTCCGGCGCTCCGCTGAATATTTCATACGCTCCTTCGAGCGAGGCACGCGCGGCATCGCCCCTGCCGGCTATCCAGGCATGTATTCCCTCGTAGTACAGCAGCTTCGCCATGCGATGATCCCGGTCGCGGACATTCCCCGCCAGCCGCAGTCCTGTCGCTATGATCTCGGCGGCGCATTCCGGTGAATTTTCCAGCAGCCCGTCCAGGTTCGCCAGAATCAGATCCACTCTGGCCGTGTCGTCATGTGTCATCCGGAGACGCATGTGCAGGCGCGCGCAGTCATCATGATGCTGATCGATCTCCATGAGGAATTCGGATATCTGGTAAAGGTAGTATCCCACGAAGGGAACTATGAAGCCGCAGCCGTTCGGGCGGCCATCGGTATTCCGCGGGCGTATGCGTCATATATAGCATACATCCCGTCGCTGAAACCTGTGCTACGTATGATTTACGTATGTCCGCGACGATTGTTCCCATCGCCGCACGCGCATGATCTTTTCATCCTGTCCGGCCTCCGCACTTCATCCGCCCCGCCGGAATGCACTACGTATATTTTAAGTGCACCCTCCGCCAATATCCCGCCTACTTTCGCAGTATCGCACGCTGATAATTAATCGGAGGATTCCGGTTGATCGGCATTCGACGATTTTTCCTCATTCAATCCTTCCGTCAATTTCATTTCCGCAAAGCAGTAATGACTCACCAGCATTACCGGTACAACTGGGCAGGGGACTATCTACAGAACAATCCAAAAATCTCCGGCAAGAGATGGATAGAACGTCCGTCGCGTATGGATGGCAGTCCGTCCGGATGCCTGCCGGCTGCATTTGATATTCGCTCATGGATCACCCCCGGCGGGCACTGGGAGATTCAGAAGGTGCTGCGGAAACTGCGCAGCGAAGGCATGCCCACCGGCACCTCGCCCGGCTCCTACGATCTCCGCGCGCTCCGCTGCTGGGAATTCGTCAGCGGGCACGTCACCTACGTCGCCGATCCGCCGTTGACGGCCGCGGGCGCCGCAACGGATATCTGGCAATTTCCGGCCGAGACCCTGGCGCTCGGCAGCGGCAGTTGCGAAGATTGCTCCTTCCTTCTCGCAACGCTCATGATAGCCTCCGCCATTTCCGAGGAAAATATTCGCGTGGTTATCGGCCAGCTCGAACGCCGCGGGCTTCCGACCGAGACGCACGCATGGGTGATCTACCGCGACGAGGGGCATAGCTGGCGAATTCTCGAAAGCACCTCCAGAGCACGGCGTATCCGGGAAGCTCCGGAAGCCGACGACGCCAGCCTTGCGAGCACAGACCCTCGCTATATCCCCGTTCTCTGCTTCAATAGCCAGCATGTCTGGTCGATCGCACCGGAATTCCCCGGATAGGCGATTCATCCTCATCGAACATCCCAGGCGCGGCAACATACCGTGCCCGCTCCCATATTATTATTCATCTATTCTCCGGAGAAAAAGCCATGATCGGAACATGGAACAAGAACATCAATGCCGTGGAAATCGAGGTGGATGCGCTTGCAATCTGGCGTCCCCTTCTCGTGATAATGTTTTCATCGTCCTGGTACAAGAAATTCGATCTTTTTGTCGTGGATGATAACAATACGGAGTCTGAGCATCATGTAATGCACTGGAACAACACCGACCCGAATCATCTCCATTTCACCTATAAACTGGAGCCGGGAAGAACCTACCGGATACGGCCGGGCTGCAATCCGCCGGCACCCGGCGCTCCGAATCCGCCGTCCGAACCCAGCCAGAATTTCCAGGGAAATGATGCCACGGGACAAACCCGCATGGAAATGTTTGAATGGGATTATGGCCAGGTACAGGTGCAGCGGCCGACGGCGGAAAAGGCATCCATCACGCTGATTCTTATCGATAATACCGTCGGTCCGGAAGTTCCGGGAGACCATCGTATGCCGCCCGCCGGCAGCATATGGCCGCCTGCGATGGAAGCCGGAGGGACGCCCCCGGCGCCGAATGCCGTGACCGTAACTACCTATGATTCGTGAGCGTGACCGGCAGGCTCGCGGTCACGTCCCAAGGTCCGGACCGCCGCCGATAGTTCCGTTGAGGTCGGAATAGCGGTTCAGCGCAACCCGAACATCCTCATGTTCACGCCCGAGATGACGCATTGCGATGGGGAGATACATGCCGTAGGCGTGCAGCGCCTCCCTGGATCTCCCCATCCTGTAATACAGCGAGGCAAGGTTCAACCCGGCCGTCGCGCTCTCGCCATGATCGGCGCCGAATGCGCGCTCTCTGATTTCGATCGCCTGCCGCACATGCCATAGCGCTTCGTCCAGCCTGTCCATAGCGCGGTACAGCGAGGCAAGGTTGATGTGATGTCCGGCGAGTTTGGGATGATCGGCGCCAAGCCGCGCGCTGTCGATTTCGATGGCCTGCCTGTACAATTTCTCCGCCTCCCCGTAATGGCCACGCTCCTTGAGCAGATAGCCCAGATTGTTCATGTATGAAGCCGTCTCCTGGTGCCCGGCCCCCAGCGTAGCAGTGGCAATTGCAACCGCCCGCCTGAAATACCGGAGCGCCTCGTCGGTGTGGTTCTGGCGCATGAGGCACACGCCGAGATTATTGAGATTGCTCGCGGTGACCGGGTGATCGCCCAAATGACTCTCGGCAAGCCGCAGCGCCTTTCCGAAATAGGGCTCCGCCATTTCGAACGCTCCATGCGAATAGAAAATCGCTCCGAGATTTTCAAAACTCGTCAGGGTGTCGATATGCGCCTCGCCGAGCGTACCCAGACGGATATCGAGCGCACGCCGCGCGATTATTTCCGCCTTGCCGATATCTCCCATGCTGTGAGCGAGTGTCAGAAGGTTGTCCAGGCATGCCAGGGTGGCGGCATTCTCGCTTCCCACCCTGTGCTCGTATATTTCGAGCGCGCCGCGGAGAAGTTCCTCGGCCTGTTCCGTCTGCTTTCGTTCAGCATGGAGAGCCCCAAGATTATTCATGATGCCGGCGATATCGAGATCATCCGCATCCGGATGGTCGCGGCATATCTCCAGGGCTTCGCGGAGAAGCTGCCCGGCGCCGTCGAGGTGTCCTCCCATCATCAGAAATTCTCCGATCTGCCACTTCAACCTGGCAATTTCCATGCGATCGGGCGATCGCTGCTCGTGAATGGCAACCCTGCGGAGATACATATCGACCAGCGGGTAGCGCCGGCCGATGGCGAGCCAGTGGCCGAGCAGCTCGTAGAGCCTGTTGGATGCATGGAACAGCCGGAAGAGATCGGGATCGCACAGGCAGTTCGCCAGGCGTTTCCAGGCACACGCCTGTGTAAGCTGCCAGGGAAGTTCGTCGGCGGTATGCTGCGACACAACCTTCGATTCATAATACGAGGCGATCTTCAGATGCCACTGCCGCGCCCCTCCCTCCCCATGCAGATAACGCCGTTCGACCCCGAAACGCATCTGTTCATGGAAGAAGGAAAGCCGCCCCTCCTGATCGATCAGCTTGTTCCGGAGCGCCGCCAGAAGCGCATCAAGTTCGCCGCCATCGCATTCGAGCAGTTCGTACAGATCATCCCTTGCAAGCCCGGTTCGCGCGCCCCAGAGAAGAGAAAACATGCGGCGGACGAGATCCTCGCCGAACCGCTCTTCGAGCTTTTCCAGCAGAAGCTCGAAAAATTCTTCGAGCGTATGCGCCTTCAGATAATATTCGATGTCCTCGTTCAGATCATCGGCGGTGCTGCGTACGCGCAGCTCCTCCAGCAGCATGCGTAATGCGAGCGGATTCGCGCTGGCGGGATCATCGGATACCCTGCGGAGCTGCCGATCGCTGATTGCGGTTCCATCGGACCCGAGCACCCTGCGCACAAGCATGGCGCGGTCATCCTGCGATAGCGGGCGCAGCGGAATTTCGCGCCAGTTACGCCCTCGCAGTTCCTCCAGCACGCCCCCTTCCTGCGTCGATACGATCAGGCGGACCTTCGGAGGGAGATAGGCCGGCAGCCATGCAAGGGAGCGCGAGGGCTCGTCGAGCTGATTCAGCGCATCGATCGCAAGCACGAGCGGTTCGTCGCGGATGTATTCGAGCCAGGTCGGGAACTGGTGCTCGATATCTCCGCTCCGGGTGGGAATTTCATGGAGGATGCCGAAACGCAGCCTGATCTCCTTCATGATTCTGACGAGAAGCTGCAGGTGATTCCCCCCCGACATCACGCCGCCGATGTAATAGGGAATCAGAAACGCCTGTGGAAAACGCGCGCGAAAATGTTCGCTCCAATGCGCGATGAGCGCGCTTTTGCCCACGCCCGGCTCCCCGGAAATCACGACCGGGGGTCCATCCCCGGCCAGCGCATACTCGTCGAGTCGGCGGATGATGGCCGGATCTTCCACATAGACATGCCGGCGGGAGACCGCATACGCCTCATGAAGCCGGCGTTCGCGTTCGAGCTGCAGCCCTGGGTCGCCCAGCGGGAAACGCTGCTCGATCGCGACGCGAAGGTCTTCTCTGATCGACTCTCCGATTTCCGGGAGCCCCGGCAGCGCCTGGCGCACCGTCGCGCCACTCCGGCGGATACGCTCCTTCATCCTCGCGAATCGCGCGCCGATGTCCCCATCGGATTCGGCCACACCTTCCTGCGACTCACAGAAATAGAAGTACATCCTGTCGGCGATCACCAGTTTTTTCAGCGCCCCTTCGATTATCTCCATTTCCCTCAGCGACTGCTCTCGATCGCCCGCCGTGCTTCTTCCCAGTCCCGCAAGCGCATGCGCGGTGGTGTGCCCATTGCCGTCGGCATCGTCCGCGCCATCGTTCGATGCCCCGAAAATTCCGACGAAGAGGGGACGTTGCCGGTCCAGCTCATCCAGACATTCATCGATCGTTTTTCCGCCGGAAATGTCGCCGCCGAAATCTCTGGAATTGAACTCCGCGAAACGCACTCCGCGCTGGCGGCACATGTTGCGGAGGTCGGGAAAAACATTCCTGATGAGATGTTCGAGCAGATGCGGGGTGTCGCCGAATGCAGAAGAAATAAATACCCGGAATTCCGGAGCGGCGGTGCTGAAAAGGGATGTCGCGGAGTCAGGATGACCTGTCATGGCAGTCCTGGATTACAAAGCGCATAGGGCGAACGCGCAGGCAGGGTTAGCTTCGGGGCGAACCACCGATATCTTTATTCTGGCGGCCGTACGAGGCTTAATCTAGGGCATTGAGAAATAAAATGCCAGTGGACGGGAACATGGCGGCGAAAATGTCATCGCGCCGACGTTCTCCCCGGAAGCCATCGTACGGAGGCGATCCTCCATTCCGTGCAGAAAGGGCGATGCCACGGCGCGCGGATGTACGACGGCCGGGCATATCGGACAATATGGAGCACTGTCGTTTCCTGCTCGTTCCGGAAACGATGGATGACAGCCGGGAATGATCGGATTGTTCCACACGTGGCAGCGCGTGGTCGGGGGGGGGAGGGAAACTGTCAGTCGCGTCGTTGTGGGGGAATCATCGTTTTCGTCGATCGATTCCCACCGGGCCGTTCAGCGAGGTACGAACTCCGTCGGCGGGAGACGTCGTGATGGTGCTGGAGACCGGCCATTCCTGGATCTCCAGAGGAGGATTTGCGATCACCTCCAGGAGCCTGCCGACAGGCTCGGCGCCTGACCGCTGGAATGTTACCACATAAAGGCCCGGTTCCGATTGCCGGATGCTTACAACCCTGTTCATCGTGATGAAGATTTGATGACGTGATGGTTCCGGTTTCTGATCAATAGCCCGTATCACAGCCACAATGATACGTACTCTGTACAATCCTGAAAGTATTGTGCCAGTTTTTCGAGTCTCTTCATCTGGTCCTCGGAAAGCAATTGTGCGGCAGCCGCCTCGTTGCGAATATCAACGTTGACCACGCCGACGCAACTATAGCTGGTTCCTCTCCACTTTATCACGGGGAAGCTCATCATAAGCTTCACCCCTCTGAGAAGCGCAAGTTTCCGTCCGGAAAGGTGCTCGTTATGGGCGGACGGATTGCGCAGATCGACGATAAGCGCCTGCTCCTGCATGTACGCCGCCCCCGGCACCCCCTCCCCCCGTTCAATGCTGAACAGCCGCGCGAACCTGAACGAGAACGACTTGTCGCGATCCTCGTTGCCGAACCCGTAGTCGTAGATCATGTTCAGCCGGCCGATATGGATGAACCGCGTGAGGCGGAAGTAGCTGTTCCGGCGCATGATACTGAAATGCAGATCGCTCGAAACGCTCCGCCGCAGCTTGTCCAGTTCGGGGCCGAACACCTGGTCGAATGCTCCCTGCCGCAGTTCATCGAACTTCATGAAGGGGCGGTATACCTGCCTGTACTGCACCACGACGGTCATCAGCACGATGAACAGGATGCCGGCCACCTTCATCCAGAGCAGATTGCGGTCGGTAAGCGTGATGGTGGCATCGCCGATGGCAATCACCGCCGCGACCTCGGGGGCCCTGCTGTATACCTTGGGAATCTCCGAGATCAATGAAAGCGAAAGGCTGACCAGGGTCAGTACACCTACGATGACGAGGTGAAGTTTTCTTCCTAGCATGACAGTCCGTGCGTTGTGGTGGTCTGTACTGACCCACCTAATATACGCACGAATGAATGCCCTGCTGAGGCAGGAACGCGGAAACGGCGTCAGAGTAATGCAGACGCCGATACGTGACGGAGAGAGGCCGGCGGCGGTGGCACGGGCACGCCCGATGGCGTCTCACGATCGAACGGCCGCCGACAGCCTCCCGTCATCGCCCGCTGTAGAGTCCGCCGATTCCCTCGCGCAGATAGCTGAGCGTCGTGCTGGTTTCCCCGGAGGTGACGATCATCACCAGCAGAATGGCCACCACCGATCCGATGGCATAGCCGTAGACCTTCATCGGCCTCACATCGTAGATCACGGCCGTGCCGCGCAACACGCGGTAGATCATCCAGAGCACCACAAGGATCATCACGGAGAACGTAACCATGCTGGCCCCCGGCACCCCGAGCGCCCGGTAGAGTATCATCGCGGGAACGATCAGCAGCAGCACGGGAAGCGCCCCCCAGACAGCGATGATGTATGCATCGGTGAAGAAGATCCTGTTGCGGACGAAGGCCGCACAGATACGGATAAGGAATGCCACAAGCAGCAGCAGCAGGAAGAAGAAGACCGTGAAGACGATCACCGAGAGCGTCGGCCGCCAGATGATGAAGTTCAGGAACTCCTTGACGGAATCGGAGGTGACGATGGCGCTCAGCGTGGCGTCGAAGCCCTCGTCCATGCGATAATAGTAGCAGAGCGAAGCGACGATCACGGCGAAGGTGACTGCGATGACGATGCCGAGGATCGTGGTCTGGACGTTCGAGAGGATGCGCTGGTCGCGGATGTCGGCGTAGAAGTTGTACGGGCGCAGCAGTGCGCGGAAGACATTCTCACGGAACCGGCGCGAGCTGTTGATGAGCAGCAGGAAGACGATGGCGCAGCCGATGCCGGTGGCTATGAACAGGATTGTCGATGGGGGAGTATAATCGCCAATCAGTACGTCCGGCGTCTTCTGATCGGTATAGAGCGCGGCCAGCATCGTCGCCCCCTGGCGCAGCTCGCGGTCCAGCCCGTACACACCGCAGCTCGCCAGATACTGGTCCTCGTTGTTGACCGTGAGAATCGGGCGATCGGTGCGGTAGTCGTTGAACGACCAGTAGATGCCCCCCGCCACCTCCGACTCCAGCAGCAGGTTATAGATATCGCCGATAAACTTCGCCTGCGCCTCGATCGAGATCGGATCCTTGTAGCCGCTATGATTGCCCAACTGGACGAACTTGCCATAGCCGAGCATCACCAGAGGCTTCTCGCCGTTCAGCTCCTTCCTGGCAGTCTGGATCATCGTGCGTACCCGCGCCGGATCTATGTCGAAGGCGCTGACGCCGGCCACATCGGCAAGCTGCCGCAGTTCCGGATTCTCCCAGCTCGTCGCCGCGAAGTAGAAGAGCCGGTGGTCCAGCGAGTCAACGGCGGCACGGAGGCGCCGGACGGCATCCAGCGCGTAGCCGCTGGCGCCGGGGATGGTGGCGCTCAGGCCGTAGGCCACCACACATGTGTTTCGTCCCGCCTCCTCGATGGTGAACTTCATCCGATCCAGCGAGCGTTTCAGATAACTTTCATCGCTGAAGAGCGAGGCGGGGGGCGTGCCGATGGAAATATCCACCATCGCCATGATTCCCATCTCGTCGCATAATTCCAGCAGGTACGGGTGCGGCACACCATCGGCGAAACGGATCACATTCGCCCCCATGTCCTTGATGGCCTGGATGTCCTGGCGCATCAGCTCATAGGGAAGCGAGGCTCCGTACTGCTTGGAATCCTCCAGGTAGGTGATCCCCTTCACTACCATCGGCCGGCCATTCAGCAGCACCTCCCCCCCGCGTGTCTGCAACGACCGGAAGCCGATCTTCATGATCTGCTCGTCGATCAGAGCCCCACGGTACCTGACCTGCAGAACCGCCTCGTACAGCCGCGGCGATCCGGGCGCCCAGAGCTCGGGATTGTTCACCGGCAGGTTCAGCGTCACGTTCGCCGTTCGTTTGCTCTCCAGCGTGAAGGGCTGCACCCCGCGGGCCACCTCGGTCCCTCCCAGCGAATCGCCCGTCACCGGACGACGTACCACAACCTGTAGATCGAAGTCGGCACGGTCGGCGGGAATCGTCGTCCGTCCCATCGTGCTGTCGCCTGCGGACACCACCAGCCCGCGGATGGCGGCCGAGACCACCTGGGCATTGAACCTCACTGTAGCGTTTGATCCGTTGACCACCGTCTCGAAACGGACATCATCCACCCAGACGCGCGGCACCCCCACCAGGATCATATCACGGAAGATGCCGCCATAGGTACGGTTCCCGAGCAGAAGCTTCCGCAGCGGCACCGTGGAGGTATAATCCAGACTGTTGGTGACTTCCACCTGGATGGTATTGTTCTCCGCAAGGTTCACCCCTTCCTCCACCTTGATGGTGAAGGGCATGCCGCTTTCGTGCTGCGCAACAAACTGGTTGTTGATGGTGATGGTGCTCTGATACTGCACGCCATAGCATATCAGCTTCCACTGATAATTCTGCAGCATCGCCGGAGGAATATGGAAACTGCGCCGGAAGAGGAGATCGTCCTCATCATCGAAGGAACTGGGCACCTGAACGTCGGCCCATGAATCGCCGCCATCGCGCGAGACCTGCCAGTTGCCATTCAGCGAAATCACCGTACGGGTGGAGGCCGCGGTCAGCGACGCATAGACACTTTTATCCGGAGCGGGAGGAGCGGCAAGGAAGCCCCTGGGCTGCCCCTGCGAATATGCCGGGAAAGCTGCCAGGATAACCAGTGTGACCAGCACCAGCAGCGTGCGAATCTTGATAGCCAAGTTCTCTTTGGGACTAGTGTGCCGACGCGTGATGCGGCGGAATGGAAGGATGATCCGGCGCACGGATCGCTGATCCGGCTGCGAGCGGGGCAAAACTACGAACGACGGGGGCCAATACCAATGGTGGCGTCAGCGACGGGCGCGACGCCGGTAATGCGCGCGATACGGGCGCATCCTTCCCCGGCGCGGCGGCGGCGACCCCATGCTCATCACGATGGGCGCCGGCTCGCTGACAATTCCCGGGCGATCGACCTCCACCGCCGCAAGCACCGCGGCCAGCGCCAGCGCCACCATGTAACGCCGCAGGAACGAAAGCGGAGATGTGCCGGATGCCACCGGATGACGCATATCGAGATAACTGTTCATATCGTATGTGTGCGAATCAGTCGGCCGGATGGTGCCGCCGGGATCGCGCAGCATCATTGTGTTACATCGGCCACCACCCGTTCGGCAGTGATGGAGGTCATGCAGACATGCGTCCCGATCGGACAGCGCCTGCTCCCGTGGATACGACATGGCCGGCATGGAAGCCCCTCCACCTGGATCACCGATGAACGCCCGGCCTGCGGACCGAATCCGAACTCCGGCACCGTCGGCCCGAAGATGGCCGTAACCGGTGTACCGACGCTTTCGGCAAGATGCAGGGGGGCGCTGTCGTTGGTAACTACGCGGCCGGCCATCGCGATGAGCGCGACAAGCTCGCGCAGCGAAAGTTCGCCGCACAGCACCCTGCCATGCTCCAGCGATGCGCGCTCCGCGATCGTTTCACAAAGCTCACGCTCTGCCGGGCTGCCGGCAAGAAGAACATAATACCCACGCGCCGATAGCTCCCGCGCCGCGCCGGCATACCCCTCGGCGGTCCAGCGTTTCGTCGGCCAGACCGACCCGGGAGCCATGACGACGATTGGCGCCTGATCGTGCGAGGCGCCGCGATGCAGGCGTTCGCGCACTGCGACAAGGGCGCCGGCATCGGGGATCAGCCAGGGACGCCGGTCATCCCCTCCCGGCTCGATTCCAATCCGCGCCAGCAGCCGGGCATTGCGAGCCGTTTCATGCAGCGCGATATCATAGTCCACCCGCTCGGTCAGGAGCCAGGGAGCATCGCTCTGCCGGAATCCGATACGCCTGCCGATGCCGGCGCGCCACACGGCCGCGGCCGACCGGAACGAGCGATGCGGCACGAGCGCGGTATCGTAGCCGTATTCCCTCAGTTCGGCAATGAGTTCCGCCGTTCCCCCGCGCCTGCGCTTGTCGAGCCGGTGCACCCTGCGCAGCGCGGGGTGCCCACCGAACAGATCGGCGAATTCGCTCCGCACCACCAGCCCCACCTCGACCCCGCGAGCCGCTCCGTCGATCGCACGCAGCATGCCGCTGGCGAGCACGGCATCGCCGAGAAAACCGCTCTGCACGATCACTACGCGCTCAGTCATACCGTACCCCCGGCGTATGCTTCCACTTGCGATGCTGCCAGACCCATTGTTCGGGATGCCGCCTGATCGCCGCCGTCAGATCATCCACATAGCGCTGGGTGAAGATACGCACCCCTTCGGGTGCATCCGGAAGATCATCATGCGGAATCTCCCGGAGCTCCACCAGATAGTTCCCGTCGGGCTGCCGGACGGCATAGCCGGCGATGACGCGCGGACGGTAGCGGAGGGCCAGCCGGGCCGGCGCCGCAAATGTATAGGTCGGCAGGCCGAACATATCCACCAGAACATCATGCTCTGCGGCGGCCTGGTCCGACAGCAGCGCCACAATGCCTCCACTCCGGAGCAGCGTCGTCGCCTCGCGGGCGGCGCGGGATGTGGGGATCAGCGTATTGCCGCGGGCAGTGCGCATCCGGGCGAGCTGGCCGTAATCGCGCTGTTCCTTCACGATCACGCTGAAGGGCCTGCCGGCGATGGCAGCCGCGCCCAGAGCCAGCAGCTCCCAGTTGCCGAAGTGCCCGGAGAGCAGCAGCGCCCCCCCCTCTCCGATCTCGCGCAGCAGTTCGATGTTGACGATCCGGAGACGGCGGTGCAGTTCATCATCGCCGAGATGGCGCAATGTGAGCAGTTCAAGATAGACGGTGAAGAGATTGATGAACGACCTGCGCGCTATACGCTTCCGCTCGGATGCTGGCAGGTTCCCCAGAGCCATGTCGAGATTGCGCAGGGTGATCTCTCGGCGGATTCCCAGCAGCCATGCCCCCCATGCCGGCAAACGCGCGATGACCCCGCAGAACCTGAAGGGAAGGATACGCCCGACGGGGCCGAAGAGAAGGCGCCAGAGCGCCGCGTTCAATCGTTCGATCAGAATGTGTCCTGTCCGCTATCGTTGATGCAGGAAAGGCCCGCCCGAAGGCCACAGCTCCATTGCCGTCATGCTGACGCTCCCCGGGACGAAGCTGCCGCATTCCATCACAGCAGCGACGCTACCGGGGCAGATCGGACGCCGATCCCGTCTGGGCGTTGCTGATCGTGGCGACCTGCTCCCAGTTCTCGTTCCTCACCTCCGACGGCGCCGTGGAATGCACCAGCGTGAAGGTACCTGTCTGCGTCCGGTCGATGAAGACGAACTGATACCCCCGCTGCGAATAGGTCCAGATCTCGTATGGCTTCCTGTTGAACTCCTGGAAGAATCTATCGACGCCGTCGGGCTTTCCATACTGCAGCAGAACCCGGCCGCGATCGCTGTCCCAGCCGTTCGGGACCATGGGAGCCGCATAGAGATTCTTCGCCTCCTCCACCCGCTTGAAATAGTCATCCCGCTCCTCGTTCGCGGGGGTGCCGGGCGAGGGATCGCGCATCTGCCAGAAATGCGTCAGGAAACGCCCCTTGGCCTCCGCTCCGGTAAGTTCATCCCACACCTTCCTCTCCAGATCGCTCGCGATGTAGCGTACCTTGCCATACTCATCGTCAAGCTCGCGCTCCTTCATGCCCGCATAGATGGGATCGATCACGGCATCGGGGCCGCCGGCCGGCGAAGCAGCCGCCGCCGAATCGCGCGCGGCCAATATCCGATCGAACTCCGGATTATAGACGATGAAGCTGCGATAGACCATCGCGGAATCCGTGGCGGAGCGCATGAACCCATTGTATGCCTTCACGATGATATAGTACAGACCGCTGGGCAGTGAATCGAGCGGGAGCGAATTCAGTTCCACGGATACCCCCGCCGCCGCACGTGGCCGGCTCACCTGCGTTTCATAGAAAATTCTCCGCGCGGAATCGGCAAGCTTGTAGCTGATGTGGTATTCGGAAGTTGGGATACGATCAGCGTTGTAGACCTCCAGATACGTGTTCAGCACCAGAAACGGCGCGGAGATGACCGAGGAGACATTCGGCAGCACGACGTAGCCGTTGCGGTAGAAGGGATTCGCCTGGTCATCGCTGCGGCTCGCTTCGTTCACCACCGCCACGTCGCTGAGCTGGAGACGATCGCCGGCATAGGAAGGAACGATGAGATCGAATTTCGCTGAATCGCCATGCTCCGGGTGCGTGATATCGGTGTAGTAGATCGTCGCATCATATTCGCCGGGAGCCATTGCCACCAGCCGTGATCCGAGCAGCGCAAGCCCGCCGTCACCGGTTTCAGCCTTTGGAACCGATGTCACCCACTCGGCCAGCATCGGCTCCCCCTTCTCCCGGTCCATCATGACGACCCGCGTGTACAACTGCCCGACCAGCGCGCCATCATCCCCCTTCACATACGTCAGCCCGTCGCCGGCAAACTCGATGGTGAATTCGACGATGGTCGTGGTGTCATTGTACGCCCACGTAGCGTAGGAATATGCATAATTCAGCGGCTTCGGCTGCGCCGAAAGCACCGGCGCGATCAGCAGCGCAAGCACCGCGGCAAGCTTCACCGAGCGGCGCGATATACTGTCTGGAATATACATGACCTTCTCCGGCGAATGTGAGATATGAATAATACATCGACGGGGGATCGGCCGGGAAATTCCCGGCATCGTAATACGATCAAAAGACGATCGGCCGGGGAGATGGGTGTTGCGCGACCGCCTGCGGATACAACTCCGAAAAACAGGCGGGCCTGCCCGGCGGCGAAAGGAATCCCTGTCGCATCCACCGAACCAGGCCCGCATATCTTCATCGAGCGCGCCATGCGGAAATGACAGCCCGTATGGCGGAAGATCCTACTGGAACCTGACCGAAGCCGTGATTTGATTGATCAGGCCCAGCGTCTCGTGCGGCCTGATGGCATAATCGATCTGGCCATAGAACGAGCCGGTCTGGTACATCAGACCGATGCCGCCGCTAAGGCCGTACGCATCGGTCGTGCCGAGCTGGTAGCCGGCGCGCGCCGAAACGAGGTCGTTCCAGACATACTCAGCTCCGAGCGAGAGGAATTCGCCACGATCGGAGGCCGTCGAGAACTCCGTGCCGACGATGAGATAATTGCCATCCTCGCCGCCCATGACCTCCGAGGAGATGCCACCGCGGAAGGTGAGCGGAAGCGAGGCTTCCGTGGCCTGCAGCATGACGTCCGGGTTCTGGTTGCCGGTGATCGGATCGAAGCCCCCCGTGGTCACCAGACCATTGCCGGTGTACTGGAGCGGGGCCGAAAGGTTCTGCACCGCAAAGCCGATCCTCATGCCGAGGATGCCCGGCTTGTACATCGTACCGACGTCGAACGCGACACCGCTTGCCGACTGCGTCGCGAAGGAGAGGTTGACGAACTTACCCGTCACGCCGAAGGCGAACTGATCGGTAAGCTGTCCCGCAAACGAAAGAGCGAGCGCAAGATCGGTCACGCTGTAGCTCTCGCCCGTTCCCTCCTGATCGAACATCGTCGTCACGGCGATATCATCGGTGCCGTAGGCCACCGCGCTGACACCCGCCTTGTAATCCGAGCCGACCGGGAAGGAGACGCCCGCAAAGTTGTGGCTGATGCCGGCGAACATCGACATGAAGCCGTACGACGCGCTGGCCCCCTGCACCTGCATGATGCCGGCCGGGTTCCAGTACAGGGCCGTCGGGTCGTTCGCCACGCCGACGAAGCCGCCTCCCATGCCAATGGCACGGGCTCCGACGGGAATGTTGAGGAAGTTGCCAAGACCGGCGCCGATCTTGGAGAACTCCCGCTCACGCTCGTTCGGACTTGCATTCTCCTGGGCAGTCAGGCTGCTCGTCAGCGCCCCGAAACAGAGCACCGCCGCAGCACCGATCCCGTAAAGCATTCTCATTGTATATTCTCCAGATTAGTTGTTCACGAACCGATCGAATCCTGGTGGAGATCGGCGGCGCCCACAGCTTCGGGCGCCGCCATTTCCCCTGCGTCACCTAGCGGTTGTTCAGGCGGAATCCACCCACAACCACCGCAACCTTCTTCACCGTCTCCGCACCATCCGGCGTCACCACACGGACAATGACGAGCTGGCTCTGAGCCTGACGGTTGGCCTTGGTCAGAAGGTCCCAGACCTCGACAGCGACACGTCCATTCTCCGTCTCGGAATCATGATCGAGCGTCTGAAGCAGCTCGCCGGACTCCGTGTAGAATTCCACCGTGCACTTCTTCGGCAGGCGCGTGATGAACAGACGGCGATCCGTGTTCGAGGACTGGCCGATGTGGTCGATCAGATACGGATTCGGGACGATGGTCACTCCATCCAGGATATCGTCCGTGAACTGGCCCGGCGCCACTTCCGGCGACGGGATCTCCACGAGAACCTTCGCTCCGGGCTGCGGCAGGCCGACGGTGCCACCGGTGAAGTCCACCGTGAACTTGTCACCAGCCTTGAAGTCCTCGGTCGGAACCGTCTCGGGGAGATACTTCGCCTCCGGCGGACGCGAACCGGTCGAACCCATGCCCGCGAAGTCGATATAGATTTCGGCGCCGTTCACGAACAGCTTATGCGTGAACTTGATCGTGTGCCCGTTGACGCTGTAGCCGCCGGTGTAGTACCGGTTCGGGGTGCCGATGTACGACTTCTCCTCGTTCGATCCGATGAGAGCCGCATAGCGCCTGAACTGGTCCTTGCGGTTCGCAAGCGTGAAGGCATCGGTGTCGAGCCAGCCATGCGCAAACAGGCCATATTCGCCGATGTCGATCACCCGCGCGAGCGGAATCGTGGAAGATGTGGTATCCGCCTTGATCCTGGCGTTGTCGTCGGCCGGGAACTCGTAGTTGTAGTTCACGGTCTCCTCCACCTCCTCACCGTTCTCATTGATCACTGTCCGCGCATAGCTCGCGATGTTGCGCACCTTCAGGTTCAGGTAGTTGGCCTGGAAGGTGTACGTGTCGCTTCCCTTGACAGCAGTGATTTCCTCGGTGCCGCCCGGGAGGAACTCGATCTCAAGCTTCGGCTGACCGATGCTCGGGATGCGCTGAAGCACGTCCACATTATCCCTCGTTCCGACATACTGCACCCCTGGCACCAGGTTCGTGTTCGATGTCTGTCCCGCCGGACGATCGAACGGAATCGCCCCCGTGTCCTGGAACTTCGCAATGCGAAGCGAGTCGCCATACTGATAGAACGAGTAGTCGAAGCCGATGCCGAACGTGTTCTTGTAGATGCCGACGCGTTCGTATATCGGACGCAGCGGATCGGTCAGGAACGAACCGTTGATCATCGAACGGACGTTACGGGCATTGTAGATGCTGTCACCCGTGCCGACACGGCGCGTGGTCAGCCCCTGGTCGAGCAGACGCAGCGTGGTATCCGAGCGGTCGGTGAACTGGAAGTCGTAACCGACCGGGAAGCGCATCAGCTCCTTGCCGGACTTGTGGCTGCGGACGATGATCTCCGAAATGTAGAAGTAGTTCGGGAAGAACGTCCCCGGAACCCGCGCGAGATTGAACGGATTGAGCGGCTGGAACTCGAACTCCAGCGTATCCCCTCCGAAGAGCTGTCCGAGACGGTAATCGTCGTAGGAGACGAACCGGAAGTTGGAGATACCTGCGAGCCCCTCGGTCGAGATCACCTTCGGCGCGATCGAAAGGCCGACCGGCGGCGCCTCCGGCGTTGCACGGATCTCGTTGATGCCGGCAATGCCCGAGTTCATCTTCGACGGAGTTCCCTCGTCGCTGCCGGCGTCGTACGCGAGCACCTGGTAGTAGTAGTCAACATTGTTGATCAGCTTCTCGTTCTGGTTCAGGTTATCCGGACTTTCCGTGATATTACCGTCGCCATTGTCGTCGCCGACATCGATGAAGCGCCGCCCCTCCGTGATGCTGTCCATGATGGAGGTAATTGCATCGCGGACGATGTCGCGGATCGCCTTGTTCTTGAACTGCTCGCCGAAGCGGCCGTCGTTGAAGAGGGTCGAATCGTCGTTGTTGTCGTCGTACGGATCGAACTTGAAATCGAAGGTCGGGGCGCGAAGGTTGGTCTTCACCGCGCGGATCTCGATGGAGTCATGGCCGACGCCATAGCGGATGGTATCATAGCGATAGACGTCGTAATACCGCAGAATCCTCGGGCTTCCCATCTCGGCGAGCATCGGCAGGCGAGCCCACGGGCCAAGCAGCGAAAGGTCATTGAGACTGTCCGCGAAGTACCGTACCACGCTGTCCGGCATGGAAGGCAGACTGAAGCCGCCCACCGTCTTGAAGCCGAGATTCCATCCCTGCAACGTATCGGTGGAGGAGAGCGATCCCGGCGTGCGGCGGCCGCGCTTGATGACATAGCCGGCGAAGTCCAGGCCGCGCTCAAGACGGTCAAGCGAACGCTCCGAACGCTCGTCCCAGTGCAGCTCCACACCGTTGTTCAGCGGCTTCCAGGTGACGTTGGCCGGATCGGGAGCAACCGGCGCGCGGAAGTTGTTGTCGTACACCCCCTGCGCGAACGTGTCGAGCTTCCACAGATTCTCACGGTCGGCCTCAAGCCCCGTCGGGACATTCGACTTGCCATACGCGAAGAGAAGACCCACCACCACGCGGGCGGTATCGCCCGGCGCCATGTTGAACGGCCCGGTTGACATCAGGAAGCGGCGGTCGCCGGGACCGATATCGATATCACGCTGGGTGCGGTCCGAGATGAACCGGTAGCGCTCCTCCGGAGTCGATGGATCCTCGTCGATCGGCCAGTTCTGGAACACCTGCAGGCCGACCTGCTCGGATTCGGCGTAGACCCGCCTGTCCTTGCGGATGAATCCCATATCGTCCACCGCCGGGCTCTCAAGGAAGTCGAAGCCGATATATCCATAGGGCTTCGAGCTCGACTCGTTTTCGGACCACTGGATCGCGAGATTCAGCGTGTCCTCATCGGCGTTTGGAATATAGATCGTGGCGTGGTCGTTGCTCGGCGAACCGATGTCTATATCGATCGCCGGAGCCATGTAGCAGTTGTACAGGTTCTCGCCCGACTTGTTGATGATGGAGTACCGGAGGAACAGAAAGTCCTTGTACTGGCCGAAGCCCCAGGTATAGATGGTCTGCTCTACCTGAACGCCAATCGGATAGCCCTTCGCGATCGCCGAGTCGCGCGAGATCTTCTCGTAGCGGCTCAGATCGGTGTCCTTATACACCGAGAAGATATCCTCGCCCGAGATGATGGCCGGGCCCTTGGGGAAGTTGTCGAGGTTGCGAAGGTTGACGTCGTTGACGTAGTTGCCGAAGTAACGGTTGTACTTCAGCGTGTCGCCTGCGCTGATGTCCCAGATCGGCCAGTTCGGGCCATTGACGTCGAGTTGGTCGAAGGGCTCGCCGGTGAAGTTGCTGTAATCCGTCGAGAAATACAGACGGTACTTGTTGATGGCCTCCACGGACTGATCCAGCGTGCTCCTGAGCAGCGGACCGTCGATGGTGCCGGGGACCATCCAGGAGGCTCCCGAGTTCGGGTTGTAACCGATCACGCAGATCTGGGACGTATCACCGTTCTGAAGCACCTTTTCGGCGCCGAACCAGATACCGCCACCGAAGATATACGCCTGTCCCGAATTGCGTGGCCAGAGACCGCCGGCCCTTCCGCTCTCGACGTTGAGACCGAAGATGCCGTAGTTGGAGGAATGGAATTCGATATCCGATACCTTGTTCCTGATGACCTCAAAGGCATTCGTCGGAACACGAAGCACCGAGCGGTCCTTCTTCTTCTCCTCCTCCTTCTTCTCGCTCCCCTCCTTCTTCTTCGGAGCTGTACGCGCCGAAGCAGGAGGCGAAGCCAGGAGCAGCGCACCGGCACACAATGCCAGGAGCATCCCCTTGGTAAAGGTTCGCAGGTTCATGTCTATTTCCTTGTGTATTGATTATTTGCCTGATATCTCATCATGGAAGCGGGGAATGCCGCAGGGCATCCCCCGCCACCTGCGCTAGAACTTCAGCCTCACACCCACGGCAACCGTACGCGGCGTCTGATAATAGCCGCGAAGCGTCTGGATGGTGGCGATGTAACGCTGGTATCCCTCATAACGCTCAAGCTGGGTCACGACGCCGTCCAGATTCGAATCCGCATACGGGTTGTAGTACCGCGTGCCGAAACGGTCGTACTGCGTGACGTCCCAGGTCTCCGGCCTGTTCGGATCGATGTCGCGATAATGCGGCGTGGCGATGAAATCGCCGATCTTGCGGTCCATCGCGCCGCCATCGTTGTCCGGGCTGCCCGTGATCGAGTAGCGCGAACCACCGGTGGAACCAAGCGAGCGCGAGAGGCGCACGCTGATCGGGCCCGTGGCGTTGAAGATGTTGTAGATATCCGCGTACAGGCTGATCTCAAGGTTGCCGGCGGCATCGCCGAAGATATCACGCAGCTTGAACCCGCGCTCCAGGTGCATTTCGGTCGAGAACGACGACGGCAGGCGCTGGGAGTTGTACTCCGTGGTCGGCTGTCCCTTCGCGGTCTCACGCGTGTACGGAAGCCCCGAGGCGAACGTGGACGTAAACGTGATGTCGGTATTCTGAAGCAGCTTCAGGCCGCCCACCGACGGACCCTCGCCGCTTCCCCAGACGAACGAGAGCGTTCCCTTAAGGCTGTGCGTCTGGTCGTAGTTCAGCGGATACTCGGTCAGCGGCAGCTTCTGCTGCTCGCCGGTGTACGGATCGACCGCGCCGATCAGCACCGAGTAGTTCGCGCCCGGCTCCGAAGCCGTGCCCACCGCCTTCTGAAGCGTATAGTTCAGTTCGGCAGCGATGTTGTCCACCAGCAGACGACGGGCGGAGATCTCCAGCCCACGGACGTTGCCGTATTCCGAAACGCTGTAGATGATGTACGGCGACGGAATCGACGGCACGAACGTCACGCCGGTCTGGTTGTAGATATCGCGATAGAAGGCCGAGATATCGAGGTAGTAATCGTCGGCGATCTGCGCTTCGTAGCCCATCTCATAGATCAGCACCTTCTGCGGATCGATGTTCGGGTTGCCGAAGAGCTGGTTGCCACGCTGGGCATCGCCGAAGGCATTGTCGTACAGGTTGTTGAACTCCGGCATCTTGAACATCATGGCGAAGTTCACGCGGAACTGCGACCTGTCGGTCACCGGATAGCTCACGCCGATGCGGGGGCTGATCTGGAACTTGAGCGTCGCATCCTCCACATTCTCCAATCCCTGAACCACTTCCTGGATCGTTCCCCTACGTGCCGGAGGGATCTTGGTGTTCGGGTTCAGGAAGTCGAAGCGCACGCCCGGCTGGAACAGGATCGACTTATAGTTGAAGCGGGTGCTGACATACAGAGCACCGTCGATCGGCTTGTACGGCTCCTTGAAGAACTCGCGGAGCGTGCCGGACTCGTCGTTGTCGAAGTAGCTGGCGTCGTAGCCATAGACGTCGAAGAAGGGGTTGGCCTCCCATGGCAGGTTGTTCTCGTGGCGGCGCAGCGTCGTCTGCGTCAGCTCGAAGCCGGCCTTCACCTGCGTCGCTACCTCGCCCAGGTTGAAGTTCGTCTCGTATGCACCCTTCAGGCCCATGCTTGTAGCTTCGCGAACCTCAAGGCTGCGCGAGTTGCCATGCACCGGGAAGTTGCCGGCATCGATGAGACCGTACGGATTGCGGCTCGCTCCACCAACTTCGCCACCCTCGTAGAGCCCTGTGATCGGGTTGCGGATGATCGTCGTCGTCGGCCGCTCCTGATACTGGTTCAGCAGAACGTCCTGCTCGAAGCTCTGGTAACGATCGATGATACGGTCGTTGTTCGCGTCCTCCGGACCGTAGATATCGTAGACATCGAGGAGGCCGTACTCCTTGGACTCGTCCTTCTTGCCGATCTCATTGCGGTGGCGCACATACGAGCCCGAGATCTCGAAATATGTGGTCGGGTCCAGGTTCTGGAAGTAGCGCATGTGAGCGCGATTGATGATCGTATTCTGGTTCACCTGCTGCGCCTCGCGCTCGGTGATATCAGTGTTGACCACCGTCTGGCCGTCCTGCACGAAGGTCGGATTGTCGAAGCGGTAGTAGTCGGACCAGCTTCCCCCCTCGGTGCTGGTGAGGCCGAGCTCGCCGCCGAATTCCAGGAAGATCGACTCGGTGAGACCAAGCTTGAACTTGCCGTTCAGGTGACGGATCATCGCCTCCTGGTTCGGAAGGTGCCCCAGATTGGTCGGCTCAAGCGCAAAGCCCCAGACTTCCTGGGCGATCGACGCACGCTGCCGGGCGTATTCCGGGGAGATGTCATACACCTCGTAGCTGGAACCCGAGTACGGAATGTGGTTGTACTTGCCGGCGATGAAGAACGTAAGCCGATCGAAACCCGGGAAGGGACCGCCGAATGCGAATTCATACAGCTTGTTGCCGGACCCCTGCAGGCTCACGCTGGGGAGCGTGGTGTCGATCTCCGTTCCAGCCTTCTTCACGGTGATCGGGTCGGTCGATCCATACAGCGCGGGAACAACGGTACGGAAGTTCACCGTACCCTCGTAGCGGTCGCTGCGTCCGTTGCGTGTCACCGAGTTGACCACGCCGGAAAGCACGTCGCCGTATTCGGCGTCGAATCCGGAGGAGATGATCTGCACCTCCTGCACGGCAAGCGTGGAGACCGTCGGATAGTAGCCCGCGCTGGTGCTTCCGAAACCTCCCGAGAAGGGATCGCTCACCTCGACGCCGTCAACGCGGATCGAGGTCTCGTTTGCACGGCCGCCGCGGATCGAGAAGCCGTTGACGCCCGCCGTTGTGACGCCGCTCGAAAGAGCAACGGCACCCTGGATGTTGGTGCGGGCAAGCCGGTTCATGTCCTCGCCCGAAATCGTCGTGAGCTTGCCGGCGTTCTCAGGACGAATGATGTCCTTCGAGGCCGTGACAACGACCGTATCCACGCCGACAGCCCGGGTGCTGAGCTTCACGTTCAGCGTCGTGGTCTGATCGACCGAGATGCGAACGTTCTGGCGCGTCTGGGTCTGGAAGCCGACAGACGAGATCTGGATGTCGTAAAGATCGGCACGGATACCGGCGATCAGGAACGAGCCATCCTCCTTCGAAACGGCACCGCGCGCAGGGCTGGTGCCGAGGATCTTGATCGTCGCTCCGCGCACCGGCTTCCCGTCGTCGCCTGTAATCTTGCCGGCGAGCGTCCCCGTCGTCTGTGCCAGCACGGACATCGGAGCGAGAAGCGCAACTGCGGCTAGGCAAAGTAGCCTGCGTTTCATCTGAGCACTCCTTGGTGTTAATGTAGTATGAAATTGCATGGATATATCGTTATGAAACCCTGTCGTCACTATCTCGTCTCCTTCCCCGCTGAAACTTTGCAGGCCCCTCCCCCGTACCGCAGGTTCGTTGCACGGCGGAGAAGACCGGCCGGAAACTTCTGGATAGACAAAGAGGAACCACGGCACCTGCGGGTGAAGTGTCCATGTTCGAGGGATGGAGAATTTGGAAGAAAACGCGCCGGGCGCTGAAACCTGTTCGAGCTCGCACTAAGGCTTGATGACAAGCTTGGGTAGGGAGTATTATCAAATTTTCACGCCGAATATAGCCCCGTACGGTATAATCCTCAAAACTGTGTCGTCCGATTTGCCTGCCGTTCGGGAACATCCCCGCCACCGGCCCGTCTCAACCGTGTTCCTCCGCTTTCTTGGTTGATTACCAACCTACACCACAGTTACGAAAAAGTTACCTGCTGCCGCCCCTGTTCGGAAGGCTCCGCCCCCGCCGCTCTTCTTCGTGATATTGTCCCAAGCTACCCCGTACCCATGATAAAGTTACCCGCCGGCCACGGGGAAATCGATCGTCCTGGCACTCAATGCAGATGAACGCACGGCCGGAAGACCCCGCGGGAAGCGACCGCCCATGAGTTCGGCGGGCAGACACGAACATGGCCCATTCGGCCATGTGCATTCGGGGGAGAAACGGCGGACGGTCACTGTGGCCCGGAAACGCGGTGCAGGGGAGACAGGCCGTGGCCCGCCGGGGGAGATTCAGAGGATTGAAAAGGACATGTTCCGCCGGCGGCCGATATGGATCGCCGGACAGGATGGCGGACAGGAGATGGAACATGGGAACCGGCAGCCGGGGACGGTCATGGGGGTTCGTCACCCCATCATCCCCTCTGTTCCGGCCCGCTTCCGTGCGGGATCGGCGGCATGCGCCGCTATTCCGCTTCAAATCGCAGCGTGCGGACACGATGCACGACATTCAACAGCGCGAGCTTGTTCAGCGTCGCATCGTTCAGCTCTTCGTCGGTGCGCATGACGGTCAGGGCCTGGCCGGTTCCCTCGCGTCTTCCCAGCGAAACATCGGCGATATTGACGTTGTGGCTGGCCAGCGTCGAGCTTACCGCGGCGAGCACTCCCGGCTGGTCCAGATTCTCGAAGAGGATCATGGAACCGATCGGACGGATATCGAGCCATATATCATCAAGCATGACCAGGCGCGGCTCGTTCCAGCCGACGACGGTCATGGCGGCCACGCGCGTCTCGCGGTCGTTGGAGACCTCCGCGGCGATGAGCATGTTATAGCGCGGGTGCAGGCCCTCTCCCGCCGTCACCAGCTTCACGCGATTGCGCTCCGCGAGCATCCCGGCATTGATGGCATTCACCGTATTATCGAGCCCCAGCCCAACCATCCCCGCCTGGAAGGCTGCCGCCAGGCCGCGCACGATCGGAGTGGCCTCGCTGCCATAGACAGTAAGCCGGCACGTCACATCGTGGTTGTCCACGAGCTGGCCGAGCAGCGCCCCAAGGCGTTCGGCTGCGCGCATCATCGGCAGCGCCTCGCTCTCCAGCGACGACTCCAGTCCGGCAGCGTTCACCACGCCGCGCGCCCCCTTTCCCTCCAGGAAATCGGCCATCTGCACCGCTATATCGATAGCCACGCGCTGCTGCGCCTCCTCGGTGGATGCCGCGATATGCGGTGTGGCCACCACATTCGGATGATCGATGAGAGGACTCGGAAACGCCGGGGGCTCCGCCGCGAAAACGTCCAGCGCGGCTCCGGCCACATGCCCGCTGTTCAGCGCATCGAGCAGCGCCTCCTCCACGATGATTCCGCCGCGCGCGGAATTGATGATACGCACCCCCCGCTTCATCCGCGCAAGCTCGGCGGCGCCTATCAGCCCGCGCGTCTCCGGAAGCATGGGGATATGCACGGTAAGGATATCGGATGTGGTAAGCAGCTCGTCGAACGATGCAGGCTGGATGCCCAGCGACTCCACTGCCTCCGACGTCAGCATGGGATCGTGCCCGATCACCTCCGTGTCGAACACCTGCAGCCGCCGCGCCACCTCGCGGCCGACCCGTCCCAGCCCCAGAATCCCGATGCGCTTGCCGAGGATCTCGGTGCCGATATAGGTTTTCCGATCCCATTCACCGCGCCGCAGGCTCGTATTGGCGGCAGGAATCTTCCGAAGCATCGCCAGGAGGATGGCGATGGTGTGCTCCGTGGCCGAGATGGTATTGCCGCCGGGCGTATTCATCACCACTATTCCCATCTCCGTGGCCGCCTCCACGTCGATGTTATCAACCCCGGCTCCTGCGCGCCCGATGACGCGCATGCGGTTCATCGATTCGATCATGGGACGATCCACCTGCACCGCGCTTCGGACGATCATGCCGTCGAACTCCGGGAGGAGCTGCAGCAGATCACCGGCGGACAGGCCGGCCGCACGTTTCACCTCGATTCCGCGGGCCTCAAGAATACGGTCGCACTCCGGGCTCACCGCGTCGGCTATCAATACTCTGTACTCCATCAGGCGCCCCTCCCGCTTTCGTTCAGAGCACCCTCATGTGCCATTGCGGTGAAAACCTGCTGGGCGGCGGCAAGCCCCGCACCCGGCATATGCGGATGACCGATATCGGCCAGTGCACTCTCGATGCAGTAGAGCAGGCTGAGCATGTCCCCCTCATCGTAATAGCCAAGATGCGAGCACCTGAAGATCACCCCCTTCAGGTGCTCCTGTCCAGCGGCCATCGTGACCTCGTACTTCTTCTTCATCAGCTTCGCGAATTCGGCGCCCCGCTCCGGCAGACGGATTGCGGTCACGGCATTCGACGGAGGAGCGCCGAACGGCTCCAGCCCCAGAGCGGCGACACCGGCGCGCAACGCACCGGCCAGGCGCTCATGGCGACGCCAGACATTCTCCACCCCCTCCTCGCGGATCATGCTCAGCGCTTCGGCAACGCCAAGCACCAGCGTCACCGCGGGTGTCCAGGGCGTGTCGTTGCCGGCGTACGACCTGCGTGCCGCACGAAGATCGAAGTAGAACCGCGGCAGCCCCGCCGTATCGACGGCCTTCCATGCCCGTTCGCTGAGAGCGATGAATGCGAGCCCCGGCGGTATCATCAGCCCCTTCTGCGATCCGGTTACGACAATGTCCAGCTCCCACTCATCGAAGCGGACTTCATGCGCGCCGACCGCAGTGATGCCGTCAACGATGATCAGCCCATCGAACCGGGAACGTATGCGCGCGGCGATTTCGCGGACGTCCGTAAAGACTCCCGTGGAGGTCTCGCTGTGGGTGAGGCACAGCGCCTTCGCCGCCGGGTATCGGTCCAGCGCCTCCAGAAGCTTCTCCGGCGTAATCGCCGTTCCCCACTCCACCGTCAGTTCGTGCGCGGTCACGCCATAGGCACGGGCGATCGCCCCCCAGCGCTCGCCGAACTTGCCGCCGTTGACGAAGATGATCTCATCCCCCGCCGAGAGCGTATTGACCAGCGCCGCCTCCATCGCTCCGGTGCCGCTGGAGGTAAGCGTCAGCACAGGCTGCGCGGTGCCGAAGAGATATTGCAACCCCTCGGAGACATCCTGCAGGGCCTTCTGAAATTCCGGTGTGCGATGATGAATGATCGGGCGGGCCATGCGGAGCATGACCGATTCGGGGACGGGTGTCGGGCCTGGTGTGAACAGACGAGGTTTCATAGCATGAACTGATCGAAATGTAGCTGATGGAACGCTGTACTGCCACCGTTTTCGGAGCCCGGCGGAAGTAGGGTCCCACAGGAAAATACCTACGTGGCAAGCGCCGAGCCGAGCGTCTTGACAAGAAGATCGCGGTTATGCCTGGTCTGCGACGAATAGGGAATCACACTCAGACAGGTAGGATAGCCGCTCGTCAGCGCAAGCACCTCCTCCTCGCGCGCCCGGGCCTGCGCCGCAGTCACCTTGTCATGTTTGGTGAGCACAACAATAAACGGACGCCGGATGGCATCGAGCCACTGGAACATGTCGCGATCGAGCGCCGTCGGTTCATGGCGGATATCGCTCAATGCGACCACGAGGCGGAGCTGGTCGCGTCCCCGCAGATACGATTCGATCAGGCGTACCCATGCCTCGCGTTCGGTCTTGGAGACCTTCGCGTAGCCATACCCGGGGAGATCGACGAAATGGAACCGATCATTGATCCGGAAAAAATTGATCTGCTGAGTCTTGCCCGGCGTGGAACTCGTCTTCGCAAGTCCGCGGCGTGCGACGATGGAGTTCAGAAGCGAGGACTTGCCGACGTTGGAGCGTCCGGCGAATGCGATCTCCGGCATCGGCGTCTTCGGGAACTGGTCCGGCCGCGCCGCGCTGATCACGAAGTCCGCGGATGTGATTCGAAGCATATCATTCAACTAACAAAAAAAATGAGCCACGGAGCACCCGATGGCGCCGCATGGCTCAATAAATTACACTTCGGCCGGAAGGCCGGGCGAAGCCATCTCAATACTCGTCGTCGTCGTCCGAACCCCAGCGACGGTCATCGAACCCACGGCGTTCACGGCCGCCGCGATCACGATCCCTGTCGCGATCACGGCCCGCACCACGACGCCCCCGGTCCCCGCCTCCTGCGCGGTCGCCCCCGCGACCGTAATCGCCGCCGCCGCTGAACGAGCGTTCGGAGCTGCCCCGCCCCTCACCTTCGCCGCGACCGCCAAACTCGCGCCGTCCCCCGCCGCCGCCGCTGAACGAGCGCTCGCGCGGACGGGCTTCATTGACAGTCAACGTTCTCCCCATCCAATCCTTCCCGTTCATTTCCTCGATCGCGCGCGTGCCATCCTCATCCGACTCCATTTCGACGAAGCCGAAGCCTCGTGATCGCCCGGTCAGCTTGTCCATGACCACGCTCGATGATGTGACGTTACCGAATTCCTCGAAAGCCTGACGAAGATCCTCCGCCGTCGCGGAGTAGGGGAGATTCCCCACGTAGATGTTCACGGATACACCCTGTGAATTAAGTACGACAAAAACGGACTGCTATCATGGCCGGGCGCCTCAGTGGGATTGATCGGAGCAGCGGTTGATGATTTCCAGAACAATACCGGGCAACAAGAAGAGCCAGCGAACCAAGAAGCCTCTCTACATCATCCATGTAGAGAGGCTTCGGCAACCATACAACAATTTTCGGCGACTGCAAAAATAATTTTCAACCATGCCTTTCGCGGCCGCCGGTTGACGAATCAGCCCATCATGCGGGCGGATTCTGCTCCTCGGATTCTCCGGCCGGGGCCTCCCCCTCAGCCGGCATTTCGGAGGGCTCTTCCGTCGCCGGAGTCACATCAGCGGGAGCTTCGGCGCCCGGGGTTTCCCCGGTAGCGGCGGCTCCTTCGACGTCCGGAGCGCCGGCCTGCGGAGCCTCAATAGCCTCCGCCTCCACAGTTTCCACCGGCTCATCAGCCTGGGAAGCGGAAGCCGCGGCGGCCTTCGCTTCCTTCTCGGCCTGCTTGGCACGGCTGCGGGCGACGCGCTCGGCGCGCGACATGGCGCCCTTGGTACGGCTGCGCGATGCGCTTGCGTCGCGTTCCAGATTGTAGTCCACAAGCTCCAGGACCGCCACCCGGGCGCCATCGCCCAGACGCTGCCCCAGCTTCACCACACGGGTGTAGCCGCCGGGGCGCGAAGCGACCTTCGGAGCCACCTCGGTGAAGAGCTCACGGACAACCGTCTCGTCATGAATATGGCGCGCGACCACCCGCCGGGCATGGATATCCGTGGCGCCCCCTGCCTGCTCCGCAAGATGAGCACGCTTGGCGCGCGTGATGATCGCCTCGGCGAAACGGCTTGCCTCCTTCGCCTTCGCCTCCGTGGTCCTGATCCTCTTGTGCCGGATCAGGGAGGTTGTCAGAGCCTGCAGAAGCGCCTTGCGATGGCTGGCTGTCCGCTTGAGTTTTCTACCTTCTACTCTATGTCTCATGATCGTCGGAATTGAGACCGCAGGCATCGCTGCCCTGACGGTATAACAGGCGCATTCACCAGGATGCGCGCACGAATTGGTAGGTTGCGTTCAATTGGCGGATATCCGCGTCGTATGGGAAACCGGATATCAGCGCCTATTCGCGGCCGTTGGCATCTTCGGCCTTCAGATACTTATCAACGTCCATGCCGAATGTCAGGCCGAACTGCTCGATGATCTCCGTCAGTTCCGCCAGCGACTTGCGGCCGAAGTTGCGGAACTTCAGCATCTCGTTCTCCTGGCGCGAGACCAGATCGGCGATGGTGTTGATGTTCGCGGCCTTCAGGCAGTTGTGCGAGCGGACCGAAAGTTCAAGCTCATCCACCGGCGTCGTAAGGATACGGCGGACGCGGCTGACCTCGGCCTCCTGCGCCTCCTCCTCCTCGGCGATCTGGGTCTCCTCGGCGTCGAAGTTCAGGAAGAGCTGGATATGATCGCGCAGGATCTTCGCGGCGGTGGCAAGCGCCTCCTCCGGCGTGATCGAGCCGTCGGTCGTAATCTCCAGCGTCAGCTTCTCGTAGTCCGTCTTCTGTCCGACACGGGTCGGCTCCACGACATAGCGAACATTGAGGATCGGCGTGAAGATCGAGTCGATGGAGATGGTCCCGATGGCCTGATCGGGCTGATAGTTCTCCTCGCTGGGCACATATCCCTTGCCCCGTCCGATCCGCAGCTCCACGTTCAGCGTCACCCCCTCGGAGAGGGTCGCGATATGATGCTCGGGGTTGAGGACCTCGAAGTCCTCGGTGGCGTTCTGAATATCCTGTCCCGTGAAGTCGGCCGGGCCGACGACCGTGAACGCCACCTTGACAGCCTTCTTGTCGAGCTGCTTGAGCCGGATCTCCTTGAGGTTAAGGACGATCTCCGCCATATCCTCGCTGACCCCGGGAATCGTCTGAAACTCATGGAGCACCCCATCGATCCGGATGGCGGAGATGGCGCACCCGGGGATCGAAGCGAGAAGGACGCGACGGAAGGCATTGCCGATCGTGGCGCCATATCCCTCCTCAAGTGGCTGCAGAACAAAACGCCCGAACGTTTCGCTGCGTGTAGACTCATCGACCTGCACTCGTTCAGGCATCTGCATGAACGAACTCATCGGCGCGGTGATTTGCTCTGTCAAGGCTAACCTCTCGATTCTCTTCGTTGATCTACAGTAGACTTTATTAGCGACTGCTACCATCCCGCACAGACGGCCCCCGGTGAAACGATCACCGGCGTCGTCCGCCTGCACACTCCCGATCCATGCAGCGCGCAACCGCGATTACTTCGAGTACAGCTCCACCACAAGCTGCTCGTTGGCATTCAGCGGTACGTCGGCACGCTCCGGAGCGTTCAGAAAGGTTCCCTTCAGATTGGCCTTGTCGAGCTGCAGCCAGGAGGGAATGGAGCGATCGTTGACACGGCGAAGCGCATCATGGACCGCATCGAGCTTGCGGCTCTTCGGGCGGACGTGAACAACATCTCCCGGCTTCACGATGAAGCTCGGAATATTAACGGGGTTGCCATTGACGAGGATATGCCGGTGCAGCACGAGCTGGCGCGCCGCATCGCGCGATGCGCCGAAGCCGAGGCGATACACCACGTTGTCGAGACGGCTTTCGAGCAGCCGCACCAGGTTTGCGCCCGTCACTCCCTGCTGGCGGTTCGCCTTCTCGAAGGTGAGCCGGAACTGCTTCTCCAGCAGGCAGTACATGCGCTTGATCTTCTGCTTCTCACGAAGCTGAATGCCGTACTCGGTCACTCTTGCGCGACGGACATTGCTGCCATGCTGTCCCGGAGGATAGTTGCGGCGTTCCACCGGGCACTTCTCCGTATAGCATTTCGCCCCTTTCAGGAAGAGTTTCTGACGTTCGCGACGGCAGAGCTTGCAGACCGCATCGGTATATCGAGCCATGAGGAAGTATGAATCTTCTGAAATTGATGTTGTTCGCGAGAGAAGCCCGGCTCCGGCGGAGTTCCAGGCGCATACGCACGAGGCGAAGAGAAGGAAACAGCCGCTCCTTCCTTCGCCCTGAATCCCCGAAGTCGCTCAGACGCGGCGGCGCTTCGGTGGACGACAGCCGTTGTGCGGCAGCGGCGTCACATCCGTAATCGAGAGCACTTCGATGCCGTTCTGCTGAAGGGCGCGCACGGCCGCCTCGCGACCCGAGCCAGGCCCCTTGACGAAGACATCGACCTTGCGAAGCCCCATGTCATAGGCCTCCTTGCCGGCATTCTCCGCGCAGACCTGAGCGGCATACGGAGTATTCTTGCGCGACCCGCGAAATCCATTGCGGCCGGCGGAGCTCCAGCTCAGCGTGTTGCCGTAAATATCGGTGATCGTCACGAGCACGTTGTTGAAGGTCGCCTTGACATACGCCTTGCCGTTCACCTCGGCGACGACTTTCTTCTTGCGCTTCTGCTGAGTATTCTTTGCCATTCTTTCTAAAAGGTTTCACTGCTACACAGGGAGATCCGCACCTGCACGCGCCGGCCGCCGTTTCGGCGTTCCCTCCATGATAGAACCGCGGTGCTGCACCACGGCACAGGCTACTACTTCTTCCCGGCCTTCTTCTTGCCGGCAACCGTCTTGCGGCGTCCCTTGCGGGTACGGGCATTGGTACGGGTGCGCTGGCCATTGACGGGAAGCCCGCGGCGATGGCGCAGGCCACGATAGCAGCCGATGTCCATCAACCGCTTGATGTTGAGCTGCATCTCGCTGCGCGCCGCACCCTCCACCTTGTAATCGTTCTGAACGATCATGCGGATGCGGTTGACCTCCTCATCGCTCAGATCGGCGATCTTCTTCGAGGGATCGACGTTCGCGCGCTCCAGGATCTTCATAGCCGTCGCCGGGCCGATCCCATAGATGTAGGTCAGGCCGATGCGAGAGTGCTTTGCTCTCGGAAGATCGATTCCAGCAATACGTGCCAACGTATATAGCTCCTTACTTCAATCGTGTATTCTGTTCCGAATGTACAACCCGTGGCTCCCGGCCACGCTTATCCCTGGCGCTGCTTGTGCTTGGGAGTCTTCTTGCAGATCACGCGGACAACGCCCTTGCGCTTCACGATCTTGCAACTGTCGCACATTTTCTTGACGGATGCTCGAACTTTCATGTCTGTATTCCTGTTATGATCGCCCCACGGCGATCCGGGTTCTCATTCCTCAACGTTTTCGCGCCGCGGGATGCCCCGTCTACCGGTAACGGTAGGTGATACGCCCCTTGGTCAGATCATATGGCGACAGCTCAACAGCCACCCGGTCCCCCTGCACAATCTTGATGTAGTGCATCCGGATCTTGCCCGAAATATGAGCCAGAACCTCGTGCCCGTTCTCCAGTCGCACCCGGAATGTCGCATTGGGAAGGACTTCCGAGATGATGCCGTCTACCTTGATGCCTGCGTTCTTCGCCATGGATTGACTGTTCGATGAATGCGTCCCGGCCAGCCCGCGCTATACCGGAACTCCCTCCGGGGATTTCGTGAGAATCTCCGGCTTCCCCTCGCGCACCACAATCGTATGCTCGAAATGCGCTGAAAAACTTCCATCCTCGGTGACCACCGTCCAGCCGTCGGGCCTGGTCACGACCCGATGCGCCCCCGCATTCACCATCGGCTCGATACAGATCACCATGCCATCCACCAGGGGAGTGTTGCGGAACATGTGACGCTGGAAGGGGCCGGGAACGAAGTTCGGCACCGAGGGCTCCTCGTGCAGCGATGTCCCGATGCCATGCCCCACCAACTCGCGCACCACTGAGAATCCATTGGACTCCACATGCTGTTGCACAGCCCGCGAGACATCCAGCACCCGGTTTCCCGCCACCGCCTGCTCGATACCGAGCCAGAGCGATTCCTCCGTCACCCGCATCAGCTTCCGGGCGGCTTCCCCCGGATCGCCGATCGCATAGGTGATGGCGCTGTCACCGTAGTAGCCGTTCAGACGGACGCCCACGTCAAGTGAGACGATATCCCCCTCCTGCAGCGGCCGATCGTCCGGAATGCCATGCACCACCGCCTCGTTCACCGAGGTGCAGAGCGTGGCCGGGAAGGTCAGCCCGTGCACCACATACCCCTTGAAGGCGGGTTCGGCGCCATGGTCCCGGATATATTCCTCGGCCAGCATATCCAGACTGCGCGTCGTGGCCCCCGCTACCGTGTGTTCCTTCAGCATTGTCAGGACACCGGCGACGATACGGCTCGATTCCGCAATCCGCTCGATCTGCTCGGGAGTCTTTCCTTTCACCGGTCCGATACGGCTCACAACTACACCTTGCTCAGTTAGCTCGACATAACCTGCTGGCGGCCAAGTCGGCCACGCAGCTTTCCGCTCTTCATGAAGCCATCGTAGTGGCGCATCAGCAGATACGACTCAACCTGCTTCAGCGTATCGAGCGCCACGCCGACGATGATCAGAAGGCTCGTGCCTCCGAAGAAGGAGGAGAAGGAGCCGCTGACCCCCAGGTTCTGAATGAACACCGGGAGGATCGCCACCAAGGCCAGGAAGAGAGAACCAGGGACGGTTACCCTGGTAAGAATATTGTCGATATACTCCTCGGTCGGCTTGCCCGGGCGAACGCCGGGGACATAGCCGCCATTCTTCCGCATGTTCTCGGCGACATCGCGCGGATTAAACACGATGGCCGTGTAGAAGAACGTGAAGAAGATGATCAGCAGCGCGAAGACCACCGAGTACAGCGGATCGGAATGCTTGAAGTTCTGCGCCAGGAAGCTGCTGATGCCGCTGTTCGGCATGTACTGCACGACCGAGTTCGGAATGAACATGATCGAACTGGCGAAGATGATCGGCATCACGTTGGCCGTCGTAAGCTGGATCGGAATGTGCTGCGTGCCTCCGCCATAGCTCTTGTTCCCCACCATGCGCTTGGCGTACTGCACCGGGATCTTGCGCACGGCCTGCGTGAACATCACCACCAGTGCAATGATGCCGATGAGCGCGGCAAGGATCAGCAGCTCGATGACAGGGCTGCGCGTGCCGGCGGTGACAAGCTGGAACTCCTCGATGATCGAGTGCGGCAGTCGCGCGATGATGCCGATGAAAATGATCAGCGAAATGCCGTTGCCGATGCCCTTCTCGGTGATCTGCTCGCCGATCCACATGAGAAAGATCGTGCCGGCGGTCATCACCGTGGCCCCCATCAGAATGAAGGGAAGCCCGTGGATGGTATCAGGCACCACCGAATGCCCACCGGGCGCCATCCTCGACTGGATATCGATGGAGATGGCAATGCCCTGCGCGAATGCCAGGGCCACGGTGAAATAGCGGGTCAGCGTGTTGATCTGCTTGCGTCCCTCCTCCCCTTCCCGCTGCAGCTTCTGGAAGTAGGGAACAACCGCCCCCATAAGCTGAATGATAATGGAGGCGGAGATATAGGGCATGATGCCGAGCGCGAAGATCGCGGCTCTGGAATAGGCCCCCCCCACGAACATGTCGAACAATCCGAAGAGCGTGCCGCTTCCGGCAGCTTCCGTGTTCTGAAGGGCCGCCATATCGATTCCAGGCACCGAAATGAACGACCCCACGCGCACGACCAACAGCATCAGCGCCGTAAACACGATACGCTGGCGCAGCTCTTCGATCTTGAAGACGTTGCGAAGGCTTTCGGTCAATCTACTCATGGAGCGTCACGGTCCCACCGGCCTGCTCGATCTTCGTCCGAGCGGAGGCCGAAATTTTATGTGCGGTTACGGCAAGCCTGGCCGAGATCTCGCCGCTGCCGAGGATTTTGACCGGCTTGGAACGTTTGGAAATCACGCCGAGCGCGAACAGCGTCTCCGGAGAAACGATGCCGTCGGCGATCCGGCCGGCATCGGCAAGCTCCTGCAGGCGACCCAGATTGACCGTCTGGTACTCCACGCGGAACGGGTTGTGAAATCCGAACTTCGGCACGCGGCGCGTCAGAGGCATCTGCCCCCCCTCGAAGTTGGGAATCTGCCCGAAGCCCGAACGGGACTTGTGCCCCTTGTGGCCGCGCGTGGATGTGCCGCCACGCCCCGACCCCTGGCCGCGTCCTATCCGCCTCTTCTGCTTCGTTGCCCCCTTCGGCGAGTGAAGCATTCCTAGATGATTCGACATGATTCTATCTCACTGATCGATTGTTCTCGAATGTCTGTACTGCCCGGCAACCGCCCTGAACGTGGCCGCCCCGCCGTTACGAACTTCAGCCCTGCTGGCCGGCCGGCTCCACCTTCACCAGATGGCGCACTACGCGGAGCATGCCCTGAAGCTCGGGAGTGTCGTTGTGCACGCGCGAATAATTCGGACGCCCCAGCCCCAGAGCCTCGATCGTCCTCTTCTGCTTCTCGGGGCAGTCAATGATGCTGCGGATCTGGGTGATCTTGATCTGTGCCATTGTATTATCCCTTCAACACCTTGTGAATGGCAATTCCACGACGAGCGGCCACCGAGCCGGCATCCTCCAGGCTCATGAGCGCCTCCATCGTCGCCTTGACGGCGTTGTGCGGGTTGGACGATCCCTGGCTCTTGGTCAGGATATCCTGAACGCCGACCGCCTCCAGCACCGCGCGGGCGCCACCACCGGCGATGACACCGGTTCCCGGCGTCGCGGGCTTCAGCAGAATCTTGCCGGCGCCATACTTGCCGTAGGCCTGGTGCGGGATCGTGTGCCCCTTGAGCCGGATCTTCACCACGCTCTTCTTGGCCGCCTCCGTCGCCTTCGTCACGGCGCTCGATACTTCATTCGCCTTGCCGAGGCCGATGCCTACGTGCCCGTTGCCGTCACCAACGACGACGATTGCGCTGAAGCCGAAGCGGCGACCGCCCTTGACAACCTTCGCGGTACGCGCGATGTTGATCACTTTGTCTTTCAGTTCCAGATCGGCGACTTTTGGTTTTGCCACTGCCTTATATGCGTTTGCTGTGATTGAATCTGCTTCCTGCTGGCGCGAAGCGCAAAGATACGAGAACCGCGGATTCTGACGTCATGCGTCTCCCCCCGCGTATCGCGCGCACCCGACCACCGCGTCAGATCAGGAGTCCACCCTCGCGCGCGCCCTCGGCCACGGCGCGGACGCGCCCGTGGTAGAGATAGCCGCTGCGGTCGAACACCGCCGTCCCGATGTTCTTCTCCTTCAGGCGCTGGGCGATCATCTTGCCGACCGCCGAGCCCAGCCCGATCTTTCCATCTCCCTCGATGAGAGCCTTTACTTCGGCATCGTTTAGGCTGGAGGCCACCGCCAGCGTGCGGCCATTGATATCATCGATGGCCTGCACATAGATATGCTTCAGGCTGCGGAAGATGCTGAGCCGGGGACGCTCGGGGGTTCCCTTCATGCGCTTCCGGATATGAAACTTGCGCCGATTGCGCCGCGCGACTTTGTTCTGTGCACTCATTGTCTGCTCTATGATATCAGTGGTCTGGGGTCCGCCGCCAGCGTACGAGCGCTGCGGCGGAGCATGACCGTAACGAAATTCTTCTACTTGCCGGCGGACTTGCCAGCCTTGCGACGGATCTGCTCGTTGTCGTATTTCACGCCCTTGCCCTTGTACGGTTCGGGCGGACGGAGCGAGCGGATCTTTGCCGCCACCTGGCCAACGAGTTGCTTGTCGATGCCGGCGACCACGATGCTGGTGGCCGACGGAACCGAGATGCTTATATCGTCGGGCGGGAAGAACATGATGGGATGCGAGTATCCCAGGTTGAGTTGCAGCGCAGGCCCCCTCATCTCGGCGCGGAACCCGACGCCAACGATGTCAAGCTTGCGTGTGAACCCCTCGGTCACTCCCTGCACCATGTTGGCGATCAGAGTGCGCATCAGGCCATGCGCGGCGCGGCTGTTCGCAAGGTCGTTCGGGCGCGTCACCACGATCTCATCTGGCTGGACCGCGACATCGACATACTCGCTGACCCTGGTGCGAAGTTCTCCCTTCGGTCCCCTGACCGCGAGGAATCCGTTCTCCTGCTTGACTGTAACGCCGCCAGGAACGGCAATCGGCTTTTTACCTATGCGTGACACGTCGTGTACCCTTATCTAATCTGAACTGGATGGAAGCTCTCAGGTTGTCGTTACCAGACATAGCAGAGGACCTCGCCTCCGATATTCCGGCTGCGTGCCTCCTTGTCGGTCATCAACCCCTGCGAGGTGCTGATGACGGCGATACCGAGGCCGTTCTTGACGCGCGGCAGCTCATCGGCTCCGGCGTAGCGGCGCAGACCGGGACGGCTGATGCGTTGCAGGCCGATGACCGACGGCGCTCCGTTGATATATCGGAGAACCAGACGGATGACGCCCTGCGGCCCCTCCTCCACCTTCTGATAATCGGAGATGAATCCCTGATCCTTCAGGATCAACGCCAGGCTCTCCTTCAACTTCGATGCGGGAACATCGACAACTCTATGACGGGCGGTCGCAGCATTGCGAATACGCGTGAGGAAGTCTGCTATCGGATCGGTCATGTTCTCAGAATTGCTAGTCGTTGAAATTCCACTGTCGAGAAGTCTACCAGCTAGCCTTGCGGATGCCGGGGATCTTGCCGTCGAGCGCCATCTGGCGGAACTGGTTGCGGCAGAGACCGAACTTGCGATAGTAGCCCCGCGGGCGCCCGGTAACCGAGCAGCGATTGCGCAGGCGAACCGGCGAACTGTTGCGGGGGAGCTTCTGGAGCGCCTCGGAGTCCCCCTCGGCCTTGTACCTGGCGCGCTGTTCGGCGTACTTCTCTACCAGCTTCAGGCGCTTCGCCTCCCGTGCGATCAAACTTTTACGTGCCATTGTTGGGATCTATCCTCTGTGAGATTCTTGCCTTGATTTCTCTTCCTCCACCCGCAATGCTCAGGCCGCGGGAGCCTCGGCCGTCTCGCGCCGACGGAACGGAAGCCCCAGTTCCTTCAGCAGGGCATATGCCTCCTCGTCGGTCTTCGCCGTGGTCACGAACGTGATGTCCATACCATCGATCCTAACCACTCTGTCAACGTCGATCTCCGGGAAGATGATCTGCTCCTTGACGCCGAGCGTGTAGTTGCCGTGGCCATCGAACGACTTGTCCGGCAGCCCGCGGAAGTCGCGGATACGCGGGACGGCGACCGAGATGAAGCGATCCAGGAACTCGTACATCCGCTGGCCGCGAAGAGTCACGCGGGCGCCGATCGGCATCCCCTCGCGAAGCTTGAAGTTCGAGATCGCCTTCTTCGCCTTGCTGACCGCCGGGCGCTGGCCGGTGATGAGCTGCAGCTCGTCCACGGCGCTCTGCAGAAGCTTCTGGTCCGTGACGGCATCGCCGACGCCGCGATTGATCGCAATCTTCACCAGGCGCGGGGCCTGCATGACGTTCGCGTAATTGAAGCGCTTCATCAGGTTAGGAACAACCTGCTCGCGGTATTTCGCGATCATGCGCGGCGCAACTGCCTCGGCCGTCGATTCGATCGCGGGCGCATCACCCTTTTGCTGCTTTTTATCCTTTGCCATAGTTCTACCGTTTTCGGAGCAGTTAATCCTTGAGGTCCGTGCCGGATGCCTTGGCGTAACGGATACGCCGGGCGCTTCCATCGGGTCTGGTCTCGGTGCGAACGCCCACACGCGTCGGCTCGCCGGTCTTCGGATCGGCCAGCATCACGTTGGAGATATGGATCGGCATCTCCTTGTCGTGAATGCCCCCGTCCGGGAAATCCGGGTGCGCCCCCTTCTTGTAGGAACGCTGCACCACGTTGACGCCCTCGACGAGGATCTGCGAGGTCCTGGGATAGACCGCCAGCACACGGCGCGGCACACGATTCGTCTCCCGCTCGGTATGCCCCTCACCATTCTCATCGATCTGCCGGCGCGTGCGTGCATCCTCGCCGCTCATCACGATGACCATGTCCCCCTTCTTGATTCTGGGGCGCTTCGCCGCGCCTGTATTCTGCTTCTGCTTCATGTCGATTGAAAGATTTCGATTGCCGTTTGCCGGGCTCCGGAGAAGCGGGCATGCCGGCGGGAACATCGGCCCGGGTTCAGAGCACCTCGGGAGCTAACGAGACGATCTTCATATAGTTGCGGTCGCGAAGCTCGCGGGCAACCGGCCCGAAAATGCGGGTGCCGCGTGGCTCACCCTGGTTGTTCAGCAGCACCGCCGCGTTCTCGTCGAACCGGATGTAGCTCCCGTCGCGACGGCGCGTCTCCTTCTTGGTGCGCACGATGACGGCCTTGGAGACATCCCCCTTCTTGACGTTGCCGCCGGGGAGGGCGCTCTTGACCGCAACGACGATGACATCGCCGATGCCGGCATAGCGGCGGTCGTGCCCGCCGAGGACACGGATGCAGCGGACCTTGCGCGCACCCGAATTGTCTGCTACTACGAGGTTCGTTTCTTCCTGGATCATGACTGCCTCTCCCGTACTGAGATCTCTGCGGCCGTGAGGACGCAAAGGGACGTGACTGACTTGTTCGTGATTACCGCATCATACCACCGGAGCAGGCGCGAACCTGCTCCCCCCATGCATTCCTACTTCGCCCTCTCGACCACCACATCCAGACGCCAGCGCTTGCGGGCACTCAGCGGACGGGTTTCGGTGATGCGAACGGTATCACCGACCTGGCAGGTATTCTCCTCGTCATGCGCCATGTACTTCTTCGTCTTGTTGAAGTACTTCTTATAGAGGGGATGACGGACGCGGCGCACCACGGCAACCACGACGCTCTTGTTCATCTTGTTCGAGACCACGATCCCCACACGGGTCTTGCGGCGACCACGCGGCTGACCGGCGGACTCGTCACCCGAAGAGGCGGCGGCTCCCTCCATCAGATTCAACGGATCGTTCACATGTTCCCCCTCGGCCGCACCACCGTTCTCTATCGGCTGGTTCTGTTCTTCCTGCATGGCGTCTAGTTACGGATCTTTCTCAATTGCTCTTCTATCTGCCCGGTCCGGCGTTTCCGGAACGGCCCGCGGCGGCATCAGCCCCGCTTCGTTTCAAGCTCGCGCTGGCGAAGGATCGTCTTCATCCGGGCGATGTCGCGACGGATCACGCCGATGGCCGCCGGGCTTTCAAGCTGCCCCACCGCCTGTTGAAAGCGCATATCGACCAGGGCGCGCTCGTCCTCGTTGATCTGATGCCGAAGCTCGGAGTCGGAAAGGCTCCGCAGGTCGGAAGGTGTCTTTGACTTCATCTTTCTATCGGTATTGAATTTCCTCGGTATCGATCGGCGCTTCAGCGCGACGCTTCAGCGCGGCGCGTTAGCGGAGCGACTCGTCGCCGGCGTAATCGGGACGCGTGATGATCTTCGTCTTGATCGGCAGCTTGTGGCTGGCGCGGCGAAGCGCCTCCATCGCGATCGGCGTGGCGACGCCCGCCACCTCGAAGATGATACGCCCGGGCTTCACCACCGCGACCCAGAACTCCGGCGAGCCCTTGCCCGATCCCTGGCGGGTCTCGGCAGGCTTCTTCGTCACCGGCTTATCCGGGAAGATCCTGATCCAGATCTTTCCGTCGCGCTTCATCTCGCGGTTGATCGCGATACGCGCCGATTCGATCTGGCGGCTGGTGATCCACGCCGGCTCCAGCGCCTTGATCGCGTGCACGCCGAATGCGATCGTGGAGCCACGATATGCCTTGCCGGTCCTGCGCCCGCGCTGCGTCTTGCGATATTTAACTCTCTTCGGTAATAGCATTGGTCGAGTCCTTATTCGACGTTCGATTTCAGATTCCGGATCTCCCTATTCATCAATCCGCAACCCCCGATCGAACACTCTTCAGATCGGTAACGACATCGGCTGATATTCACTCGATTTCGGATTCCGGATTTTCGACATGCCTATCATCACCCATCGAAAATCGGCGATCCAACATCGGACATTCCTAGATCGGCTGGTTCTGCTGACCGATGACCTCGCCCTTGCAGATCCAGACCTTCACGCCGATGGCTCCCTGCTTGGTCCGGGCCGTGACCTGGGCATAATCGATGTCCGCGCGCAGCGTGTGCAGCGGCACGCGCCCCTCGCGATACTTCTCCGTGCGCGACATGTCGGCGCCGCCGAGGCGTCCGGAGCAGACGATGCGGATTCCCTCGGCCCCCATGCGCATAGCCGAGGCGATCGCCTGGCGCATGGCACGACGGAAGGCGATGCGGCCTTCAAGCTGCTGTGCGATGTTCTCGGCAACCAGATAGGCATCGAGTTCGGGACGCTTGATCTCATGGATCAGGATCTTTACATCCTTCCTGGCGACCTGGCGAACCTCTTCCTCAAGCTGCGCGATCTCCTTGCCCGAGCGGCCGATCACCACGCCGGGACGCGAGGTATGGATGGTCAGACGCATCTGCTTGGCCGTACGCTCGATGACGATACGGCTGATGCCGGCGCGCTTCAGACGGTTGCGCAGATAGTTGCGCACCATCGTATCCTCGGTGAGCTTCGCCGCGAAGTTCTTCTCATCGTACCAGTTGGCATCCCACGAGCGGATGATGCCAAGCCGGAGTCCAATCGGATTAGTTTTCTGTCCCAAGACGGCTCTCGCGTGTTATCTGGTATGAACGTTTACTATGCTTTCATCGAGCCCCCGGGGCTCCTTTCGCCGTTACTTCTCGGCGACCACGATCGTCAGATGATTTGAACGCTTGCGGACGCGATAGGCGCGGCCCATCGGGGCGGGAAGCATGCGCTTCATCGTCGGCCCCTGGTTGACAAAGACCTCCTTCACGTACACCTTCTCCTCATCGACATCCCTGCCGTCATACTCCTCCCTCTTCACGTTCAGGTTGGCCTTGGCCGAACGAAGCGTCTTCTCGGCCTCCAGCGATGCATGATGGTTCGAGAAGCGAAGGATGCCGAGCGCTTCAGGATAGCTTTTGCCGCGGATCAGATCGATCACCAGACGCATCTTGCGCGGCGAAGAGTGAATGTTCTTGAGCAGAGCCCGTGCTTCTAACATGTTCTATCTCCAAAAGAGGCGGCCGGAACAGGCCACCGGAATCGTTCCTGTTGGATCACCTGTGCGGATATCACCTCTTCCTGTCGCCAGCATGGCCACGGTAGGTGCGCGTGGGAGCGAACTCCCCGAGCTTGTGCCCCACCATGTTCTCCGTCACATAGACAGGAATGAATTTGTTGCCATTATGCACGGCAAACGTATGCCCCACGAAATCCGGAGCGATCGTCGAGGCGCGCGCCCAGGTCTTGATCACCCGCTTCTGGCTCTGCTGGTTCAATGCCTCGACCTTCCCGGCCAGATTCACATCGACGAAGGGTCCCTTCTTTAACGAGCGTGACATTCTCTCTTCTACTCTAGTTGTTAATCGGTTACCGGCACTTCACTATTCGCAGTTCCCGTCACGACGAGCGAGCCTACTTGGTCCGGCGGCGGACGATGTACTGGTTGCTCGCATTCTTCTTCTTCCGGGTCTTCAGTCCCTTGGCATACTTGCCCCACGGCGATTCCGGATGCTGGCGGCCACCGCCGGACTTCGAGCGGCCTTCGCCGCCGCCGTTCGGGTGATCCACCGGGTTCATCGCCATGCCGCGAGTCTGCGGGCGTACGCCCAGCCAGCGCTTGCGGCCGGCCTTGCCAAGCGAAAGATTCTCATGGTCGCTGTTGCCCACCACGCCGAGCGTGGCGTAGCATTCATTGCGCACCAGGCGCATCTCGCCGGAGGGGAGGCGAAGCGTGGAGAAGTTCCCCTCGCGCGCCACCACCTGCGCCGATGAACCGGCCGAGCGGCTGAGCTGTCCCCCCTTGCCGGGCTTCAGCTCGATGTTGTGCACGAAGGAGCCGAGCGGCACCTTGCCGAGCGGGCAGGCGTTGCCATCACGGATCTCCACCTCGGCGCCGGACATCAGCCTGTCACCGACCTTGATGCCGTTCGGCGCAAGGATGTAGCGCTTCTCGCCATCGGCATACTCCAGCAGGCAGATACGGGCCGAACGGTTCGGATCGTACTCGACCGAAACGACCGTGGCCTCGATGCCCGGCTTGTTGCGCTTGAAGTCGATGATACGATACTGGCGCTTGTGCCCGCCGCCACGATGGCGCGAGGTGATCCGACCGGTGTTGTTACGGCCGCCACTCTTGTGGAGCGGCGCCAGCAGCGACTTCTCCGGCTTCGAGGTCGTCACCTCCTCGAAGGTCGGCGTGGAATAGAACCTGCGCGCGCTGGTTATCGGTTTGCTGATGCGTATTCCCATTTCGCTCGTTCTCTCTATCTGTTGATCGCCGTCCTGCGGGACCCCGTCCCTCGATCATCGGGCGGCGATGGTAGATCGTCAGAAAAATGATTGCATTATCCCGGGCTCGGCCCAGACTATTCAACCGGCGTATCGCCGATGACATCGATCGTCTGCCCCTGCCGTACCGTCACGATCGCCTTCTTCCGCCGGATCGTCTTGCCCAGCACATAACCGCGCTTGGTAAGCTGGATCTTCTGCTTCGGCTTGACCGTGATCGTCCGCACGCTGGTCACACCGACCTTGTAGCGATCCTCGATCGCCTTGCGGATCTCGATCTTGTTCGCGCTCGGGATCACCTCGAACACATACTGCCCCTTGTCGGAGAGCTGCGAACTCTTCTCGGAGAGGATCGGGCGCTTTAGTACTTGCCTCATCGTGGTTCCTGCCGTCTATCGTGAGAATGCGTCTTAATCTTCCTTCTTGAGCTGCTGCACCAGAACATCGATCGAACTGCGCTCCACCACCAGCACCTGGTTGTTCAGCAGATCGTAGGTCGATGCATTGCGCGCCTCCAGAATATCGCACTTGGCGACGTTCCTTCCCGAGCGGAGCACCGTCTCGTTCGTCCCCTTCAGCAGCACCAGCGCCTTGCGATCGCCGGCGTTGACCGCCTTGAGCATCCTGGCGAACGGCGCGGTCTTCACCTCGTTGAACTCCAGATCCTCCACCACCACAAGCTCGTTGGACTGTGCCTTCAGAGCCAGCGCCGAACGACGCGCAAGCTGGCGCATCTTCTTCGGCATGTGCTGGGTGTAGTCGCGCGGATCTGGCCCGTGAATGTTGCCGCCGCCGACCCAGACGCCCGAGCGGATGGTGCCCGCGCGCGCGGTGCCGCGTCCCTTCTGCTTCCAGGGCTTCCTGCCGCCGCCGCGGACTTCCCAGCGATCCTTCGTCTTGCTGGTCCCCTGACGCTGGTTGGCCAGGTACATCTTCACCGCCTGGTGCATCACCGCAACGTTCGGCTCGATGCCGAAGATCTCGTCCGGGAGCTCCATGGTGCCGGCCGTGCTGCCGTCTTTGCTGAGGATATTGATAGTCATCGTTATTCCTTATTGCCCAGGGTCTGGCTGATCCCCACGATTCTGATTACGCCGGCTGTTTCATGACTTCGACGATGCAGTTCGGTGCGCCGGGAACCGAGCCCTTTACCACCAGAACGTTGCTGTCGGCGAGCACGGCCACCACCTGAAGGTTGCGCACCGTGGTCTTCTTTCCTCCCATGCGGCCGGCCATGCGGGTGCCCGGGAAGACACGCGAGGGATAGCTCGATCCGCCGATCGAACCGGGAGCACGCTGGCGGTCGGACTGACCGTGCGTCCTCATGCCGACGCCGCCGAAGTGATGGCGCTTCACCACGCCCTGGAAACCGTGCCCCTTGCTCGTGGCCGTCACGCGAACCTTGTCACCGATGGCGAACACGTCGCCGACGCCGATCACATCGCCCGGCTTGTAGTTCGCAACGTCGAAGGTCCGGAATTCGCGCAGCAGGCGCACCGGGCCGACACCGGCCCTCTCCAGATGTCCCTTCTCGGCATTGTTCAGGTTCTTCTCCTTCTTCGAGCCGAAGCCGATCTGGAGAGCCTCGTAGCCGTCCACATCCTTCGTTCTGACCTGCACCACAGTACAGGGACCGGTCTCGATCAGAGTACAGGGGATGTAAACGCCCTGCTCGTTGAACATGCCGGTCATTCCGATTTTTCTACCTATAAGCGCGGCCATCGCAAAGTCTTGGGCTTAGGTTTCTCTGAATAAGATTCGTGGGCTCTTCGGCCTGCTTGGGGCCGAATGTCGTCGCCGTGCGGTTCGTCCCGTACGTCAGACCTTGATCTCGACATCGACGCCGGCCGGGAGTTCGAGCCTCATCAGCGAGTCCACCGTCTTCGGCGTCGAGTTCAGAATGTCGATCAGACGCTTGTGCGAGCGGTTCTCGAACTGTTCGCGCGACTTCTTGTCAACATGCGGCGAGCGAAGGACCGTATAGATGGACTTCTCAGTCGGAAGCGGCACCGGCCCGGAGACGATTGCGCCGGTCTGCTTGACGGTCCGAATGATCTTCTCAGCCGACTTGTCGATCAGGTTATGATCGTACGACTTCAGCTTGATGCGTATTACCTGGGCAGCCACGTTCTTCGTTGCTCCGTTTAGTACGTGTCGTTCGTAATGACTGAAGACAGCCGTAGAGTGCAGGCATACCCGGACCATGAAGGGCCGGGAGCCGGCAGTCGTTCCATGAATTCTTCCTGAAAATCGCTCTCACATACGGCGTGCGCGATGGGCCTGGAGGAAGGGCCCGGCGACCGGAGGATGGTCGCATGAATGCTGCACTGGCCTATCGCGCCGGTTCAGCGTTTTCGGGACTGCCTGCGGACGGTAGTGAGGGATGTTCCGTCATCCCGATGGCGTTGCACCATCGGGCCGCTGCCGCAGAGCCTCGTTCCCGGCTGAAGCCGTTCCACTTTCTTCGCGCGTGAGATCGAAGAGTTGGAAGGTTTACCCGGCGCTTTCGTGAGGCGCTTAACTTATAGAGCCTGCAAATATACGGGAGCCAGGATGAAAGAAGCAAGAGGACGTTTATCGATTGATGATGTAATTGGTAGTCAAATGTAAACCCGGGTTATTGCGGGCCTCCGGAGCCCCGCCCCGGGGTCTGGCCGGGATGATCAAGATGGATAGCTGGCCGGGCCGGAAGAGGGGATGGATGTGCTCATCCCCTCCCTGAGCGGCCCTGTTCGCAATCGAGACATCGAGCGAGCCCTCGGCGTGAGCGCCGGCCGCCGGCAAGCAGCGATGCGCTGGCCACGCAGGCATCAATGGCGCGCCGGTGCGGCCCCCGGACCTACCGTGCCAGAACCAGCGGACGTACCTGGATCTGCTCCCCTGCATGCATTACCAGGATGTACGGCGCCGATGGAAGCCCATGGACGTTCATCCGGATGGTGGCGCGGCTCCCTCCCGCCGCATCCGTTTCCATCGTCCGCACGCATCGTGCCTGGATGTCGTACAGGTCCAGCCGTGCCCTGCCGATGATCGTGGGATCGAGCGAAACGATGATCTCATCCCCCTCCACTCTGACGTCAGGATAGCGCTCATCCCGCTTATGCCGCACCGAGGATGGCGCCTCGACGAAACGGTGGACATTGTCGAGCGTGGCGCTCACGATCCCGCCATCCGGCGCGGCGGCCACTGCCAGAACCAACGTGTCCGACAGACCGGCCGTCGGCATTTCATACCATGACCGTCCGTCATCGGTTGATCGCAGCACATCCCAGAACCGGGGCTCTCCGGCTCCGACGACGACCATGATCACCCCCGCCCCGGGTGAATATGCGGGCGATATATCGGAAATCATGGAGGCATCGAGTAGCAGCGGCAGCGTCATTGACCAGGTCTCCCCCCCGTCGTCCGACCTGAACACGCCACGGACGTTCGGATTCCGTGCATTGGCCAGGATCGCCCCGCTCTCGGTGGCGACGATATGATTGATGTACGTGGCGGCCAGCGACAGCGGGCGCCACGTCGCTCCGTCGTCATCAGAGCGATAGAGGTTGCGGGCACTGTCGCCACGGAAACCGGCATAGATGCTCCCATCCGCCCCGGAGACCATGTCGATGCAGCGCTCGAATGTCGCCGAATCGAACTGCGCCCGGTCGATCGGCAGCCATGTAGCTCCGCTAGTTACCGACCGGATGCCCGGGGCCTTCACTCCGGGATCATAGACCATCGACACGACCACCCCACGGCCGGTGGCGACCAGCGGCGGCCAGAGCGAATAGGGCTCACGGACGAAATGCCATGTCGCCCCGCCGTCTACCGAGCGCAGCATGTCGTACTGGCCCAGGTCCACCCATGCGTATGCCGTATCGTCTCCCGCGAATTGGAACCGGATGATCTTGAAGCTATTGCCACCGGCATCCGCATAGCGGATCGTGTCATCTTCCAGGAGACCGATACGCCCGTCTCTGAAGCCGAGAAACAGCCTTCCGGAAGGATGATAGGCCAGCGTCGATACGCCCGGAATCTGCAGGTTCGGGACCAGAGGTTCCCAGTGGTCCTGCGCCCGGACGACCGAACGGGACATCAGTGCGACCGCCATCACACAGATGCCGCACAGAAGTGTAGATCTTGTCATACCCTGCATCATTGCGATTACTCCGTTTACTATGGACTGGACGGTGAATTCATCGGGCGCCGCCAGTTCCGGCGGCGCCCTGAACCGATGCCATCCGGCTGCGCGAACGTCAGCGGGAGGAAAGCTCCGGATCTTCCCCATCAGGGATGCTCGATGGCCATTGAGCGTCGTCGCACAACGCAACGCACAGTCCATCGGCCTGTGTCAGATATACCGAGCCATCGGCAGGAGGGCCGGGACAGGGATCGGCAACATAGCCGGGCAGCTTCGTTATCCGTGTCTGCCCTGTTGACTCATCACGGCACACGCTGAACGGCCGCAGACAGCAGGCATCGCCACATTTGACGAGCTCGAAGCAGCACCATGATGGATGGCGCCATGCGACGCACGACGAGCGGATGGCCCGCCAGTGCGTGCTGCCTCCGTTCCCGCAGAGCGCTGCGATTCTTTCGCTCTGCGACGTTCCGGGATCTCTCAGCCAGCTGTTGAAAAGCCAGACCAGAACCGCCTGTTCGCAGTAATCATGCAGCACCTTCGTGTAGTTCGTCAACCGGATCGTCTGCTGCGGATCGCCGGAAACCCCGGCCTGCGACCATGCCAGCAGCGAGTCCTTGAACACCTCGCACCCGGTGCTCCCGGTATAGACATTCATAATCTGGAAGTCCCGGAAGATCCCGCATGCCAGGCGTTCCCTGTAGATGACGATCAGTGAACACCCCGGGAAATCCGGAGCGGCCATCTGTATAAACTGCTCCGGCTCCCACTCGCTCTCCGGACAATCCGGCACACAGGGCTGCCCCTGGACGGGCCGGACATCAGCAACGAACAGAATCCCGGCAACCATCATCAGAACCCGCAGCATCGTCGTACCTGTCGAGGCGACCTTGCGACACGATTCAATCATAGAATCCACCACCGGATTCATCCATAATCCTCCCATGCATACGTTCATGGCGATGCTCCTGTAAAACTGGAATGACGAAAAAAAATAGGATGGGAGAAGAGATCCGACTTGCGGGAACGGTGGCTATCTTAGTGTAAACTTTTTAAAGGCGCAAGGGGAAAATGTGGTGGCATACCTATCAAAAAGGGCCGTCCGGCAGTGCCGGACGGCCCTTCGTAATCAACTGCTGCGTGATTCTCAGTCGAGAATCTTCGTCACGACGCCTGCGCCCACCGTGCGGCCACCCTCGCGGATAGCGAAGCGGAGGCCCTCCTCCATAGCGACCGGAGTGATCAGCTCGACCGTGATGTTGTCGATGTTGTCACCCGGCATCACCATCTCGGTGCCGGCCGGCAGATTGGCGACGCCCGTCACGTCCGTCGTGCGGAAGTAGAACTGCGGACGGTAGCCATTGAAGAACGGCGTATGACGGCCGCCCTCCTCCTTCGAGAGGACGTAGACCTGCGCCGTGAACTTCGTGTGCGGCGTGATCGAACCGGGCTTGCAGATGACCATGCCACGCTCCAGCTCGTTCTTGTCAACGCCGCGGAGCAGCAGACCGACGTTGTCACCGGCCTGGCCCTGATCGAGAAGCTTGCGGAACATCTCGACGCCCGTCACCACCGACTTCTTCTTGGCGCCGAAGCCGACGATCTCGACTTCGTCGTTCACATTGATGATGCCACGCTCAATACGTCCGGTGCCCACCGTACCACGTCCCGTGATCGAGAAGACGTCCTCAACCGGCATCAGGAACGGCTTGTCGGTGTCGCGCACCGGGGTCGGAATGTAGCTATCGACGGCGTCCATCAGATCCCAGATGCACTGGTAGCGGGGATCGTCCGTCGGAGCGCCGGACGTGCCGGCCTCAAGCGCCTGAAGCGCCGAACCCTTGATGATGGGAATATCATCGCCCGGAAACTCGTACTTCGACAGCAACTCGCGAACCTCCAGTTCCACCAGCTCCAGCAGGTCCGGATCGGCGATGTCCACCTTGTTCATAAAGACCACGATACGGGGAACACCGACCTGGCGGCAGAGCAGGATATGCTCGCGCGTCTGCGGCATCGGGCCGTCGGTGGCGGCCACCACAAGGATGGCCCCGTCCATCTGGGCGGCGCCCGTGATCATGTTCTTCACATAGTCGGCGTGGCCCGGGCAGTCAACGTGCGCATAATGGCGGTTGTCGGTCTGGTACTCCACGTGCGCCGTCGCGATTGTGATACCACGGGCGCGCTCCTCCGGAGCATTGTCGATCGAGTCGAACGTTCTGACCTCGCCACCGTTCTTCAGCGCCAGCGCCATCGTGATGGCGGCGGTGAGGGTGGTCTTGCCGTGGTCGACGTGGCCAACCGTGCCCACGTTCACGTGGGGCTTACTGCGGTCGAATTTCTCTTTTGCCATTCCTGAAAGTCTCCTCTACGAGAAATAAGAGGTGTATAAGATTGTGTTGCTTGTTGATTCTAGCTGGCTCGCTCAACCGGCGATCGCACCGGAGACGGTCCGCGCGGGCCGGCGTTCTCTACCGGCCCACCGGATGATCATCAGCTTATGCCGCCACGGAAGCCTTGCCGCTCTTCTCCACGATCTCCTCGGCGACGGACTTCGGAGCTTCCTCGTAGTGGTCGAACGTCATGGTATAGATGGCGCGCCCCTGCGTCATCGAACGGAGACGGGTCACGTAGCCGAACATCTCGGCCAGCGGCACCATCGCCCTGATCACCTGGGCGTCGGCACGCGAAGTCATCCCTTCGATACGACCGCGGCGGCTCGAAAGGTCACCCATGACGTCGCCCATGTATTCCTCCGGCGTCACCACCTCCACGTTCATGATCGGCTCCAGAAGCACCGGCTTCGCCTTGCGGCAGGCTTCCTTGAAGCACATCGACGCGGCGATCTTGAACGCCATTTCCGACGAGTCAACATCGTGCTGCGATCCGAAGTGCAGGCGCGCCTTGATGTCCACCACCGGGAATCCGGCCAGAACACCGTTGCGCATCGCCTCGACGATGCCCTGCTCCACCGGCTTGATGTACTCCCTCGGGATCACGCCGCCGACGATGTCGTTCACGAACTCGAAGCCCTTGCCCGGCTCGTTCGGCGAGAACTCGATCACGACATGGCCGTACTGTCCCTTGCCACCCGTCTGGCGGACGAACTTCGTGTCCTGGTCCACCGTGTTGCGGATCGTCTCGCGATACGCAACCTGCGGGCGGCCGACGTTCGCCTCGACGCGGAACTCGCGCTTGATGCGGTCCACGATGATATCGAGATGAAGCTCGCCGACGCCCGAGATGATCGTCTGCCCGGTCTCCTCGTCGGTCTTGACACGGAACGTGGGATCTTCCTCGGCAAGCTTCGTGAGCGCCTCGCCCAGCTTGTCCTGGTCGGCCTTCGTCTTCGGCTCGATCGCCTGGTCAATCACCGGCTCCGGGAATTCCATCTTCTCAAGCACGATCGGATCGTTTTCGTCGCAGAGCGTGTCACCGGTACGGGTCGCCTTCAGCCCCACGATGGCGATGATGTCGCCCGTATAGGCCTCGTCGATATCCTCGCGGTGATTGGCATGCATGCGCAGCAGGCGCCCCACACGCTCCTTCTTCCCCGAGATCGCGTTCAGCACATACGAGCCGGCGGCAAGCGTTCCCGAGTAGACGCGGACGAACGTCAGCCTTCCGACGAACTTGTCCGTGATGATCTTGAACGCGAGACCGGAGAACTTCTCCGTATCCGAGACCTGACGCTCGATATGATCGCTCGTGTCCACATGGTGGCCCGGCGTCGGGCCGATATCCAGCGGCGACGGAAGGAACTCGATGATGGCATCCAGAAGCTGCTGCACCCCCTTGTTCTTGAACGAGGAGCCCAGAAGTACCGGAATGATCTTCACACCCAGCGTCGCCTCGCGGAGAACCTTGCGCACCTCGTCGGAAGAGATCTCCTCCCCCCCCAGGTACTTCTCCAGAAGCGTATCGTCAACCTCGGCCACGGCCTCAAGCATCGCGGTGCGGAACTCGCGCGCCTGCTCCTCCATGTCGTGCGGGATGTCGATCACGTCCCACGCGGCGCCCTGGCTGGCATCATCAAAGATGAACGCCTTCATCTCGATGAGGTCAACGATGCCCTTGAACATATCGCCCTGGCCGACCGGAAGCTGAATCGGAATGGCGTTAGCGCCGAGACGATCCTTGATCATCTGCACGACCTTCAGGAAGTCGGCGCCGACACGGTCCATCTTGTTCACGAACGCCATGCGCGGCACGCGGTACTTGTCAGCCTGGCGCCAGACGGTCTCGGACTGCGGCTCCACGCCACCAACCGAGCAGAAGAGGGCGACGGCGCCGTCGAGAACGCGGAGCGAACGCTCCACCTCGACGGTGAAGTCCACGTGGCCCGGCGTATCGATGATGTTCACCCGGTGCTCGGGGAACTGTGCCTTCGAGCCCTTCCAGAAGCACGTGGTGGCGGCCGATGTGATCGTAATGCCACGCTCCTGCTCCTGTTCCATGTAGTCCATGGTGGCGGCGCCATCATGCACCTCACCCATGCGATGCAGAACGCCGGTGTAGAAAAGGATGCGCTCGGTCGTCGTTGTCTTGCCGGCATCGATGTGGGCCATGATGCCGATGTTTCTCACTCTATCTAACGGATAAATGCGGGGCATGATCCTGAATGTGTTACTAGTGCTATGTTGTTCTCGTCGTTATCGTCTCCAACCCTCAACCATCGAATCGCTGACTGCATCAACCGTACGGCACATGAATAGGTGCGGCCAGGGCACCCGCATTCTACCGCACCGGAATTATCTGAATATTACCAGCGGAAGTGGGCGAACGCCCTGTTGGCCTCGGCCATGCGGTGCACATCCTCGCGCTTTTTCACCGAGCTTCCCTCGCCGTTGGAGGCGGCCACCAGCTCGCTGGCGAGCTTCTCCTGCATGCTCTTCTCGCGGCGATCCTTCGCATACTTGATCAGCCAGCGAATGCCGAGCGCGACACGGCGGTCCGGGCGGACCTCCATCGGCACCTGGTAGGTGGAGCCGCCCACGCGGCGTGAACGCACCTCCATTGCCGGCGACACATTGGCCAGCGCCTTGCGGAAGACCTCGACGGGCTCCTGCTGCGTACGATTTCCCGCAATCTCAAGCGCACCATAGAAAATGCGGCGCGCGGTGCTCTTCTTGCCATCGAGCATCAGGTTGTTGATGAACCGCTCGATGGTGATATCGCCATACAGTGGATCGGGAGCCACCCGACGCTTCTCGGCGCGTTTCTTTCTCATTCTGCTCTGCTGCTATGATTGTATGATTTCGATCCTCGGATACGATCGTTCGCCCGCATTACTTCTTCGGCCGCTTCGCGCCGTACTTCGAACGCCCCTGCATGCGCTTGCTTACACCCTGGGTGTCCAGCGTACCGCGAACGATGTGATAGCGAACGCCGGGGAGATCCTTCACGCGCCCGCCGCGGATCAGCACGATCGAGTGCTCCTGCAGGTTGTGCCCCTCGCCCGGAATGTATGCCGTCACCTCGATGCCGTGCGAAAGCTTCACACGCGCCACCTTGCGCAGAGCCGAGTTCGGCTTCTTCGGCGTCGTCGTGTACACACGCGTGCAGACTCCACGCTTCTGCGGGCAGGAATCGAGGGCGGGAGAATTGCTCTTGTAGGGCTCGACATTGCGACCCTTGCGGACTAGCTGATTGATTGTCGGCACAGTTCGGAACTCGGAAAGATGATCAAATAGGTCGTTCGATGTAAGAAAGCCTGCTAATATAGGCAAGCCCCCGAACATGAGTCAAGATCATGGACGATGGCGCCGCCCATGCTTTTGTTACTGTTCGTGTAGTGGAGAACCGAGGCAGAGATGGTGAAGTCCTCATCAACCGCCCTGAATTCCTGATACGCCGTAATGCTCCACGCCTACTCCAGTTGCGCACCAGAGTCGGCACCCGCCGCAGCGCTATCGCCGCCGTTCTGCTGAACCGGGGGCGGTTGCATGCCGCGATACGGCAGATCCGGCACCCTTGGCGCGAACGATATGCTGTACCCCCCCTTGCGCGGACGCAGATACATGAGGTTCGGCTGCTGCCCTTCATGCTGCACGGTGAGCACTACCAGCGTGTCAACCTTCAAAATCTTGTAATCGCCGCCGAACATCTGCGCCACCCCCTCGTCATTCACGATCATCGTGGCGTAGATATCCCGCTTCTCCTTCCCCTTGAGCGCATCCCAGCGGGCGCGCTCCTCCGCCGGCAGCATGTCGAGACTCTCCATCTGCCGGCCGATCAGGGTGTCGATCTCCGCACGGCGCGCACTGTCGAGCACGTCGTACATGTATACCCCATCCTTCTGCCGGACGGCGGTCACCAGATCGTCATAGAACTTCTCGGGATCGCCGGGCTCCTCACCACCGCATGCAACGAAGAGCAGTGCGGCCGGAATCAGCGTGGCAACCGCGCGGGCGAGGCCGGCGAACCGGCACTGGCTGAATGCAGAGATCATGCTGCCTGTCCATGCTGGGAGAATCCCGAACCGGCGCCGCAACCGGCGGCACTGAAACCGGCCCCGCCCTCTCCGCGCAGCGCCGCCATTGCGACCAGCATCAGAGACACGAAAAGACCGGCGATTCGGAGGAATGGATCACTAACTTATGCTATTTCCTCCACGCGACAACGCGACAGCCGGCAAAAATGAGCCCGGGACGCCAGGAATTTCGCTCCGCAGACGCCTGAAGGGTGTGCTCCAGCCCGTTCCGGGGATTTCGGCTCTTTTCATGTCTTGACTTTCCACCATACTTCCGGCAGCGTAAATTTGCCCCATGCGTTCCGTGCCAATGCTTCCGCAGATCCAGACAATCGAACTGGGCAATACCCAGGTCTCCTATGTCGTCCGCCGCAGCCCGCGAGCGAAACACATGCGCATCACCATTTCACCCCACAACGGCGTCGTGGTGACTCTGCCGGCACGGCTCCCGCAGTACATCAATCCGGAGAAGCTACTCCGCGAGAAGCAGGAATGGGTGCTTCGCCATGTGGCGAAGGTGGGCCAGTCCGCCCCCCCCCCCCCGCTCGGCGAAGGCTCCATCGTACACTTCCAGGGACGCCCGCATACGCTGCGGCTGTCCGAAGGCGAACAGCGCTTCAGCGTCCGGGTTGCCGGCGACGAACTGCGCGTGGCTCTCCCCCGTAATTTCCAGGGGGACCTGAAGGAGACACTGAAGGAGTGGATCAGACAGCGCGCGCTGGAGGTGATAGCGGTGGAAACGGCGGCGGCGGCGGCACGGATGGGGCTGGAATTCAGCCGGCTCACCATCCGCGATCAGAAGACCAAGTGGGGAAGCTGCTCGAAGAAGGGAAATCTTTCATTCAACTGGCGTCTGATTCTCTTCCCTCCGACCGTGCTCCGCTACGTCGTGATCCACGAGCTCTGCCACCTGAAGCATTTCAACCATTCGCTGAGCTTCTGGAAGCTGGTGGAACGCTACGATCCTGCCTACCGCGATTCGATCGCCTGGCTGAAGCAGCACGGCCCGCTCATGGAGGGCGATCTGCGATGAGCATGCAGCGGCGATGCCCGGCCGGAACCTGCGGATGTTATCCGCTGGACATGCGCCGCGCCTGAGCCGCCGGCAGATTCCATCCCGCCGTCACCGGCCCCCTTATCCGATTCCTGATCCCGTATTTCTGAACTATAGCCCCCCCGTTCATGGCCGATCTTCGCGACCGACTCTTTACCCTTCGCAGCTATACTCCCATCCCCTTCCTTCTTCTGGGGCTCATCTTCGGCGAACCCACCCTCGTCAGCCTTGTGGCCGGACTGGCGACCTCGCTGACAGGCGAGGCGATCAGGTTCTGGGGGGTGGGGCACGCCACTTCCGAAACCAGGGTGACGGGAAGCGTCGGGGCATCGCGGCTGGTGGTTTCCGGCCCCTTCGGCTACGTACGCAATCCGCTGTACCTGGGGAACATGCTCCTCTACACCGGATTCGGGGTCATGGCGAATCTGCCGTGGCTGATCATCATCACCTTCATCTGGTTCGCATTCCAGTACTTCATGATCGTGTCGCGCGAGGAGGAGTTCCTGCGGGAGAAGTTCGGAGCCGAGTACGGCGCATACTGCCGGGCGGTGCCGAAGTTCATCCCCAGGCTCACGCCGTATGCGCACGGCCGCGACGCCGTAATCCAGTGGGGCATCGCCCTGCGGAGCGAACGCCGCACATTCCAGGCATTCCTCATCGCGCTGCTTCTCATGGCAGGGAAGTTCGTCTGGCTGCACTCATAAATGCGCCATCCGGATTCCGCAGCGCGGCATATCCGGGCTCCCGCCTTTGAGATCGCTCCATATCCGCATATGGATAAGCATGGGCCGCACGCAACGGCGCAAAGAGCTCACATCCACATGTGCATGGGAACATGCGCAATGCGCGGGCAGCGCTGTTCTTTCACCTGTGAACGCCGATGGGCGGTGACGAAGAAAGGATGATTTCTCCATCACCGCCCATCGGCATTGATCCACCCGTTCACGGCACGGCAGGGAACCAGACCTAACGAACCAGCACGACCGGATGAATCGCCACATGCGCCGGAAGCTTCAATCGCAGGAAGTAGCGTCCGGCGGCAAGACCATGAAGATCGATCGGAAGCTGGTGCTCACCGGCTTCGAGCTCGCCCTCGAAGATGGTTCCGGCAGCTTCTCCGCGTACATCGATGATATCGATGGTGACACGTCCGGCCCGCGCGAGGTCGAACCTGACCGTGCCGCCATCGCCCAGCGGATTCGGCGAGACGCCCAGAATGGAGCTGGCGCCGCCGGATGCCCGTCCCCCTTCGACTGAACTGGTCGTCAGAGGCGCATGGTAGCCCAGCAGTTTTCCGGTGATGGTATCATCGGGGAAGACGAGCGTGGGAACCACCTGGCGGAAGCTGCCGTCCCGCCGCGAATCCGGCGAGGTATAGTAGACGGAGCAGCAACCCTGGGCAAAGATGATATCGGCGATGCTGACGAAGACCGAATCCATCGCTGCGGGATCACGCACGCTGAAGTACCTCCCCCCCGTCTCGGTCGCCAGCAGGCGGAGTGAATCATCACTATCCAGCAGCAACCCTATTGCGAAGACGGGTACCCCGGCGGACTTCGCCCGGTCGATCACAGCCCGGATGGTGCGTTCCTGGGAGCGGTTGTCCTCACCGTCGCTCAGCAGCACGATGGCCTTGCGGCGCGTGGCGGCGCGCAGCGACACGTCGTTCACGGCCCGGATCACCGCATCGTTCATGGCAGTCCAGCCGTCGGGCTGCAGGCGGTCGATAGCCGCATTCAGAAGGGATTTGCTGGAGGTCCAGTTCTGATCCACCGTCGTGCCCAGGCTGAAGGAGTAAATGGCAGCCTCGTCGCCGGAGGAGAGCTTTTCGATGAACTTCTTCCCCGCCGCCCGCGTATAGACGATGCGCGTCGAGCTTCCGAATGGTTCGCGCATGCTCCCGCTCCGGTCGAACACCATCGCCACCGAGACGGCGCTGGTGCGGTCCGAGCAGTCGATCCTGTCGATCTTCACCGGCATTCCGTTTTCGCTCAGGCGCAGGCCATCGCCGAAATTCTCCACCGGGATGGAATCGCGGGTCACTTTCACCGCAACACGAATCGTCGGGAAATGGCTGGAATCGATGCCGCAGATTTCCATCTCCGTCAGGGGGAGCTCCTCCACCAGCACGTAGAGCGTCCCGCTGTTGTTGTCATGGGCGTCGCGCTGGACGAAATCGCGGAAGTTCCAGTCCACGAGATTTACGGAAACCGGCCGTCCATCGCCCTGGATGATGGTGCTGTAGCGATGGCTGGAATCGAGCGGCATGTTCGGCAGCGGGGTCCCATTGATACGCAGCCCGTGGGAATTCAGCAGCCGCTGATCGCCGACGTAGATGGGATATCCCTCGGAGAATATCCGCCACTCCGGCTTTGCCCATTCCTCCTCCGGAAACGAATAGATCCAGACGGGATCGACGCTGCTGTTGACAGTGTCCTCCCACATGGAATACGTACCCCATGCTGTGATACGGTAGCGATGGCGGGGCGAGGTGGCGTCGGGGGAATGAAGCGTATCGAGCGATCGGGAATCGAGGGCGAAGAAGTGGGGGAATCGGCGCTGGGCTTCCAGCGATGGCGCAGCCAGCAACAGAAGGCATGCCAGCAGGAGCAGACGGATCGTGGTACCTTGGTTCATGTCGGGCTCTCCGTTCCATTTCAGTACGCTGTAACAATGTAGCAACGCCTGGGAGACAACACGAGTTAGAAATAGTTGACCGGGGGAAAAATTTTTCGCGGGGAGGCGAGGTCCGGGACCCCGGGCTGATGGCCCCGAAAGAAACCGCCGGCAGAGGAATGCCGCCGGAGTCTGCGATTCCGGAAGAATGGAGGAATAAAGAAAGAGCGGGTCTGCATGGGGGGCACAGGCGCAGACCCGCTCAAGTTACCGGAAGGAATTGCTTCCATCCGGAGAGCTTCCACCCGCCGGCTCTCCGGCGGGCATCGATCACATACATCGGAGAGCTATCGAAACGGAACATATTCAACGACGGGGGCAGGAAGACCGAAGTGCCGTATTCCCGGAACCGATACAAGTTTTCACGCCCGTGTGGTCACACGGAAATTCCCCTGATGGCCCCCGCCTGCACGAACGCCGGGGACTCTCAAAGGAAACCATGAACGTTCTGCCGGGAGCTCCTAGAATTTCCGCTCCAGATAACTCGGCAGCATCGCACGCCATGTTGGCCAGTCGTGCGACCACTCACGTCCCCAGATTTCCACAGTATTCGGGATGCTCTTCATGCCGAGGAGATCGGCGATCGCCCATGTGGCGGCGGGAGCCTCGTAGGGGCCTTCGCCGCTCAGGAAATGAATATGTTCCTTGCGGCGAAGGTGCTCCAGATGCTCCCCATCCGGCATATTCGGCAGATAATCCACCGGAGAATTGTAGTAGACATCCTCGTCGTAATAGCCGCTGGAATATGCCTTGAGATCGTAGATGCCGCTCATGCCAATAACGCCGTCGATCAGATCGGGCCGGCGAAAAAGCATGTTCGCCGCATGGAACGCACCCAGGGAGACGCCACAGGTGATGGTCATCGTATGACCGTTCATTTTGGCGTCAATATACGGCAGCACCTCCTCCTCGATATATCCGTTATACTGTTGATGACGTACGGCCTTCTCGCGCGGCGGAATATTGTGATTCAGCCAGCTTTCATTATTGATGGAATTAATCGAAAAAACCTTCAACATTCCTTCGTCGATCAATGGACGGATGGATTCGATAAGATGAAACCGCTCGTATTCCAGATAATCGGCGCCGGCCGAAGGGAACATCAGGAGCGCAAATCCATAATGTCCATAGATGGCGATCTCCATCTGCTTGTCGAGGTTGGGACTGTACCAGGAGTCGAGGATACGTTGCATGAAATTGCGACGATAGTTGGTTGACGTACGCCGGTGGTCGGCGCGGGGACTGCGGAACGGGGTGGCCCGGGGTGATAATACTAAAAGCGGTCAAGAGTACGAAGCAGCATCGGCTGCCATGCGTCTGCACCGCCCCCCCCTCATGCTCCGCACACGGCGGCGAAACACCTGTACCGACAGAGGCCGCCGCGGTGCCGCCGCAGGGATTCCGGCGGATCATTTCCGCGAGATCATCGCGCCGCATCGGCCGCCACCGTATCCAGTGATGGATCGACCACCAGCCCGCTGGTGACGCCGGTGACGCCCCGGATGTTGCGCGTCACCTTTTCCGCCAGGTCCTTCTCCGCCACCGTAGCGACCGCACCGGACAGGCGGACATGCCCATCAGGCTGAAGATCGACATCGACATTATCCATGCCGTTCAGCCGCCGGAGCAGCCCGCGTATCTGCGCCTCGTCCAGTTCGGTTCGCACCCCTGTCAGCGCCGTGTCGATCTCGCTGCCGACCTTTTTCATGCCGCGCTCGATCTTCGCCCCCGCCGAATCGAGGTCGATGCGGGGCGACTCGCCACCGCCGCCGCAGGCGCCCAGCATGGCCGCCATTACCATAGCCACTGCGCCCGCCAGGGCTCCCGTTTCCCTGATCATGTTCATGTGCACTCCACCGGATTGTCATTCAGTATCAGGTTCTTCGCGATCAAAGGATATGCCACCATCCCGCTCCGTTCTCCGCCCCGCTCCCTTTCTCCGTTCCCTGCCGGCGATGACCACGACGAATTCTCCCCTGATGGATGGACGCGCTGCGTAGAGATCATGCAATTCGGCGAGCGAGCCACGATTGATCTCCTCGTACATCTTTGTCAGCTCGCGGCAGAGCACCGCCGGGCGTGCGGGATCGAGATGTTCGCCAAGCTCGCGAAGCGTCTTCAGGATGCGATGCGGCGACTCGTAGAGCACCATCGTCCGTTCCTCGACGGCGAGCTTTTCCAGCGCTCTCCTGCGTCCCTTCTTGTGCGGGAGGAACCCCTCGAAGAGAATCGAATCCGTGGGAAGGCCGCTCGCAGTGACGGCCGTCACCAGAGCCGTCGGTCCCGGAAGCGGGACCACGGCGATTCCCTCGCGGATGGCGGCCGCCACCAGCCGGGTGCCGGGATCGCTGATTCCGGGCGTACCCGCGTCGCTCACCAGGGCCACATCCCCTCCCTCGCGCAGTATCCGCAGGATCTGCTCGATGCGCCCCTCCTCGTTGCCGGCGAAATAGCTTATCAACCGTTTGCGGGGGATATCGAAGTGGCGTAGCAGACTGCCCGTCACCCGCGTATCCTCGCAGGCTATCGTCTCGGTCTCCCGCAGAATCCGCAGCGCCCGTAGGGTGATATCCTCCAGATTTCCTATCGGCGTCGGCACGATGTAGAGCGTTCCCGCCGCTGTCATGCGGGATTCATTCATTGCTCATCCCTCCGGTTCCGCGCCGCGCCTGAAAGAATTCACGCAGAAGCGCCGCGCTCCGCAGGTCCAGCACACCGCCAAGCGTCTCGACCTGGTGATTCAGGCGGCGATCGGTGGTGATGGCATAGAGAGTCCCCGCCGCCCCCGCCCGTGAATCGTATGCGCCGAACAGGAGCTGGTCCAGCCGGGCATTGACGATGGCGCCGGCGCACATTGGGCAAGGCTCCAGCGTCACATAGAGCCGGCACCCTTCCAGTCTGGGACTACCCAGCGCGGCTGCGGCTGCGGTGATGGCCAGGATCTCCGCATGAGCGGTGGGATCATTCAGCCGTATCATCTGATTATGCCCGCGCCCGATCACCTGCTCCCCTCTGACAACCACCGCGCCAACCGGCACCTCCTGTTCCCGAAACGCCAGATCCGCCTCGGCCAGGGCCTCGTGCATGAACCGTTCGTGATATACCATGCACGAAAATAGCGGTCCGGAGCAATGCGGGGTAACGATTGGCATGATTACGCAAGAGAGTAATGTCGCTGGACGATGGAAGGCAGCCGCCCCATTCAACCGGATGGAGGGTGAAGTTTCCTTCAATCGATCGCACAGGAAATGTAATTTTGGAGGAGTATGATGATGGTATCCGTATTCAGGATAGTGGCGATGATAACGCTTGCGGCAGGTATTGGCATGGCCGGTTGTAGAAGTTCGCAGTCGTCGGAGAACAACGATCCCCCTACCGCCAGGTCGGTTGTCCCGCCGGATTCGGTCGATCCCGCACTGGCGCTGCTCGATCCGGAATTCACCATATCGAGCATCAGCGAAGGACGCTATGCGCTGAACTTCCGCGCCGGAGCGGGGGGAACGGGAAGTTCGCCATCGATGGCCGCCCTCCATTCGCTGAACTCGGTCAGCTTCCAGATCTACGCCCCTAACGGAGACCAGCTTGCCTCAATCGCAACGCAGGACATCACGACCAGCGGCACGGCGAATGCGGAGACCGGCTCGGCGTCACTGACGGCGTTCGGAGGCGTCGAATGGGAACCGGGCACACCTCTGCTGCCGGGCACCTACGCCATTGCAATCCTGCGCAGCAACGACGGCGCGTTCGCCAGACGCATCGATTTCCCCGGCGCCGGAAGCGCGATGACGCCCGCGCAGGCACGCGCATCGATCGATATAGCGGTGGAAACGCGAAGCCGCGGGGGCGGGGTCGAGTTTCTGGTGACGGCGACACGAATATCTCCGGGACCGGCGGAGGAATATCTCCCGTCGGGAGAGAAGTATCGCATCGAGATTCGCGACGACGTCGGGGAAACGATCTGGTCGTCGTCCACCGGCAAGGTCTTCACGCAGGCGCTAGTCCCGATGGACCCTGGCCCGGTAGGAGACGACGTCACCTACCGCGAGTTCTGGGATGGACGTAACGAGCTGACACGCCTTCCCGTACCACCGGGACGGTACAGGCTGGTCATTACGATCCCGGCGCATCCCACACCATACATCAGTCGCCAGGAATTCACCTGGAGTGGCAGGTAACGTGAAAGTGAAGGAATCATCGAATCAGGTCGAATTCGACGAACGGATGATGCGGCGCGCGCTCGAACTGGCGGCGCGTGGCAGCGGCATGGTGAGCCCGAACCCTATGGTGGGATCGGTGATCGTGGACGCGGACGGACGGGTGATCGGCGAGGGATGGCACAAGCAGTTTGGCGGACCGCATGCCGAGGTGAACGCGCTGCGTTCGGTGGAGGGGGGGAATCTGGAAGGCGCAACGATCTACGCGACGCTGGAACCGTGCAGCCATCACGGCAAGACTCCTCCCTGCGCCGACGCCATCGTGAACGCCGGATTGCGCCGGGTCGTGGTGGCGATGCGCGATCCCAATCCGATGGTCAGCGGCCGCGGGAACCGGCGGCTCCGGGAGGCGGGCATCGAGGTGGTGGTGGGAACGCTGGAGAAGGAGGCCCGCCAGTTGAATGAAACCTACATCCATTACGTCGCCACCGGCCTCCCGTTCGTGACGCTCAAGATGGCGCAGACGCTTGATGGCTTTACCGCGCTGCCGAACGGGGAGTCGCGCTGGATCACCGGAGAGCATTCGCGACGCCGTGTTCATCAGCTCCGCTCCGTCTATGATGCCGTGATGGTCGGCACGCGAACCGCCGTCGTCGATGATCCCTCCCTGACGCTCCGCTACGGCGTAACCGGCCGCAACCCGAGGCGCGTCGTGCTGGACCGCACGCTGACGCTTCCCCCCCACCTCCGGCTCTTCACCGACGGCCATCAGGATCTGACCATCGTCTTTACGGCCGAGACGCTCGTAGACTCCCCCCGCGCATCCGAACTTCGTGACGCCGGCGTGCGTGTGGTGGGGGCGCCCGTGACCACGCGCGGGCTCAGGCTGCCGGATGTGCTCCGCCAACTCGGCGAACTCGGCATCGCCTCGCTGATGGTGGAGGGGGGGGCCGGTCTTGCAGGGGCGTTCATCCGCGAAGGCATCGCACAGAAGCTCCTGCTCTTCCTAGCCCCGAAGCTGTTCGGTCACGGCATTCCCGCCTTCGCCGGACTGGACGTGGAACATCTTGAAGATGCCTACACACTCAGCATACGCCATGTGGAACCGGTGGCAGAGGATCTGATGGTGGTGGCGTACTGGGACAGAGGGTAGGGATTTTTGATTGTTCGATTTACGATGCTCATGTATTATGCAGGGCATGGAGCACAAAAACCGTGAAAAATTACAGAAAGCCCAGGTTCCTATCCGGGCTTTCGCATGCGGTACAACAATTGCACCATGTCGGCTGGTCAATAGGCCGTACGGACAAGCCGGTATGGCGCTAGACAGTTTCTTAATCGTCAAACTCTGACAGGTCCCCACCTCGCGCTTGAATGCCCAACCGAAGGAGGGAACGAATGTAGTAGGTAAGTTCGCGAATCATAGTTTCCACTTCTTCAACCGCCCTCCGGTGATCCCTCACATGATGGTCTTCCGAGAATGATATTTCTGTAAGGGCATCACGAAATTCCTGTACTTGTCCGAGCAGTTCCCAGTGCATTGTTAATATCCTGTCTCCTCCGAATGTCTTCTCCCATACCACACGAGCATATATGGGATCGAAAGGCTGAAGTTCCAGCAAGAGGCGGCCCATATTATCTACGTACCGATTCAGGGTCATTGTGTACCCCTGATGTGCTTCGCGTATGTCCCGACTGAAGCTGGAGAGATTATACGCGCCCGCACCATGAAAATAGGCTGCCGCGATTTTCTTCTCCACGCCGGTCTTTTCGCTTGGGCGCGTTGCGGTAAGTCACGCCGTCTGCTGGCCGAACCTCTCAAGTACTTCATTCATAACATCTGTATGTTCTGTGCATTCCTGCATTATCGGCACAAGAATTTTCTTGTACCGTTTAAGGATGCTTACCACCTCTTCGGGCACTGCTGAATCTGACATGGTAATAACAACTCCCCGGATATTTCCATTATGCATGACTTGCGGCGGTAAGGTAGTGTTTAGCCGAATGACGCCAAAGCAATGCAAGATTCGCGCTCGTCTTTCACCGCTTCGGATACCCGCGTTTCAACAATGACTTTGCCGGTCATCGCGACGGTATCCAGATAATTCCCCCAATCCTACATCATCACCCCCCGCCGTTCGATAAACATGGACCGGTCATAGGCAGCACCCAGCGGCCCGGCGGGCTTGTGCGCCAGTTGCGCCTCGATCATGTCCGGATCATAGCCGAGCTTCTCGCGAATCGCCGTGAGGGCAAGCGCGCGGAATCCGTGCGCCGTCATCCTGCCCCTGAAGCCAAGGCTTTCAACGCCACGAGCACCGTGGAATCGCTCATGGGCTCCCGCGGCCTGATCTGACTTGGGAAGATCCACGGCGTACTCAGGCACTTCACTTCGTCCTGTTGCGCCTTCAAAACCTCCAGCGCCTGCCGCAAGAGGGGCACGATATGGGCACGGCGCATCTTCATGCGCTCGGCGGGAATAATCCATTGTTTCGCTTCCCAATCGATCTCGCTCCACGTGCCTTGCCGAAGCTCTCCGGGCCGCAGGAAGGTTAGCAGGGAGAGTTTGATGGCCCGGCGCGTCCGGTCGTGGAGCCGCACGTCGTCGCGCTCCAAGGCCGTCAGAAACTCAGGAATCTCCCGGGCCTCGAACGCCGCGAAGTGCCTTGTCTGGCGCGTCTTGAGCGCCCCCCACAGATGCAGCGCGACATCCTCCCTGCACCGCCCCGTCTGGATTCCGTAGCGAAAGACCTGGCCGCAGATGTGCCGCGCCCGCCCGGCAAGATCCAGGGCGCCGCGCTGCTCGATCCGGCGCAGCACCTCGAGCAGTTCCGACGCGTCGATCCTGTCGATCGGCCTTGTGCCGAGGAGCGGAAAGACGTCCGCTTGCAGGCAGTGCGAGACCTTCGCCGCGTGTTCCGCGCACCATTCATCCTTCCGATTCCCGTGCCATTCCAGACCCACCGCCTCGAAGGTATTGGCGGCGTTGCGCAGGATCTCGCGCCGTCGCTCCCGCTTCGCCTCCGAAGGGTCGATGTCCCGATCAGCAGCTTTCTCGCCTCAAGGCATTTCTCCCGCGCCTCGGCCAAGGTGACGATAGGATAGGCCCCAAGCGATATCCGCTTCTCCTTCCCCAGATAACGGTACTTCAGCCGCCACAGCTTCCCGCCACCAGGCATCACCTCAAGGTCCCCCCCCGCCCGTCGAACAGCTCATACGCCTTCCCGCGCGGCTTCGCGGTCTTGCAGTCCCGATCATACAGCTTCATCCGGCCCTCCCCTTCAGGACAACCCTCCCTCACGGTTGCCCCCGCAATGCGTTGTTAGTGGTTCTATCCACCTTCAATGCCACACCAACTCCTTCCTCAACGCCAACCGGTATTTCCTGAAGATCCCGTTTTTCCTCGCTTAATGCTTGGTCTGCAACATCTATAAGAGTGCGTCTTAAAAGAGATTGTTGAAGTCGGGCAAGCATGAGCGCAATCATGGCGACACGAATAAATGCCTCGCTCGTTTCCGGAAACGCTTCATAATCCTTGCTCACTCGCCGATGCAATCCCAGCCATGCAAAGGTACGCTCGACAACCCAGCGACGTGGCAGAACAACGAAGCCCTTCGCATCGTCGCTGCGCTTGACAATCTCCAGACGCACTGTATTCCGCGTGCGCAACGATCGCACCCACTCGACAAGCGCACCGGCATAGCCTCCGTCGGCCCAGATCAGTCGCAGACGGCTGAAGCGATGCCGCAGGCGTTCTGGCACCAGCTTCGCACCATCGCGATCCTGCGTGCTGGCTGCATGCACGACAACGATCAGCAGCAGACCGATCGTATCGACCAGAAGGTGCCGCTTGCGGCCGTTGACGTTCTTGCCAGCATCGTACCCGCGTTCAGGCCCTCCGCGATCGGTGGTCTTGACGCTCTGGGAATCCAGAATCGCCGCTGACGGCTGGCGATGCCGTCCTTCTGCCTGTCGCACGGCTGCGCGCAGAGCATCGTGGATGCGCTCCCACAGGCCATTGATGCGCCATTGGCGGAAGTAGCCGTAGACGGTTTTCCACGGTGGATAGTCTCGTGGCAGGTACCGCCAGGCACATCCGGTGCGTGTGACATAGAGGCCGGCATTGACAAACAGGCGCATGTCGCTGGATCGCGGACGTCCGCCTGTTCTGGCCGGGGAATAAAACATTCAAGTTTATTCCACTCTCGGTCGGATAGGCCGTTTGGGTAGAGTTGGTACCTCATACCGCAAGTTACTGATGCCGACCGAGCCTTTTAAGACGCTCTCTAAGCAGATCACCTTCACCTTCACCTTTGGCATCGATGGCTCAGCCGTCTATCGCTATGCCGAGAGCTATCGGCAGCCCCCTGATCTCAGTGAACACCTGCAGAGCCGGTATTCCCATAATGCCCAATTGACCATTGAGCTGTACAAGTAACCGGAGCGGCAGCACCGAAGCGGTCGGATCATCGTCAAGGAACACATTGAGGGTGGTGAATTGCCGTGACGGGAATGCGGGGAGTGAGAACATCACCGGCAACATTCCAGAGGGACCAGCGCGGACAGGACCGGCTCCGGCCGGAATGATGCAGTTCCGGCCGTGCAGTTTCAATCCATGACGATGCGCCATCACCCCTCCCCCGTAGCCATCTTCCTCCGCTCCGTGCGTTCCGGATCGGTGATGACATCACATGAAGGGCCCCGCCATATGCGACCCGACAGTGTCCCCCATGTCTCCACTCTCCACCACATCGCCGGCTTGAGGACGCATGTGTCGCGCCGCATCACGCCGGCACCGGAGCTGGTGGTCACGACGGCACGCGTCGTCGCCCCCTGCGCGGGTGCATGGTAGAAGACCGCCACCTGCAGCGAGTCCATCTCCACACCGCGGACGTTCCAGGTGATGGTCTCCATGCCGAAATCCCGGATCACATCGACATCGAGCCTGCGCGCCGTATCGAGGACCTTCCTTCCCCAATAGATAGTATCCATAGCCTGGCCGGAAAACCCGGCGCTCCGGATCAGGTAGAGATCGAGATCCGCCGGGCGCTTGTCCCACTGGAGCCTGATGGTGTAGAGGGAATCGGCCAGGGGGCCACCTCTGCAATCGAAGGAGGCGCGGATGCCGAGGTCTCTTCCCGCGGCGATTTTCTGCCCCGGATCGGAGCGCTGGCCCGGTATCACGTAGCTGCGCACGGGATCGGCACGTCCGGCGGCATCAGCCATCAGCAGCGCGCGCCGCACCGAGGAAGAGTCGGACGATTCAAGCGCAATGAAGAGATCGAACTGGTCGGTCGCCACCATCACGCGGGAACTCCGGTCGATCGTGACAAGGCTATCGCCGGGAGGAATGTCAACGGTGAATGAATCGAGCAGCGGCCCCAGCAGCTTCAGAGGGCCTTCATCGCGCAAGGTTCGGTAGACAAGTCCCGTCGCGATGCGGCGCTCGGCGGCGGGGGCAACGGCGAACTGAACCACGTTGAGCGTGCAGGGTCGCGTGGCAACCGGCGTGAACCATACCCCGGCCCGGCGCACGTCCATCGTGTCATGCAGGAATGGCGTGAGCGGCCCCTCATCATACTGCAGAAACGTCCCGGACTGAACCGCGGCAGACTGAATGCCGCCTGTCGCAGAGGTCTCGGGAATGCTGGAGCCGGAGCCCGGCGCATTGGAATCGCCGCCGCATGCGGCAAGCATGACGAGAACCAGCACGGCCGGAATATACCCGGCATATCTGGCTGATAACATATTTCCCTCCCCGCCGGTCCCCGGGAAAAAGCAATGCATGCTCAACGCCACAGGCATCTCCCCGGTGGGCACGCTTCGTACGGCGGCATGCATGCCCGATGGTATGTGAATGGACGGTACACGCCTCCACGATCGAAACGGCGCCGTGTCGGCGTCCGAGCGATCCGGCGTGCAACCGGGTCGGGGGGGAGTGTGCGGGGCGATCAGCCCTTCTTCGATTTCTTTCTTCCTTCCTGAGGCTCCTCGATGGCGCCGAAGCCCAGAACATCCGCGATCATTTTATCGATCGCTCCCGGCGCGCGCGTTTCGTACGCCTCGTTCTCGACAATGCGCCCCTTCCGCACCAGATATTTGTCGGATGCAAGAGTGGCAAGCAGATCATCCGGAACCTGATCGTCCGGAATGGTCAGCACGTTGTCGCCGCCGATAACACCGGCGACGAGACTGCATGAGAGGATGCGTCCCTGGCTGTCGAAGCTTATATCCATTGATCCTCCTGAAGAATTCCCGGCCGGCTCGAAGCGATCCGGCTCAGACGACAAGGAATTTCTGCATACCGTTTATCTGGATCTGTCCACCGATGGTTCCGGGCATCGGCGCCCCCTGATACTGATAGGGATACCACACATGCGTGCCGTCGAACGCCTGCAGCCGCAGCGGAAGTGCTCCTATCGGGCTCGGCGTCCGCACCAGATCGGCCGATCCGATCACCTGGTCCGTTCGGGCATCGATCTTGTACATGATGGCATTCGACTGTGCCTGATTCACCATCACCCACATGTACGAGCCATCGAAGACAAGCCCTCCATACTGGCTGGAACGGATCGGAACCTCGACCGGCCAGAACATGGAGGTCAGTACGTCGAGCTTGTAGAGATCGCCGTTCATGGCCTGCAGCCAGAGATGCGAGCCATCGAATGCGAGCTGATGAAATTCCGGCAGCGGCGGCTGGTTTCCCTGGCCGGTCACCACCACCGGTTCGGGATCGCCCCAGGGCTTCTGAATGCGGTAGAGCATACGCCCCGTTCCTGTCACCCAGATATATTCACCGTCGAATTCGAGCGCCAGCGGCTGGATGGCCGCCCCCGCCTTGTCCCGCAGCGTAAGCACTCTGACGACGCGATTGCGCTCGACATCGATTTGCAGAAGCGTTCCCGCTGCGGTCGTGACCCAGATGAAATGCCCGTCGAACATGATCGCGAACGGCACTCCCTCAACGAGCATCGACTTCTGTTCGAGGGTGACGGCGTCGATCGAGAGAAGCGAGCCGGTCAGCGAGCCGCCGATCGCGGCCACTCCCGTGAACCAGACGCTGGCGCCGTCGAAGACGCCGGCCAGAAGACGGCGGTCCACGTCGATCAGATCGTCGCTGGTGACCTCCGTCGCGTAGCGATCCATTCTCACGATGCGGAATCCGCCGGACTGTGCGCCGTCGGATTCCACGGCAGCCCAGATCATCCGGCCGTCGAAGACGACGCCGGAAACGATGGCGGGCATATCGAACCAGCGATTCCTCCCATCACGGTATCCGAAATTTCCGAAGCGATCGCGGTAGCGAAGATCGGAGATCGTTCCGGCAAGCAATGGGACATACTCGCGGGCATCCCGGCGCGATGCCGCTATGCCGTGCCGGTCATCCTCCACCTGCTCGTCCAGATGCGTCATGTCGCGACGCACATCGACGATGCGTTCGACGGCCCCTTCGTACGTGGATACGATGGCGAGCAGCGCACAATGCTCCGGCGGAAGAGGCTCCAGCAGCACTTCGACCATCCCCTGCCTGTTCACCACGACCCATTGCCCGATCGTGCTCGGTTCCACCGGGAGCCTGCCGCCGGGCACGACCACATGACGGCAGCCATCCACATAGGCGACGCCAGGTTCGTAGCGGATCGACGGCGCCCCCGGCATTGCCTGCTCGTCGTGCGACACGCGCAGCCCGAGCATCCCCTTCGCATTGCGTACGACGCCGTCGGAACGAAGCTCATCGAGGAAATCGTGGCAGGTGCCGATCCCCCTGCAGAGGCGGTCGAGCGCCTCCTGCACGGTCTGCGCCCCCTGCAGGCCGGCGCAGTCCCCCGGCGTGTAGGCCACCTCGGATGCGATGCTCAACTGTCCGTTGAAGATCACAACCTGCATCTGCGGCACATCCCCCTCCCCCAGCAGGCGCGCCTCCACGGTCTGGCTCGGCTTCGCCTGATTCGCCTCGGGGCGCCAGTGGACGGTCGCGACGCCGGATGCATCGGTGACGGCCGTAAAGGTTCTGGCGATGGAGGCATCTCCCGGTGTAATCGGCCCCGCAGCCAGCAGCCCGTCGTCCGCGGTCGTGAACTGCACACGCACACCGGCAACCGGGGCACAGTTGTCGGACATCCCCACATTGAACACGCCGACCTGCAGCGGCTGCGGCATCGGCAATCCCGGGCGCGCCTCCTGCCCGTCGCCGCCGACGTAGAAGAATCCGCGCAGCGCCGTCACCGGCTGGAAGAGACAGCGGCAATCGTCGATCGCCGTGATCTTCATCGCATCATCGACGGTCATCATGGTCACCATCGCGATGCGGCAGTAGTGATGCCGGATGCCGAACGGCAGCCGCTCCAGCGATACGCCCGCGGCGTCCCTGGGCCAGTCGATGTTGCCGGACTGCTCATCGGCGGTCGAGGTGCGCGCGGCGAATGTCCAGTAGTCGCCAGAGCGGTAGCTCCCCGCGGTGAACCGGACCTGGATGCCGCTCTCCAGATTCGCCACGCCGTCGCCGGCCGCCCTGAACCTTATCGCGCCGACGCCATCCCATCGCCGCAGCCTGGGATGCCGCACGGGATCGACCCCATCCGGCTTCCCCGCATCGAGCGCCGTCGGACTGCTCTTCAACGTGATGATGCGCCGCGCCGGATCGATGCTGCTGATCTGCACAAGCTGCCCCGGAAGCCCGTTCAGCTCCGTGACATCGTCGGCGATCTCCACCCACTGCTCCGGAGCGAATCCCAGCACCGAATCGGGACCAAGATCGTGGACGGTGATCCTCTCGCCGTCGATCTTCTCGATCGTCGTCACCACGGAGCCATTGTCACGCGACCACTTGTACGTAGCATCCACACGGCGAACCGCTGGCAGGAGGCTCATCGCCACATCGCCGATCCCGGCATTGAGCGTCACCACCGTTCCACCCGATTCCACCTTCTCCACAAAGGCGAGCGTCCCCCCCATCGGGTCACTCCCGGGGAGCGTCGAAATGATCTCGACCGGCTGTCCGGCAGCCCAGTTCACCGGACCGGCCAGCGTCAGCTTCACCGGCCGGACCTCCGGCGGCGTGATGCCGTTCACCATCACCAGCTCCCCCGCAGCAGCGTCCAGCGCATCGCCACCGTTATGCACCTCGACCCGGTAGAACTGGTTCTCCAGTCCGCGATAGCCGGCCTCGGGAGAGATGCTGCAGGGATCGTCGTTCGGTCCGGCAGGTTCCGTCCGCGCGCTCATCCTGCCGGTGCCGCGGGCCGTCGCCTCATCGAACTCCGGGAACATGCCGGCGCATCCCATCGGCGCATCGCCATCGACGCGCAGGAGCTTCACCTGCCAGATCGTCCTGCTGCGGGTCGTGGTGTCGGGACCGCCCAGCGCCACCTCGCGGATCGCCGGATCGTCCAGCGCCGTGATGTGCCGTTCCCACACATCCAGATAGGCAAGGTAGCGTCCCGGCGCCTCCAGCCGCACCGTCGCCGCTGTCGGCGGCAGATCCGGCTGTCTGGAGAGGGAGATGATATGTTCGTTCTCCACCAGCCTGCCACCGGCATAGTATCGCCCCGCAGTTATCAGCAGATCGCCCTCGTCGATCTGTACCCAGGGGGCGCCATTCCCATCGAGCTTCTTCTCGGCTGCGGTCAGATCGGCCGGGCCTGCAATCAGCCTGAATCCCGCATGACCGGCCGGCCCGCCGCATCGCCCGATGAGATCGCGCGCACCGGTCCGGATACGATGCTCGATGATATCGCTCTGCTCGTTCCAGTCGGCATCGACCAGGACGCGCCCCTGCTGCATCCGAACGCCGCTGTAATGCCTGGCACGGTCGAATGTCCGTCGGCTGAAATCGCCTTTCATCGTCGTCTCCTTGTGGCTGGATCAGGTTGCGTAAAAGATGCCTGCTTCGAGGCCGAAGCGGAGATAGTCGTCGAGACGGAAGCGCAGATAGGACTCCCGCCGCGGGTGATGGAGATCATGGAACACGCCCATTTCAGATTCGTCATCGGCGCCGCGTCGTATCTCATCCGGGCAGTGCGGGCCAAGCTGGCAGTAGCGGGCGTCCGCGTAACGCAGCGATGAATGGATGGGCCGGACACGCGATTCATCGGAATCCTTCCGCGGCTGGCAGTAGTAGCGCCGGGGAACGCGCGAGCCGGCGGGGATGAAGGAGAACCTGACGCATCCCTCCTGGCGGCGCCGCGCCTGGACCGGCCCCTTCCAGATGGCGGGATCATCCCCCGGCCCACGTTCGGCGAGAACGATGCTGTTCGATATCAGCCCGATGGCGTCAGCGTAGATCCTGCCAACCACCGTGCAGCGCTCCATCCTGAGCTCACCTCCGAATGCCTGGAGCGGATCGGCCGGATCCATGCCCGCATAGGCTATCCCCCCGGCGGCGTTCGCGTCGATGATGCTGTCGGCGATGGCGATCGTGGAATCGGCGGCGATGCGGAGTCCGCCGATGATGCAGCTCTCGATCTCCACGCTGGCCCCCGCCGATTCCACCACCAGGCTGGGAACGCCCGGCTGCAGCGGTTCGCCATCCGACCCGAGGGCGATGCCGGGAACCAGCGTGCAGTGCCGCAGCCGGAGCAGGCGCAGCCCGCCTTTCACCTTCAACGCTCCTCCGGAGATCAGCAGGCCGTCCAGCGTCAGTTCGCCGCCGTCGTTTCCGGTGATCTCCAGATCTCCCTCCAGCACTACCATCGGCCGGTGGTTCTCTCCGGCGCGCAGCTCCAGACGCCGACCACCGACCGCGATCGCCAGCGACGCGCTCTCCTCGTAACGCCCGCTGTCGTTGATGGCGATGGCGCCGTCGGAGGCGAATGCAGCCAGCGCATCCCGGATGGTCGCCGGAAGCGCGGCTGAGGATGGCGGCAGCGGAATCACCGGACCGATGATCCCGCTCGCCGGCGATGCGCGGTTGTACTCCCCCCCGCCGATGTTCGCGCTGAAGCCGTAATGGAAGCTCACTTCCACGGGGAGCGTCTGCGGTACCGGAAAAGCAATACGGCCGAGCACGGGATCGATGGCAATGCTGTCCGCCGGCGGCGTGTGCGCCCACGTGCCCGCCGCGTCGCCCAGATCGCAGACCTTGAACCGGCTGGAGGGAATCGGAACACCGCCGACGTGAACGGAGATGGTGCTCCCCTCGCCGTAGAACGCATCGAATGCTGCACGCATCATCCGTCGCGTGATCTCGATGGGAACATTGACAGGTTCGGCGAGATGCGTGAAATCATCCTCCGTCGCGGGGAGGTTGAACAACTGCATGTTGCAGCCGAGGGGGCTGATGAAGAAGCGTTGCGTATCGCCGGCAAACGCCGGAACGGCCGGGGAGAGGGTGAGAGGATAGGCCCGCAGCCGCCAGAGGAAGATGCCGATGCCAGGAACGTTGTAGCGTCCCCGCCCGGTCGCGATGCGCCTGACGTCGAGGGTGTGGGGAAGATCATCGAACCGTTTGCGCCGCGCATCCGGCGTGCCCGGATATTCGATCCAGTCGCCTCCATTCGCCGACGGCTCGATTCCCGTCAGATGCTCGAACGGTGTGCCGAGGAACTCCAGCCGGGCGGCGTTGCGCACTGCGATGCAACTCCGGTTCCCGGGCCTGATGTGGTTCATGTACTGGGTTGTGGCCAGAAGCTGGAAGAACTCCACGGCGCGCGCGGGAAGCCCCGTCAGGTCATGCGCAAGTCCTTCCAGCACCGCCGCGGTCCCCTTGCGACGGCGGTAGGCAATGGTGTTCGCAACCTCGGCCCGGGGCGTCGATGTGCCAGCCCCCGTCCCCTGCAGCCCGCGCAGTCCCAGCAGATCGCCGATGTACGGAAGCGCCCACGCCGCCGCGGTCTCCACGAACTGATCGTCACCAAGCTGCGCCAGATCCTCCTCGATCACCGCAACCTGGTCGGCGATCGCCGAGAGAAGCGCCTTCAACGGCTCCCCCTGCTCCGCATCCCGTATCCTGTGGATCGCCGGAAGCAGCGCGTAGATAGTCTCTAGATCGAAGCCCATTGTTTCACCTCCAGTCCGTCGAGCGGCGCGGGATCGAGCATGAGAAGTTCGGCGGGGAGGACCGTGGCGGGGGCGCCGGGACGCGGGAAGTCCGCCTCCAGCGGCGTCATGGCGTCGCCGGGACCGGCGCGGAGGATTTCATCAAGATCGACGAAGAGGACGCCGGGCACGCTCTGGATGGCGGCGATCACCTCGCCGGAATGCACCGGCTGCCCGAACGACCGGGCCTCGAACGAGAAACGTGAACGGAGCGAGGCGTCAATCTCCTTCGCAACCTTCCCGGCCGGATACGCCGGGTCGGCAACGACACTGCCGCGGATGATGAAGGTGGCGGGGCGGTAGGATTTCACCTGCACCGGAACGTGCCGGTCTCCGGCCTTCGCGATCGCCGCAAGGAGGCTCTCATACAGCCTGCTCCCCTCCGGAACCACATCGCCGCCGACGCCGGCCACCGTGAGCAGCACGCCGCGGCCGTTGTGGTTCCAGGTCCAGGTAGCCAGCGCCTTGCCGATGCCGGCGAAGTTGCGGGCGAAATCCTCGAAGTCTCGCAGCGAGACGATGCGTCCGAGCGTCAGCACGGAGCGCGGGGCATTCTCGCGCGAATCCGCGACGTCCTGCGGATCGGCGGCGCCGGTGGCCGCAACCGGGTTGATCACGCCTCTGACGCCGAGCGGGCGCGTCATCAGCAGGGCGATCTGCTCCGCATCAACCTCCCCCTCCCTCCCGATGCCGACGCGATAGCGCGCAGTCACGTTCTCCACTCCCGTCGGTATGCGCGCCCCCGTGCGTCCGTCGCCGAAGATCACCGTCGTGCCGCCGGCGGCGTCGTTGCGTATGATGTAGATGCGCTCGCGCGGTCCCCGGTCATGGAGCGTTGGGACGTTCTCCCAGAGCACGCCATCCACCCTTATCTCCAACGCCGGGGTTCCTCCCGACGGGTTGTCGGCGCTGACATATGTAAGCGGCTTCTGCCGGAGCGTGAACCGCTGGAACGGACGCGATGCATCGCCGCTCCCCAGCACTTCGGTCTTCGTCTCGCCGTGCGTCGCCGGAGCCACGTTCGCGTTGATCACAAGGCCCGCCCGACGATATGCATGGGCCAGCGCACGCTCCAGCGTGACCGTAACGACTCCTCCAATCGTCGCGATCTCCCTGATCGTCCCCACCTCGCTTACGATTTCCCCCGAAACCCGATCGGCGCCTGTAAAGGCCAGGAACCGTCCTCTGCTCAATCCCTCCACAGCGCCTTCGAGCTCGATTACATCTCCCTGCACAGGATCTTCCATCGGTATGTCGTGGATGACAAGCTCCTCGCTGGCCGCGTAGACTGCCGTATCGCGCAGCCTCCGATTGAATTTCTCGAAGAGTTGCTCCCCGGCCAGCCGCAGCCGCGTCGTCTTCGCATTGAGCGTGAATCCGGTTCGGGACGATTCCGCGGCGCCATCGACGCCATAGAGTTCCTGATTCTCCGGCGTCGCAAGCACGGCCCAGCCTCCGGCGAAGATCCTCGGCTGGAATGAGTCAAGATGCACTGTATGCACCACGCGGGGAATGAAGCGGGACGATGGGATGATCTCCTTTGCGATCCCCGGCGCCGACCATCGCAGCTCCGCCGTCGCCGCGCCGGTGTTCTCATAGTATTCGAGCGTGATATCGTAGTGCGTTCCAGCAACGAGCTGGATGCGGCCCGAGCGCTCCGTCGCCCCCTGCACCTGCCAGTGATCGACGAGCAGCGCACCGTTCACCCGGAGCCGGACACCGTCGTCCCCCGTGACGTAGAATGTATGCACGCCGCTGACCGACGGCACCACCCAGCCTGTCCAGCGAACCGAGAACGAATCCGCGCTGACGCCTGGCGCCGGCGTTCCTGTTCCCCACTGGAAGTTGATGACGGGATCAATGCGAGAGGTTCTAAGCTCCCTGAAATCCGTCGTGCCGAAGTATTCGCCATAGAGGCCGTGCGCCGCGCCGGCGGAGAGCGTATCGACCGGGGGATCGGAGAGATCGGCGAGAGTGAATCCGGGCCATTCATCATATGGAATCGCGCCCCCTTCGGGTATCCCCAGATATTCCTCCTTCAGACTTCGCGGCATCGCCCGCCACTCGGGGGCGCTGGCGCCGAAGAGGGCCGCGCGCTGGCGGAGAGCATACACCCGTGGATTCACGGCGGCGGGAGGCACGTTTGCAGAGAGCGATCCCAGCCCGTGATCGAGTGTCACCGCCGTGTAGCTGGCCGCGGGATCATCCGCGCCGATCACCGCCACATTCCTGATCATCCGGAAGCCCCATCGCCTGCTCGCCGGGTCATTGAACCGCTCATCTCCCACAATCAGCAGAGCATCTCCCTGGCGCAGCCCTGTCGCCCCCCCGTTGAGATAGATCACCGTATCGCCGGTGGAGAATGAGGCCGGCCGTGTGGCGCGTGGCTTCAATGCATTCCATCCGGCGCGCGCTTCGATGGGCTCGGATGTCTCAAAGGTCTGCGGGATCTCCCCCTGCCCCGGGATGCTCTGCCCGCGTGTCCCCGCCGGCACCATCACGGACGACGGCATACCGGTCACGGCGCGCGACGCTCCGTTGGACTCCTCGATGGTGAAGGCCAGCCAGGTACTCGCCGCCACCCCGGGCGCCAGTTCGTAGCCGATGATACGCGCAAGCTCCAGCACCGAGCGGCGCTCCGTTGCAGTCCGCAGGTATGATTCGTTGGCGATCCGCTCCTGGTAGAACGCCAGCACATCGGCGACCATCGCCCATGCATCAAGCAGGGCGATGGAGAAGTCATCGTCATCGCGGGTGTTGAATGCGCGCAGCGGCGTGCGCCGGGCATCCGAGAGCGAGGCGAGCATCGACCGCCGGAACTGCGCGTGCGTGCCGGTGCGATAGACGATCGCCGAGAGCCCCGGCCGGTTCAGTACCTGCACGGGCGTGAGCGTGCCGGCACCGGCACAGCAGCCGCAGTCGTTCAGATCGCGGATCGTGGGATCGAGTGCCGGGCTCATCGTCCACCTCCCATTGCCAGGCGGATCATGCCGTTCTCCGGAATGTTCGGATCGTTGTCAAGCCGGGCGATTTCCAGCCGTCCTATCTCAAGCACACCGCTCTTCAGCGTATCGTCGCCGCGGCCGTCCAGCCGCCGGAAGGCGGTGATCTCCACCGATCCGACCCCGGCCACCGACTGCGCAACTGCGTACAGCCGGCTCAGATAGACGGGCTGCGCGAATGTGAGGTCGTCGGGATGGAAGAACCCGCGGCGTCCGTCCGCGAAGCTCCGGTTGCTGAATGCTTCGAGCAGTGCCCTTTTCACATCGCTGCGGAAGTAGCCGGGGGCGACGCAGACCTTCATCTCCAGTTCGAGCGAAACGGGACGCGGACCATCGATCTCCAGATCATGCCCCGCCATCCTGTAGCGTTCCAGATGCGTAGCGATCGCCTCCTCGAACGCCGCGTCCACCCTCCCCCCTCCCAGCCTGTCCACCGTGACGAAGACGGTACGCCAGCTTCCGGTCCAGCGAAATGTGGCCGCGGCGCGCTGCACCTGCCGGTGTCGTCCGGTGACCTCGGCATAGTCATCCGCCGTCACCCCCCGCTCCTGCCGGAAGAATGCCGTCGGAGCGTTCTGCCGCACATGCTCCAGGCTCTCCGGCTCGGTCCCGCCGCGCGCCGGGAGCGGGTTATAGATAGAGGTGACACCGCTGTCGAAACTCACGATATGCGCAAGCGATGCCGCACCGATATTTCCCCGCGTCCCGCTTCCCACGCGATACGTGGCGTTCATGACGACGCCCGGCGCCGGGACCCTTCCATACTCGCCGTCACCGAACCGGAGCGCGGCGCGTCCATCCTCCTCCATCTCGGCGACGAACTCGGAGGCGAACGGATCGCTCGCCAGAAGATCGCGCTGCGGTAGCCACAACCCGCCGTCGCCGTCCACGATGCTGATCGCCGGAGCCACACGCTCCATATCCCAGTGGAATGCATCGGCGGCCGGTGCGTCGGGATCGAAGGCCAGGCGCCGCCTGCGTCCGCCGCCGACGGCGGTTCTGGCGACGGTGCCTGCGATGGTAAGCGGAGCATGCTTCAGACGCGGCCGGAATCGCGGGCGGGGCGGGGTTCGGCGGCGATCGCCGCAGTGTCCGTCTCCCCCTGCGGCGGCCAGCCGCGGATCGGCATCGGGGGGTGCGCCGATCTCCTCATCGCGGATTGTACGGCCATGATCGGCCAGGACGATGTTGCCGAGCGCAACGCTTACATCGGCCGCGGCTTCGCCACGATCGGTGATCGCCGAGACGCAGAAGGGAAAGGGGAGCGCATCTCCGGCATCCCATTCTATCAGCGTCACGTGCTGCATCTTCATCGGATCGGCCGGATCGTCGTGGAGCGGATCGGTAACATGCACCGGAGGAGCGGAAAGCCTGACGGCGTGACGTCGCGTCCTGTCGGCATCCTCCGGCCTGCCGGTGCGCGGCCCCAGCTCCTCCTGGAACACCAGCACATCCCCCTGCTTCAGATGTTCCCACTCCCCGGCAAGCGCCGCGCGCACGGCCCCCCCGGGTATGCAGCACTCCCTATCGCCCCAGGTATAGAAGCGCATCCGCTCGTACCCGGCCCGAAGCTCCACATCATGCATCGTCTCGAACACCTCCGGACGCAGGGAGAGCAGGCGTTCGAGATCCGATGAACCGGGGATGATCCTCCCCGGGAATCCGGGAACGCCCGTCAGCAGCATCGTCCCCCTGCCGAGCTTCAGATGGCTTGTGGTGACACGCACCTGCACCCATACACGGGCATTGCAGCCATCGCTCATGAAGTAATCAACCAGCCGCGCATGACGTCGCACCGAGATCCTGCGCCGCGCGGTGCCGAGATATGCCTCCGTGGCGATCGCATCCTGCTGGTAACTGAGATAGTCGCCGATATAGGCAAGAAGCTCCACGAGGGTGATGCCCAGATCGGCCAAGCTCCGCTCCCGCCATTCGGGAATGATGACCGACATCCGGTCGAGCATCATCTGTCGGAGGCTGTTGAAGTCGCGGGAGAGATAGTCTATCTCCGGCTCGTCGAGCGGCGCGATGGAGCAGGGGCTGGCGTCGCGGCAGTCGAAGTCGCTGGGACATTCGACCTTGAAGGAGAAGTCGATCGCCGTCAGCAGCGGATCGAACCCGGCGAGAGGGGCGCCGGTGGTCTCGACCAGGCGAAGCGTGTAGGTGGAGAAATCGCCGCGCTCGTCCACCCGGATCACGATCGTGTCGCCGGGGACCAGATCGGCGCCAGGCGTCACGCTGGTGGCGCGGATGCCGGTCGTGCGCACACCGCCGGTGAACTCGATGTTATCCCGGGTCAGATCCTCACCTGGAGGACGGACGAGCGGCTTGAGGAGATGCACGCGAAGCACGCGCTGGCGGTCGGCCGCGACGACGGCATCATGGTCCACCACCTCCAGAAAGTCGATGCCGTTGAGCATGGCGTGCCGGCGCACGTCGGCCCGGCGGCGGCGATCGCAGCAGAAATAGACCATGCCGGTTTCGGTGTCCGTGCTCATGCTCCCCCCCGTGCGAACTGCGCCACCCGGCGTTGCCGGCTGCGTCTGACGACGTATTGCACCGTTACCGCGAGCATCGATTCCGCATGCTCCACATCGACCGATTCCACCATGATCAGATCGCCCAGCCACTGCTGCAGCGCCCCCTGCACCATGAACTCCACGGCGGAGGCAAGTTCATCGCTGTTCGGAGCGAAGACGAGCCCCATCAGCCCGCTGCCGAAGGTGGGACGATTCACCCGCTCCCCCGGCGAGGTGAAGAGCACCTGTTCGATCAGATCGCGGATATGATGATCCTCGTCCTCCGCCTGCGCGGTGCGGCCGCGGCCGTCAATGTGATATGGATAATCGACCTGCATCATGCTCCCTTCACCCGTACCTGTGTGACCACGATGTTGACCGGCGTGCCGTTCGGCGCGCAGACGGCCTGCGAATCCTGCAGCAGCACCGGCTGTCCCATCGAGCGGACGCGCACGGCGGCGGTGATCCATTGCGCCGTGACGCATGGCACGGGCGACCCGCCCGCATTGAACGGACATCCCGCCACGGTGAACGGCGCCGACTGCGTCACGACAGGCTGGCCGCCGACCTTCACGCGAAGGCTCGGCGCCGTCGGCTGCGCCTGGCCGCCGTGAGCGCAGAGCACCGTCGCCCCCTGATGAAGAAGGAATCCCGGCATCAGATCACCTCCAGCGCACCGTTGTTGATGGATACCTGCGGGCCGGTCATCGAGATCTTCGCCCCCATCCCATTGTCTATCTCGATGCCCAGCGGCGTCATCGAAATCTTCTGCCCTCCCGACGTCTCAAGCGTGATCCCGCCGATCCCCGGCGTATCGTCGATCAGTATCGAGCTTCCCCCCTCGGTCCTTATCATCAGTTTTCTGTACGGCGGCGCCAGCAGTATGGGGGGCGCATCTGCGGCCGAGCCGAGCCAGCAGCCGGTCCAGATCGGATAGTCCGGATCGCCATGCTCGAACTCGATCCAGACGCCGGCCCCCACCTTCGGGAGCGCATAGAATCCCATCCCGCCGCTGCCGAACGGGAGGCAGGGCATCGCCCATCCGCTTTCCTGATCGCCGTAGACATCGGGGACGCGCGCCTTGATGCGAAAGGTCATCAGCGGATCGCTGATGTCGCTGACGATGCCCCGGTACTTGCCATGGAATGCGTTGCTCATGGTCTCACCACCGGCGTGATACTGCCGGTTCCCTCCCGGCTCAATGAGAATGACTGTGTGTAGCTCCCGTGTTCGATCGTATGCGATACGCGCCGTACATAGTAGAAGCCGTTGTAGCTCAGCCCCGCGCCGCGCACCCCCACCAGCCTGCGCGCCCGCAGCACGGAGCCATAGCGGACCGCATCGAGCTCCCCTTCGGCGGTCACGGCGTCGGGAGATCCCGTAACCGATGCGATGATGCTCGTCGCAGCTTCCGCCGGGCTACGATTGGCCGCATTGCGCTCCATCGTCGTACGCAGCGGCCGCGCCGGACGTGACGCAAGCGGCGGAAGCTTGAGGGATGGAAGCGGGGGGATGGGAATCGCCATCTTCGTGATCGGCTCAACGATCGTGGTGCGCGTGCCGACCGGAGCCAGCGCATCGTTCGAGAAATTCAGCCGCTTCACATTATCCCATGCTCCCATGTTGGTCGTCAGGGAACTCTGCGGAATGCCGAGCCTGTTCTCCGGCCCCCAGTAGGCCCTGTTGACCAGAAATGTCACCGGCTCGATGTAGAAGACGAAGCCGTTGTCGGCAGCCAGCCGCTCGATGCAGCGCAGGTCGGTCTCATGCTGGCGCGGGATGCGATTGATCATGATCGGAATATTGAATGTCGGCGTCACCGCCGGTATCAGACCGAACTGCGCATACTCTGCGATCAGGCGCATCACGATCACCGAGTCCGGCTGGTTCGGATACTGGTCGTTGCGCTCGTCGAAATCCATCGCCGCCGCAAGCGATCGCCCCATCACCGTAAGCGTCGCTCCTCCGCGCCCGGTCCCCGGATCGAGCTGATGATGCGTGATGATGCCGTCGATCAGCACCTCCGGCGCAACTCCGAGCACCACGCCGATAATCACCCGCGACGGCGGATCGAGCAGCCCGCTCTGAAGGAGGGCGTAGTCGATGGGGCTCTCCTTCGTGAGTGTGAACGTCATCTGGAAGCCGTCGCCGCTCTCCGAGTCGTTCGTCACCTCCACCCGCGCCAGGGCCGCGCTCAACGACACGGGCATCGGCAGCGGCACTGTCGCCCCGATCAGCAGCACGAGGCGTACACCGAGAAGATCAGCAAGCATGGCAGCAGCTCAATGTGTTGGCAGCGGGATCGTGATAGACGCCCCCGGCTCGTCGGTCAGTTCGAGCGGAGAGAAGACGAGGTTTGCGTCGCAGATCCGCCAGAAGTGGGTCGGGTCGCCCAGATAGCGCGCGGTGATGGTATCCAGCCGGTCCCCCTGCACCACATCGTGCCGGGCCAGCGTGGCGGCATCCTCCGGCTGCGGGATGAAGCGGCGGCGCCTGTACGGAATTTCCCGCGCCTCGCCATCCGGGCCGGCGGCCACCAGCTTCGCATCCTCGATCATGTGATAACGGCTTGATGGATCGAACATGTGCGTATCCGGATTGTCAGTGAAATCATGTCTGGTTAACGGTCAGTCGTCCAACCGGCGACCATCTGCCAGCCACTACCCTCCGGCCAGCGCCGCCATCGCCTCCTTGGCAACCTGATGGGCCATGAAGAGCGCGCCGCCGGGATGCAGCAGCCCCAGATCCTTGTAGGTGAGCACATCCATGCCCAGATCGACCTTTGCCCGCACGGGGTTGAGCTGCGGATCGTACTGCTGCTCGTCGATTGAAAAATTGGTCAGCTTGACCGGGACGACGCGTTTCGGCCCCCACACCAGGAGCGTCAGCGGCGCGGAAGGTGGAATCACCTCGATCACGCCGAACGCCGCCAGCACCTCATTGGCGATGACATAGCTCGACTTCGGATAAAGGAGCATCTCCAGCGCGGAAAGCGCCGGATACACGCCGAGCTTCGTTGCGGGAAACGATGCGGTTTCGAGCTGGTCGGCCGCATCGATCTCCACGGATATGGTTATCGACTCGGTCGGCGGCCGCTCAAGGCGTGGCGCCCCCTGCCGTCCCTCCGGCACCGCCAGATAATTCGGCGAAATCGCCCGCCGCATCGTATCCGGATTGTACTGGAACATGATGGTGCTCGCCAGCGGGTTCATCACATCGATGCCGACGATGGCGCCGCGCGTAACTTTTGGAGATGCGGGGAAGGAGGTCATTGAATATTTTCTATGAAATGTGCGAGTCCGCCCCTGCCGACGTTATGCGAGCGGACATAACAGATCATCCACCTTCTGCACTTTGAAAACAACCGGCTCATTTCCGACAATGCCGGGAACCTGTTTATTTATATCAAGCGGGCAGTCACAGGGATATTTTTCGCTCCGGCCTTCAAATGAGAACTGGCCCGGCTTTACGATCTGGCAGACCACGACGCAGCAACAGTAATGACCCTCGACATAGACGGGAAACGGTATATCCATTATGCCGTCGATATCGTTGATGTTCAGCCCTTTTATGATCCCATCGAGAGCTCTGCCGATGGCACCCGGTTCACAACAATCGTCCTCGGAAATATCCCGGGAGCATTGCGACATGCCGCCGACCCTGCGTTGAAGCGATGCGCCGTCACGCCGCACAGATATCGCATGTTGAATGGTGTGCGCCAGCTCATGCGCCATCAGGCTTCTCCCCTGATTTGTTCGAGGCTGATATGCCCCTGCCCCAAATACCACATCTTTCCCTACCGTATACGCCAGCGCATTCACCGCCTTCGCCGATTCCGCGGCCTTCGCGTCCGTGTGCACACGTACATGACTGAAATCATGTCCAAACCGCGGCTCCATAAATGAGCGTGTCGCCGCGTCCAGCGGCTGCCCAGGAGAACCCAACACTTCGTGTACGATCGGCGGCGCTTCGGCGGTGCCGGCCTCCGGATACCTGCTTATTCCTACTGCCGGCAGGCGGGCGATCGGCCCCTCCGCCGGTCCGATATCGGCGTCGCTCATCCGCATCACCGTATCGGCCACACGGTCGGCCTCCCGCTCGTAGACATCACCCGGCTTGTTGATCGCCAGCTTTGTCCGAAGTGCGCCTCGGGCAAGCTTTTTCTTCCGGCAGTCGGCACATTCCCCTGTCAGACCGGCCGGGCCACCACATGCACACTGACGTTGCAGCAGGCGGGGATGACCGCCCTGCTCCGGTCGTTCAGGAATTCTCTGTATGGATTTCCGTTCAGTCATATTTCCGATCGTTCGGCTTCACATATGTTTGCCTATGGAATATTTCCATATCCGCCGCATATATCGAATCAGGCCACGACATTTATCGTCGTACCACCGCTCGACGAGTGATCGTGGATGATTTTCGCAATGCTGCACGGGACTCTTACACATCCGTGCGATTCAAATCCCGGCCCCACACGCTGCGAATTGTGGAAGCCGATGGCTCTGCCACGACTGGAAAATCCGGTAAACCACCCCATGCCGTCGCCATGCCGGTTGGTGTGGCATTTATCGCACTTGATGCCGACGCGGTCATTTGTTACCAGCGGCGTCGGCACCTTGCCGCCGCGCCCGGAACGTGTGCTGGGCGAACATGCCCATGTCGAGTTTGGCCCGGAACTCCAGGTGGCCACAACCTGATGTGCGCCGCGGTGGACCGTCAGATCGGTAATTGAACGACCGCTTACCGCCGCGCTGCCGGCATTGCATCCATCATGCAGGGGCGACCGGCTCGGGGCGCACGCTCCGGTGCATGCGGGAGCCGCCGGACGGGTGGTCCGGCGTCGGCGGCCGGTACGGCGCCGCTGCCGCTGCACCCGTGGGCTGATGCGTGCTCTCCCCACATTGTTCCCGGTCTGCTGCACGACATGCGTGAGCTCATGAGCCAGCAGTTTCGTTCCCTCATGGTTGCCGGGATCATATTGCCCCTCGTTGAAGTAGATATGCGATCCCACGGTATAGGCATGAGCATGCAGGCTTCGAGCGGATTCCACGGATTCGGAGTCGGTGTGAATGCGCACCCGGCCGAAGTCGTAGCCGATGCGCTGTTCCATGTAGTTCCGGGCGCCGGCATCGAGCGGCCTGCCGCTTCCGGAAGGAATATGAATGGGGGCAACCTGCGGCTCGGATGACACGGCGGCATCGTTTTCGCGTTTCGGCATGCCGCTATCGTCAGCAATGATGCCATCGTCATCCGCTTCCTCGCCATCACCTGGCTCGCTGTCCGGTTCAGGGACGCCCCCGACATCCTCCTGATCCTCAGCTTCAACCGCCTCTTCCGCACGCTGCACCGACGGCACCAGCGCGGTCACCGGACGGATCGATCTCCGCACACCCGGCGGCTCCGCGCGCACCACCTCCTCGGCCACGCGGTCCGCCTCCTGTTCGTAGATATCCCCCGGCCTGTTGAGCGTGAGCCTGGTCTGCAACCCGTGTTTCGCCAGCTTTTTCTTCTGGCAGCCGGGGCATTCTCCCGTCAGTCCGGCCGGGCCGCCACATGCGCATTTGCGCTGCAACAGCCCGCCATGCGCAGGCATGGGCACCGGCGCGGTTTGCGTTTGCGTCTGTGGTCCCGCATTCATCGGCTCAATCCTCCATGTACCGCTCGTGCTATCTGCGCGCCGATTCCATCGGGGCCGGCGCCGGTTTGCACATGAAATGCTCCTCCGTCGATACGCGCGCGTTCTCCGCCGGCCGCCAGCGGGAGATGCGCTCCACCTTCGGCGAACAGCCGTGCAAGCTCGGCGCGCACCGCATCGGCGATCATCCGCCGGTCGCCCGGCGGGAAACCATGCAGCACCAATTCCTCTATGTGCAGATCGATGTTCACGTAAAACGCCTAACGAAATGAAGTACTGAACGTCACTGTCGCACCAGCCGGGTCCTGATCCGTCATCAATCATCCGTACCGACAGAACTGTACGCCACGCACAGAACCGGCTCATTCTGCAAAACCCGATTAATCCGATCGAATTCCCGGATCATCCGGTCGACTCCCCGCCCGATTCCCCACCATTTTTTCCTTTTGACTTTTGCCTTTTGACTTTTCGAACTCATCCCCACTCTCTCGTTTCCGCATCGGTCAACGGCTTTTCCAGCTTCGCGTATTCATCCCGCGTCGCTTCCAGCAGGTGTTTCATGGTTATTGATTCACCTGCTTCGGCGGCAAGAAATGCGGCGCCGAGCGCGATGTTGCTGATATTTCCGCCGGCGATATTCAGGCGGGCGAGCCGCGACAGGTCGAGCCCATCCGTCGGCGTCGCATGCGGAAAGGCGCGGCGCCAGATTTCCATGCGGTGCTTCGCATCGGGGAAGGGAAATTCGACGATGAACCTGATGCGCCGCAGGAACGCCGTATCCAGCGCGGCCTTCATGTTGCTGGTGAGAATCGCCAGGCCGCGATACGACTCCATCCGCTGCAGCAGGTAGCTCACCTCGATGTTTGCATAGCGGTCATGGCTGTCCTTCACTTCCGTCCGTCTGCCGAAGAGGGCATCGGCCTCATCGAAGAAGAGGATCGCTCCGCCATCCTCGGCCGCATCGAAGAGGCGCCCGAGGTTCTTCTCCGTCTCGCCGATGTACTTGCTGACCACCGAGCTGAGATCGATCCTGAAGAGATCGAGCCGGAGCTCGCGTGCAAGGACTTCCGCCGCCAGCGTCTTGCCGGTGCCGCTGGCGCCGGCGAAGAGTGCGCTGAGTCCCAGTCCCCGCGCGCTCCTCCCTGCAAATCCCCACATGCGGTAGACCGTATGACGGTTGCGCAGATGCATCGCCATCCGGCGCAGCACGCGTAGCTGCGGCTCCGGCAGGACGAGATCGTCCCATCCCGCCATCGGCTCGATCCGCTGCGCCAGGTTTTCAAGCGAGGGGCGGGCCTGGCCCCGGCAGGCATCCCAGAGATCATCCGGCGCCGGCGACCCGATGAAGGCCGATCGAATGGCGGCGGCGCCGAGATTGAACTGCGACACCAGCCGTCCTATCTCGCCATTCAATGCCGGGGCATCGGCACCGAGCAGGGCATGCCAGAGCTCCCCCTGTTCCTCCGCGGCCGGACGGCGGACATCGAACGTAACGGCCGACCGGCGCAGCCCCGGCAGCCTGTTACGGGAGGAGATCATCACCATCCCTCCTACGCGCCCGGCAAATCTCAGGACGGCCGCGGCACGGCCGGGCTCGGATAGTTCAGTGTCATCGCAATCGATCAGGAGAGCGGTTCCGCCGAGCAGCCACTCGCGCTCCCACAGCCGGGCCAGCGCTTCGAGCTCGGCCGGAATGGCGGGAACAGCGTGGGCTCCAATCGAACAGAGTCCCATCCCCAGCGCTGATGCGGCAGCTGCGGCGATCCCCCGCTTCGCAACAGGCTCATCCCCCGCAAGCTGCATGACCGGCCAATGTCCCTGCTCCGCGGCGCGCGCCCACGTCCGCGCGATGCGCTCGGCAAGAGCCGCATGCGACGGCACCATGTCGGTTTCGGGACCGGCCGCCTCGACGATGCCCGCCAGCCTGTCATCGATATGCTGCGCGCCGACCAGGTAATGCAGCATCCGTTCATCGATGCGCAGCGGCGCGGTGGTAAGCGCGGCGGCGCTGCCGACCTCGATCATCCTCCAGTGCCGGAGCGGAGCCGCGGGCGTGAGGGCGCTCCAGACAGGATCGCGCAGGGCCGTCATGGCGAGGCTGAAGGTCGGCCAGGGACGAGAGGGATCGCCATGCGCGGCGGCACAGAGCCGGGCGAACCGGGAGTCGAGCTCCATGCCGGCGCAGAGCAGCAGCAGATCCCGCTCGAAGGAGGAGAGCGCGAACCGGGCACAGAGGACGTCGAGAGCGGAGGGGGCCGGAAGACCGGCTGCTGCCGCATTCAGCGCGTCATGAAGGTCATCATCATTCCCTGAGACGTCCTCGCCGGCCTGCCGTTCCAGCACGCGGCGAACGAGGGCGAGCGCAGCCATCAACCAGCGCTGGTTGGCTTCGAGCCAGGCGTTGTGATCGATGTCGCTCATGCTGTGATCTCCACGGAAGGTGCATCGAATTCATACGAGACCGGATTCTGCTGCAACCGGCTCTGCGCGCCGTCAACCTCCACGCGGAGCGGATAGGTGCCCTGCGGGAAGTCGCCCGGAATCGGAAACTCCAGATCGGGACTCGGCGGCGGCTCCACCGGGGGATCGGCCGACGTATCGAGCGGCCGGGGCGGGATCGCGATCGAGCGCTCACCGACCAGCAGCCGTACGTTCTGCATCCGCGTCACAGGCGGATCGACCTTCAGCGCCAGCGTTCCCCCGCGAGCGACGGCGTAGGGAGGCGCCGTCACGATGGTCGGCACGATGATGAATGCCGCCGCGTTCGACTCGACGCCGCGATGCGGCTCGGCGGGCGAGCCGGTGCCGAAATCGATGGGATGATGAACCTGCACCATGTTGATCCCCGCGGGCAGCCCGGCCGGGAGCGCCACGGTGATACGCGAATCGGTGGCGGTATCCGGGGCGATCAACTCGTCTCCGAAGCTCACTCTCACCAGATCCGCGTGCAGGTTGCTGCCGCGCAGGGCAAGCACGCCGCCGGCGGCGATGAACTGCGGATCGACCGCATCGATCGACGGCCGCGAAAGCGTGTGTACATGGAGTCTGCGTTCGCGTACCGGCAGCGGCGCGCGTACCGGCGCATCGCTCCGGATCAGGACCACCGAAGCCCGGTATGCCGCAGTTGGCCGGTAATGCCCCTGTATCGCGGCCCAGAGCTTTGACATCTCCTCGATCGACATGATCTCCGGCATGATCTTCACCAGCTCGATCTGGTCGGCGAGGTCGGGGGGAATCAGCTTGCCGAATTCGATGGGAAGACCGGTATCGACGTCAACCTTGGGGCTCAGCGCCCTGGTGACCGCCCCCCGCGTGAGTACCGGGAACTCGTGCAGCAGTTGCATTGCATAGCCAAGCAGGATCTCGGCGTGGAAATCCTTCGACGCATAGGCGGTCAGCATATAATGAAGATCGAGCGCAAGGGGAGGATTGGCGATGCGCGCGCCGCTGCCGTTGCGTGCTGGAAGATCCACGTTCCGCCATCCCTGGTTCGGGGTGACGTGATACATGAAGAGGTTGAGCCGGGGAGGTTCGTCCGCACGAACCTTGATGAGATCCGGCGCCAGCGCGGTGACGGTGATGCTGCTGCCGAGTGCGTCGCTCGCCGAGGGATCGATGACCGCATTGTCGAGCAGATCCTTCAGCACCGCGGTAACGGCGGCTATGGCAAGCGCGCTGCTCACCGGTACCCCCGTTTCTGCGTGCGCAGATAGTCGCCGAGCGAGAGCCGCCGGTCGGGCTTCGCGGAGGGGGGAGGCTGCCGGAATGGCGCCTCCGGCATGATCGCCCGGACATCGATCCGCCCGATCGTCACGCGCACCGTCGCCGGCTCCGGTGGCGCCTCGCGCCTGCTCTCCTCCCTCGGAACGAGTGCCGGCGGCAGGGAAACGCCGGTGCTCGCCGGCTGAAGCACATCCCGCACGGTGGCTCCATTCCTGACATCCGGCGATCCGTCGGACAGGCGCCCGGACACGCGCGGCGGCGCAGGAACGGCCCTGCTGCGACCGGCGGCATCCACCCGTGCCTGTATCCCGCGGGCGGGGTCCACGACCGGCGCCGGTTCATCGGTGATGCGCGGCGGAGGCGGTGCGGAGAAAGCGGCGCTGCCGGAGGAGATGGCGCGCGCATGCGGGACGTCCGGAGCTGGACGGGGCGGCACCGCGTGATCGGCGGCAGGCATGGCAGGATACCCGCCGGTGCGATCCTCCGCCACAGCTTCATCGCTGGGCATTTCAGCAGCCGAGGCGCCGGGCGCTGCGGAAACGGCATGCTTCAGCGGATACGCCGTGACCGATGGTTCGGCGCCGGTTTCCAGCTCATCGCGATGCAGGGCAGGGACCTTGCGTGTCACGGTTGCGCCGGCGGGGGGCACAAGCCGGTCGAGCCTCCACGGCATGTCGTTCCTGAACCTTACAGCAGGCACCGGGGCATCGCCGGCCGCCGGCCGCACGCCATCATCCTCCTGCTCATCCTCCGGCATCCCTGCGTCGAGCGCCACGGCAGACACACCGGACATGGCGGGGGGAGGCTCGAATATCGTCCCCCGCCGGGGCTGGAGCGTCTCCGTCGGCCGCAGCATGCGGATCGCGAGAGTTGTGAGATAATCGTTCATCCGGTCGCCATCGTCAGATAAATCTGTCGCCGTTGCGGGCTCAATAAAAGGATCGCCGCTTCGCTCCAGCCGTACGCATGCGCCAGCACATGTACATCGTGCAGCAGCCGCATCGCCCATGCATCGATCTCGCTCCAGAGAAAGGAGACGATATCGAAGATGATGCTCCATCGGTGGCCGCAGGCCGGGCAGATGAGAGCGATCTGGAGATCGGCCTGCGGGTCCGCCGCCGCCATTGCAGCGATGATATGGCCGGCAACCTCCCCGGGAATCTCCGACGCCGATATCGGCTCGTCGTCGCAACGGCCCTCGTACAGACAGCGCTGCAGGAGCCGGGCGCGCGCTTCCTCGATATCCATGCCCGCGCATGTCGCCAGATCCATCGTATCCGGAAGCCGGAAGACGATGCCGTAGGAGCCGATCCTGAGGCGCAGCGGCCCGTCACGCCCGACGGACGGAGGCACACGTACGTCGTCCACCATGAACTTCAGATCGAGACGCTCGCCGCATTCGGGACAGCGGGCCATGCTCATGATCGCCGGACCGAACAGCGCCTCGCGGAGCGACAGCAGCCGTGCATCGCGGGCGCCTATCGGTTCATGCGCAAGCTCGTCGCGCCCCGTTTCGGGAAACGCCGCTGCCAGCAGATCGAGCATGCGACTCAGGGGATCGCCCTGCACACCACGTTCCCAGATCTCCAGCAGTTCCGCCGCCGGTAACGTTCGCATGATGCGGATCGGCTACTGCGCCGGTTCGGTGAACTTCGGTTCCGAGGGTTCGGTCACTTCATAATCACGCTCCCATCCCTCGTTCTCCAGCTTGATCGTCTGGATGGCGACGGCGTTGGCATTGGCATCGAGATCGGGGAGCGCCTGGTACTCGGAGACCCAGCAGCGATAGACCTTGTAGGCGATGGCGAGCTGCCCGGCTTCGTTATAGACTTCGATGATGATATCCTTGCGGAAATCCTTCAGCGAAACCTCGGCACCGAGCCCGGAACCGAAGTTCCAGACCTTGTTCGCCCACTTCTCGAATTCCGTATCGTGCGTGACGCCGCGCTCAAGGGTGATCGCCTCGTATTTGGTGCGTCCGGGGGACTTGCGGCTGGTGCTGGGATCGCCCCCCTCGCGGTGCTCCACCATCTCGGTCGAGCGCTTCAGAGCGCCCACCTTGCTGACGCCGGCCACATAGCGGCCATCCCATCGCACGCGGAACTTGAAATTCTTGTAGGGATCGAACCGCTGCGCGTTGACGCTGAACTTGGCCATGATGATCCTCCCTATGCCTCGGTTTGGCCAGCGAGCTGCTGGATCTTGATGATGACGAATTCCGCGGGCTTCAGCGGAGCGAACCCGACGACGACGTTTACTATGCCGCGATCGATGTCGTTCTGCGTGGTGGTCTCGTGGTCACACTTCACCAGATACGCCTCGCGCGGGGTGTTTCCCTGGAAGGCCCCCTGGATGAAGAGGCCATGCATGAACGCACCGATGTTGAGCCGTATCTGCGACCAGAGCGGCTCGTCGTTCGGCTCGAACACCACCCATTGCGTCCCGCGATAGAGGCTCTCCTCGATGTACAGCGCCGTGCGGCGGACGGGGATGTACTTCCATTCGGAGGCCAGGCGGTCATCTCCCTGGAGCGTGCGCGACCCCCAGACGACCGGTCCCGCTGCCGGCATCACTCGAAGACAGTTGACGCCGAGAGGATTCAACTCGCCATTTTCGGCGTCGGTCAGGCTTACGCCCAGCCCCTGCACACCGCTCAACGTAGCCTCCAGTCCGGCCGGCGCCTTCCAGACCCCGCGCTGCATATCCGTGCGGGCGAAGATCCCGGCGACCGCTCCGCAGGGAACGAACTGCTCGATCTGATTTTCGCGCAGCGGGTTCGGCTCCTTCAACCAGGGGAAGAAGAGCGCGGCATTCCTGCTCTTCGTGCCGACGCCCGTCGTGGTAACGCCCGTCCTCGCGGCATCCTTGCCGGTCCATGTACGAGGAGGATCGACCAGCAGCATGGCGCGCCGGGATTCGCAGAAGGTCGCGACATCTCCGAGGATCGATGAGAGCGCGGCGGGATCGGCATCGAGAGTTTCCGGCGGCAGGCAGAGGATGTTGAAGAGATCGGCCTTCTTCAGCGCGTAGATGCCCGTCTTGGCGCTATCGGAGCCCAGTATTTCCGCAGTTCCGGGAACCGCGCCATCGCCGGCGACCGTGGTGGCGCCGGTGGAGCTGGCAGCATTGTTGAGCCAGTCCGACTCGGTGACCGGCACGGGTCCGGCATGAGCCGGTGGCATGGTGGGCGATGCCAGCGCGCGCACCAGTTGCGACTCGTTTTCGAGGACACGATTGACCTGCCGTGGACTTTCATCGATCGAGAGATTGCGAAACGCTTCTATCTCCCCGGTGCTGCCATCATAGATAATCAGGTTGAACATGTCCGCGGATGTGAGACCGTAGCGAGCGGCCACTTCGTCCGGTACCCCCCCCTCCACCCGTGCGTGCAGTTCGCTTCCCCACGCGCCGGGATTCGCCGCCCGCAGCGTAAGGCCGCCGAGGTCGATTTCCGCACTGGAGGGAGTCAGCAAATCATCCGCAAACACCCGGACGATGATCGCCTGCCCGCCTCCGTTGCGGAAGAAATCACGTACGGCAAAACTGAGTGGGCTGTCCAGCCAGAGCCCTCCGAATACCCTCTCGAAATCGCCGAAGCCGTTTATCGTCACCGGCTCCTCCACCGGACCACGTTTCGCCCGGCCGACGAATGCGGTGATGGCCGTCGCGACACCGGTGATGGTTCTCACCCCGCTCGGTACTTCCTGAATATATACGCCCGGATACGTAGGTGTGACAGGCATATGAGTTTCTCCTTGGCATGTCGTGAAAAACAACTGCTATGGCGTGGCATCCCGACCCACCAGAATTTTAAGGCTGACCGGATCGGATGAATTGTGCTTGAATGAAAGCGACGTAAGCCCGGTATCGAGCAGGCTGGTCGCCCCCGGCCCGATCAGCAACTGCGGGGCATCGATCATCCGATCGGTGGTATCCGCATCCACCGTGTAGCTGAGATCAGCCGCATAGGAATCTGCGGTGATGAGAAGGAAGGTCAGGCTGCCGCCGGTCGGCTGTATAGTGACCTTCGTGGCCGTATCCCCGGACGGAAGCGAGGCCGTATCGGGGATGCTCACGTCGATCACTTCGTATGCCTCAACCGCCTGCGAACCGTTGATCGCGAATTTCGGCCCACCCGCGACCTGTATATTGGCGGTCCAGTTGATTGCTGTGGCCATAATTGCAATTCCTCCAGTGCATGATTATCGGGAAAGCCCCGCAGTACGAATAATCCGATCGGAATATTTATCGGGAGCAGCCACCACTGGCATACCGGACACGCGGGCTATCACCGTAACTCCTGCGTATGGTGATAGCCGCCCCGATGCATTCCATCGGGGAAACTGCGGCTTCCGGACAGTTGGAACATGACCACAACTTCGATGTTTCATTTATCAGAGACCATCCGGCGGGTTGCGGCCGCATGTAACTGTGCAGCCGCACATACCAGATATTTCAGAGCAATGATTTCGGTGAATTCAATGAAACAACGGTGATCGAAATCCTCCGATTCATCCCACCACAGGGATCAACGGTCAGGAATTACCATACAGGCAATGGTGACACCATGATGTAACAATACTGGAACAGCAGGGGCATGGGGAGGTGCTCCACCCATAAACCAGACGCCTCGGCGAGCTGCCGGAACGTTTACGCTTAAAGCATGGCAAGGGGGTATTCAACAATAACGGTCAACGGAACGGAAATGACCGTTGACAACCAGCGATACGCGAACGAATGAGACGGAATGGCGGAGGAGGGGAAGATCCGGCTTCAGGTTATTTACCTGAATTTGCAGTGGCAAACATACTGCCCGGCCCGATTGAAGTCAAGGGCTTTGAAGCCGCACAGAAAAAAATATCGACGGAGGGATTGGTGATGGCATCTCTCCTGTTCATATATAAGGACAGCGCCGTGGACTTCTACGGACACGTTCAAAATGGAGCCCGATCTCCAGTCCTGGATTTCAGCGCACAGGCACATATCGGGCACGGCTCCGCCACAGTTGCGAAGTATTCAGGCATTGTCTCCGCCGATAATCGACGGAGCACATCGATCACCTCCCGAACCACGCGGACAGCAGCAGACGGCACCGGATAGACCACCCACCGTCCGTCCCGGCAGCATTGCCTACCTGGCGAATTACTATCCGAAATTCCCATGCCCGGTTCGGATTTTTTTCTACACCGCCCGCTGCCCGGCCACCACGGATCGCGAGGCCGTCTCCGCGATAACACAGAGGGAATATCCATCGTTTTTGCATCCGGCATGGAAAGGGTCGTACTCCGGACATCATGGATAATCTTCACGCATATGGCGATCGTACGGGGCCGTAATATCTGCCTGCTCCCTTCCAGCGCAATCATATTCCCCTGCACTTCCCCATCCGGAATACCCGGCCATCAGAACGACAATATGGGAGAAGTCCGGCCGGTGCAACCGCCGTGATATTTCACCGCAATTTGCAGAGATAACTCCCCCGGCATCCTTACACTCATTACATTCAATGGGGAATTATATGAACACAGGATTCAGAAAGTATGCGCTGGCCATTTCGGCCGGTGGTGTCCGTCAATGATGAAACAGGCGATGAAATCACGCTGCGCAACGAAGAAGCCCGGGGGCGAATTCACGCCGCCGGGCTCGTTCATTGTTCATCGCATCAATGCCGCTGTTGGCCGGTCATGTAGTCCGCGCGGCCCTTCCCTGCTCCTCCCCGCCTTTCTCAAGCACGCCATAGGCATAGCGCACCAGATCGCACACGCGCGTCGTGCCATCTACAACAAGCGTCATCCCGGTCTGCGGACGCTCCTCATCACAGGCAAGCGGCCGGGAATCTCCCCAGGACGCTCCCTCTCCCGTGAGAAGAAGCATCGTAAGATATCCTTCCTGTCCGCCTGCCGATGCGCTTGCGCCAGACTCTTCCTCATGTCCGCCACGGCAGCCGATTTCGAGCACCGTCACCGATGTCGGGTGACCGGCGCGATCCACGACGTTGCGACGATAGCGTACCTTGCCGGAAAGAACCGCATGGGCTCCCGGCCGGCCATCATCGCGGGGGGGATCATCATCTACGGATTGCAACCAGATGCTCATCGGAATCCTCTTTTCGTATCAATATCCACAATCAGTACATCTTCATGTCCTTCTTCTCGCATGGAGAATGCATCTCCACTCCTCTCCGCACTATCTTCCTATATCCATGACGCAAAGATCATGCACAATCGAAAAAACGTGGCGCGCACACTTCAAAAAAACTGTCGGTGAGGCCGGTTCAAGGACCGGCTTCTCCCGTCGAGGCCGCCATCCCGGTCCGGGCTCGGCAATATATGTTATACCATCGAATCGGACCTGCGGACTGGCGGTTGAACCTGGGGGATAAGACACGGGACGGACTGCATGCCGGCCTTCGTGCAACCGGCGGTGCTGCCGGGCTATGGCGCCCCACCAGACCCCGTGACCCGGATGAGGCCGCTTCAAGTAACACGAAAGGGTGGCATCACGAGGGACAACCACCCTTCCGTCGAGCATGACCCAGCGCGAAGAGGGCGCCGCGCGGATCAAACTGTTCATCGAAAACATTCCGGCTACAAGGGCATGCCAACCACCAGTCTGACAGTCGGAGGGGAGCAGTACGCACGCCGGCCGGACAGGATAAATGTAGGCAATCCGAGCGACGTAACGGTAGGCACCACATGACTTTTTCCGACACCGGTCCTGCTGCACGATCCGGCAGCTCGATCGTGCAGCAGGACCCTGAGGCACCGGATGGGGAGCCTATCAGGGAAAGGCGCCAGCGATAGAGCATGGGCGTGGAACATCCGGCTACGCCGGAGAGCATCCTACCGGGCTCGCTCATCAGACCCGGACCGCCCTCTATCGAAGGCACCTCCCCTACTATCAGGCGTTCAGCGAATCTCGATCAGAGAGGGGTCACATGGCCCCGGGAGCACGCATCTCGGGCAAAGAAGCGAATCACCGGAGGACAACATGGTTCCGATCCACGCTACCTGTTGGAAAGAATGCCCTTCAGCTTCGAGAATTCTCTACCATCCGCCGCCCTCCAGCCTGGAGCCGCATTCCGCACAGTAGTTGGCGATGGGGTGACGCACCACCGCACCGCACCCCGTGCATTGCAGCGGCAGACGTTTGCCGCAGCAGGAACAGAAACGGTCTCCAGGATAACATACAGCATCGCAGGCGGAGCAGATGGGCAATCCTGTGGTCTTGCTGCGCGCTCCATTCCGACCAAATCCACTTTGATCAGGATGATATCGCTTCGTCACCTGCTGTACTCGCTGCATGCTCGTGCCGTTATCGCGTCCTGGGCTTCAGAATGCTCCCAATATGCCTGATAACGGTCGTAGTACCCCCCCAAAGCGGTCGTAGCGGGCACTCAAACGTACCGGGAAGACATTTTTTGCTCCTTCAAGCCGGCGATCGGGCGTTTCATTCCTGCATCCGGACGACATCCGCCAGCCCGTTGCAACGCTGTACATTCATAGGCTGCCGATCAACGATCGGATGCGGACGATCACATGGCTGCGAATGCAGCGTCCTCCGAACGCCGGGCAGACACATGGGCCACCGCAACAGCTGTCACGGTTCGAACGTTCACCATGCCGCAGCGTCACCCTCCTCCGCGGCACCACGGCCGGCGCATGGACTTCCGCCCCACTCCGGCGTTCCGGGCTGCCGGGTCGGCATGGCCGTATGCCGCGGCTGTACATCCGCAGCGATGCGATAACCGGCAGCAACACTCCCCGCCTGTTTCGGCATTCCTATGGCCGGCAGGATGTACGAAGAGATGGAGCATCCGGCCGGGAATCATGCATGCCTCCCCTGCACATGAATATGGAAGATATCCTGGCCGCACCGGGGCAGTGGGAACCTGGCGCCGCGGTCTGCCGCCGCAGGGTGAAGCGTGTTCGATCCGGCATATTCAGGGAATTACGGAAACCGCGACAACGCCGGCTTCACGGCACCGGCGCCGATTTCATTATGCCTTCGATGTCGTTTTTCTAATATTCTTATATATCACACCCTGATAATCCTGTCCCACACCTATGTAATCACAAGAATTCCAGCAATTTGTATATGCGCGGCAGAAAGCCCTTGCATCAGGGATTTTCATTTCTGTATCTTGGGGTTATCCATTGGCCGCCACCCGGCATCTCACTACATCTTCAACTGCCGGGCGATAGCACCACGACTTCGCATCAACGTTTTCCAGATGATGGCCGGCGTCTGATTCAGATGCGCCATTACATGGCATACGCATCAATTTCAGACAATTGCGCGTACCATGCCGTCGGCCATGTGCGCCGAATTCCGTGACACTTCTTCTCCTGGACTCACGGGAGAATAGTTCACTCCGGGGCCCATCATGCCACCACAGAATATGCGACAGGTACTATCAGACTTGCCCGGCAACATATTTTTCAAGAAAAATTGAAGGCCCAAGCATACTGCCTCCAGGGCCATAGATTTTGTTTCCGAATAACTCTATTGGAACGAATTGGAACGAAGCCCAGGCTCGCCCCACATTCAGACCCGCAGCACCGAGCGCGGAGTGAGACTCTGTGCAAGCATATAACGCAGGAACCTGCCATATCCGACATTACAATCTGCTGGACGACAGGAATATTTGCAGGCCGGATATCTGTCATGGAACTGACACGATCCGTGTGATGCTCGAACATGCGTGATAATGCGTCCAGCGATATACAGGCCGCTGCTGGCAAAGAAACGAAAAATTCAGCCGGAAGAAGGAAAGCGCCGACGGCATGCCATCACGGACCGGCGGCGACAAACATGTTCCACCACGATCGATTTCCGGATCACCCCTCGGACGCCCCGGTCATACCAGGGGTCGTGGCAATAACCATATCAACACCACCAAGCAACAATACCATGGCAGATATTACACTCATCGATGTCAACTACCACGGAAATCCGACCGGCACCGGAATGCAACTCAGCGCAAGCTGGGAAAAGGACGGCACCTTTAAAAAATATGTCATGTACCTGACGCGGACGAGCGGTACGATCACGAAAACGATCAACTCTCCCGATACCACAAGCGGCACTATGGATATAAGCCCCCCGCTGCTCCCGGGGGAGACGAACAGATTCTATGTCGAGGGAGAGTTGATGGATGGAACATTCGTTGAATCCGTACATGTTTCTCCACTCGAACTTCGACCGGAAATAACGTCCGCCATTTTCGACGGCGACCGGATCATCACAGACTGGACACCGGTCTATAGAAGCACCGTGGCGGGATACCGGCTGGAATGCACATCGCCGGATGAAGGAACTGTCGGCCAGGCGATTATCGACGATCCGCTGACGACCTCCGTGGTCCTGCCGCTGTTGCAGGAGCTGCACACGGGAACGCAGTACAAGCTCTCGCTCTGCACGATTCCGACGGGCATTGTGAGATCCTGCGCGGACGAGGTTCCGGTGGTGGTGGAACGTCCCATGCTGACCGCTGTAACCTATGATGGCAACCGGATAGAGGCGGACTGGATCCCTGTGGCGGCGCCGGAGCCTCCCGTCGTCTCATACACGCTCTCCTGCCATGCGCCGGGGGGAGGCGATCCGATCACCCATACGATCCCCGGAAGCTCCGCCGCCACGGGCGGGATCATCCTCCCCGCTCCGCTCGACCCGAACCTGCCGTACCGGTTCACGGTGCTGGCGAATTCCGCCGGCGCGTCCAGCTCGGCCTCTCCCGAGGAACCGCTGCTGGCGGCGCTGCCGGAATTCACCGACATCCTTCTCGACGGCTCGAACGTCACCGCCCGATGGGCTCCCCTCAGTAACGCCGGTGCCCCCGTCACAGCGCTCACACTCACGTGCAGGACGACGGACGGTGTGTTCGTATACAACAAGCCCATCTCCCCGACGGATGCCACCAGCGGAACGGTGGCCATAACCGATCCGATCAATCCCGGACTCGACTACGAGGTATTCCTTACAGCCGAGGCAGGCCCGGTGGTACATGCACGTTCGGCGGCGATGCCGCTGGTAACGATCGCCCCAACGCTCACGCACGTGGCCTACGACGGCCGGGTCATCGCCGCCGACTGGGGAGCTATCACCATCTCGCGCGTTCCCGTTACCGGATTCACGCTGCGCGCATATCCGATGCTCTCCGGCCCCGAATTCACGGCCGTCATCGCCGGACATGCCGCCGCCAGCGGAACGATCACGCTGCCGTCCGCGCTCGATCCGGGCCTCGGCTACAAATTCACGGTCGCCACGAATTCCGCCGCATCGCGGGCGGTCTCCGCGCCGGTGATGCTCGTGTCCCAACTCCCGGCCCTGCTGAAAGCCACCTACGACGGCCGGGAAGTCAGAGCGGAGTGGACGCCATCGCTCGACCCCAGAATCGAAAATGTAACGCTTGACTGTTTCTCGACCGACGGCAGCGAATCATTCTCCGTCCTGCTTCCGGACCCGATGGCAGGCACCGGAACGCTTCCGCTTACGGCGGGGCTCGACATCGCAAAGACCTATCTGTTCCGGATCTGCGCCAATGTGGGAACGGTCCTGAGCGGCTGCACCACCGCTGTGGAACTTCTCACCGTGCTCCCGGCGCTGACGGCGGCAAGCTACGATCGGAACGATATGGACGCGGAATGGACGTGGGCGCCGAATGAATCCGGAACAGGATTCATTCTCAGAATCTATTCACCGGACCAGCCGGGGATGGAATTCATCACGGAGATAAACGATCCCATTGCCCGAAATGGCAGCGTGTCGGCACCGGCGCTTCCGGACGTCGCGCGGTGGTATCTGGAACTGACAGCGACGGGACTTGGTGGCGTGGGAGTCGCCACGCAGCCGCTGGAACTGATCGTGGTGGCGCCGATCATCGGATCGACCGCATACGATGGCCGGGCGATCGACTTCACCTGGGGACTGCTCGACGAGCCGACGGTGACGCACTACGAGTGCGAAGTGTACGACGGCGACATCGTGGTGGCGCGCTCCATGCTGGCTGAAAGCAGCGCGCAGCCCGGGATGGGCTCCGGCTGGATAGCGGCGCCGCTTGCGGGAACGCGAAGCTACCGTATGCGGATTCGCGGGCGTGGCGGCGTCGTAGGCGGCCCGCTCGGACCGGCGATCATGGTGATCGGCACGACGCCGGTGATCGCGCAGGCCACCACCGAAGCGGGAAATGTGGTCGCGCGGGTCGAGAACCAGGACCTGCACGGGGTCCCCGACTTCACCTACGAGGCAGCGATCTTTCTGGACGACATCATAAGCTCCGCATGGATTCCCGGCGTCGGTGGTCCCGACTGGGCCGATGTCATCATTCCCTTCACGCCCATAGCGGGACGCGCCTATACGGTTCGCGGGCGCATCGTGGGCCTGGCCGGCATGCAGATCACCGGACCCTCCAGTCACGCACGCGGCCTTATCAATGGCATCCCGGCAATTACCGCCGCGAGCTATGACGGAACAACCGTACACGTAGCATGGACGCCGCTGGAGGAGCGCTCGCTTACGGGATATGTGGTCCATCTGATCGAGGAGGGCGCCCCCGATCCGGAGATCTACGAGACAGACGGCAGCAGCATCGCGATCACGCGGGCGCTGGCCCCGAATCTTGACTACCAGGTACGGGTGCGCGGAGCCGGGAACATGGCGCTGGGGATGCTGAGCGCCCCGGCCAATCCGGTGGCCGACGCCGTGGGATTCTTCCTCCCGGATAAGGCCACATCTCAATACCCCTACATCTTCCGCGGCGATATCCGCGGCCCGGAGCCGCATCAGATCGTCATGCACCTGCCGGACATCTTCGCGAGTCCCCTCGGCGCGCCGATCGACATGCCTCCCTTCAATCTTGGCGCGTTCAACCCGGCGCAGCCCGGTTTTCCGTACCAGCTTACCGTCCAGTGGCCCAACCCGATCGACATCTGGCATTTCACCGACAACAAGATCCGCGAGAATCTGCGCACCGCCTTCGTGCAATTCCTCGAAGCCATCGAGAGCGCCCCGGCAGGGCTGCGTCCCGGAGGGCTCGGTCTCGTGCGCCAGGTGCTGGCGAACGGACTCCCGCTCAACTTCGAGGAGACGCTCTACTACTCGCTCGGACTTATTCACTACCTGCCCGGACTTCCTTCCGGAAGTGGTCACATCGATCTGGCACCGGGAATGCGGCTGCGGATCGACTACGAGCAGTACCAGATAGTCCCTGGAGCGAGCGTCACCCTCGGGGAGAGCGTCCTCGACGGCCTCAGCGGCTTCACAGGCGCGGGGACGAGCGTCTACGACATCGGCCGCCAGACGACCGCTACCGGCAGCGTCATCACCACGTTCAATTCACTGTTCACAAGGATGCCCGGCCTCATGGTGGCTCCGAATACGGGAGGAGCCGGCGGCGTCATCGACCTGCACGGCGGGGCCTATGATCTCCCCTACTTCCGGCTGGTGTATCCGCCGAATTTCCCATCGAGCGACGGCCCCACGTCCATCAACCCGAATAATAACATCCTTATCGTGGGAGGTCCCACATTCAGCAGGCTGGAGGCGGCGACGGACCACTACCTGCAGTATGGGAACCTGGATGGATTCGCCGACACCGTATCGGCCTTCTTCCGGGGACGCGCGGTGATCTTCCCGGAGATCCCCTGCACCATCGACGGCCAGCTCCTGTACGTTCCCGCCGGAACCACCGTGCGGCAGCTCCTCGACCGCTACGCCCCGACGCCGTTCGCGCCGACGCTCGCGATCTCCGGCATCACGTACCAACGCTCCATCGGCAACCTGGTGGATGATCCGGCGACGTTCGCCACCCCCGGAGCGGCGTTCCCGGCCGCGCGCACGAACCCGATCCACTTCGACTTTTCCACGCTCGGCGGCTACACGTATCCGGAAGGGCTCGACTGCTTCGACCTCCCCGTGCTGCCGGGAGATTCTCTCACCATCAACCGCTGAGGCAGAATCATGGCAGAGCCGAATTTCGTGCGCACCTCATCCGTCGATCTACTTTACTACCTCGATCCGGTCGCGGGACCGGGGAGCTACGCCGTCGGATTTCTCCCCGCCGACGGCGAGTCCCCCCCCAACGTCCTGCCGCTCGGCGAGACATGGAGGAACATCGCGGGGATCTACATCTTCCTTCCCGCGCCGCCAGCCGATTCGCAGACCTTCGTCACGAACCTGCGGCAGTATCTGGGGGGAACCACGCCCCGATTTCTCTGGCTGAACAACCCGGACGCGCCGATCAACCTGTGGCAGACCAGGCGGATCGACGTGACGAAGCCGACACCCGGAGACGTGGGGACATTGACCATCAACGCACCGGTACAGCTGGGGAACTATCTGCTGGTGATGGAGAAGAACTGCACGATAGGACTGGCCCCCGGTTTCGAGAGCTTTACGATCGACAAGATCCCCGCCGTTCCGGACTCCATAACGCTCGAATTCACGCAGATTCCGGACAGGCTTGAGATCGCCGGCGGCGTCACCATCCCCTTCACCGGAACATCCGTCGGCTGCCTCCGGTTCGATCTTCCGGTGCAGGACCACGGCGCCACATCCGATCTGGATACGCTGAACGCGGGGCTGCGCTATTTCTTCGAGAACCATGAGATACCGGTGCCGGGCCTTCTGGACTCGCTCCGCTATCCCGTGCTCAGTCTTGCAAACGGCCCCCTCGTCCTGCACGGAAGCTTCGATCCGATCCATCCGTTCGATCGCGACCGGACCTGCTTCGCCTTTCTTTCCGATCCTCCCGTCCCGGCAATGCCGATAGCGTCGGCGTTCCGCTCGGTCTACGGCGAAAAGATCTCGCTGATGCCGGCCGTATCGGTCATCTCCCCGAAGGGGCCGCGCCTGGTCTTCAGCGTACGGCCGGGGACGGTCACGCCGGGACCGGAGGAGCCATACTACCTGACCTACGACGGCTCCTTCACCATCCAGATCGAGAGCCCCGTCGGGGGACGCGCGGCCACCGATCCCGAGGGACGCATCATGTGCGGCGCCTCCGGGCTGGAGTACGCGGGGTTGATGAACGCAATCGGCGCAACGCTCCACTTCTCGGCCGGGCATCCGGCATTCGCGCCGGTGCTGCCGGGAGACGAGCCCCCGCCGGACGATGCGCCGCTCCTCACCGACCTGGCGACGACGTCGTGGCTCTGCATCACCCCTCCGGGGGGCTCGTCGGTGCGCTACTTCGCGCAGCCACGGGATTCCACGCTCTACAAGGCGGAATCGGCCGCGGAGCTGGCGGGGACCGGGCTCAATGAGGATCTCCTCTACTACCTGGAGGTCTTCGCCGGCACGTTCCCGGACGTCCCTGTTCCGCCGCAGGCAGGTGCGTCCACATTCTTCCCGATGGTCCCCTACACGATGACCGATCCGGCCCGGATCGACGCGCTTCGCATGCTGGAGAGCAACATCCTCAGCCCGATGCGGCGCGCGCTGCTGGAAACGATACTGGAGCCGACCGGTCCCTGCACCGAAACGCAGCCCGACACGGTGCAGGGCACCACGCCGCAGGGACTGCTCTTCACATTCGACGAGGAACTGAAGTGCTGGAAGGCGCTGACGCTGGCGCTGGTGCATCATGCCAGCGGAGACCAGTTGCTGCAGCTTGAAAACATCACCGGAGGGTTCAAGGGAGCATTGCAGTCGGATCAGCTCTTCGCGGTGATCTCCAATCGCGACGAGTTCCTTCGCTGCTGCCAGGTGCTCGCCCCCTTTGCCCTCACCATCGACGGCTGGGACTTCCAGCTCGGCCCGGGGAACTGGGAAGCCCAGAAGACGATCGTGCTCTTCAAGTACACCAACCGCAGCATCGAGGAGCTGGCCGCCGACACCAGCCTGTGGAGCTGGAAGGAGGCGGCGAACGGCCACGCCGACGGCCAGGGGAATCTGGCGACGACACAGGCCGAACTGCTTGCGTTCATCGACGACGCCCGCGAGCGGGCCGCAACGTCGAGCGACTTCCGGTTCTTCTACGAGGAGATCGTCGCAAACCGGAACTGGAGCGGCGTCGTCTTCCTGCGCGTCCAACTCGACACAGACGTTTTCCCCGAGGAACTGCAGGGGCTGGCCGCCGGCATCGACCCTGCGAAGTTCTACGCGCATCACATCGGCATCACCGCGACTCCCGTCAGGAACAACGGCGGCGTGCTGGAGCAGGACGAGTCCTCCATCTTCGGGCTGATCAACTATGACGATCCCGACGACCTCTTCTTCGATGGCGCCGACTACGGCTACAAGGTGCTCTCGCTGAAGGTGCTGTACCAGAACTCGATGGTCTCCAACTTCTTCAGCCAAATCGAGCTGATGGTCAACAGCCTCTTCGGCGACCGCTCGGTGATCGCCGACGGCAACCGCGGCAACAACCTGATCCTCGATGGCTCGTACCAACGCACCGGCGGAACGCCGTCGTACTCGTTCGCAAAGACCGACAGGAGCCTCTTCAACATCTCCGGCGCCGTTCTGGAGGGGCTGGAGGTCGATGGCGCAACGTTCACGACGTTGCTGCCGGCAAACCAGGAACTCCTCGGGGGCGACATCCGAACCCGCTTCGTCCTCTCCGGAACGCTCAGGTTCCGCGCGCTGGAGGCGTTCGATCTCTTCTCGTTCGGGAACCTGCGCGCGGGGGATGGGACGACCGAGTTCACCGGCGGTCTCTACTGCTCCAATCTCATTATCGGCATGGAGTTCCCCGCCGACCAGCCGACGATGAAGCGGTTCACGTTCGATGCCGGAGTGCTGGCGTTCGACATGTCGAAGAGCACCGCGCGGCCGGATGGGCTGTTCAACCACTTCCCGTTGCAACTGAACGGGCTGGTGCAGGCGCCGGCCGACACCACGACCAGCGACATGGGCTACATCCCCATAAACTCGCCGCTGCAGCGAAGCACGCTCTCCTCCCCCTGGTACGCGCTTGCGTTTGTGCTGGAGCTTGGGACACTTGGGGCGCTGGCCGGCGGCGCCGGGCTGGTGGTTACAATGATGGCCGCATGGGCGCCGGGCGAGGGGGAGCCACGCGTCTTCCTCGGACTGAAGCTCCCCGGAACGCAGGCGGCCGGCTCCCCCATCTCGCTGCAGGGGGTGCTGAAGCTGGCGTACAAGGCGATCGAGCTAACGGTGAATCCGGGGGCGGAGGGGATCGAGTACATCCTGCGGTTCCGCTCCATCGGTTTGAAGCTGCTGAGCCTCACTTTCCCGCCGGGGCAGATCGACCTCTACCTCTTCGGCGACCCGAGCGGCGGGCGGAGCGGGACGCTGGGGTGGTACGCGGCGTATGCGAAGAGCGCGTGAGGACACAATGCACCGGAAAGTACTTGATTACTGGTCCGGCTCTGGCCCGTGATCGGTCGTCCGTGGTCCTTCGGAAGAATTCCTCGTCGGTGCGGCGCCGGATTACTTCATTATGAGGTTCATGCAGTTGACGCGATAGAGAACATCATCACCACAAGATGGAATTGAGTCATGCCACAGGTTAAGGTAGCGATCTGGAATATTCAGAACTTCGGGATTGGGAATCCCTATACTCGCGGAGTAGCCTCCAGTGCACTGTCAACATTCATCAAGGCATTCGTCCGAAGTCAGGAGATCGACGTACTCGCCATTATGGAGGTAACGCCGAAAGCTGCACCGTCCTTAAATATGCTACTGGAAACGTTGAATCTGGGCCTTCTGGAGGAGCCTCTATGGGCATATGATTGGATCAAATCCAGTGTCAGACTTGAAGATGCCGATTATCCACCTACAAATCCCGATCAACTTGACTGGAGAGGTGGCCCTCACAGCCCACGACGAGAGGGATATGCTCTATTCTGGCGTTACAACACAGGAAGGTTTGAGGTTCGTCCGTCCAATTACGCGATGTCAGAAGGTGTGCATCCACACGGTCACGGTCTACCAGGGAACATCATCAACCTCATCACACACGGACTCGAGTTTGACCGTAATGACGAAGGAATATGGGATCAGGTCGATGGTTACAATCCGAGAATCGAACAGCTCTACCCTCTTCAGGATGGGAGAGCACACAATTGGTCTATCCTCAATTTCCCATCAGTAGGCAGAGCAGATCCGCGCCAGCCTCGCAGAACCTTAAGCCGTCGGCCAGCTTACTGTGTACTCGACCTCAACATTGCGGGGAAGGTCGAGGCAGAGAGGCTATGCCCAATAATCTGCTACCATGCTCCAAGCAACAAGTCCATTGCGAACCTGGCAACAAGATTATCAGGACTATCCAGAGAACTGTTTGTGCTGACCGATCAGCATAACACCCCACGCTTACATAACGACTTGGTTGTCGCCGGAGGAGATTATAACTACAACATGGCTGAAGATCCATACCCAATAGGGCCTTATGAAAAATATGTAAACTCATATCGAGGGAACAACACAGGCGGCGCTGATTGCACTGAAATGCTACTTCCTCGCGGCACGGTCCGAACCACGGTTCAACTGAATAGTCCCGGAAGATCGGGGCGATTCAATGGCGAGGCGATTACATCGCACTATCCAGTTGATTATCTCTTTACATCAATCGATCAGTTATTTTACAGGATTAATCCGATATTTTCCCGTGCAGAAGGAATTGCATTCAACCTTATATCATATGTATTCAACTCAATAGATCCTGAAGTATTGGGATCTATAGGAGCATTTCTACCGCTTCTTAATAAGGCTATAGGTGATGCGGACAGTGTTGATGACCATCTAGGTCCATTAAAGCCTGGTGGAAAGCAGATCTATCGAGGTATGACTGACTGGCTGGAGTTCTATGACAGCGTGGTCCGCACCGACTTCTCCACTAGCGTTCGTTCAGCTGCTGAATTCATTCACATATTCATCTCGGACCACCTTCCACTGGTTCTTACGTTAAGCTGGGGTGAAGAGCAATCACAGCAATGAACTGATGTCATAGTCACAGCGCCGCATGCTTTCGCTGACCGTGGTCCGGATTCTACTGGCACAGCAACGTCCCGCGCCACTTCAGGCGTTCCAACAACTCTACCACACTCATGGACATCCACACCTTGCGGATAAGGCTGGAGCAGTATGTCTCCGGCACCACATTGTCACTTCCTTCAGCAAACGATCTTGAGTCAGTCGAGCTTTCTCAACTCATTTCGAGCAACCTCCTTGACTCACGGCTATTGATAGATAACGTGCAGAGGATCGATTCTCCAGATGCCATTACCTATTCAGGGGCCTCAAAGCTTTTCATTCAAAAGGAAGGCGAGTTTCAGCAGAGGGAACTCGACATACAGGCAAAGTTTTATATTGTAAACCAGACCGCGCAACTCCTTATCATCGCTGATCCTGTCCCATCGGACTGGAAGTTTCCACAAAGTTTCTCAGGTCTCGAGCAAGACATTCTTGAATCGGTGTCATTAACATGGGCGGCTTTTGTGCTGACTTCAATCGATACCACCGAAGCCCCCTATGGATCGATTTCCACAGGAACGAATTTTCGCGGGACCGTAGCACTGACAGGGCCATTCTCCGAGGTTCGCAATCTGCTTGTCGATCCACAGCAGATGATACTCAGCGGAAGGATTGACCTGCAACCCGGCAAAGCTCCTCAAATGCGCCTGATTGCTCCTGGTTCCGGGTCAACCACAATCGGCCCCATCACTATAACCGTCGGAATCGAACTTCTGAGCACCTACATTATAATCCATACCAGCAGTGGAATGGTGAAGGAGCAACTGGACGTATCGGCCAATCTTATCACCGTCTGTTCTTTTGGTAATGGAATTGTCCAGATTCCGATATCGATGCAATTGACCCCTGGTAATCCTGGCCTTCTGGTCTTTGCCATCTCAAATGCGTCGATTCCGCTACCGGATTGGTCCGTATTTTCTTCAATCACCGACGGCGTCAATCTCGGGAGCTTAATCCCACCCAAAGTACCTTCAGGGACAGCCCTCGTCATCAAACAGTTCGAGATCGCGGTTAATCCGGACAATCTCACCATCGGGAGCATCGTGCTCGATGTCTTGCTCGACGCACCAGAATGGGCCATTATTCCGGGCGGAATACTCTCCGTCTCTGACCTTGGAGTACAATTCTCCATTATTCCTCCCTTAGGCTCACCTGCCGATCCAACCGTAATCGATGGCGCGCTCTACGGCAGATTCAGAATCGCGGAGAACACCTATTTCAACATCCAACTCGATATCCCCAGCCTTCAACTGACCGCTGTTCTGGAATCCGGAAGCACCATCCCCGCCTCCGATCTCCTCCAGCAGTTCATCAGCAAGGCAACCGGAGGGACGATCGATCTGCCGATTCCGAACATGACGGTGAGCGCTCTGAGCATGCTGGCCTCCCCCTTCACCAAGGAGTATTCGCTCAGCGCAGAGATCGACCAGGGATGGGAGATCGACCTCGCTCCCCTGCCGGTGATCAATCTTCTGACGCTCGATCTGAACATCGTCTACACAGGGAGCGGACTTTCGGGAGATATCACCAGCTACATGGAGATCGGAGATGTAGCATTTTTCGCATCGGCAGCGAAAGAGGGGGGCGAAGCCGGCTGGCTTCTCTCGATGGGAACGGTCCTCGGCTCCTCCATCGACATCCTCAAGATCATCCACTCTTTCTTCAACCCCTCGTTCGAGCGGCCGGGTTTCCTGCCGGAGTCGCTGAAGCTCACCGACGTGGCGATCTCGCTGAACTCCTCCACGCTCGACTACACCATCCAGGCCGCCACCGACGGCTTCTGGGAGTTCGAGATCCGCGATGTCCGGTTCGGGCTGCGGGGGGCGCTCCATATCGAATCGACCAAGGTTCAGGTTCCCGGCGGGGGCATGGTCCGGCAGCTTTCGGGAAGCCTGAGCGGCGAGTTCTCGCTCTACGGCCTGCTGATGGGAGCCACCTACGAGTTCTCGGGAAACAACAAGACCCTCACCTTCTCGATCCAGTACAACGAGCGCTCGCTCACCGCCGCGCTTACCTCCGGGATCGACAGTGAGGACAAGCCATTCAGCATCGCGACGTTCAGGCTGGGGGATCTGACGATCGGCGAGATCCTGGAATATCTGGTGAACCTGGCGGTCCCCGACCTCGATTTCGAGCTGGAGGCGCCGTGGAACCTGCTGAACCAGATCAACCTGCGGAATCTGGCGCTGGTGGTGCACCTGAAGCCGGAGAAGAAGATCACCGTCACCTACGACGTCAACACCAACCTCGGCTTCGTCGATATATCGACGATCGGGCTGACGTATGAGAAGATCAAGGGGAAGGGGCAGGTGAAGCTGGCTATCACCGGGCGGTTCCTCGACAAGGAGTACGACAGCAGCAAACCGCTGGAATGGGATGTGGCGAATGATCCGCCGCCGAGCGTGCCGGCGAAGGGACCGGCGATGCTCGACATCCGCTATCTCGGGCTCGGCCAGCACGTGTCGTTCTCCGATACATCGCAGGTGAACAGCGTCGGCGACGCCATCGAGATGTTCAAGCGGGAGATGACGCCGGTGACGGACCCGACGGCGAACCCGCTCGGCGCGAAGAATCATTCGGCGATGCGGTTCGATCGCACCAGCACGTTCCTGCTCGGGCTGGAGATGGAGTTGATGAAGATGATCTCGCTCGACCTCGTCTTCAACGATCCCTACCTCTACGGCATATTGATCCAGCTCTCCGGAGAGCGGGCGAAATCGCTGGCGGGGCTCCGGTTCGAGCTTCTGTACAAGCGCATCACCGACGACATCGGCGTCTTCAAGATCGAACTGCGCGTCCCGGATGCATTCCGCCAGCTCGAATTCGGCGCGGTCTCCATCACGCTGCCGGTGATCAAGGTGGACATCTACACGAACGGGAATTTCAAGGTGGACATGGGATTTCCGCGCAACGGGAATTTCGCCGATTCCTTCTGCATTCAGATGTTCCCCTTCGTTGGCTACGGCGGCTTCTACTTCGCGCTGCTGAACGGGGCGACATCCGAACGGGTACCGAAAATTCTGAACGGCGAGTTCGCGCCGGTGATAGAGTTCGGCATCGCGCTGAGTGTGGGGCTCGGCAAGACGTTTCGCGCCGGGCCGCTCTCCGGCGGCGTCTATGTGACGCTGTACGGCGCACTGGAGGGGACCGTGGCATGGTTCTCGCCGACCGACAGCGCGGCCGCCAAGGGGGTCTACTACTGGATTCAGGGGACGGTGGGGATCATAGGAAAGCTGTACGGGGAGATCGATTTCAAGATCATCCAGGTCAGCGTCAGCGTGGAGGCGCGCGCGTTCGCGACGCTCATCATCGAGGCGTACCAGCCGATCGCCGTGGCGCTCCTGCTGGAGGTGGAGGCGAAGGCGAGCATCAAGATCATCTTCGTCAGGATCACCTTCACCTTCCATCTCAGCCTCTCCCTTTCGTTCACCATCGGCAGCCGGAGCACGCCGCCGTGGACGCTCGATCCGGCCGCACCGCCGGTCAACCGCAGGCTGGCCGCCGCCGGCGCGGAACCCGCAGGGCAGCCGCAACTACGGATGCAGCGGAACCACTACCGGGCACGCCGTCCCGCCACGTGGATGCTTCGGGAGATCTACTCCACCCCGTCCGTCGCGCTGCGTGCAACCACGGAGGCGCCGCCACTGGACTGGACGCCGGTACCGGTATTCGACCAGATCCAGGATATCCCTCTTTCGCTGCTGCCGGGATTCACCGCAGCGATCGCCGATGACGGCGTGGAGAACCGCGTGGTGCTCGCGCTCTACACCCGGAACAGCATCGACGTCGCGGCGCGCGAGTTCGACGAGGTTGCCACGCCAACGGGGGGGCTCAGCTCGCACGCCACCGCCGCCGGAGAAATGCCCTTCAACCTGCTGGTACGGGGCATGCTGGCCTGGGCTATCGATGCGCTGATGGGAGCAGCCACCGGCATCACCGTCACGGCCGGCGATCTCCGCCAACTCTACGCAGAGCTGGAACGGTCCGATACGGAGAACACCGGCTTCACCTATGAGAATCTCGCCGCCTTCATCAAGCTGAACTACCAGCTCCACATCAGCGGGATTCCGCTCAACCTGGAGGACGCCGAGCCGGTGCCGGGAACAATCTTCCCGATGATCCCGGCGCTCTCGTACAGCACTTCCACGCGCCCCACGCTCTCGTTCGACTCGTACAACATGGTGGGATCAGGCTACGAGGAGAGCATCCGGGCCTATTACGAACAGCTCAAGGTGGATTTCGATGCCGGACGCGCCAGCGATCCGCTCGCTCCCGAACAGGTGGAGGAACGGACCTGCGGCGGCGGCGACACCGACACTGAATCCCTGGCCACGGTCATCTTCCGCGACTACTTCCTGATGCTGGCGAAGGCGGCGGTACAGGGGGCGATCGATCTCTCCGAGCGTTTCCGCTACATACTGGGGGAGAATGACTCCCTGGCCTCCATCGCGGCACAGTTCCTTCCCGCGGTCACGACCCGGGTGGTCCGCGCCGGCGATACCGTGGATCTGATCTGCGACGAGTTCGGCATGACCCGCCAGCGCCTGGATGAACTGAACGGCCATCACGTCACCGACCCGCTGACGCCGGGCGAGGTGCTGAGGGTGGAGATATCCGTCACGCCGGAATCGGTCGCGCGCGACAACCGGGATACGCCGCTGGCGGCAGGAAGGCAGCTTGTGCTGACGGGACTGCGCTATCAGGTGAAGGAGGCGGAGAGCATCGATGATATCACCGCGCGGTTCGGCCTCGCAGAGGCAAAAGAGCTGTTCACAGGCGCGGGCAGCCCGAACGCGGAGAATCCGCTCCTGCTCCGGCCGGGACGGACCATTTGCGTAGCGCAGCCGTGCGATCAGGGAAATCACGCCTGCTTCACCTACGTGAGCGCTCCGGGCGATGATCTGGACCTGATAGCGGCATGGACCTACGTGCGCAACGGAGACTCCCTGGATGAGACGAGGCTCGTCTGGTACGCACAGACCATCGTGAACCTGAACGAGATGATCGATCTCTCCGGGGCGATTCCCCCCGGAACGCCGCTCGGTGTGCCCGCCTCCTTCGGCGATTCGGAGACCTTCATCAATTATCTCTCCCGCCAGGGAGACACGCTCCCTCTCGTCGCCGGCTATTTCATGGCGATCCAGTCGGAGCCCCCCATCATCGCCCCCCTCGCCGATAACATTCGGGCGCTCAACCCCGGGATCATCGACTGGGACAACCTGCCGCCGGGAACGCCCGTGAAGATCCCGGCGCAGAATCACGTCATCATGAGCGGGGAGACGCTCGCATCGCTTGCGACGCTCTTCCTGCTCGACCCCGCCGACTTCATGTCCCCGGCGAACACTGCATCGACGAAGCTTCTGGCGCCGCTCGCCGTGCTGCGCCTCCCCGACGTGAGCTACACCACTGCCTCGGACGACACCCTCGGCGCCCTGGCCTCGCGGTTCAATCTCACGGTGGAGGAACTGGCCGGAGACGCCGCATTCGTGACCGGATTCTTCGACTGGGAGCCGGCGCCGGCCTACCTCACGATCACGAACGTTCCGGCGTTCGACGTGGACGAACTGCTCGTACAGGTGATCGAGCAGGGAGCGGGCAATCTCGCCGCCGGCATGGTCTCCCGGTTCCTCGCGCACGGCCTGCGGCTTCCCAGCCCCGACGACAACGATTTCCTCGCCCTCACATGCGAGCAGCTTCGCGACGGCATGGCCGCGGAGATGACGCTCTCCGGCATCTATGACCTCACCGGGCAGCAGTTCCCGTTGCCGGCGGACACCACGTTCCCGTACGACATCACGGTGAAGAAGAACCCAGCGGTGATGTGGATCGAGTTCGAGGAGAGCCTGATCGTCGATGAGAGCGACACGGCGGAGAGCCTCCGGATGCGATATCCGGAGATCGAGGGGCTGAACCCGCAGATCGACCTGGACAACGATCTGCATACGGGGCTCCACCTGCTGGCCGAAGGGCTGAACGACCTGATGCTACGCATAACGGAGGAGATGGTGGAGGAACAGGCGCCGGCAACAACGTTCGACCCGCAGATCCTCGACGGCCCCTCGCCGCTCAGGCTCTACAATCTGGAGCCGAGGAAGTACACGCTGCCGCAGAGCATCCACTGGCAGGCGGCGGAGCCTCCGGCGATCTACGCCGCCACGGACGCGCCAGTTACCGGCGAGCCGACGATCTGGACATTCACCGGAGAGCTGCTGGACAGGATCGCGGCCGATGATTCCGGAGAGATCCCGCTGGGCCTGTTCACCGCATCCGACGGTGATCGCCCCGGCGATGGGCCTCCCCCCGCGAAGTATTATGCCTGGGGAACGATGGTGGATATCGAGGTGCGCCAGATCAATTCGATCGCGGCGAACGGAGCACCTCTGCCCCGCACCTGCGAGCTTGCCGGCGCCGATCAGAACGGACGCGCCACGCTGCTGGAGCTGCTCACATACCTGGAAGGGACGGGGAGCACCGACACCGCGACGATCCATCTCCTCTACACGCCGAACGCCGGGGGAAACAACGGCCGGGGCCTGGCCTCGCAGAAACTCCGCGGCGATAAGACATTCATCCTCAAGACCAATCTCTCCACGCTCACCACGAGCAATGCCCTGGAGGGAACCGTGGGAGCGGGAGATGAATATACCGCCGCGCTCTCCGACGCGCCGGCATTTCTGGAGCTTCTGTGGCAGGGGAGCATCACCGGCACCGGAGGTTATATCCTCCAGTACGAAACCGACGACGACGCCGGGCTGCCGAACGAGCTGTTCTCCACCGACACCGCCGGGACGCTCACACTGCTGGTGCTCCTCGCCTCGCAGACCGGCCCGCTGCTGGACCGCCGCGCCCGCGGCTTCAACAACTGCGCGGTGGTGCTGGACAACATCGATCCGGCCGTCACCAACGTCTTCGCGGAAGTGGTCCTCCCCGGAACGATCGAACTGGTGAAGACCGCATCGGTGCCGCAGGGGAACATCGGCTTCGAGCTTGCGCGGATGAACCCGGAGTACGAGACGCCGGAATCGGCGGAGCAGCGGACGCGGCTACTCTACAGCCTGCTCGGATTCCAGGTGCGGGAAGGGGGCGGGTTCATCGCCAGCCATCAGGGGCTCCCGGCCGACCCGACGGAGCCGAAGGGAACGGCCGCCGAATATCTGGCGGGGCTTGCGCTGGGCGTTCCGCCGGAGGAGACGTGGTATTACAACCAGGTCTTCGCGGTGGCGCCGCTGGCGCAGGAACACCCGCTGCCGGACGTGCCGGGACTTCCCGATCCCGCGCGCGATCCCTATGCGGGCATCGCCCCGGGAGCACGCGCCACGCTGGCGCTGGCATTCCACGACATCTACGGCAACAGCATCACCGATCCCGCCGCCGCCATGCCGGTACATGCCGATATCGGCTACATCGATACAGTGATCGCCCCGGCCCAGTGGCCCGCGCTGAGCAGTTCCTATCTGGTTTCGCTCGACACCGGGACAGGAAGAGCGGAGATCACCATGACGTCGGCCCTGCAGGCGGGAACCTACTTCCCCGCCTCCGGCAACGGTTTCGACGCCGCCGTTCTGAGCGCGAGCGCGCATCTGGAACGCTATAGGAGGATCTATTATCAGATCAGGCAGGATGATGTGGCGCTCGCCATTACGACGTCGCTGGACCAGCTTCCGGAAAACCCGCCCCGTCCCTATCCCGTGGAGAAGGCCCCGCTCACCGACCTGGCGAGCGCCGCGTGCATCTTCCTCGGCGCCGCCGCACGGCAGAAGAGGGCGACCTATCTGGTGGCGCCGACCGAGACGCTGGATTCGATAGCGGCGTCACGACGGGGAACGGCCGGGGAGATCGACGATCTCATCATCGCGCTGGGAGACGCCAACGGCGCCATGCCGACCGATCAGATCTTCTCCTCACCGACCGGCGTTCGCATCCCCCGCTACTACACGGTACGGTTCGGCGACACGCTCAAGACGATCGACGCAGGGAACGAGGTCGCGCTCGCGACGAACAACAGCACGGTTCCGCTGAACGCCGGCACGGACATCATCGCCCCGGCACGGACATACACCGTGGCCGATCCGGCCGACACCTTCCAGCGGATAGCGGAGACGATGAACTGCACGGTGGACGGGCTCGCCGAGGCCAACAAGGACCGCCGGGGCATTCTCGTCGAAGGGACCCCGCTCACCGTACAGGGACTGACGCTTCTGGTACGGGCCACGGCGCTGCCCCCGGAAACCGAGAGCCTTGACGAGCTTGCGGCACGCTTCGTCGCGGGGAACGTACTCATCGATGCGGCCGGCGTGGCCGCCGCGAATGCGACGGTCGAGGGGATATTTATCGACGCAACGATGCTCGACGTCACCGACTACGTGATAGTCGCGAAAGACACCTTCGCCTCGCTGGCGGCGGCGTACCCTGAGTTCACGATACCGGCGCTCGCGGAGGCGGCGAAGGAATCGCCGAACATCTTCCCCGACGGAACATCTCTCTTCCTCGGGGAAAAGGGAACGAGACCGCTTTCCCCCGCCGACACGCTCGATTCGATAGCGACGCTGGAGGGGATCGCGCTCGATCAGCTCACGCTCTTCAACCGCGCAACCCCACTGCTGGCCGGCGCCGAACTGACGTATCCATGGGCGATGACGATCGCCCCCGATGACCCGGACGTGCTCGTCCCCTACTATTCGCCGGACGGAGGGACGCTCGGCACGGCGGCGATGCTGTTCCCCGAAACCATCGACTCATTCGCCGAACGGAACCGGAACATGCCCGGCGTGTTCATCCCGGGCGTGCCGGTGACGGTGGGAACGGCGACCGAATTTACCCGTGCGACCGATTCTCTCGGCTCGCTCTTCGACCGGCTGCACGCCGACGATCCCTCCATCACGTTCAACTCTTACATCACGCAGATCGCCCAGCGGATCGGGCTCCTTCGGAAGAACGCTCTCTTCGTCGCCCTTCTCCCTTCCACCAACACATCCCCCACGCTCGACGAGCTTGCGGCCAGGTTCAACATTCCGGCCGAGGCAATCGGCGCCGTCAACGGCGCGCTGGTAGGATTCCTGCGGCCCGGCGGCACGATCTCCATGACGTACGGCGGGCTGCTGACGGAACTCACCGTGGAGCAGGGAGATACGTTTGCGGCGCTGGCCGCGCGATTCGCACGGCTCCTGGACATGCCCGTGTCGGTGGCCGATGTGGTTCGCCAGAACACGGCACGTACAGGTCTGGTGGCCGAGGAGATCAGGTTCATCCTTCCGCCTGCGGAGGCACGCCTGGCCGTCCGGTTCGACCCGGGCTATCCGGCCGCTCCGAACCTGCCGGGGACGATCTTCAGGATGGTGACGGAGCTTGCGATCGAGCGCGATCCGGCGCTGGTGGCCCCCGATTTCGCCGACGTTCCCGAGGTGAGGCGCGCGGTCTCGCAGATCGCGCCGGAAGCCCGCGCCGGCGCTGGTGCCTCTCTCTCGCTCGGCTACTTCGCCGAAAAGTTCGAGGAGGCATTTCCACGACTGAAGGCGGCCACCGGGGAGATCGAGGCGGAACCGGAAACCGGAACGGGATCGCGCGAGATATGGGGGGTCGATTTCGGCGCCGACGGCATCCGGGATGTAGGCATTGCTGGAAACGAGCCGAGCTTCTTCGCGCTGCGCCCGCTTGCCAACACGCTGATCAGCCGACAGGAGATCCCGATCCGCACGTTTGATCCGATGTCGGGAACGCTGGAGCCGGAGACCGATCCGGTGAAGCTGAATTTCCAGGGAATCGACCTGGAGGTCTGGGCCGCTATCTTCCTCGAAGCGGTGGAGCTCTTCCTCTCCCCCGAGTATGCGGTGGCGGCCTGCGCCCTGAACGAAGAATATTTCCGCCGCGCCGTGGATGCCAAGCGGGTGCTGGCGGCGAAGATCGCGGAGGGTGTGGAGAACGTGCTGGCGCAGGCGCGTCCGGAGGCCGTGCTGGCCAACGCGCGGGAACGGATGCGCCAGGAACTTCTGATCGATCTCTCCAGGGCCTACGCCGTCAACACCATCGTGCAGTACCCGGTGAGCGTGGACTCCCCCTTCGCAGGCCCGGGCTACACCGCGGCAGATGCGCCCCGGCTCTCCGGCAAGCCGCTCAACACCGTCTACGTCACGGGTTCCACCGACGACTTCGGCACGATCGCCGCCCGCTTCGGCGTCGCGCCGGTCGCCGTGGCCCTGGTGCTCCGCGACATGCTCCGGATACTGAACGTGGGGGCGACCGTGACCTACGGCGGCGTGCACACGCATGTAATAGAATCGGGAGACACCATCGAGACGCTCCGCGCGATATTCGGGGCTTCGGACATGCAGGCGCTCGTTGACAATCTCTCGGCACCGCACGGACTCTTCCTGCCGGAGACACCGGTCAACATCTACCGGGTTTCCACCGTGGCCGGCGATACCGCGAGCGATCCCGGTGCAGTCACCTTCGCCACGCTGTCGGCCTACTTCGACGCAGCGCTGGAGGAGATCATCCCGAGCATGCAGGAGAAGACCGGGATATTTCTGATCGGCGCGCACAATATCGACGGCCATATGGTAGAGGTGACGCCGGCGAACAATTCCATCGTGCTGCTCGCGAACGACTATCCCGTTCTGGGCACACCGCTCGAACTGGCGCGTCGTGCGGAAGCGACGAAGGGGCTGATCGACCCGGCCTTCCGCGCCGATGTGATCCGCCTGCTCCCGGAGGGAAATCTCTCCTCCGCAAAGACGATACTGTTCGATGGCGACACCACGCTGAACATCCTCTTCAACGTGAAGGCTCCGGCGGAGCGAAAGAGGATCTTCATGGATCTCGAATATGTGATCAACGAACTGGAGTTCGATATCCGCACGGTGCACGAGGTGCAGGGCTACCAGGCTTCTTCGTGGCTCTCGTTCATCCGACCGATCCGCCCGGGATCGGGAGAACTGCCGAACGTAGAGACCGCATTGGGGCAGGTCGAGATCCCGATACCGCTGCGCGCCTACCCGCCGCTGCCGCTGCTGGTGGCGCAGTCGGGGCTTCCCTCCGTGGCGAAGCCGACGACCGTGCAGGAGGCGATCCTCTGGGATTACCTGTTCGATTACGAACACCAGGATGCCGCGCAGGACGATATCTACCTGCATGTGACCTTCAATGCGCCGGAGGATGCGGCGCTGGGGGGAGGGACCTTCGACGACTTCTTCGCGGCGCTGGCACAGTTCGTTTCGGCATATCCGGCGGTGAAGTCGAAGCTGAACGAACTCCTCATATCGGATGATGACCTGATGAAGACGACGATCAAAACGTTCGTGGAGATGGTGGAGGCGGTGGCCGAAAGCTGGCAGTACGATCCCGCGCGGTACCTCTCCGGCCCGGGCCTTGCCGCCGGCTCCCTCACCGCCGATGAATATGATTACGCCGTGGGCTTCACCGTGCTGCGGGAGGGGGATGTGGATCTGCTGGAGAGCCTGACGCTCCGGCTGGTGCCGGGGCCTGACGGCCAGCTCCCGCCGAATCCATCCCCCACCGGAAGCTTCCCCGACGTCTTCTGGCTGACCCCTGCGGGAGAATGGGCCAAGCTGGTGAAGCGGGCGAACGATGCGAACGAACAGATCTACGATTACGGCGCCGAGAAGCCGGCCGCCTTCACCCCGATACGTCACCGGATCGCCTTCCGCGACCTGGATATCCTGACGATCCGCAACGGGGTAGCGGGAACGCACGTCGAGCGCAACCACGATCTGGTGAACGGAAGCGCCACCGCCCTCTGGTTCACCTTCAGCACGCCGGCCATCAATTTCCCCAACGTTCTGACGCCGCTGGTGGAGCACAGCGGGGTGATACGGTTCGGCGACGGGAACCTGCTGCAGTCGCTGATAGCCCTCTTCGACACCGAACTGGGTCTTGGCACGTCGTCGATCTTCGACGTCGCCGTGCAGTTCGGCTATGCGCTCGTCCCCTCCCCCGCCCCCGGCATCGATCCCATCATCAGCCGGCTGCCGGTGGCCTTCCAGCCCTGGATTATGTACAACGCCGGTTTTCCGGCGAAGCTCTTCGGCGTCATCCAGGCATGGGAGCAGGGAAAGCCGCTCGATCCGGGCGCGGGCATCTATGTGCTCGACCTGACCATTTATTCAGGATTGTCGGCCGCCGGGAACGTGCCGGTGCTGCACCTGAAGGAGCTGGTGAACGGCCCACTGGCCTACACGGGAGATTGAGGAGGATACAATGAACACGGGATACCGCCGGCCATCCCCGGATGGGCGGCGGTATCAGCATCATTATCATAATGTAAACGGATGATGATACCGAACACGACGGTTGCAGGTATTGAGGGGGATACCATCGGGAGTGGGGGCAGCGCCGGGCTCTGCTGTTACGCGCTGGAAGAATTAATATCCCGGGCGCAACAATTCCGCATGCCGTTACACGCGTTCAGCGTAAATTCGGAGGCATTCCGTTCGCATTATTCCACTCCCGCATCTTCCGAGATACACCCGCAGGAAGAACGTTTGTGGTGGTATGATCCACCACCCCGACCTGACGATCAGCATGCATATCCTTGCCGATTTTCTGAACCACGGCATTCTCCCCTTTACAGGGCGTGCCCGGCAGCTTGAAGAGCTCATCGCATTCTGGCGCTCCGCAATCGAGTCGCCGGGGATACTGCTGGGGTTGCTTGTCGGCGAGGCCGGTTCGGGCAAAAGCGCCCTGGTCGATGCGCTGATTCCCATGATCGCCCGTGAGGGAGGGGTAAGCGTGCATGTCAAGCTGTACCCCGATTCCACGCTCTCGCTCGTGCCCCTGCTGGCGCGCGCGCTCGGCCGGACCGGGACAGCCACCGGACTTCTCCGGAATGCTCCCGAGGAGAATATCGCGGATGTCACCTCGGCGCTTCGCCGGCTCATCCGCCTGCGTCCGACGCTCATGGTGGTGGAGGATATACATCTCCTCGGCAACGATGTGCTTCGCGAATTCGCCCGGCTGCTTCAGGCACTTGCCGATGAACCGGTGGCATTACTCTGCCCATCGCGACCGCTCGACACCACCACCCAGGGGGTACTGGAGCACTACAGCCTGCATGAATGGCACCTGCACGGCCTGGAGCACGCGGACGTACGGCGGATCTGGGAGGAGCTCTTCGGCGCTCTCCCCGAGGATTCGATGTTCAAGGCAGTGTACGACGCGACGCTGGGCAACCCGCTGGCGCTCCGCTCCGCCCTGCGCGGCATTCTGAACAGCGGGGCGCTCGACCGCGACCCGCAGACCAATCTCTGGCGGCTGGCCGTTACCCGCGAGGAGTTCGACCAGGCGCTCGACCGCAGCATGCGGCTTCTCTCCGAGGGAATGGCGGCGCACCTGACCGAATCCGAGCGGCATATCGCGGAGCAGCTCGCCTGCCTGGGCGAGATTTTCTCCCGCGATGCCGCCGCAGTGATGGACGGCACCGGGCAGATCATCGAGCGGCTGATGTTCAAGGGAATCCTGGTCGTCTCCGAAGTGCCCGCGCGACCGCTCAACGGCGCTGTCGCAACGACCCCTCCCCTAGCATTCACCCATACGCTGCTCCACCGCCGGCTCGCCGAATCCGCCACGGCGGATGCCCGGAAGCTGGTGGAGGCAATCGCCTCCGGCACCCCCATCTATTCCATCCTTCCATTCCAGTGCCTGTACAACCACACAACCGCCATGAATGTCCCCTGCGACATCATGGAGCAGGCGCTGGAGCGCATCTTTCTCATCCTTCCGATGCTGAACGTCACATCCGACTGGATGCTGAACGAACCTGTCTGGCAGGCGGCACGACGGCTGGCGGAACACTGCTACGACGAATGGGATGAGGAGAAACGGCTGCTGCAGGAGCTCAACCTGCTCGATATCAGGATGATGATCGATATACGCCGGCAGCATACCGAGGAGTACCACCGGCTGGTGCACCAGATGCTCGAACTCTCGTTCGCGCGCGATACGGAGCCGTTCCTGATAAAGCGCATGCGCGCCTACGCCAATCTTCATATGGCGGAGTTCCGGCGCAATCCGGAGAAGTGCCTCAATGTATGGAATGATGTAGAGAAGTTGCTGGAGCTGGCCCCGAAGCTCCGCTACGATCCAAGCTACCCGCGCTACCTGGCACGCCTGCTGAGCACCAGTTCGGTGGTCAATCGCGATCTGCTCACTCTGGCCGAGGCACGTATCGAGGAACTGTTCGCAGGGGGAACCGGCAATGAGGAGTTCATGGCGGCCATGCGCAAGCTTGTCATGCCGGAGATGCTGGTGCTGTTCGACAGCCGGGAAAAGTTCCAGATGCGCCTGCGTTTCCTGGACGAACTGGAGAACGGCCAGGACGCCGATCCCTACCGCTACCTGGTGCAGAGGATCGGCCTGCGGCTGTACGCGGGGCGGCTGTATGAGCTATGGGGGATGATCGACGGCATCATACGACGCCTGGAGGAGATCGCGGAGTACCGCGCGACGAGCTATGCGCGCGTGGTTCGCCTCTTCCTGCGCGCGATGCTCGGCGGCCGGGCCGATGAGGTGCAGCTGGATATCGATGCGATGGTGGCAGCCGCACCCGAATGGAACCAGGGAACGCTGCGGGAGAATCTGACGCAGTACCTTGCCGCGGCCGGCCTGCTGCGCGGCGAAACCGCATGGGCCAGACAACTGGTCACCCAGCTCCACTGCGATTATCCCGTCCTCGATCCTTCCGAGGTGATCCTGTACATCCTCCACGACGGGAACCTTGATCTGATCCCGCTGGTGATGGCCGAGGACGCCGACGAACAGTCGCTCGTCCCGATCCTTCAGGTTCTGCAGGGGGAGAAGGTCATGTATGAAACGCTGCGCGATTCGATGCGCGCCATGCTGCGTGAAGATGTCTATCAGCTCTTCGAGCTCCTTCGGTTTCAGGCGGTGGCGTCCTCCGTGCTGCACTTCGAGTCCACGGACCGCTATCCCGGCCTGATCGACGAGTTGAAGGAGGATATCACCGATATGCTTGAACGCTGGCTGCGGTGGCTGGCGGGCCTGGGCATATGGACCCTCATGGAGTCGCTCGTGGAGAGGTACGAATTATTTTTGACCGCGCGACAGAAACGTGCCTGGCAGGGAACGATAGCCACACTGCGCGCCAAACATGGTCTCGGCACGCAGCCGCGCACATCCGATCGCATACGGGTTTCGATGCTCGGCACCATCGAGATCCGGAAGCCCGGGAACGAGCCGCAGCGGCTGCGGGGCCCGCGCATCAGCAAGTTTCTCGGCATGCTCGTGGTGGACCGCATGCTCGACACCCCGCTTTCATTCCGTGAGATGTGCCGGCTCATCTCCGGCGGCGACACGGAGGCGGACCCGGAGCGCGAGCGGAAGGCATTGAATGACGCGGTCTACCGACTTCGCGAAGTGCTCGGATACGATTCCGTCATCACGGAGCGCGAGACGTCCCGGCTGAATACCGAGGTCGTGGAGGTGGATTTGCTCCAGGCACACAGGCTGCTGCAGGAGACCATGCATGCGCTGCGCGAAGGAGCGCTCGCCCGGGCGCTGGGACTTCTCATGAACGTGCTGGAGATTGCCGGTACGGAGGTTCCCTTCCCCGGACTGTATGAAAGCTTCTTCGAGGCGTCCAGGGTGGAGTTCGAGTGCCGCCTGCGCGGGGCGCTCGTCGATCTCGCCGGCAGACTCCGCGATGAAGGAGATGTGGCCGGGGCGGAGGAACTGCTCCGCCGCGGATTCGCGGCGATGCCGGAGGATGAGGAGATCATGGAGCAGCTCTGCGATGTGCTCCGCAGCATGGGACGATTCACCGAGGCCATCAGGGTCAGGATGCGGGCGTCCGATGAGACGGATTGAACCGACGAACGGGCAGCGTAACGGCATGCTGCGCGGCCTCCCTCCTCTTCATCCCGGGAGAGTTCCGCTCACCGCCTGACGAACTTCACCGTCGCACTCTCATTCCCCTCCGTGGATACGCGGCAGAAGTAGATGCCGCACGGAAGCCCGCGTATATCAAGCCGGATGCGCCCCGCTCCCCCGGGGATATCAAACCGCTGGCTGGCGTGCGTCACCAGCTCCCCACGCTCATCCACTATCTCGCAGCCAATGCGGACCGCGCGACGCGCCAGCACATCCAGCACGAGCTCGGCGCCCGTCACCGGATTCGGCAGTGCGCGCAGGCTTATACGCCCGCCGGCATTCGGAGACGGCGCCGCTCCCTGCGTCGGCTGCTGCAGCACCAGCCCCGCCGGATAGGCGTATGACACCGCATCACTGACGCCATAAACCGTCACACCCACGGGAACAGAGGAGTTGAGGCGATGGCTCCCCGCAAAGATCTGGATCTGGATGTAGTCGTACGCGTCGTCGATCCTCCGGCGAGGCTTCACGACAGGACTGCCATCGAGCACGAGCTCGGCGCCGCGTGGCGCTATGACTGCCACATAGTGGATGGTGAAATCCGCCTCGGGGAGATTGACGAACATATACTCCGTATCCCACTGTTCCGGCGAGGCGATGAGGGACATCGAGGGATCGCCCATGAAGAGCTTCGGCGAACCCGGAATGCCCTGCGACGGCTCGTACAGCGCTGCGAGCACCGGAACTGTGGCGTCGATGCGAACGGCGCTGTCCGATGTGAACGAGCATATCTCCCGTGCCCGCACGTACATGCTCCGCGTAACGCCGTTGCTCGTGAACGATACCGTACCGGTGTCACGCGCCGCGACCCGGTAGAGGATGGTATCACTGGTGCGCTCGGTGAACACGAAGCGGGGAGCCGCCATGCCCCCCGTCCTCCAGTATCTGTCCGGAACAAGCTGCTCGACCATGTGATCGCGATAATTTCCCAGGCCGGAGGGGACGCTCGCGCGCTTGGTGCCGGCGAAGACCGCAACGGGGTGATCCGCCGACAACTCCGTCCCGCTGACGTCCGCATCGGCATTGAGCTGCGCCTGCCCGAGAAAAACCTCGCCGCGGTTGAGCATCACGGAAAACGTCTCCTCCGTCCTGCCGTTGATGGTTGTGGAGCCGGCGGGACGCGAGACGTTCAGCCGCGTGCCGTCGGCGACGGCGACCACCGCGAACTCCGACTGCGTATCGTAGTCGCCGGCACCCTGGCCGGCGCTCGTATATCCGTTCGGATAGGCAAGGACGATATAGTGACTGTCGAGCGCCCCGAGCGGAAGCGCCAGGAATGCGTCGGCGGATTTCTGGCGGAGATTCGCTCCGATAACCGCAATGTCGTCATCCGCCAGGATGAGAAACGACCTGCCGGTCACGCTGTTGCCGATGGTGAAATCGTCGAGCTCCGTCATATCGCCGAACAGGGCGTTGAGGTCCACCGGATTGACGAACGTCCCCCCGGCGACCTCGATCTCGCGCGAGGCGCCGGTGAGGGTGTAGGTGATCGTCGCCTTCGTATCGACCCCGCTGAGCAGATAGAGCCGCAGACGCGACCGTTCAATGGGCGACTGCGATCCCAGATTCGGCATGAACGCCACCCAGAATTCGCGGCCGCGGTGATCGATGCGCTGGGCGGCCGCGCCCTGGATGCAGAGAGCGAGCAGCACGGGAACGGCAGTGAGCCCCCGGAGCAACCGCCGCGACATCATTGAGCATACCCTGGACATGTCCGTCATTTTCCGCACCTGTGGCGAGCGTACCTGTGAATGATATTCGCGCTCGGGACGATGAGGGATCATGGGGTGGATGATACCGGAATGTCGAGCGAAGGCGATACGTGTGAAACATTTCCCCCGCACGTGCCGGTGGCGCAGCGCGCCGACGGCACATCATCGCGAGGCGGAAGAGCCCGGAAATGGCATCCAGGCCCTGGCTCTTCCGCCGCAATACGTCCACATCCTGAAGGACGGGAATACATCATCCTATGTCACATCGCGGCATGGGATAACTGCAACCGGCGCAACGCATGAAGCAACGGGGATGCACACCGGCCGATATCGGCCCGGAGATGCATCCCCGCGTTCTCGCTCACCTTTCCGGCCCACACCAAGGGGGGACAGGGCCGGTTATCGCGTCACCATCAGTTTCTCCACGAACACCTCGCCGGAGGCCGTGCGCATGCGGCAGAAGTAGGCGCCGTTGTCGAGCTTCGAGACATCGAAGGAGACGCGATTGATGCCGGCCGGAAGCTCGATCCCCCGAAGCACCGGAACGGCGGGGTTGCCGGAGGCATCGAATATCTCCAGATCGACCCGCGCCGGATGCGCCAGCGCCACGTCCACGGCTGCGGTTCCCGCGGCCGGATTCGGCATCGGCGGCGTCAGGAAGCTGCGCTTCGTCGGAGCATAGGTGGTGATGCCGATGGAATTGTTGCAGATGTCCTGCCCGAGCCCGTTCACGACACGGATCGGCGTCACCACCTTCAGTTCCTCCAGATGATCGCAGCCGTCGAAGATCATCATCGTATCCAGCAGGAGCCCGGCCTCCACCCCCTCGATACAGAGCGCCACGCGGCGCGTCTCGCCGGGATTCAGCCGCAGCGGGAACTGCGAGGGTGGAATGCTGTAATCGACATTTCCCTTCATCACGATACGATTGATGTCGAGCGGGCGAAGACCGTAATTGGTCAGTGCGACGCTGTCGCAGTTCTGGCGGTTCATCAGGATCGAATCGCCGTGCCAGTCACGGTCGTACCGCAGGCCGAGCGTATCGCTGTAATCGTTCGTGGCCACCGCAGCCACCGTGAACCCGCCGATGGTATCGCGGTCGATAACGCTGTTACCTGCCGCATCGCGCAGCACGATCGCGTAGATCATGTCGTAGCGTGCATCCCCTCGATGCAGCTTGAGCTGCAGCACCGACGCCGGGAGATTCGAGGTGTCGGTCAATGTTTCGACCGAGCAGTTGATCAGCGTATCAACATCCACCGATATGATGCCCGAGGCACGGAAGCTCTCGAAATAGCTGAGGATGAACTCGTCCCCGCAGGGACGTCCATCCATGGTGACGCTCGGCGCGGTGGTATCGATCCTGTTGTCGATCGGCACAATGGCGACGCGCCGGTCAACACAGGGACCGTTGATATCGAGCGTGACGCTGAAAACGGTGTCGGGAAGATTCTGGAAGCAGATCTCGATGGTGCCGAGCCCTCCGGCAGCGATCTTCACGGGAAAATTCGTCGTGATGCTCGTGCCGGGGAAGGTTTGGGCCAGCACCGCACCGGTGATCTCCTGCTCGAACCTGCCATAGTTGCGAATGGAGATCTGGCGGCAGAAATTATCGGAATTGGTCGCCACAAGAGTATCCATCAGGGCCGGGGCATCCTGCTGTCCAGCAATCCGGAGCGTAAAGCCGGGAATGACGTTGTTCTGCGTCCGCGATCTGCCGCCGCGGTCTATCACCTGGATTCCGAGCACACCGTCCTGATACGGATCGATCAGGTGCGCGGTGTATCCCACGGAATCCTGGCCGGATGCGAAGGGATCGACCGTCACGTCCATGTTGCTCGTTTCGGACGTCGTATAGATGGAATCGATGCCGGTATCGGTGATCTTGTCGTCGAACGCCATGCCCCGGACGATCCCGCAATCCTGATCCCAGGTGATTTCCGGCGGCTGGAAATCGCTCACCAGTTTCCGGAACAGCATACCGCCGGGGTAGCCGTAGGAATTGGCGTGGCCGTAGCCATAGACATAGAGACCGAACGCCGAATCGGCACGGATGAAATGCGAGCCGCCGATGACGCGCTTCTGCGCATAGACGTAGCGGCTGCCGGGAATCGGCAGGAAGTTCACATTCAACGGCTGCGAATCGAGCCGCAGGCTCCCCTCAGCTCCGGCGGGTATCACCACATTTATGAAATGGTAGTTTGTGAACTCTTCGTGAATGATGCTCTGGAATGCATAGGCGGTATCGAACTGCTCGGCGGGGGGAATCAGCATCATGAAGGGATCGCCGATATCGAAGACCTGGTTGTTCACGGAGTGCTCGTACTGCGCCACAAGAATCGGCTGCGTTGCAAATACCGACATCGCCTCCAGCAATGGAAGCTCTATCGAGATGCCCGGCCCGAGCATGACATCGGAACTGCCGGCCGAGTTGGTGATGGTTACGCCCGTACCGGGGAAGGCGGCCAGGATACGCACCACTGCCGTATCCCGCGACTCCGGCGTCACCACGTAATGCGGCGTCACCAGCGCGCCGCGGCCCCATGCATCCAGCGGAGGGAGCTGCTCCACGAGATGATCGCGGAAATTTCCGACACGCGTGGGAATGCTGGTGCGCTTGTGTCCGGAGAACACCGCCACCGGCTTATCGGCCAGGATCTCCGTGCCGCTCACATCCTGCTCCCCCGCCAGGCTCGCCTGCCCGAAGAATACCTGCCCCTTCATCAGATTCACGGTGAATGCCTGTGCTCCGGGATGCGTATTGACCCTGGTGCCGGGCGGCGGCGTGATTTTCACCGCCGTGTTGTCCTCGGTGGCGATAAGGCAGAACTGAGAGGGCGTGTCGTAGAAGCCATTGCCGTCCCATCCATTCGGATAGGCCAGCACGATGTAGCGCCCCGTCAGCACATCGGTCGGAAGGCCCAGAAATGCATCGGACGACTTGCTTCTGATGTTGATGCCGTAGAGTGTGATCTCGTCCTCGGCGGTGATATGGTAGGACTTGTAGCTGGTCTCGGCGAAACCGAAGACATCCTCCAGCTCGGTGAACCGGCCGTACAGTTCGTCGAGCCTGACCTCGACCGGTTTGTTCGCCACCGGCATGCCGATCACCTCCGTCTGGCCGGTTGCCGTATAGGTGATCGTCGCCGTCGTCGGCCGGTCGCAGCTCAGATACAGCCGGAGCGTGGAGGTCTCGCTGCCGAGCCCCGAACCGAGGTTCGACATGAAGGAGACCCAGAATTCCTTCCCCTTGGAATCGAGTTCCTGTGCGCGTAGAGATCCCCCGCACGGCATCGTGGCGGCCAGCACACAGAGCAGCAGATATGCAGAGATGGTTCTCCCGGCAGGCAGTCGTAGCACATGTATCATCGATGCTCTCCATCAATCAATATGGAAAGGGGGGAGTTCGGCGGCCCGATCACGTCCGGGGTCGGCCAGAGTCATTGAGACAGGTGGGCAGCCCCGTTATAATGGATAGAACGGGCATTTGTTACACCAGCACCGACGGCAGCGGACCCGCGATGAAGACGTCCCGGGCGCCGCTGCCGTACAGTTCAATCCGCCATGCCCCCGGCCGCGCATGCACCGGCCGGCTGCCGGATGATCTCTATCTGCTGATCACCATCTTCTCCGTAAGAACGCTCCCCGTACTCGTCTGCAGCCGCAGATAGTACAATCCCGCGGGAAGCTCATCGAGAGCCGCGTCGATGCGGGCGATGCCGCCCGGCATCGGATCGTTGTCGAGAAGACGCCGGACCTCGTTGCCAAGTCCATTGTAGATGCCCAGGCTGGCGTTCTGCGGACCAGTCAGTCCGAAGGTTATCGAGGCATGATCGCCCGGCACCGGATTCGGATTCGGCGCCTGGAGGAAATTCCGTTTCACGAAGCCGTTCACCTGGAACCGGATCGGATTGCCGCAACGATCATCACCCGTTCCCTCGATCGGGTCCACCACGGTCCTCAGCAGCACCATTTCGCGCGGGTCGCCGCAGTAGAAATCGATGATCAGTGTATCGAGCTGCTCGCCGAACCCGCGCGGCCGCACGCACACGACGAACGGACGTACCTCGCCGGGCTGCAACGTTATCGGAAGCTGGTCCGGCGGGATCGAGAAGTCCAGGTTGCCGAGAATGCGTGGGCGCCGCAGCGACAGCGGCCGCAGACCGTAGTTACGGAGATAGACCGTATCGCACTGCTCCTGGCCGTAGATGAGATGCTCGTAATCCCACGGGACATCCACGCGGAACCCGAGCTGGTCCGCATCGGCATCCTGTACGGAGAGCGTGAGCCCGCCGACCGTATCCGCAATGCGCGTACTGTTGCCGACCACATCCTCGATGACCACGGAGTAGATCATGTCCTGGAAGGGATCGCGCCGCTTGAGATGGAACTGGACCTCCTTCGCGGGGAGTCCGGGGGTGATCGCCACGTCAACATTCGAGCTGTCCTCGAATGTGATGCGGCTGATCCCGGAATTCAGCGCGCCATCTTCGAGCAGGCGGATCAGCCGGTCCGTGTCGCACTGCTCAAACACCGGCTGCGCCACGGGAATGATGGAGTCGATGCCGCTGATGAGAGGAAGGAACGCAAGCGACCGGCGCTCGCATCCGTTGTCCACCATGACCTCCGATATCAGCGAAGTGTCGCCGACATGCTGGAAGCATACGCTGAAATCATATGATTCGCCCGGAGGGATATCCACCGGAAACTCCCCTTCCACACGAAGCCCCGCCCCCTGCACGCTGAACCGCAGCCCCGTGATGCGCTGGGTGAACTGGCCATAGTTGACAAGCGTGATATCTCTACAGAATTCCAGCCCGTTCAGCGACGCCAGGGTATCCAGCGTCAGCGGCCCCGTCTGCCCGACCTCCATCGCGACGGTGAATCCCTTCACCGGGAAGCGATAGTACCTGTCGAGCCCCGCCGTATCCACGGCCATGAGCTCCGCCCAGCCATCCTGGTAGGGGTCCTGAAGCCTCAACCTGAAGTGGATGGAATCATCACCGGAAACGAACCGATCGCGCTCCAGCAGCAGGTTGCGCGAGCCTTCCAGAAGGCGCAGATCCTCCATGCCGAAATCGAACGTGCTGTCGTCGAAGGCGGAGCCCACCACCCCGCCGCAGCTATCCCACCATCTGATATCCGGGCGCTTCTGATCCTTGAACAGCGTATCGAAGACATAGGCGCCGGGATAGCCGTAGGAGTTGTAGACGCCGTAGCCGTAGGAATAGAGCCCGAACGGAGCGCGCCCGGTGATCTTGTGGGGACCGGGGAACACACGGATCTGCGCGTAGCTGTAACTGGTCTTGGGAATGCGCGTGAAGGTCGCGTTCAGATTCCCGCCGTCAAGCCGCAGGGAGTTCACCCGCTCGGTCGGCGCCACCACGTTGATGAAGTGATAGCTGAAATCCTTCGTCGCCAGGCTCTCGAACCAGTAGGAGGTGTCGAACTGCGCAGGCCCGGTCATCAGCATCATCATCGGATCGCCGACGCTGTCGTTCGGCTGGCTGACATATTTCTCATCGACCGTCGAATGCTGGTATCCGGCCACGAGGAAGGGCCTGGTTCCAGTAACGAGCATGGCGCGGTCCAGCGGAATCTCCACCATCTGCCGCGCGTCGAGGGTCCTGAAGAATGCGCTGTCGATATAAATATCGGTGCCGTTCTGGGCCGCCACTATCCTGGCGATGTTGGCATCGGGGACGGTCTTCTCGATCTGGTACAGCGGCGTCAGAAGCGCCTCCTGCACCCACCGCTCGACCGACGGAAGCTGTTCCACGAGATGATCGCGCCCGACCGCGTCATCGAAGGGAATATTCGCCCGCTGGTGGCTGCCATAGACCACAACCGGCCGCGATGCGCTGACGCGCGAGCCGGTGATATCCACCCCCGCCTTCCCGAGCGCCTGCCCGAAATAAACCTCTCCCGCCGCCAGCGTGACGGTGAAGGCCGACTCGTCGGGACGCGATTTCAGGCGCGCCGTCGGCTCAATAGTGACGCGGGTTCCATCATACAGCGACACCACGGCGAACTGGGATGGAAAATCGGAAGCGCGGGTATAGGCGGCGGTAGGGCTTGGATCGAGCGTATTCGGATAGGAAAGGATAACATGGTCGCGTCCGAGCACCTCCTCCGGCAGTCCCAGAAATGCATCGCTGCTCCAGCGCTGGGTATTTACCCCGTAGACCACCACCTCGTCGTCGAATCTCAGCAGAAGGGAGGCGTTACTGATGGGGGTGCGGGCGGGATCGGGAAGCAGCAGTTCATTGGTGTCGAGATTGAACCGCGTGGCGACGTTGCCGGGAATGCTTATGGGGACAACCCTGTTGGACCGCACGTACGTTATCGTCCCCCGGGTCGGACGCTCGGCGGCAACCACGATTGCCAGGAGCGGGGCGTCGTCGGCGCCGTTGGTGTGCAGGAAGGCGAGCCGGAACTCCCGCCCACGATTGTCGGCGCGGTTCCGGAACTGGGCATGAAGGCTCCCCACGACGCCGATCAGAAGAACTATAGTGAAGATTAGCCCGCGTAGTGCTCTCTCAATTCGCATCACAAGCCCTGGATAAGATCGCTGGATTCATTCGCGACGACGTCTGGACGGAACATCCGCAACAATCGACCACCGTCACGTTGTGACAGTCCGGCATCCGAGTTCCTTGAAACTGGTTCAGAAGGCCCCGGAACAGGAGTTCCTGCGCCCATGCGGGATTGGAGCATCCATCGATCCGGTACGAATGCAGGATGACTTCACTATAGAACGCGCAACCGGGTTGACCATTGTTGATGATACAACGCCCATGATCCAGGCTGCAAGTCGCAGGCCATCGCACTACCATACCTGCAACTAACCCTCCACTACGGTTCATTGTTACATCGGCGTTCGGCGTCAGGGGTGCCCGGGAACGATGAACCGTGCGTAATTTGGTCTTTCATCAAGGCATTTGCAATTCCCAATCTGATACCGTGACAATAAAGACACCTATAACCGGACTCTTTGGAATTTCCCACCCCATCGTTCAGGCCGGCATGGTCTGGTGCAGCGGGCATCGCCTTGCGTCGGCCGTTTCCAATGCGGGGGGCCTGGGGCTTATCGGCGCCGGTTCCATGAAACCGGAACTCCTCGCGGAGCATATTCGTTCCTGCCGTCTGGAGACCACGAAACCGTTCGGCGTAAACATCCCGCTGATCCGCGGCGATGTGGAGCGCCTGATAGATGCGGCGCTCGCGGAGGAGGTCCGCATCATCTTCACCTCCGCCGGCAATCCGGCGCTTCATGTGGACCGTATCAGGCAACATGGTGCGATCATGGTGCACGTGGTGGCATCGGTGAAACATGCGCTGAAGGCCCAGTCCGCCGGCGTGAACGCCGTGGTCGCCGAGGGGTTCGAGGCGGGGGGGCACAATGGAATCGACGAGATCACAACGCTCTGCCTGGTGCCGCAGGTGGTGGACGCGGTAGGGATTCCGGTGGTCGCGGCCGGGGGCATCGCGGACGGCAGGGGGATGGCCGCGGCGATGGCGCTCGGCGCCGCCGGCGTGCAGATCGGCACCAGATTCGCCGCCACCCTGGAGTCGTCGGCGCATGAGAACTACAAACGGGCCGTGGTCGAATCCGGCGACACGGCGACTATCCTGACGCTGAAGTCGGTTACGCCGGTCCGGCTCATCAAGAACCGGTTCGCGCTGGAGGCGCACCAGGCGGAGCGCGAGGGGCTTCCGCCGGAGAAGATGCGGGAGCTTCTGGGCGCCAGGCGGGAACGGCGGGGCATCTTCGAGGGCGATCTTGACGAGGGGGAGCTTGAGGCAGGGCAGAGCTCGGGGCTGGTGCGGGAGATACTTCCGGCCGCCGAGGTCGTCCGCCGGCTGCTCGAAGAATTCAGGGCGAGCACGGATCGGCTTTCGGCGCTGGCGCATGATATCCCCGCTTCATCCGATTCCGCGTCGTAAATTCGCGCGGAACTATTTGTTGCGACAAATGTTCGAGGATGTTCGTCTGAAAAGAAGGAGCTTGGGAACATTCGGGAGTTTGTGGCGTATGCCGGCCACCTCCCATCACCCGCGGCCGTCCTGAACGGGACGGTTCGGGACCGTCGATCATCGCCGCCACGCGCGGCCAATTATTAACGAAACTCATGGCAGAAGGCGAGGAAGTACTCGGCAAGGCGATCGATAGGAAGCTTCTGCGGAGGCTGGTTGTCTACCTCCGTCCATATAAATGGCATGTGATCGGTTCGATGGTCATGGCGATCGTGGCGGCGCTCTTCGGCGCTCTTCGCCCCTATCTCTCCAAGGTCGCCATCGACGACAATCTGATGCACAACGATTACCAGGGGCTTCTGTGGACCTGCGCCGCCATACTCGGGGTGCTGCTGCTACAGGGGGTGATCCAGTATGCCCTCACCTATCTGATGCAGTACGTCGGGCAGGAGACCATCCACGCGATGCGGATGAATCTCTTCGAGCGGCTGCAGCATCTCTCGCTCCGGTTCTACGATACCAATCCCGTCGGCCGCCTCGTCACCCGTGTCACCAGCGATGTCGAGGTGCTGAACGAGTTCTTCGCAAGCGGCCTTGTGATGATCGCGGCGAACATCTTCATCATCGTCTGGATCATCGTCTTGATGTTCCTCATGTCGGTGAAGCTTTCGCTCGTGACGTTGATCTCGCTCCCCTTCCTGCTGTGGGCCACATCGCTCTTCCGGCGCAAGGTGCGCACAAAATACCGCGAGGTGCGTACGCAGCTCTCGCGGATGAATGCGTTCATCAACGAGAATGTGACCGGCGTGCAGACCGTGAAGCTTTTCGGCCAGGAGCAACGCTCGCTGGCGGGATTTGAAAAGATTAATGCCAGCTATACCGATGCGCAGATAAAGACCGTGCTCTATTATGCGGTCTTCTTTCCGGTCGTTGACTTCCTCTCCATGCTCGCCGTGGCGCTGATCCTGTGGTATGGTGGGAGCGAGGTGATTGCGGCAACTCCCGATGCCGGCCTGGTGCAGATGGTGCGGGGATGGTTCGGCACGGGATCGGCCGAGCCGCTCACGTTCGGCGTCCTCTTCGCCTTCATCCAGTACACGGAGATGTTCTTCCGCCCCATCCGCGATCTCTCGGAGAAGTACAACGTCATGCAGAACGCAATGGCGAGCTCGGAGCGCATCTTCGAACTGCTCGATGAGAAGTCGTTCGCGCCCGATGCCGAACACCCGGCTCCGTTCCATGTGGAAAAGGGAGCCATCGAGTTCAGCCACGTCGATTTCAGCTACGACGGCGTCCATCAGGTAGTGAAGGATCTCAGCTTCAGCGTGGCGCCGGGCGAGACCGTGGCCATCGTGGGGGCCACCGGAGCCGGCAAGACATCCATCATCAATATTCTGATGCGCTACTACGAGTTCGCCGCCGGAAGCGTGACGATCGACGGACGGGATATCCGCAGCATCGCCACCGCCGACCTCCGGCGCGACATCGGGCTCGTGATGCAGGACATCTTTCTCTTCCGGGGAACGATCCTGGAGAACATCACGCTCGGCGATGAGCGCATCACGCTGGAACAGGCCCGGCGCGCCGCAGAGATCGTGGGGGTGTCGCGCTTCATCGAATCGCTGCCGCAGGGGTATGAGACGCCGGTGCAGGAGCGTGGCGGCACCTTCTCGGTCGGCCAGCGGCAGTTGCTCTCATTCGCCCGCGCGCTTGCGCACGATCCGAAGATCCTGATCCTCGACGAAGCCACCTCCAGCGTGGATACCGAAACGGAGCGGCTGATCCAGAGCGCGACCGAGCGCCTGCTGGAAGGGCGCACGTCGATCGTGGTGGCGCACCGCCTGTCAACGATTCAGAACGCTGACAATATCCTGGTGATGCATCATGGCGAGCTGCGCGAATCGGGAACGCACGAGCAGCTCCTGGAACTCGGCGGCATCTATTCCACACTCTATCATCTTCAGTACAAGCTGCAGGAACGGGTGGAGACGGCGTAGCGGAACGCGCGGGCGGGACGGTATGCTGCCGCCATTCACCGGGCGGCGTCAGAACGGCAGCCTCTCATCTTCACCTCTTCACCGGAACCGAAAAAACGACGGCCGGCGCGCGGTGTCCATATCGAAACAGACGCCACACGCCGGCACATCAAAAGCTTTGCATACCGTTCGCGACTCACAGACGAAACGGTATCTCCGAAACGATGCGGGCTCGCGCACCGCGCTACCAGCCGATGGCGACCTGCTCGCCAAGGGCCTCGTACGTCGTACCCGCCCGGGTCAGAAGCCGTTGATCCGGGATATGCACTCCGGCCATACTACGGGAGTCATGCTGTCACAATGCATGCCGGGACCGTCATCCCGGCCATGAGCCGTTTTCCGCCTCTTCGCAGTGCGTTGCGAAGCCGGGTCGTCAGTGAACTTCTCATGATGGCGCCGCCATCATCTTTCCCGCGATCAGCAGTTTCCGGCATCCCTGCCTTTCACCACCTTCGTTTGAGAGACTGAACGTGCGGATGCACATTCCGGGACCGGGAATTCACCGGCGAAACGTTCTGCAGCGGAACCAGGGGCCGAACATCATATCAATTCTCGGCATTTTCATCACCCCATGTGAACGCGCCGCAGCGCAGGCGGGAGCGGCGACAGCGATGAGCTTCGTCATCGGCAGTAGAACTCCCGTGTAGATAATCCATCCCCGGAACATGTCCGGAGACAACAGACGAGATCGCGAACGTACCGACGCAAATGGAGCAGGGACGTCTCTCCGCGCGAGGATCTGTCCTTCCTCCCTTCACGAGCGGTGAGCCGCGTTACGTGCGGCCGCCCATGCCTCGTCAGATATATAACCTGGATGATCCGGGACGGGGTTCCCATGAAGTACGCTGTCCAGTACGTATTCCAGGCTATCCGCCGGGGAGATCATCCTTCCTGTCGCATTATCAACGAACTGACCCGGGCCACATGACCCGCAATATCCCTGCCGCTCCCGTGCGTGGAAGCGAAAGGGCCCGTACAACCGTGACGGCACGTTGCACGGCGCCGGTTTCAGCGACTGCGCAACTTAGCATCCACAGGAAGATTTTTTTCAAGGGATCGTCATATTGCGAAAAAATCTCTCCTCCGCTGGCAGGATCGACGTTTCCGGCATATGACGTTGTCCATATCGTCCACTACCCGCATCGCACCGGCCCACACCATTTCGTTCGCCATCGCGCAGAACGACTATCGCCCAATAATCGGCTGCCCGTGCCATACCGCCGCCACGCACGAGGTAAGGTCGGCCCCGCGTGCCGGGAGATATACATCTGGCAATCCGCGCTGCTGAACAGCGCGAGCTGCTGCGTACGCAATAGGGGGGAATTGCGCCCGCAAACGAACGCCAGCGGTGGCGTGAGTGATTGAATGCTGAGATTGTTGTGGACCTTCATGTGCCGGAGATGCACCGTAGAGCATCAATTCCGGTCGGCGCCCGACACGCGCAGCCGCCCCGGCCTCTTCCATCGGAACTTTCGCTCCGCCTCCCTCTCTTCTCCGTCGTTGTGCATGGCGCTCATGTGATATGCCACAAAACTACGATTCACTGCGCCGGGGGAACAATGACTTTTGTCATATTCGATGCTTTTTCGTAAGTATGCGGCACTGACTTCCCCCCCAATGGGATAGCTCTTCGCAGGCCCCGCCGATCGGCCGGCCTGCCGCCGGTTCAGGGAACAGTCCGCTCCCGAACCGGATGATATCATACCGGCATCCCGGCGCAGGCTTCGCCTCCGTCCGGTGCCGGAATGGTCCGGATGCGGTTCGGTTGCATTCAACGAGGTCCAGGTGTCCCGAGATCCGGAGGAATAGTCCATCCACCGGCATATCGCAGTACCATCTCGTTCCCAGGTATTTTCACAATCTACTGCCGAATCACTTCCCGACGCTGCGCGTTCCGCATCAGGAACCGGCGCCCCCGTGATTATGTCCGGCCCCCCGGCCCGCAACGCGATCCCGCCCGCCGGTATGCGGGCATCTATCTCATGCCATGACATCCGTGGCCGGACATGGCGCAATGACGTGTCCTGCTCCGATCACGACACAGGAACATACTTTCCATTCCCGGGAGTTCATGATGACACCAAACAGTGTGCGTCCAGACACAGTGTATGGTACGCCTCGCACCCTGCAGAACAACGGCATGTCGATGAAGGGAAGCGATCTGCTGCTGATCCGCGGGGGAACGGAACGAACATTCAAGAAGGGGGAGATCATCTTCAGCGTGGACGAGCTTCCGCACGGGCTCTTCTACATTACGAAGGGAAAGGTGAAGGTGTGCAGGATGGGGACGATGGGCAAGGAACAGATCGTCCGCCTGGCGCGCGAAGGGGACCTGCTCGGCTACCGCAGCGTTATCGGCGGCGAACGCCACTCCACCACCGCGGTCGCGCTGGAGGATGCCACGCTCTACTTCATCCATCGCGATGCCTTCATCCGGCTCTGCTCGGTCAACGACGGGCTGGCGCAGAAGGTGCTGTCCATCCTCGCAAACGAATTGAAGGCGGCGCAGGGAAGAATAGTGGCGATGGCGCAGAAGTCGATACGATCGCGCCTGGCCGAGGCGCTGCTGATGCTCACCGACACCTGCGGCCTTGAGCCCGGAAGCGCCATGCTCAGGCTTGCGATCACCCGGCAGGAGCTTGCCGATTTCGTCGGCACGGCCACCGAATCGGTGATACGCATCCTCTCGGACTTCCGTCAGGAGGGGGTGATCGAGATCACGCGCAGGCGCATCTGCATCACCGATCCCGTGGCGCTGCGGGCGATCGCAAGCTCCGAAATGTGATATGCACGGCGGATGCCCGCTCGATTCATATCGGCGCAACGCCTCAGGGGCCGGAGACCCGTGACTACCGGCAACGACAGCGCCCGGCCCTTGCGGTGAAGGACCGGGCGCGTACGATTGCGGATAGATCGCCCGCGCCCCCCGGCGTGCCCATAGCCGAATCAGGCGGCCGCTACAACTGGTAGCTCAACTGCGCGTAGGTTTCCCAGTACACGGCCGAGCCATTCCCGAAGATCCACCGTCCCGCCCCCACCTCAACCCCATAGGCATCGTCCGCGGCGACGATCACGCTGCCATAGAGCCTTCCATACCGGCCGTTGTTGAAGTAGTTGTTCGCTTGCGGTCTTCCCTGGGCGTCGCGGAAGTAGAAGCGATCGGTCTCGTCGGGCACGCCTCCATTCCCCAGCCCTCCGGTATAGTCGAACGCAGCCTTCGGCGTAACGACCCAGCCGCTCCCCACGGGGATGTTGTAGCCGCCATCGATGCTGAAGATCACTTGATCGGCGAATGCCCCCTGCCGGAAGTTGTACGCAAGCTGCGTCTGTACGTAGCCGTCGGCGCCGAAGGAATGGCCGGCGAACAGATGGACACCGTAGTCGCGCTTGAGGAGACCGCGCCACTCGCTGGTGGGCTCCACGATGCTCCGCTGCGCCCTGAACGATGTGTCGAGCCCTTCGGCCGTGGTGCTATCCACGAATTCGGCATATGTACGGGTGGCATAGCGGGCATAGACATCCCCCGGCTCATCGTAGAGATCGGGAAAACGGGTGGAGACCATAACGGCCATCGGGAAATCGCCCTCCAGAAACTGATATTTCAGATTGAGCCAGGAGTCGGTGAATCCGCTGTTCAGCTCCCAGTGCGGGCCGATGTACTGGCCGGTGTTCGGGTCGGTGGTCGCCCGCTCGTACCCCCAGAGGTAGTTGATCGTCCCGGAAAGCTCAAGATGATCGAGGATGCCGATCTCCGCGCCCAGATAGCCGTACTCGAAATCGTGGAACAGTCCATCGACAAGCGTGCTGTCGGCCGGGCTGTCCAGCCTGCCATCGATCCAGCGGGACCCCGCGACCTTTCTGCTGAATCCGAAGGTGATACGGGTCTTCCCCTTCTTCTGCGCCCACGGTCCGCCGGCATGAAGATCAACGGCAGCGAACGCGAGGATAAGCGCCGCCACTGTAACTAGCTTCGCATTTCGCATGATTCTCATGGATGCATTTGATGAAAAGTTTGATGAACGATACCGAGGTCCCACGACGGTTTTCGGCCACACGCCGTCGTTACGCTCCACACGGGAACGCTGCGCAGCGGGCGGCGCCTCCCCTCGCCCCTGTCATCGATCGTTCGGACATGGGGAATCGGGAGGAGCGATACCTCCGTACGCCTTGATGGACACGGTATATGCTCCGGGTGAAGGAGATGTCAGGTGGTTCTCACCGGAATACGATGGGAGCAATGGAAACGGTTCCGTCGGGTACTGGTTAAGATGCCCCAAGTGGCGGGAATTGCACATCGGCGCCGGAGCATCGCCGATTTCTGCGCAGATCCACCGTTCAATACGGATCATCCCCGCACCCACCGGAAGCCCGCCTGTTTTTTTGCCTTTTGCCTTTTGAACTTTGACCTCTGACTTTGAAACCCTCCCCCCGCTCGCGTAGCTGTTCTTTTGCCTTTTGACCTTTGACTTTTGACTTTGAAACCCTCCCCCGCTCGCGCAGCTGTTCCAGAAGCCTGGGAAATGTCGCCGGTTCGACCGGCTGCATACATTGGTGCGCACGAACGGTACGCACCCGGGCGGGATGAAATGGCCGCATCCGGGTAATGATGTGCAGAGCCCCCACCATGAATTCCGCTCGTGTTAACTATGGTGCGCAGCGCCGATGATGAACACCCATTCGTGGCATTTCGGGCATCGTTC